>Ga0163108_10002605_pt1 | contig 13012 bp, 7 predicted proteins | sample Fk1155metaG_FD_109644 | JGI IMG/M metagenome (GOLD analysis project Ga0163108, IMG submission 109644) | Marine microbial communities from the Central Pacific Ocean - Fk160115 155m metaG | ecosystem: Environmental > Aquatic > Marine > Oceanic > Photic zone | place: The Central Pacific Ocean...
ATCTCCGACTGTTCGTTCGACCTCGACGTGACGTCCCCGACATCGGCCAGGACCTGGTGATCGGTGGACGTGTCATCCCCGATGCCCGTTACACGACCAGCCAGGTGGTCCTTTCGCCCGACGAGAACACCGCCCGCCACGGCAAACAGGTGTTTCTCCTGGGAGGATCGGCGGCCTACGGCTACCCGTACAACGACGGCAATACGCTCGCCGGTGAACTCCGCAACACGCTGAACCGGGAGTTGAACCGGGAAAAGACGCCCGAGGCCCCGCCCCGCTTCCAGGTGCACAACACCGCCTTCCCGGGCTGGAACTCTCACGACCTGGTCCCGGTCGCCCGAAGGATCGCAAGGTCGTTCCATCCGGAAATCATTGTCATCTTCGCCGGAAACAACGAGTGGGTCCGTTGGCGACCCGAGTCGTGTCGGCGGCAGGCTCCCGCACGAGACACCCCGTCAACGTCTCGAAAATCTCCTGGCGACCGGACCAACCTGACCGCCCAGCGACTTCTCGCGCAGCTGGCTCACAGTCGTGCCCTGGCGACCGCACAATACCTCGCGTTTCGCTGGCAACGACGACGACTGATGGTCGCGGCAAGCGAAGCCCACCTGGCGAGATTCGCAGCGACCTACCGGATGCACGTCGAGCTGACCGGATCCGGCTACGCCCGGCAGCACCCGGCCGACCTGGCCCGATTCGATCCGTCTCTCTGGAAACTCTCCAAGAAAACCTACCTGGACAAGTTTCATCGCAACCTCGTCGAGATTGTCCGAACATTTCAAGGATGCCGTGTGGTGCTGGTCACCGTCCCCTTCAACTACCGACTCTCACCGGCCTGGAATCACAGGCAGCCGTTGGCCTCGGATCCGAAGCGGCAGGCCTCGATCCGCAAGGCTCTCGACGCGGCCACCCAACAACTCGAGCAATCCAAACCGGCCACGGCGTTGCAAACGCTGCAGGCGGCAAGCCGCGATTGCTGCCAATCTCCGCTGCTGCACTACATCGAGGGCGAATGCCTGGTTCGGCTGGGACGAATGCCGGAGGCCGAATCGGCTTTTGCCCGGTGCCGCGAGCAGATGATCGGCCACCTGGGTGGACGACTGAGCATCAACCGGGTGATCGGCAGTGTCGCCAGGGAGACCGGATGCGATCTTCTCGACGCCCGTGAGTTGTTTGACCGGAAACAACATGCACTCGACGGGTTCTTTAACCGTGACCTGATTCACGATGATTGCCACCCCACACCACGGGGCCATCGGCTCCTGGCCACCGCGTTGCAGCGGATGCTCGATCCCCGGGACACCGACCGCCCCGGCGACGGAGAACAGAAATCGGTCGTGGAACGACCGTGATCGGACCGGAGAGTCAAACGCAGATTGCCGAGATCGCCCAGTCGTGCGTTCCCGCGAAAACGACACCCGCGGTACGCGGTGGCCGAAAAAAAATCGATCTTTTTGATTGCAATTCTCGTTCTTCCACGGGAATAATAGACGGCTGTTCCTAATTGGTCAGTTTTCGAGTCATCGTTTTTCTTCATAGGAGGTGGTTCATGGTACGTCGCAAGAGGGGTTTTACACTCATTGAGCTGCTGGTGGTGATCGCGATCATTGCGATCTTGGTCGCCCTGCTGCTCCCCGCCGTCCAGCAGGCCCGTGAGGCTGCACGGCGAAGCGCCTGCAAGAACAATCTCAAGCAGTTGGGGTTGGGATTGCACAACTATCACGACACTCACCAATACTTTCCACCCGGACGTGGCGGGACCGGTGGCGGTTCGCAGATTGAGATGATGAGCGGCCTCGTCATGATGCTGCCGTTCATCGACCAGGATCCCCTGTGGCAGGGCGTTGTCAATTTCGGTGGCGGTGTGCAGAATAATGGCGACCAGGGCGGTCTCCCGAGCCTCGCGGCCTTCCCGCATCCTCCGTCCGAAATTGAAGCCCTTCTTTGCCCGTCCTCGACGCTGCCCACGAGGCATCCGAGTGGCAGTGCCCAGAAGAGCTACGCGTTCAGTGTCGGTGACACGGTCAACAACAACTTCACGTCGATCAACCCGAGCACCGGGCTGATCATGCGGCATCGTGGTCCCTTCGGTTACCGCCTGTGTACCCGGATGCGTGACTTCAAAGACGGTGCCAGCAACACGATCTGCATGGCCGAGCGTGACCTGGGCAACCCGGGCAACCTCAGCGATGTGATCGGGCACGTGTCGACGACGCAGACGTCGGTTCCGCAAGCCTGTGCTGCCATGGAAGTCAGTGGGAAGTACCCGAGTGGTTCTCAGCAGGATCGTCCGGCACAGTTCTGGGCCTATGGCGCGCCGTACTTCAACACGGTCGCCATCTGCCTGCCGCCAAACAGCGCGTCCTGTGGTGCCCCGAACGACTACTCGATGATCGCCGTCAGCAGTCGCCATCCCGGTGGTGCTCACGTGCTGCTGGGTGACGGCAGCGTCCGGTTTGTCAACGAGTCGATCAACACGGGCAATCCTTCGATCGACGCCACGACGACCAACCTCGGAGGCAACAGCCCCTACGGCATCTGGGGTGCCCTGGGATCGCTGTACGGTGAAGAGGTGGTCGGCGAATACTAGGCCCTCGTCGGGTCCTTTGCTGATCGTCTCTGACCAAGAGACTTGCCGGCCGGTTCCTGCGGGAGCCGGCCGGTTTTTTTTCGTGTCGTGTCTCTCCAATCCTCTCCACAAGAACTGGGATCGATCCTGCCGATGTGATACACTGCCGTTGCCCGGCACCGGATCGTTTCTCGACCAGCAGGAAGTCTCGAAATGCTCTCGATTCTCAGCCCCCGCAGCTCACAGAAATTCTGTGACCGACTGTCACGTCGAGACGTCCTGCGGATCGGTAGTCTGCCGATCGTGGGAGCCGTGGGAGGTCTGACGCTGCCGCAGGTTCTGGCGGCCGAAGCCGACTCGGGGACCCGCTCCCACAAGTCGATCATCATGGTCTTCCTCTCCGGCGGGCCTCCGCACCAGGACATGTTCGACCTGAAGATGCAGGCACCGGCCGAGGTTCGGGGGGAATTCCGACCGATTTCCACCGCGATTCCCGGTTTCCAGATCTGCGAACACCTGCCCCGGATGGCGGCAATGATGGACAGGATGTCGGTGATTCGCTCGGTGGTCGGGTCCGAGGGTCGCCACGCCAGTTTCCAGTGCATGACCGGGCAACGGGTCAACAACCAGCCACCCGGCGGTTGGCCCTCGCTGGGCGCGGTCATCTCGAAGGTCCAGGGCAACGTTCACCCCGGCACTCCCGCGTTCATCGGGCTCTCGCCGAGAATGAAGAGCCGGACCTGGGCCGACCCCGGCCAGGCCGGTTTCGCCGGCCCGGCGCACGCTCCGTTCCTGCCCAATGCCGACGGCGCCGACAACCTGGTGCTCAACGGCATCACACCCGAAAAACTCAACAACCGCAAAAGCCTGCTGGACGGACTCGACCGCTTCAAGTCAGCCGTCGATTCCGGCGGGGCCGTCGAGAGCCTTGACGCCTTCCAGCAGCAGGCCTTCGGCATCCTCACCTCCAGCCGGCTGGCCGAAGCCCTGGACGTCTCGGGCGAGTCGCCTGAAACCCTGGCTCGTTATGGCGGCGGTTCCTACGAGCCGGCCGGTTACGGTGATGCTGGCCCATTGCACAACCATTACCTCCTGGCCGCACGCCGACTGGTCGAGGCCGGCGTGCGTATCGTCACGCTCTCCTACGGCCGCTGGGACTGGCACGGGCGTCCCCACGGCACGAACTTCGAGAACGCCCGGGACCATCTGCCGCGGCTCGACCAGGGTGTCACCGCGCTGGTCGAGGATCTCCAGCAGCGAGGTCTCGGCGAAGACACGACCGTGATCGTCTGGGGAGAATTCGGCCGCACACCTCGAATCAACCCCAACGGCGGCCGCGATCACTGGCCACGGGTTTCGTGTGCCCTGATGGCCGGTGGCGGCACCAGCAGCGGCCAGGTCGTCGGTTCCACCAACCGGCTCGGTGAACACGCCGTCGATCGCCCGGTGCACTTCCAGGAAATCTTTGCCACGCTCTATCGCAACATCGGCATCGACACCAACACGACCACCCTGAAGGACTTCAGCGGGCGACCACGGTATCTGATCGATCAAAACCGATACCGGCCGCTCCCGGAACTGGTGTAACCGGCCGGCAGGTCATTTCTTCAGCAGGTGTTCCTGCAGGAACCGAGCCACCACGTTGTGGAGGTAGTCGCGGTTGGCCTTCTTGCGGAATCCGTGCCCTTCGTTGCCGGCGTAAACCGTCCAGACAGTCTGCCCGTTGGCCCTCACCCGGGGAACGATCTGCTGGGCTTCCGAGAACGGCACTCGCGGGTCGTTGACACCGTGAGCAACCAGCAGGGCCGTCCTGATCCTCGCCGCATTGTGGATCGGATCGATCCGATGGAAGAACTTGCGGATCTCCGGCTTTCTCTCGTCCCCGTACTCCGCCCGCCTCAGGTCCCGGCGATAGGCCTTGGTGTTCTTCAGGAACGTCTCGAAACTGGCGATGCCAACGACATCAATCCCCGCCTTCAACCGGTCGCTGTAATGCACCAGCGAACCCAGCACCATGTAACCACCGTAGGATCCTCCATAGACAGCAACGCGCGACGCGTCCAGGTCAGGCTGTGTGCCAATCCAGTCCAGCAAGGCGCCGATGTCCTTGACACTGTCTTCGCGGTTCAAACCGTTGTCGAGTCGAACATACGTCTTGCCGTACCCGGCGGACCCGCGAACGTTGGGCCGAATCACGGCGATCCCCAGTTCATTGAGGTAGAACTGGTCGGTCGGCGAAAAGTACGGTCGGTACTGGCTCTCGGGACCGCCATGAATGTGAACCAACACCGCCGCGGGCGTCTGCTTCGAAGCCGATGCCGGCCGGTACACGTAGGCGGGCACCGGGCGGCCGTCAAAGGTCTTGTAGCGGATTCTCTCGGGCACAACGAACGAATCCTCATCGAGTCCACCAACCTCGCTGTAGGTCCAGCGGGTCAACCGGCCATCGGGCAACCTCATCGCCCACGCGTCCGCCGGGGCATCAGGGCGTGACAGTGTGAATCCCAGTCGGGTTCCGTCGGGAGAAAACTTCACCCCGCTGACGATGCCCAGCGGCAGGTCATAACGTCGAAATTTTCTCCCGACCAACAGGTACAAACCACTGGCACCGTCCTCGTTCGTCGTGAAAGCCACCAGGCCCAACTCGGGTTCGACTGTCACCGAGGTCACATCCCAGGGCAGTTTTTCGGTCAGGAACTCGTACTTCATCGTCTTCAGGTTGATCCGGGCCAACTGCCGGAACTCCCCGTTGGTGTCGGTCGCGACGTAGGCGGATCGTCCATCGGGAGTGAAGGTCATCGCTCCGTAGGCGGCCGGTCGTGAACCGGGAATGGGGATCGCGGTCTTCTTGCCGGTGGCCACGTCGAGAATCGCCGGGTAGGACTCGTTGATCGACACGTAGTGATTGATCAACAACAGGGAACCGTCGCGGGACCAGTCCTTCGCCCGCCAGTACTCGCCACGGGTTTCAAGCAACGGTGTCAGGCGGTTGGGTTGTTGAGGATCGGCGATGTAGAGATCGGTGTCTCGACCGTTTCGGCGGGTGCTGTGGATGATGGCGAACAGGCCGTCACTGCGAACCGGACCGAGAATGTTCCGACTTCGCCCGTCGGTCAGCCGGTAACCGCTTTTTCCCGCGTGCGCCCTCAACAGGTACACCTGGTTGTTCTCGTCGCCCCCCCGGCTCATCGACAACAACAGCGCTCCCTGGTGCTCGCCGGGCAGGAACCGTCCCTCGACGGGTTCGTCGAAAAATGTCAACTGCCGGCGACGACCGCCGGGCGTTTCGACCAGGTGCAATTGCGTGGTGTTGCCGAAGCGGGTGCGGATCAGCATTCCGCGGCCATCGGGTGCCCAACCGCGAAAACCCGCACTGCGGACATTCTGGTAACGCCTCATCCTCTCGGCAAGTTTCGCTGGAACAGCGGGAACCTCGGAAGTCGCGATCGCCGCGGGCCGAAGAGGATCCTCGATGGTTGTCGTGCGGGGCGGGTCCGCTGCTCGAACTCCAGCAACCAGCCCCGAGGTGATCACGACCACCGTCCCCGTCATTAAACGCCATCGACTCATTGCTGACTCCTCTTGGCCGCATTGCCACACCCGGGCAAGCCCATACAATGAGGCACCGCAAGACGCCTTGCTCGACCATCACAAAACAGGTCCCGCCGACGACGCCAGCATACCCGTGCGGGCCTCGGCTTGGCCACATGCCCGACGACCAGGAGTCCACTCGCATGCCCTCGGCCAACCCTTTCGGCGCCGCTGCCACGCTGTCCACCCCCGGCGGGGATCTGACCTACTACCGGTTGCAGAAACTCGCCGACGACGGCCTCGGAGAGATCGACACCCTGCCCTATTCCATCCGCGTTCTGCTGGAAGCATGCCTGAGGAATGTCGACGAGTTCATCGTCACTTCCGATGACGTCGCTGCGTTGGCAGGATGGTCGACCGAGAGTCCCAAACCGGTCGAGATTCCCTTCAAGCCCGGTCGCGTCGTACTCCAGGATTTCACCGGCGTTCCGGCCGTCGTCGACCTTGCCGCCCTGCGATCAGCAATGGTCCGACTCGGTGGCGATCCCCGCAAGATCAACCCGCTGATTCCCTGCGACCTGGTCGTGGATCACTCGGTACAGGTCGATCGTTTCGCTTCGAACGAGGCTCTGGCCCACAACATCGATCGCGAATTCCAGCGCAACCAGGAACGTTATGGTTTCCTGCGCTGGGGGCAGCAGGCGTTCGATAATTTCCGGGTGATTCCACCGGCCACCGGAATCGTGCACCAGGTCAACCTCGAGTACCTTGCCAGCGTCGTGATGGTCGATGATGGGGTGGTCTTTCCGGACAGCCTGGTCGGCACCGACAGCCACACCACCATGATCAACGGACTGGGTGTCGTCGGCTGGGGAGTGGGTGGGATCGAGGCCGAGGCCGTGATGCTCGGACAACCCATCTACATGCTCACTCCCGAGGTTGTCGGGTTCCGACTGTACGGGGATCTGCCCGCAGGTGCCACGGCCACCGACCTGGTGTTGACCGTCACCCAGATGCTCAGGGCGCATGGCGTCGTCGGAAAATTCGTCGAGTTTCACGGAGAGGGACTCGCATCGATGTCGCTGGCCGACCGCGCCACACTGGCCAACATGGCACCGGAGTATGGAGCCACGATGGGCTTCTTTCCAGTCGACGCCGAGACACTGCGGTACCTGGAACGAACCGGTCGCCCGGCCGAGACAATCGACCTCGTCGAACGCTACACCAAGGAACAGGGGCTGTTTCGCAGCGACGATTCACCGACTCCCCGCTACTCCGCCACCCTGGAAATCGACATGGGAACGGTTGTCCCGTCGCTGGCCGGCCCCAAGCGACCGCAGGACCGGATTTCCCTGGCCACGATGCAATCCCAGTGGCACCAGGACCTCGCCGCAACCTTCGGAAAGCCACAGCCGGAATCTCCGATCGAAGTGACACTCGATGGTGGCAATTCGTCGATCACCGACGGAGCGGTCGTGATCGCGGCGATCACCAGCTGCACCAATACGAGCAACCCCTCGGTGATGATCGCCGCGGGACTCCTGGCCCGCAACGCGGTCGCCCGGGGCCTCTCATGTAAGCCCTGGGTCAAGACAAGTCTGGCCCCCGGCAGCCGGGTCGTCACCGACTACCTCGACCGCGCCGGGCTGACCGAACCGCTCGAGCAACTCGGCTTCCACACGGTCGGCTACGGCTGCACGACCTGTATCGGCAATAGCGGTCCGATCCCCGAACCAGTCTCCGACGCCATTCAGTCGGGCAACCTGGTCGCCGCCGCCGTGCTCTCGGGCAACCGGAACTTCGAAGGTCGTATCAGTCCCTGGATCAAGGCCAACTACCTGGCCAGCCCGCCACTGGTCGTTGCCTACGCCCTGGCCGGCACCACCGACATCGACCTGACCACCCAACCGCTGGGCAGCGACAACGAAGGCAACGACGTTTTCCTCTCCGATATCTGGCCGAGCCGAGAGGAAGCGACCCGGACGATCGCTGACGCGATGACGCCGGAAATGTACACCGGGCAATATGAAGCCGCCGCCGACGGTCCGCCACAATGGCAGTCGATCTCCGGAGCCGAAGGAGACGTGTTTGACTGGAACGAATCGAGTACCTACATCCAGGAACCGCCGTTCTTTGTCGACATGCCGACCGAACCACCACCGATCTCCGCGATCAGTGACGGCCGGGTCCTGGTCAGTGTCAACGACAGCGTGACCACCGACCACATCTCACCGGCTGGATCCATCAACTCCGATTCACCGGCCGGTCTCTTTCTCCAGGACAACGGCGTGACGCCCGAGGATTTCAACAGCTACGGCAGTCGGCGGGGCAACGACCGTGTGATGACTCGCGGCACGTTCGCCAACATCCGGCTCCGCAACTTGATGGCCCCTGGCACCGAGGGAGGCCTGACCACCTACCTGCCAACCGGTGAACAGATGTCGATCTTCGAGGCCGCCCAGAAATACCGGGCCGACGGCACGCCGCTGATTGTCCTGGCTGGTGCCGAGTACGGGACCGGGTCGTCACGTGACTGGGCGGCCAAGGGGACCTACCTTCTCGGCATCGGAGCCGTGATCGCGACAAGCTACGAACGAATCCATCGCTCCAACCTCGTCGGCATGGGTGTCCTGCCTCTGCAGTTCCGTGACGGCGAAAGCCGCGATACGCTCGACCTCGACGGCAGCGAATCCTTCGACATCTCACTCGATGACAACCTCAAGCCCCAACAGGCCGTCGAGGTGACGGCCACGCGTGGCGACGGTACCTCGGTTCACTTCGTCGTCACCTGCCGGATCGACACGCCGGTCGAAATCGACTACTTCCGCAACGGTGGCATCCTGCACACGGTGCTCAGGCAACTGGCCGCGAATTGATCGCGACCCTCAACACGACCGCACCTGTTCAACTCACCCGGTCACGCACGGGACCAAAGGAACCTCATGCCTCTTCCGCCACTGACTCGCCGAGACGTTCTCCTGGCCACCGCCGCCACGGTCTCCGGCTCACGAGCCATTGCCGCCCCTCGCCCGGCCAGGAAGGCTCGATTTCGTTACTGCCTGAACACGAGCACGATCCGCGGCCAGAAGTTGGGCATCGTCGAGGAAGTGGCCTTGGCCGGGAAAGTGGGATATGACGGCATCGAACCCTGGATCCGTGAGATCGAACAGTACGAGCGAGAAGGCGGATCGCTGAAGGACCTGCGGAAGCGGATCGAGGACGCGGGATTGAAGGTCGAGAGTGCGATCGGGTTCGCCCAGTGGATCGTTGACGACGAAAAACAGCGAACCGCGGCCCTCGAACAGGCACGCCGTGACATGGACCGCGTACGGCAACTGGGCGGCACGCGGATTGCCGCTCCGCCGGCGGGTGCAACCCGCCAGAACAACCTCGACCTGCTGGCAGCGGCCCGCCGCTATCGGTCCCTGCTTGATGTCGGCCGATCGATCGGGGTGACACCGCAGGTGGAAGTCTGGGGGTTCTCCCGGACGCTCTCGCGACTGGGCGAGGCGGTGCTGGTCGCGGTCGAGAGTGGCCATGCCGACGCCTGTGTGCTGCCCGACATCTACCACATCTACAAGGGTGGCTCGGACTTCACCGGACTGTCACTGCTGTCCGGCCCGGCGATTCACTGCTTCCACGTCAATGACTATCCTGCCAAACCACCCCGGGCAACAATCACCGATGCCGACCGCGTCTATCCCGGTGACGGCGTCGGACCGGTCACCGAGGTCCTGAAAGGGCTGGCAGCCAAGGGGCACCCGGTGGCGCTCTCCCTGGAACTGTTCAACCGCACGTACTGGAAACAGGACGCCGAGGCGGTTTGCCGAACAGGCCTGGCCAAGACCCGCCAGGCCGTGGCCAAGGCACTGGCCTGACCCCGCTGAGGGCTTTGCGCCGAGAACACCGCGAACCGGTCGCCTTCGCCCCTCAGACCACCGGCAACACCCAGGGCTTGCGCCACTCGGGACGTCCCCTCAGGGCGTTGGCCTGCTTGTCGTCCTTGAACATCTCGGTCTTCGTATCAAGGTGCAACTGGCGACCCAGTCGCGCCGAGATGTTGCCGGAATGGCAAAGCACACTGGCCGGGTGACCAACGGTTTCAAGATCACAGTAGGGCTTCTTGCGACTCTTGATGCACTCGATGAAGTTCTGCACGTGTGGTCGTTCGTGGCTGTCTCCCTCGCCGGCGGCCACCTGTCCGCTGCGGTCAAACGCCCGCCACCGACGGTTGCCCAGTACGATGTAACCCTTGTCTCCAAAGACCGCCGAGCCCTCGGATTCTCCCAGGTACTGGTAAGGACACCAGACCCGCATCTCGTAGGTCAGGATCCTGGGTGACTGGCCCGCGTACTGGTAGGTCACCTGCAGCGTGTCGGGGAACTCCTGGGCGTCATCAAAGTACCACTTTCCGCCACTGGCACTGATCGCCGACGGCAGTCCCAGCGGGCTCTCTCCCTGGGCTTCGCAGGCGGCCTGAAACGCGGCCACCGCCATGTCGAGCCGGTGGACGCCGTCATTTCCCAGGTCCCCTGTGCCGTAATCGAAGAACCACCGCCAGCGGCCATGAAACCGGTTGACGTTGAACGGCTTTTTCGGTGCCGCACCACACCACATGTCGTAATTGATACCTGCTGGGACACGGCTGTCCTTGGGATGGCCAATACTGCCCTGACGTGAACTCTCCCAGGCCTTCGCCACCAGGCACCGCCCCAGCGCCCCGGTCTGGATGTACTCCAAGGCCGACTGCAGTCGCTTGGTGGAACGATGCTGCGAACCCATCTGGATGATCCGCTTGTGCTTGCGCATCGCGGCCACCATTCGCATGCCCTCGACGATGTTGTGGCTGTCGGGTTTTTCGACATAGACATCCTTGCCGGCCAGGCAGGCCATGATCGAGGGAATGGCGTGCCAGTGATCTGGTGTGCCGACGACGATGGCATCAAGCGACGGATCGTCGATCAGGTGGCGGAAATCGTTGGTCGTCTTCGGCTTGCTGCCCTGCAGACGATAGACATCCTCCACGGCCCGAGGCAGCCGACGGGGATCGAGATCGGCAATCGTGACGATCTCGGCGAATGCGTTCTCCGCAAACGACCGGTTCAGCGACAGGGCGCGACCACCGGCTCCGACCACCCCCACACGAACCCGCTCGTTCGCCCCGGCCTTTTTCGATTCACCCTGCAGCCGAGTCGAACCAATCGTCGCAAAACCAGCGGCAGCACCGGTCAAGAAGTTCCTGCGATTGACGGATGCCATGGTCTTCCTCCCCTACAGTGTCGCCTCCGGTCTAAAGTCTCACACAAGACGATCCGACGGCGACGGGCTATGATCGTTGTAGTCATTGTGCCCACTGAGAATCACAATGTCGACTGAAAGTCTCTGATGACCACTGCCCTGGAACTGTGCTTTGCGGTGGACAAATACCTGAGCGGCCGTCGTGTCGACGTGGTCCTGCAACGCAATCTCCGCAACCACACCCGTTTTCGTATTCATCGTCTCGTACAAGCCGGCCTGGTCCAGGTCGATGGAACGGTCGTTTCGATCGACCGCCGCGTCTATCCCGGCCAGCAGATCCGGATCCGACTTGTCGAACCACCCGACAAGCTCCTGCGAGCCGCCCCGTTGCCGGTTCGTGTACTTTTCGAGGACCGGTGGCTTGTGGCCATCGACAAACCGGCAGGACAGATCGTCCATCCGGCCGCCGTCGATCGCGCCGACACCGTCGTCAATGCCCTGCAATGTCACCTCGATGGCGAGGCGGCCGTCCGCGGCCTGTTGCGACCCGGAATTGTCCATCGTCTTGACCGCGACACGTCGGGAGTCCTGATCACCACGAAACACCACCTCGCTCACCGCAACCTCTCGATCAGCTTTCAGCAACGGCGGATCACCAAGACCTACCTCGCACTCGTTGAAGGACATCTCGCCCGCGACAACGTGACGATCGACACCCCGATCGGGCGCGTGTGCGATCCGGATTCCAACCTGATGTCGGCACAACCCGACGCCATCTCACCGCGATCGGCCTCGACGGAATTCACCGTTGTCAGGCGACTCTCCGGCTGCTCGCTGGTCGAAGCTCGTCCCCTGACCGGACGACTGCACCAGATTCGAGTCCATCTCGCGGCGATCGGCCATCCGATCCTGGGCGAGCGGTTCTACGGCCCGCACGGGCAAATTCGCGAGGACCGCCACGGTCGCCGCCTGGCCGATTCGACGGCCGAGCACTCGGCCCCGCCCCTTGCCAGGCAGGCACTGCACGCCTCGTCACTGGAGTTCGATCATCCGATCACCGAACAGGCGATCAGTATCGAAGCCCCGCTGGCCGACGATCTGCAACGTGCGCTGACTGCAGCCGGCGGCGGTTGATCAAACCGCGTCGATCCGCCAGGCCGCCCCCTGCTCGACCACGGCCTCCTCGTCGACGGTGTCAGACCTCTCGGCCGTTGCCGCCTGGCGAAGGAGTCGATCGTTCTCGCACGACGACAGCAACCGGTCGACAGTCAGGCATCGACGCATCGCCGCTGCGACCCGACCGATCGAATCTGTCACATCGGGCCCCATGGCATGAGCACCCAGCACACGACCGCTGCGCCGATTCCAGAGCAATTTCAGGGAATTGGCTGCCTTTCGGTCGAATCCGACGCGTCCCGCCTGGTAATCGACCCCGCCGGCCACCAGGTCCTCGGTCGTCCGCCCGGTCTGCGCGATCTCCGGCTGGCTGGTACTGACCATCACAGCGTCCGCCGGGCGGCGCTCGAATCCTCCGGCAAACAGCACATCGACCGCACAACGTGCCCCCTGGTCCAGAGAACATCTCAGCGCGACCGGGAAGCCGATGACCGATCCCACTGCCCGGATCGGTTCAACCCAGGTCTTGAATCGCTCGTCACACCACAGCCGTCCCTG
>Ga0163108_10002606_pt1 | contig 13012 bp, 13 predicted proteins | sample Fk1155metaG_FD_109644 | JGI IMG/M metagenome (GOLD analysis project Ga0163108, IMG submission 109644) | Marine microbial communities from the Central Pacific Ocean - Fk160115 155m metaG | ecosystem: Environmental > Aquatic > Marine > Oceanic > Photic zone | place: The Central Pacific Ocean...
ATCTTTTAGGAATTTATGCAAGTTTAAGCAATCAAACCTTATCTAATACAATAAATGAATTTGCTGGAAAAAATTTTTCTGAATTTAAACAAAAGCTTTCACATCTTGTAGTTGAAAAAATTTCCCCAATATCTAATGAAATAAACAAATTAAAAAAAGATAATAGTTTTATAGATAAAATTTTAGAAGAAGGTGCTGAAAAAGCTGAAAAAATAGCCTCTAAAAAAGTTAAAGAAATAAAAAAAATTATAGGTTTTTAATTTTAAATACTTTAAATTTTTAAAACAATAATTATATAAGAATTATGTTTGTACAAACCGAAATTACACCCAATCCAAATTCGTTAAAGTTTTTGCCAGGTAAAAAAGTATCTAATGATATGCCAAGTGAAATAGTTGATAAAAACGAAAGTAATAATGAGTTAATAAGAAATATTTTATCTATTAATGGTGTAACCAGTATTTTTTTATCTGAAGACTATTTGTCAGTTAATAAAGAAGAAAAAATAGAATGGGAAGATTTAAAACATATAATTATTTCATTTATAAATGATTATTATTCAAATGGTAATGAAATAGTAATTGATAAAAATGTTCAAACACCTTCAAATGCAAACTTATCGGATACAGAAAAAAAAATTATTAAAATTTTAGAAACTAAAATAAGGCCAGCAGTTGCAAGAGATGGAGGTGATATTAAGTTTAAAGAATTTAAAAATGGAGTTGTAACTGTTAATTTACAGGGAAGCTGTTCAGGCTGCCCAAGTTCAACGATGACTTTAAAACAAGGGGTACAAAACCTTCTATGTCATTATATTCCCGAAATTAAAGAAGTAATTGCTATCTAAAAATGTTAAAGAATCGATTATGAAAAAGATAGTAGAAATAAATATTTCTAAAATAAAAAAGCTTTTACGGAGCAAAGGATATAAAATTTATAAGAAGCAGAAAACATTCCCTAAAATTACTGTAAATTTTTTTTATACTACAATTGTTGGAGTTTTTTTTGTGGTTTTTTTCTATTTTATACCTTCTGTAGTAGATATTTCTAAAAAAAAATTCGGTAAAAATAAAATTGTTTTAAATAATTCTAGTATAAATTTTAATAGAGTTTTGGAAGGTAAAGGAACTAAAGAAAATAAAAATTTTAATGAGGATAATGAAGTAAATTTTAGTGATTTATTTACTGATGTTTTTGAATTTAATATAAATGAAAAAGATACAGTTAGATTAAGTGCATCAACGATAAATCAATTATTTAAAGATGAAGATTATAATTTAAAAGATATTAGAAAAAATAAATTAGTTAAACCTATAACCATAGATGTTCTTCCAAGCGAAATAAAATCGATAGAAAATACTAAGAAAAGAAAAGAATTCTTTATTCAAATAGTCTTACCTTTAGTTTTAGAAGAAAATAAAAAAATAAAATTAGAAAGAAAAACTTTGTTTTTTATTTTAAATAAAAATAGTAATTCTGAAGAAGAAAGGAATTGGCTACGAAGTAAATTTAAACAATATGGAATTGTAAATAAGGATTTAACTACTTTAAAAATAAGAATGGATGAAATACCAGTTTCATTAGCAATTGCACAGGCAGCAAAAGAAACTGGTTGGGGTACCTCAAGATTTGCACAACAAGGCAATGCTTTATTTGGTCAATGGACTTATCATGGAAAAGGAATTAAACCTGCGGGAGCTGATTCTGAAGATAAGCATAAAGTAATGAAATTTAAAATTCTTAAAGCTTCAGTTAGAGCCTACCAGAGAAATTTAAATACTCATAAAAGTTATAAAAAATTTAGAAAGATAAGGGCAATTCAGAGAGATGTTTACGGATCATTAAATAGCTTAGAGTTAGCAAACTACTTAGATAAATATGCAGAAACCGGTATGGAGTATACTAAAATAATAAAACGAATTATTGAACAAAATAAGTTAACTGATTTTGATGATGCAAAAATTTTACCTAATAGCCAAAGAGAAAAAAACTTAATCTAATTACTTATTATTTTCTATAGAAAATTGAATTCCAAGCCATCGCCATCCAATATCATCATTTAAAGAACAGTTAATTCTGCCTCTTCTAAAATTAAATTTATCTCGAAATTTAATATGAAGTTTATTTTTTATTAGCTTAAGTTTGGACTTGTCCCATTTATCTCCTTCATCAGAAAAACAATTAATTCTATCTAAATTTTTTTGTTCTTCAAAAAATTCTATAATAGTATTGGGTGGATTTTCGCTTTGTAAAATATACTTATCTTTAGGTATGATATTTTTATACTCCAAAGGAGATAGTTTTAATAAAAAATTAAATCTTTTTAAATCACCATATTTTTCATTAATTGGAAACCTTGGCAACTCATACTTGTCTTTATTTATATCAATTATTCCAGAGTGTTGTCCAAATGCAAAATCAAACTTACTAGAAATATATTTTTCCTGTTCAAGGCTATATTCACCAAATGGATAGGAAAAAAATATGGGATTATATCCTATATTTTTATTAAATATTTTTATTGATGCATCAATGTCTTTTTTAAATTTATTAAAATCATATTCAATAAGATATTCATGAGAATGAGAATGATTACCAATAAAAGCAAATCCTTCTTTTTCAATCTCTTTTATTTGACTCCAACTCATATAACCATAATTTCCAACTGCTTCAGTTGAAACAAATAATATGAATGGAATTTTTCTTTCTTTTAAATATGGCCACGCATTTTGATAAAAAGATGTAAACCCATCATCTATAGTAAGTAAAATTTCTTTTTTTTCTTTTGGCTTATTAAAATTTAATTTAAAATCATTTGGATTAATAAAATTAATTTTTTGTTTTTCAATTAGCTCAAGTTGTTTTATAAAAATTTCCATACTAATATTTGTAGATGGGTATTTATCTTCATTGAATCTATGATACATTATTGAAAGAATACCCTTATCATTTGAATAATATTTGTTATTAATTGCAAATACATTAGAATTAAAAATAAAATTAAATAATATGAATAACTTAATAATAGACGCAGCAAACGAAAAATTTTTTTTTAAAATCATGGCTGATGACAAATCATATACTAGCGAGTTTAGTAACAATAGAGAAAATTTTGATAAACTAGCAATTTTAGTTGTAAAATTTTTAGAAAATCATCAAATAAATATTAATAATTTAAACAATATATTTATTAATACAGGCCCAGGTAAATTTTCTGGAATAAGGGCATCAATAGCTATAGCCAAGGCGTTAAGCTTTACAAATAAAATTGATTTATATGAATTTAACTCAGATCAAGTAATTGATCAAAATTATGCAGAAATTATTGACTTATTTAACAAGGGTTTATTAAATAAAAATTTGATTAAACCTCAATATTAGAGTTATTATAAAATTATGTCGGAAACCATTGAACAGAAATGTATAGCAAAAGGAGTTAAGCTTACTGATCAAAGAAAAATTATCGCCAAAGTAATGTCTGATGCTCAAGATCATCCAGATGTTAACGAATTGTATTTAAGAGTATCGAAGTTTGATAATAGAATTAGCATAGCTACTGTGTACAGAACTGTAAAACTATTTGAGGAAGCAGGAATAATTACAAAACACGATTTTAAAAGTGGAAAAGCAAGATATGAAGAAGTGAGTGAAGGACATCATGATCATCTTATTGATCTTAATACTGGGAAGATAATTGAATTTGTTGATGAAGATATAGAAAGTTTACAAAAAAAAGTTGCTGAAAAATATGGTTATAATTTAGTTGATCATAAATTAGAGCTTTATGGTATTAAAAAAAAATCCTAATTAATGGAAAAAAAAATATTTATTAAAACATTAGGTTGTCAAATGAATGAATATGATTCCAATAGGATTTATGATTCGGTTAAAAGATTGGGATTTGAGAAAGCTAAAAATCAAGAGAATTTAGATTGTTATGTACTTAACACTTGCCACATTAGAGACAAGGCAAAAGAAAAAGTTTATCACGAAATAGGAAGAGTAAAAGAATTATATAAAAAAAAAAATAAACCAATTGTTGTTGTTGCAGGATGTGTAGCCCAGGCTGAAAATCAAGAAATGTTAAAAAGAGAGCCTTATATAGATATAGTAATAGGTCCACAGTCATATCATAAGATAAATGACAAGTTAATGAATTTTATTAAAGGTAATAAAATAGAAGAAACAGAGTTTGATGCAATCACAAAATTTAACTACTTTGATAATATAAAAAATAAAAACAACAAGATTTCATCATATTTAACTATCCAAGAGGGTTGTGATAAATTTTGCAACTTTTGTGTAGTGCCTTATACAAGAGGACCAGAATACTCCAGACCATTTAATAAAATTATATCAGAGACTGAAAGCTTAATCAAAAATGGAGCTAAAGAAATAATTTTATTAGGTCAAAATGTTAATGCTTATTCTTTCAAAGAAAAAACAAAAGTATATAGAATTTCTGATTTAATCAATAAGTTAGAAAGTTATAGTGAATTAAAGAGGATCAGATATACAACATCACATCCAAGGGACATGACAGATGATTTGCTTAAATGTTATTCTACAAGTAAAAAATTAATGCCATTTGTTCATTTGCCCATCCAGAGTGGATCAAATAAAATTCTTAAACTCATGAATAGGAAACACACTGTAGAAAAATATATTGAAACATATGAAAAATTGACAAAAATTAATCCTGAGATTAAATTTTCAAGTGATTTTATAATATCATATCCAGGCGAAACAAATGATGATTTCAGTGAAACTTTAAATTTGGTAAAAAAAATCAAGTTTATTAACTCTTTTTCATTTATTTTTAGCCCAAGGCCAGGAACAAAAGCTGCAAATTTAGATCAAGTTGATAAAGAAATTTCAAAAGAAAGATTATTAAAAATTCAAGAATATTTATTTAAATTTCAGTTAAATTTGAATGAGTTATTTATTAATAAAACAATAGATGTTCTAATTGAAAACGAACTAGAGGGACAAAAAAAATTATTTGGCAGAAACCAGTATATGAATTCTGTAATTTTTGAAGGAAATAAAAATTTAATTGGAAAAAATATAAATATTAAAATAGAACGTGTTAATCAAAAAAGTTTGTTTGGAAAAATTGAAAAAAATAACATGAGAGCAGCATAATTGAAAAGTACGGCTGAAAAAAATTTTAAAACTCAACTAAAATTTGTTTATTCTGACAATAATACATTAAGTATAATATTTCAAAAAAATGAAATTCTCTTAGGTGTCGTGGGTGAATTTAATAATAATATAAAACAATTGGAAGAAATAACAAATACAAATATTTATACCAGAGGAAATTCGATATTTGTAAAAAGTAGTCAAAAAAAAAACGAATTAGTAAAAAATTCAATAAAATTTTTATCTGAGCAATTTATTATTAATGGTACAATAGAAAAAAAAGATATAATTTCTTCAGTGAATAAATTTATGACAGATGAAAAAAATAATTATAGTAAAAATATTGAGTACATAATCAAAACACCAAAAAAATCAGTAATTCCAAGATCGGAAAAGCAAAAAAAATATGTACGAGCATTAAAAGAAAGTGAAATTATAATTTCTGCTGGCCCAGCTGGAACTGGCAAAACATTTTTAGCTGTAGCAGTTGCTTTGACAATGCTGTTAGAAAAAAAAATTGAAAGAATAATACTATCTAGACCAGCAGTAGAAGCAGGAGAAAGATTAGGTTTTTTACCAGGAGACATGAGAGAAAAAGTAGATCCATATTTAAGGCCACTCTATGACTCACTATATGACTTATTAGATTTTGAAAAAATTCAAAAAAAAATAGAAGTTGGGGATATAGAAATAGCACCTTTGGCATTTATGAGGGGCAGAACATTAAAAAATTCTTTTGCCATTTTAGATGAAGCACAGAACGCTACTGATACACAAATTAAAATGTTCTTAACAAGAATAGGTGAAAATTCAAAAATTGTAATAAATGGTGATCCTTCTCAAATTGACCTGCCAAATAAAAGTTTATCTGGTTTGAATAGGTCAAAAAAACTATTAGGTCATTTAAAAGAAATTTCAGTAGTTGATTTTGACCATACAGATGTAGTGAGACATCCATTAGTTTCAAAAATTGTCAAAGCTTATTCAGATCAAAAAACTGAATAATGATTAAGGCAAATGTAATCTTAGATTATTCTAAATGGAAAAGTAAAATTAAAAATCCGAATAATTATTTAAAAAAAAAAATTAGAAAGCTATATAAAATACCTTACTTTAAAGGAAAAAAACAAGAATTTTCAATACTTTTAACAAACAATAAGAAAATGAAAAATTTAAATTTAAAGTTTAGAAAAAAAAATAAACCTACCGATGTATTATCTTTTCAATCAAATAATAAATTTTATATTGGAGATATAGCTATTAGCTACGAAATAGTTAATAAAAGATCAAAACTAACTAATTTTTTCTTTGAATTTGATAGAATGTGGATACATGGATATTTTCATTTAAATGGATATGATCATAAAAAATTAAAAGATTATAAAAAAATGACTAAAAAAGAAAATTTAGTTCTAGATTATTTTCATAAATAAATTGACATTACTATTACAAAATAAAATATCTACTTTTATTATACCTTTTCTATTAGGCTTAATTACTTCATTTAGTCTACCACCATATAGTTTTTTTTTTTATAAATTTTATAACTTTTCCATTATTTCTAATTTTTTTTATTTTAAACCATAAAAAAGGTAAATGGATATCTTTTAAAATTGGTTGGATGTTTGGCTTTGGATATTTTATTTCAAACTTATATTGGATAACAAATTCATTAACTTTTGAGGAAAATTTTAAATTTTTAATACCAATTGCCTTAATTTTAATACCGTTATTTTTAGGAATTTTTTATGGAACTGCTACACTTGCCTGTTCTTACTTTTCTTTAAATAAAAAATTTTCTTCTATATTAATTTTTTCGATTTTTTTTTCTTTAACTGAATTTGTAAGAGGTTTTATTTTAGGAGGGTTTCCTTGGAATTTAATTGCATTTGCATGGACTGATTATTTGAGTGTTATACAAATTCTTTCGCTTATTGGAACATATTCATTTAATTTGTTAAGTTTAACTATTTTTTTAATTCCAACTATTATTTTGTTTAACTATAAAAAAAAAAATAAAACTGTCATTTTCAGTTTTTACAATAGCATTATTATTACTAAATTTCATTTATGGCTCAACAGTACTAAAAAATAATGAAAAAATGAATCAAACAAATTTAAATTTTGTAATAAAAATTATTTCACCGAAAATTGAAATTAAAAGATTTTTTGGAGACGAAAATCCTGAAAAAATTATCTTAGAATTAGTACAATTAAGCAAACCAAACAACATGGAAAAAACTGTTTTTATTTTTCCAGAAGGAGCTCTTTCAAATGTCTATTTAGAAGATTTAAAAAATTATAGTTATATATTCTCAGAAAATTATTCGAACCAACATAAAATTATAATGGGCATAAATAGTACTGATGATACTAAAGTGTTTAATTCTATGGTAGTTTTAGACTCTGATCTAAATATATTAGCAAAATATAATAAAAATAAACTTGTTCCTTTTGGTGAATTTTTACCGTTTGAAAATTTTCTTAGAAAATTTGATTTAAAAAAAATTACCCAAGGGTACAGCTCTTTCTCAAGCGATATTGAAAGGAAAATAATCAGTGTAAATAACATTAATTTTGTTCCATTAATTTGTTATGAAATAATTTATTCAGGAAAAATTAATAAAACAAATAAAGACTTTCATTTGATATTAAATATTTCTGAAGATGGTTGGTTTGGTAATTCTGTAGGTCCATATCAGCACTTTTCTCATTCAGTATTTAGATCAATTGAAGAAGGAAAAAATTTAATTCGTTCGGCCAATAATGGTATTTCAGCGTTTATTAATTCAAAAGGACAAATAATAAATCAAATTAAATCAACCGAGAGTGGAGTCATTGAGGTAAAAAGTATTAAGCAAACAAAAAAAACTCTTTTCAGTTCTTTTGGCAACAAGATCTTCTTTTATTTTATATTATTTTATATTATTTTGTTTTTTTTTTTAAAAAAAAAGGAGAATAAGTGAAAAAAAATTTTTTGTTTACAAGTGAGTCAGTTTCAGAAGGTCACCCAGATAAAGTTTGTGACAGAATATCAGATATGGTTGTAGATAGTTATTTAGGAGCAGAACCTCAATCAAGAGTAGCTTGCGAAACATTAACAACAACAAATAAAGTTGTTTTAGCCGGAGAAGTTAGAGGGCCAGAAATAAAAAAAGATGATTTAATTCAAAAAGTTAGAGAATGTATTAAGGATATTGGTTATGACCAAGAAGGTTTTACTTGGAAGGAAGCTACAAAAATAGAAAGCCATCTTCATTCACAATCTAGCGATATAGCAATGGGCGTAGATTCTTCCGGAAACAAAGACGAAGGAGCTGGAGACCAAGGAATAATGTTTGGTTATGCATGTAACGAAACAGATGTGTTAATGCCAGCACCAATACATTATTCTCATAAAATATTAAGATTGATGGCAGAAGATAGAAAATCAGGTAAGTTAAAAAATATTGAACCCGACTCGAAAAGTCAAATTACTATAGAATATAAAGATGGAAAACCAGCAAACGTAAAATCAGTTGTAATTTCAACTCAACATTCAGCAGATATAAATCAATCAAAAGTGAGAGAATTAGTAAAACCATACATTGAAAAATCTATTCCTAAAAATCTTTTAAATAGATTGGATGAAAATGAAATTTACGTAAATCCTACTGGAAACTTTGTAATTGGCGGCCCTGATGGAGATAGCGGATTAACAGGAAGAAAAATAATTGTAGACACATATGGAGGAGCAGCGCCACATGGTGGCGGAGCTTTTTCGGGAAAAGATCCTACGAAAGTTGATAGATCAGCAGCGTATGCATCAAGATATTTAGCAAAAAATGTTGTAGCATCAAAGATAGCTGAAAAATGTTTAATCCAACTTGCTTATGTAATAGGAGTCTCAAAACCTTTATCAATTTACGTAGATCTTTTTGATAATGATGAAGAAAAAAATATGTATGTGGAAAAATTAATTAATGATAATTTTGATTTAAGTCCAAGAGGAATTAGAGAAATGCTAGGTTTAAATAAAGCAATATATGAAAAAACAGCTGCATATGGCCACTTTGGAAGAGATCCAGGGTCAGATGGCTCGTTTTCTTGGGAAAAAACTGATAAAGCAGATATATTCAAGAAGTAATTAAAGTTGAAAATATAGTAAAAATACATATATTTACTTCACATTGTTGAAATTTCAAAATGGGCCTCGGCCCATTTTTTTTTGGAGAATTTATAAATGTTAAACAGGAGAGCAGATAAACTTGAATTATTAAGGATAGCAGAAGCTGTAGCTTTAGAAAAATCTATAGATAAGGAACTAATAATTGATTCTATGGAAAGCGGAATTGCTAAAGCTGCTAAATCAAAATTTGGTTCAGAAAATGAAATTAAGGTTTTAATTGATAGAGATAATGGTGATATTGGAATTTTTAGAAAACTTATAATTGTTGAAAATCCAGAAAATTCTAATTTAGAGATAAGCAGAGAGCAAGCGATTAAACTTAATGAAATTAATAAAGATAAAAAAATTGGCGATGAAGTACTTCAGCCTTTGCCATCTTTTGATTTTGGAAGAATTGCCGCTCAGACCGCAAAACAAGTTATTAGTTTTAATGTAAGAGAGGCTGAGAGAGAAAGACAATATCAGGATTTCATTGATAAGAAAGATACAATACTTAGTGGGATTGTAAAAAGATTAGAATTTGGGAATATAATCGTTGATTTGGGCAGAACTGAAGCAATTATACAAAAAAATGAAATGATACCACGCGAAAATATAAAAGCTGGTGATAGAGTTAAAGCATATTGTTTGGATGTAAGAAGAGAATTGAAAGGGCAACAAATATTTTTATCAAGAGCACATCCAAAATTTATGGAAAAACTTTTTGTACAAGAGGTTCCTGAAATATATGACAATCTAATTGAAATCAAATCTTCTGCAAGAGATCCTGGAAGTAGAGCAAAAATTTGTGTTAAAGCAATTGATTCTTCTTTAGATCCTGTTGGAGCTTGTGTTGGAATGAGAGGAAGTAGAGTTCAAGCTGTAGTTAATGAACTTCAAGGAGAAAAAATTGATATAGTTAATTGGTCTGAAGACCCAGCAGTTGTTGTTGCAAATGCTTTATCACCAGCTGAGGTTCAAAGAGTAAACGTGGATAATGAATTAAAAAAACTTGATGTAATACTTAACGAGGAAAATTTAAGCAAGGCAATAGGTAGAAGAGGCCAGAATGTTAGATTAGCAACAAAGCTTTTAAATTACGAAATTAATATAATGACCGACCAAGAAGATTCTGAAAGAAGACAAGTAGAGTTCAAAGAAAAAACAGAAAATTTTGTTAAAAATTTAGAGCTAGATGAAACTTTAGGTCAATTGCTTGTTGCCGAAGGTTTTTCATCTATTGATGATATTAAGGATAGTTCGATTGAAACATTAACAAAAATTGAGGGAATAGAAGATGATACTGCAAAAGAACTTATAGAAAGAGCAGATGAGTTTTATCAAAAAGATCAAGAAGAGATAAATAATAAAATAAAAGATTTAGGTCTAGAAGGTGAATTAATCAATCATAAGGGATTAACTCTAGGAATGTTAGTAACTCTTGGAGAGCAAAATATTTTAAAATTATCAGATTTTGCTGATTTAGCATCGGATGAATTAACTGGAACTTATGATGTTATTAAAGGTGAGAGAATAAAAATTAAAGGATATCTTGAAGATTTTGCACTTTCTAAAAAAGAAGCAGATGATTTAATAATGTCAGCAAGAGACAAAGTTTATAAAGATTGAGAGATGATATATGGAAAAGAAAAAATTGAAGCTTACTATTTCAGGGAGTTCAAAAAAAACAATAACCAATATTGAATTAGCAAAATCTCAAGCAAAAAATTCTGTAGTAATTGAAAGGAAAAATAAAAGATTTGGATCAAAATCTTCTTTTTCTAAAAAAAACCTTCAAAAATCAACATTTGATAAGCCGAAGGATTATTTTATTCCGAAAAAACCAGTAACTCCTAAAAAATTAGTCATTAATGATTTTGAGAAAAGAAAACTGGCCGAGCAAAGAGCAACAAAAAGGATCAAAGGTGAAAATAATCAAAAAGGAAAAGCTGGTTTAAAAAGTAGAGAACTAAAGTTAACAATATCTAGAGCACTAAGCGAAGAAGATATTGAAACTAAAGGTAGAAGTTTAGCTTCTTTAAAAAGAGCTAAGCAAAAAGAAAATAAAGAACAGAATAAAAATAAAAAAATTGAAGATTTAACACCGGTAAAAAGAGATATTAATATACCTGAAGTAATAACGATCAGAGAGCTTGCTAATAGAATGGCAGAACAATCAAGTAATCTAATAAAACATCTTTTATCAATGGGAGTAACAGCAACAATCAATCACAGTATTAATTCTGATATTGCAGAATATCTTGTTCAAGAATTTGGACATAATCCAATTAAAGGAGAAAAAGCAGAAGAAAAAATAAAAAAAATTAAAAAAATTAAATCTCAAAATTTAAAATCTAGACCACCAATAGTTACAGTAATGGGCATGTTGATCATGGAAAAACTTCAGTTTTAGATGTTTTAAGAAAAGCAAACGTTGTATCAGGTGAGTTTGGCGGAATCACTCAGCATTTGGGAGCATATCAAATAAACTATAATACAAACAAAATAACATTTATTGATACACCTGGACATGCTGCATTTACAGAGATGAGAGCAAGAGGCTCTAAATTAACTGATTTAGTTATTTTAGTAGTTGCAGCAGATGATGGGGTAAAACCTCAAACTGTAGAGTCAATTAAGCATGCAAAGGCAGCCAAAGTACCAATCGTTGTTGCTATTAATAAATGTGACCTTCCTGAAGCCGATCCTCAAAAAATTAAAAACCAATTATTAGAGCATGAATTAATTGCAGAAGATTTGTCCGGTGATACTTTAATGGTAGAAATATCAACAAAAACAAAAAATAATTTAGATAAATTAATAGAATCAGTTTTACTTCAAGCTGAATTATTAGATTTAAAAACTGACTATGATTTAAAAGCTAATGGAGTTGTAATGGAGTCTAAAATTGATGTAGGAAGAGGTCCAATTGTAAATATAATTGTAACTTCTGGAACATTAAAAAAAGGAGACTATTTTGTTAGTGGATTACAATGGGGAAAAATAAGAGCTTTGATTAATGACCAAGGATTAAATATTAACGAAGCAATTCCATCTTCGCCAGTAGAGGTTTTAGGAATAAATAGAGCAGCGAAGGCAGGTGATGATTTTGTTGTGGTAGATAATGAAAAGGAAGCCAAATCATTATGTGAGGCTAGAATACAAGAAAGCAAAATAGGAAAAAATCCATTAATTTTTGCAACACAAGACTCAGCATTTAAAGATAAAATTTCTGAAGAATTAAATATAATTATTAAATCAGATGTTCATGGATCATCAGAAGCAATTAAAAATACTATTTCTCAAATAAAACATGATGAAGTTAAGCCAATAATAATGTTGTCTGATATAGGGATGATTACAGAAACGGACGTTTCTTTAGCAAAAGCATCTAATGCAGTTTTAATAGCATTTAATGTTAAGCCTAGTAAAGAAGCAAAAAAGTTAGCAGAAAAAGAAAAAATAGAAATCAACTCTTATAATATTATTTATGAATTGTTAGATTTTATTAAAAATAAGATGTCTGGACTACTAACTCCAGATGTAAAAGAAAAAATTATTGGTTCAGCAGAAATTCTTGAGATATTTAAAGTTTCAAAAGTTGGTAAAGTTGCTGGTTCAAAAGTTACTGAAGGAGAAATCTTACAAGATTCTAATGCAAGAGTTATACGTGATGGTACAATTATATTTAATGGAAAAATTGGATCAATATTTAGGGAA
>Ga0163108_10002608_pt1 | contig 13005 bp, 12 predicted proteins | sample Fk1155metaG_FD_109644 | JGI IMG/M metagenome (GOLD analysis project Ga0163108, IMG submission 109644) | Marine microbial communities from the Central Pacific Ocean - Fk160115 155m metaG | ecosystem: Environmental > Aquatic > Marine > Oceanic > Photic zone | place: The Central Pacific Ocean...
AATTTTCTAATTTTGATCTATAATCTGATATTTCTGATTTACTTATAAAATTTTTAATTTTAAGAAAACCATTTTCATTATAAAATTTAATATCATTAGGATTTAAAATTTTCATAATTTTTTTATAGTATATTTAAAAAAAAGTAATTTATTTCAAATTAAAGATATCTTCAAAATAATCTTTTATTAACTTCATTTAATAGAATCTTTTATGGCAAAAATGTCAATATATATAATTAAAATATAGGTTTTTAATAATAATTTTTAAAAAAAGACTGGAAATTCAAGAAAAAAATTAAAAAAATTGTCTTTACAGAAATTTAAATTAATGATGATATGTTATAAATAAATACTATTTTCATATTTGAATGGAGGCAAAATGGAAAAATATAAAAGTGGACTAAGACGTATAAGAAATTTTAGTTTATCAAGAAGAAATTTTAATAAAGGCGCTTTAGGTGCAGCAGCTGTGACAGGATTAGCAACTGCAGGTATTCCTGGTATAGCAAATGCTGCAACAGATATTACTTTTCTAGGTTGGGAAGGTTATGATGCTGGACTATTTGTTGATAGCTATTTAGAGGATAATGATATTAATTTAAATACAACTTATATTGGGAACAATGATGAAATCGTAAGCAAATTAGTTTCAGGTGGAGTTGGTACAATTGATATTGTTACACCTTATATGGGATATATTCCTATGATGGTAGCTGCTGATATTTTACAACCTATAGATGAATCAAAAGTTCCTAATTTAAATAAGATACATCCTTTCTTTAAAGATGATCCAAATATTATTGTTGATGGTGTACGATATGGAGTTCCCTTTACTTGGGGATGTGCTCCAATGATGTATAATACTCAAGTTATTTCAAGCGCTCCTGAATCATGGGCTGATTTATTTAAGCCAGAGTATACAGGTAAGGTTGGAATGATGGATGATCCCCTAGGAAACATTATGTTAGGAGCAGTTGTTGCAACAGATGCTGAAGTAGCTACTTCACTTACTAAAAAGCAATTAGATGATACAATTAAATATCTAATAAGTGTTAAAAAGATTGCTAGACTTATGACTCCAAGTTGGGGTGATCTTGCAGATGCAATGGCAAGAGGTGATGTTGTAATTACTTTTAGTGGATGGGAAACTCTCAAAAAATTCTGTGCTGATAAAGGAGCTGGTCATATTGATTATGTTTATCCAAAAGAAGGGACTTTTGCTTGGTTAGACACTTTTAGTATTGCTAAAGATGCGCCAAATGCTGATATTGATCATAAACTATGTGATATGATAGTTGATATCCCTGCTCAAAAAATGATTGGTGATGAATTTATCCAGGGTATTACTAATTCTGATGCAATTGCGCAATTAGGTATTTCGAAAGATTATTATCCTTATGATGATTTATCGGGTTTAGCTAGTAAAGCGACTTTTTTTGCTTTTCCTCCTTTAGAAGAGGGTAGCGGAAAAACAACATTTAATGACTGGCTTGAGGCTTACGAAACCTTTAAGGCAGCTTAATTAAATATATATTTTTATGCTGCTGAATTTTATTCAGCAGCATTTTTTTTCATGATAAAAAAAAATTATCTATTAATTACCCCTGCTATTGCAGTTTTTGTTTTTTTATTTGTTTTTCCATTTATTTATTTTTTTATAATTAGTTTATGGAAAATAAAATTTTATAAACTTATTAAAGATTATAATTTAATAAATTATAATAAAGCTATTTTTAATTATGTTGAAATATTTATGACAACATATTCAGTTAGTATTCCTGTTGCTATTATTACAACTATAATTGGTTTTTATTATTCATATTTAGCAAGGTTTAAAACCGGTAGATATGGTTTAGCTATGATTTTTATTGCTCTAATTACTCTTTTTGGAGGTTATTTGATGAAAATATATGCTTGGAAAACTATTCTGGGTAATGAAGGAGTGATTAATTCAATCTTAATTTATTTTCATATTATTAAAGAACCACTTACATTTTTATTATATACCAAAGTTGGATTAGTAATTACTTTTGTTCATTTCTTATTGCCTTTTGCAATTTTGCCAACTTATGCTTCATTAAGGGGAGTGAATGCAATTGAAATTGACTCTATGAAAGATCTAGGTGCAAAATTTTATCATATTCAATTTATGTTATTTTTTCAGAGATGCAGAACAGGTGTATTAGCTTCCTTTGTTTTTTGTTTATTAATTGTAAGTGGAGATTTTCTTACACCTTTTTTGATAGGTGGAAAAATTTCTTTTATTGGCAATATGATAGCTCCAAAATTCGGTCAATTTTTTGATTGGCCATTAGGTTCAGCAATGTCTTTTACAATGCTAACTTTTTCCATTTTAATTATAGTATTAGTTTCTTATTTATTCAAATGGACTGATCCAAAATGAAGATTCAAAAAAATATTTCCATTATTTTAGCAGTTATCCTCTCAATTTTTTTGATCTCACCAATTTTTCTTGTCATACTTTTTGCATTTACTGATAGGGCTATTGCCAGTTTCCCAATTTATAATTTTTCTTTTAAATGGTGGATAGAAATTTTTAATCATAGACAATTTACTAGTTGTTTAATTAACAGTATAATTATAGGGGTATCTGTTGCTTTAGTATCTTCTGTTACAGGAACTATGGCAGCAATAGGTTTATCAAAAATTCCTACTAAATCGGCATCACTTATTTTAGCTATTATTAGCATTCCAATTATGTTGCCTCCACTAGTTCTGGGCATTACTCTGCTAACTTTTTATGTATCCGTAGGTATGAAATTAGGTTTACACACTGTGATTATTAGTCACTTACTATTTACCCAACCATTCGTTATATTAATTGTTTACTCTAGAATGATTAATTTTGATTATAGTGTTATTGACAGTGCTAGGGATCTTGGAGCATCACCTTTAAAGGCTTTTTTGACAATAACTATTCCTATAATACAGCCCGTTGTTATAGGTGCTTCATTACTTGCAGTAGCTTTGTCAGTAGATGATTTTATTATTACTTTTTTTACTATTGGTGCTGGCAATACCTTACCTACATTAGTGTTTGGTATGATGAGAACTTCATTAAAACCTGAGGTAAATGCAATTGGAACAATAATTTTGTTTATGACAATTTCTTCATCGATGATTGCTTTATGGCTTACTAAATATAGAGGATGATGGAACAGTTGTTGAAAAATAAAATAGCAATTATTACTGGAGGTTCTTCAGGCATGGGTCGTGCAGGAGTAGAGTTATTTTCTCAAGCTGGATGTCAAAGTATTATTGCTGATATTAATGAAGAAAATGGAAAAAAAATTCAAGAAAATTTAACAAAAAAAAATTTAAAATCTGAATTTATTTTTACCGATGTAACTAATTCAGAAAATGTTCAATCAACAGTTAATCATGTAGTAAAAAAATATGGTAAAATAGATATATTATTTCATAATGCCGTAGATGTTGCTCTTGTTAATAATCATGATAATAGAGTTACTGAGTTATCTGAAGTTATATGGAACAAAATTACTACGCTTGTTTTAGATGGAACATTCTTATGCTCAAAATATGTAGGTCAGCAAATGCTCAAACAAAAATCAGGTTCAATAATATTAACTGCCACCACAGATGCACTAATAGGTCAAGGAGGCCTTGATGCTTATACTGCAGCAAAAGGAGGTATCGTTTCAATGACAAGATCTATGGCTGCGGGTTTGTCTCCAGAAGGAATTAGAGTAAACGCAATTTGTCCAGGCTTTGTTGAGACTCCTCATCAGGAAAAGTTTTTAAAAAATCCAAAAATTCGTAAACAATTAGAAGATTTGCATCTTATGGGTATTTTAAAGTCAAAAGATATAGCAGAATTTGCTTTGTTTCTTGCCTCAGATAAATCTAGATTTATGACGGGGGGGATACATGCGGTGGATTCTGGTTATAGTTCTTTTAAAGGAAAATCAGAATTATTTGAACAAATTACCTCTTAGATTTTTGGATGAAATACTTCATCCTGGTTTTCTGGTACAGTTTGACCACCATCAATAACAATCCCCTGACCAGTAATATATGAAGATTCATCTGAGGCCAGAAAACTTACTAGATTACCAATTTCATTGGTTTGAGCTAATCGACCTAAAGGAATAGATTTTGATTGAGATTTAATAAATTCATCACCCCTTTCAATTTTCATTCCTTCAGACATAACATTTCCAGGAACGATAGCATTTATATTAATATTGTACTGTGATAATTCTATAGCAGCAGTTTTTACCAATCCTATTAATCCTGATTTTGTTGCTGCATAGTGAGCATGTCCACTAGCACTAACATAAGTACCAGTAATTGATGAAGTGAAGATAACTTTTCCATATTTTTTTTTAATAAAATGATCAAGTGCACTTTGTAATAAGAAAAAAGGGCCCTTCAAATTTACATTCATAACTTTATCCCATTCTTTTTCAGATATATCTTTAATCCATGTAAGAGGATATATACCTGCATTTGCACAAATTATGTCAATATTCCCATAAATCTTTATTGCAGTATTAATTGCCTTAATATTATCAATTTTTAAAGAAACATCCCCATTAATAAAAGTTACGCTATTGTTAGTTTTTTTATTTATTTCATCTTCGGTTTTTTTTCCGCTTTCCATATCATTATCTAAAAAAACAACTTTAGCCCCATTGTTCACAAGGGATATTATTATACCTTTACCTATTCCTCTAGCGCCACCAGTTACAACTGCTACTTTTTTTGATAATCTTTTGGCCATTATGTTGGTTTATGTTAAACAAAACTTATGTCAAATAATTTTTTAACTTCAGAAGAATTAGTAAAAAGAATTAATAAATTTCCCAGAGTTAAACTAGCTATGTTGCCTACACCTTTAGAATATTTACCAAATATTTCAAAAGAATTAGAAATTAATTTATATATAAAAAGAGATGACTGTACTGGTTTAGCTTTTGGAGGAAATAAAACTAGACATTTAGAATTTATAATGGCCAAATTTAATAAAGGTGATTATGATTGTGTTTTAACCGGAGCAGCTTCTCAATCAAATTGGTGTCGTCAGACCGTTGCAGCTGCAAATAAACTTAATATAGAATCATTTTTGGTTCTCATGCATGGTGTAAAAGGAAAAATTATGCAAGGTAATTATTTGTTATACAACATTTTAGATGCCAATGTTGAAGTTGTTGATGGTGAGGATCTAGAGGAAATTACTATTCATTTAAAAAAAAAATATCAGGAATTAGTCAATAAGGGTAGAAAACCATTATTAATTAATGGAGGTTTTGATAAAGAAAATACAATCTTGGCAGGAATTAGTTACGCAAATGCAATGGCAGAAATTGACATTCAAATGAAAGATAATAATTTTATTGCTGATCATTTATTTGTTACTGCTGCAAATATGACTCAAGCAGGTTGTGATTTAGGTGCAAAAATATTAAATTGGCCTACACGTATTCAAGGCATTTCACCTGTCTATTGGAAAATGAATATAAAAAAAGACATTGCAAGAATATGTAACGAGGCGGCAAAAATGCTCAATGTAAATTTAGAGTTTACTGAAGATATGATTAATAATGATAATAATTATGTTGGTGAAAAATATGGAGTTCCAACAAATAAAGGTCTTGAAGCAATAAGATTATTAGCAAAAAAAGAAGGAATTATTTTGGATCCAGTTTATACTTCAAAAGGATTTTCTGCACTTATTGATTATATAAAAAAAGGCATAATCAAAAAAAATCAAAACGTAATTTTTATTTTTACAGGAGGTAGTCCTGCTGTTTTTGCATATAATGAAGAGATTTCAATATAAAAAATTTACTCTAATATTTCAAAATTATCTAAATACGTATTAGATAACTCTATACCTAAACCATATTTATTTTCATCTAATTCAATAAAACCATCTTTTGCTTGAGGTTCTCCATCAAATATATACCAAAATAACTCATTACCAATTTCTACTGGCCAAAAAGGAAAATATTCAACAATAGGGGCGTTTATACTACTCATAGAAATATGAAAATTGTGAACTTGTCCAGCATGAGGTATTACAGGTATTTGAAAAGCTTCTGCTAAAGCACAGATTTTATGTGCTTGAGTTATACCACCTACACGATTTGTATCAAATTGAATAACATCCACAGCTTTTTTTTCTAAAAGCTGTCTAAAGCCAAAGAGAGTATATTCATGTTCCCCACCAGATATTGGAGTTCTGCATCCTGCTTTTAGATCAGCATAACCATCAATGTCATCAGCTATTACAGGTTCTTCTAACCATCTCAAATTTTCATTATCAATCAAGCGCATCATTCTTTTTGCATATTCAAATGTCCATCCCATATAAACATCAGCCATTAAGTCTATATTTTCTCCAACAACTGATCTTACAGTTTTTATAAGTTCAATATTTTTTTGCATACCTTCTGCACCTTCATTTGGACCCCAACCAAGTCTTAATTTCATCGCTTTAAAACCTTGATCGAGATAATCTTTTGCTTCTTTTGCAAGTGTATCAAGTGGTTGACTATAAAGTTTACTCGCATAACAAGGTAATTTTGATTTTGTTTTACCACCTAGAAGTTTAAATACAGGCTGCTTAGAAGCTTTTCCTAAAGCATCCCAAATTGCAATATCCACAGCACTAATAGCAGTCATCCCAATACCTTTTCTCCCCCATGCGAGTGTTTGGCGGTACATTTTTTGCCAAATATGTTCGTAATCCCAAATACTTTCTCCAACGATAGCAGGTTTCAAATAATTATCGACAACAGATTTGCATGGCTTTGGAGATAATGCAGCGTTACCAATCCCAATATGACCATCACTTGTTTCTACTTCAACAACAAGCCAACTAAGAAATTTATAAGTAGCCCATTTATCATTAGAAATATTATCTTGATTTATTAAGTCAGCTGCATTTGTGCAAAAATTTTCATGAATTTTTTGTACATCTCCTTTCCATGTGTATAATTTTGCTCTTACATCTATAATATTTGAAGACAATTTTAAATCCTATAGTATTTTTCTGCATTAGATGAAAATAATAACTTTTTATCATTTTCAGAGTAATCTTTGGTTATTTCTTTAAAAGAGTTCCAATAGTTATCGAAAGTATTAAAAATTTTATCTACTGGAAAATTTGAAGCAAACATGCATCTTTCTATTCCAAATATTTTAATTGTTTTTTCAACAAATACTCTTGTTGAATCAATAGTCCATTTAGGATTAAACATTCCTAAACCTGATATTTTTGCAACAAAGTTTTCACAGCTTGCAAGTTTTTTCATATTTTCTTCCCAGCTCACTATATATTCTTCGGTTTGGTAACATGGCTCTCCAGTATGATTTAAAATAAATAAAACATCATCATATTTTTTTGCAAGATTGTAGGCATCTTGCATTTGATGCTTGTAAATTTGTATATCAAATGACAAATTGCGATTTCTAATATTCTTAAAATTATTTACCCAAGTTAAGTTTTTCATAAAATCATTTGAAGCGTGAGAATATTTTGGCTCTTCTTCATTGTAAGATAATATTTGTCTTATACCTCTAATATTTTTATATTCTTGATGAGCATCAAGTATTTCACATATATTATTTTTAGAAAAATCTGCATAAGCAACTATAGCACTTGGTAAATTTGAAGAGTGATTATCGGCAATGTGTTGAAGCCAAGCAGTTTCATTTATAGGCTTATCATCATCATGCTCTGCTTGTACGTGTACGGATTTAATTAAATTTTGATTTTTTGCATCTTCTAAATAATCTTTTAATAGATAGCTCTTTCTTATTGCTTTATAATCGCCAAAAAAAGTTTCACCCTCATCTACCATTAACCAAGCATAGCTTGTATTTTTGTTATTTAAGTCCCATAAATGATGGTGTGCATCAACTATTTTAATATTATTCATTATTACTTTATGAAGAGCAATGTAAACATTGCTCTTCAATTATAAAGATTAGAAGTTAAAGTTATCTATATTACCAGGTACAAAATCAAGCATTGGTGCAGCATAGATTAAATTATTAGCATTAATAGCCACATCACCTTGATCTGGAACACTGATAGTCATTCCTTCTGATAGTTTCATACCATTTTCAACCATTTGTACAGAAAGCCATCCAGCAATTTCACCTTCAACTGATGGATCCCAAAGTTGGAAAGCTTTAACACATCCACTTTTTAGGAAAGGTCTCATTTGGTTAGGAGTCCCTAAGCCTGTAACTTGAACTTGATCACACTTTCCAGCTGATTCCACAACTTGTGCAGCAGCTGCTACGCCAACTGTTGTTGGAGAAATAATTCCTCTAAGATCTGGATATTTAGCAAGTAGTGCTTCAGCTTCAGTTGTACTTTTTTGTGGATCATCATCACCATAAACAACACCAAGATATTCCATATCTGTAAAGCCACCAGTTCCAATTATATTATCTTCCATATCTTTTATCCAAGTATTTTGATCTGGTGCATCCGTTGTTGCGCTCAAAATTGCAAATTGTCCTTTATGATCAATTAGTTGGCCCATCAAAGTCATTTGTGCTGTACCAACAGTTGAAAAATCAACAGGCATAATCGCAAGATCTCTATGAGCTTCACTTCCAGGGATATCACCATTAACAACCATCACAATGATGCCTTTTTTTCTAGCTTGATCAAAAACTGTATTTAGAGCATCATTTGAATTTGGTGATATTGCAATAACATCAACACCTCTTTGAATTTCTGCTTTAATAAAAGGAAGTTGAGATGTTGCATCCGCGGTAGCTGGAGCAACAGTTGAAAAATTATAACCATATTTTTCCGCACCAACTTCAAAGCCCTTAATTATTGAGTCAAAGTATGGATTACCAGTATTTTTTGGAATATATACAACTTCAGTTTTAGCAAAAGCACCTGAAGTTAAAAAAACTCCTAATAAACCTATACTTATTAGTTTTAATAGTTTTGACATTTTTCCTCCTAATGAAAAATTATATTTGATTTAACCGAAAATATGTTTGTTTATCAAGATTTTTTTGTATTAATTAGGGTTAATATTGATAAAAAAACTATAATATTGTTTTTATACATAAAATATGAACTTAAGCGCAAAAAATATCGGAAAGTCTTTTAGTGGTGTAAATGTTTTAAGAAAGGTCGATTTTGAGCTTAAGCCAGGTGAGGTACACGCTCTTGTAGGAGAGAATGGAGCTGGAAAATCTACTTTTGTTAAAATTCTAAGTGGAGTGTATACACCATCTGAAGGTGAAATTTATCTTGATAATAATAAAGTTCAAATTTCAACTCCAATAGTTGCTCAAAAAAATGGAATATCACTTATTCATCAAGAGCCGCAATCATTCTCGCATCTTTCAGTAGCTGAAAATATTTTTATGGGACATATGGACGGTAGTAACTTTTCACGAGTTAATTGGCAAAACATTAATAAATCTTCAGAGAAAATTCTTTCTTCAATCGGATTGGAAATTGATCCTAAAATTATTATGGAGGGATTATCAATTGCTGATCAACAAATGATAGAAATAGCTGGAGCTCTTTCAAAAAACTCAAAAATACTTATCATGGACGAACCCACCTCACCATTAACGCCTAACGAAGTTGGAAAATTGTTTGAAATTGTACAGCAACTAAAATCTAAAGGCATGGCTATAATATTTATTAGTCATAGACTTGAAGAAATTAAAGCTATTTCAGACCGTGTTACAATTTTCAGAGACGGAGATTTAATTACAACTAAGAAAATAAACGAAGTAACTAATGAAAATATAATAAAATTTATGATTGGAAGAAGCATTGAAAAGGTTGAGGTGAAAGAAAATGATTATTCTACTAAAGAGCAATTTGTTTTAAATATAAAAAACCTTTCTTATTCTAATAAGTTTAAAAATATTTCATTTAATTTAAAGAAAGGAGAGATACTTGGTTTTGCAGGATTGGTTGGTGCAGGAAGAACTGAAGTTGCAAAAAGTATCTTTGGGGCAGAAAGTTATGATTATGGAGAAATATATTTTAATGGAAATAAAATAACGAATAACTCACCAAATGAAGCTATTGAAAAAGGATTTGCGTATGTGCCTGAGGACAGAAAGCTAATGGGCATATTTGGACCAGTCGCAGTTGAAGATAATATTACTTCAGCTGTTCCTAAAGATATCTCAAACAAATTTGGATTAATAAATACTAAATTAGTTTCTTCTAAATCTTCTGAGTATATTAAAAAATTCAATATAATGCTAACTTCTGGAAGACAACTTATTGAAGAATTGTCTGGCGGTAATCAACAAAAATGTATTATTTCAAAATGGCTTATGTCAAATCCTTCTGTTCTTATTTTAGATGAACCAACAAGAGGGGTAGACGTTGGCGTTAAATCTGAAATGTATGAAATAATTAATCAACTGGCAAAGATGGGTACAGCTATTATTTTAATTTCATCCGAATTACCTGAAATTTTATCTTTATCTCATAGAATAATTGTGATGAGGGAAGGTCAAATAACTAATGTGTTAGATCATAAAGATGCAACTCAAGAAAAAATTATGAAATTTGCTATAAGTTAATGAAATTTTTTGATAAATTTTTAAGAATTAGAGAATTGGGAATTTTTTCTATAATTGTTTTTTTCGTTATCATTGCTTCAGTAATTGACTCTAGATTTTTAACTATAGATAGTTGGAGAGCTGTACTTTTGGCAATACCATTAATTTTAGTTATGGCAATGGGACAGATGATGGTAATTATATGCAGACATGTAGATATATCAATTGGCTCAACTTTGGCTTTTGCAGCAATTATCATAGGCTTAGTTTTTATACATTATCCAGGAACATCTCTTTGGATGGCATTAATTATAACTTCATTTGTTGGTTTAATTATGGGATTAATAAATGGATTTATTGTTACACGTTTTAATGTCCATTCAATCATTGTTACTCTTGGAACATTGAGCCTTTATAGAGGACTAGTATTTATAGTTAGTGGCGGAAGGCAAATTGATCGTAACGATATTCCTGAGCATATTGTTTCATTTTCCCAAACATCTTTTTTATTTTCGATTCCAGCAATTTTGATTTTTTCAGCAGTTATTGTAATCATAACCCATATTTTAATGCGTCATTCAGTTTTGGGTAGAGAAATATATGCTACTGGTAGTAACCCTGTTGCGGCACATTTAAAAGGTACAAATGTAACTAAAGTTACCTTATTTTGTTTTGGAGTTTGTGGTATGCTTGCTGGTGTTGCTGGATTATTTTATGCTTCAAGATTCGGTTATGTTAATCCTGGAGTTACCGGAGTGGGAATAGAGTTTATTGTTATAGCGGGAGTAATAATTGGAGGAACAAGTATAACTGGAGGTTCAGGCACTGTTCTAGGTACTTTTTTAGGCATTCTTTTATTGGGCATAATAAATGTAGCACTTCCTGTTTTAAATATTCCTGGAGAATTTCAAAAAGCAATTTATGGTTTGATAATTGTTGTGGCTTTAGCTCTTGATCAACTAATAATTTATAGAATGAAAAAATTAAGTGCAAGTAGTAATGTTTAACAGATTAGAAATGTATTTAAGCGAAAATCCAACACTTCGCTATTGGATAATAAGACCAGAGTGGGTAGCTGTAATTTTACTTATTATTTCAATAATTTCTTCAATTCAGTTATCACCCTATTTTGCAGATATGGCTTTCATAATGGATTCAGCAACTCCCTATGTTGAATATGGATTGATTGCTATTATTTTAACCTTAATTATCATTTCAGGAGAAATAGATCTATCAATAGCTTCAATGATAGCTCTTACAGCAGTTATCTTTGGGACTGTTTACAATGCTGGGTTTGGAATGCCTTTATCTATTTTAATAGCAGTTATAGCTGGGGGTTTATGTGGTCTATTTAATGGTATTCTTGTTACAAAACTAAAAATACCATCAATAATATTAACGATTGGCACCTTAACCTTATACAGAGGTATAGCACAATCTTTAGCTAGTGATTTTTCTCTAGGAGGTTATCCTTCTTGGTTTGTTGGTATAGATTATCGTTATGTTGGTATTATTCCTATACCTGTAATAATATTTACAGTCTTTGCTTTATTAGTTGGCTTTATATTAAGTTCTACAATTTACGGAAAGCAATTATATTTGATAGGAACTAATCCCATAACAGCTAAATATTCTGGAATAAAAGTAGATAGAATAAAAGTATTGTTGTTTACGTTATCAGGTTTGATTAGTGGAGTTGCGGGAGTTTTGACAACTTCTCGATTAGCAGTTGCGCGATTTAATATGGCTACTGGTGCAGAATTAGAAATAGTTTTAATGGTTATGTTAGGAGGAACATATATATTTGGTGGAAGAGGAAATATCTTTGGAACTTTTATAGCTTTTTGGATTGTGGTTATATTAAGAAGTGGGTTAAATGTGGCTAGAATAAAAATTGAATCTCAATTAACAATTTTAGGTGCTATGTTAATAATAGCAATCATATTAACAAATTATATTTATGCAAAATCTCAAAAATAATTATAAGTGTATAATTTTTTTGTCTTATATAAATGTTTTTATATTAATATTTATTAAAAGTATGTTATCTTAATAATTATGATTAACATTACAGATATTGATTATTATAAAAATAAAGGATATTTATTGGTTGAGAATGCATTACCTGCAGATAAATTAAAAGAATTACAAGAAGTAACAGATGGCTTTGTTGAAAAATCAAGAAATATTTCAGAAAATGATGTTATTTACGATTTATCAGATGATCACTCGGCTGATATTCCAAAATTAAGACGACTAAAAAATCCTCATGAAATACATAAAATATATGAAGATATAACTAAAGATCCTTGCATACTCGATATAGTTGAAAAATTAATAGGACCAAATATAAGAAGAGATCATTCAAAATTAAATTTTAAGGGTGCTCATGGAGGTGAGGCAATTGAGTGGCATCAAGATTGGGCATTTTACCCTCATACAAATGAT
>Ga0163108_10002609_pt1 | contig 13004 bp, 14 predicted proteins | sample Fk1155metaG_FD_109644 | JGI IMG/M metagenome (GOLD analysis project Ga0163108, IMG submission 109644) | Marine microbial communities from the Central Pacific Ocean - Fk160115 155m metaG | ecosystem: Environmental > Aquatic > Marine > Oceanic > Photic zone | place: The Central Pacific Ocean...
CCTACACTTATTAAAGAAGTCGGGAGAAGTGAGGCTTGGCAATGGATTTAATCTAAATGTCTTGTCGGTTTTCGACGAGGACAACTGGGTGGAACCCTCAAACCCGGATGAAATCAATATAGCGCTGTATCACGGCTCTGTGTCAGGTTGTCAAACGGATACAGGCTGGTCGATGGAGTATGGAGAGCACGATGTTAGTGTTTTTGATGGGTTTGATTTTGGATTCCTTGGGGATATACACAAAACCAATCAAGTACTCGATTTGGATGGTCGTCTTCGGTATCCTGGCTCAACTGTGCAACAAAATCACGGAGAAACGAACGATAAGGGGTTTTTGATTTGGGATATCAAAGATAGGGACACATTCAGTTGCAAACACCACGTCTTAGATAATCCAAAGCCGTTTGTCACGGTTGAACTAACACAGAAGGGGCGAATTCCAAAGAAGGCTATAATCCCAGAGGGCGCAAGGCTCCGGTTGGTTTCCAACAACAACCTTCCTCTCGATAAAATGCGCCGCGCAGTGGATGTAGCAAAAACGCGCTTCAAGCCCGAATCAATTACCTATTTGAATAGGGCTGCTGGTCAATACGGATCTGTTGATGAACTGACTGACGGCTTGCGTTTGGAGGATTTGCGTAGTATCAAGGTACAAGAAGAATTAATTTCTGAATACCTCAAGGATTACCAGGCAGATAGCGAGATGCTGGACCGCGTTTATGGTATGAATAAAAAGTATAATTTTATGGCAGAGGAGGATGAAGAAATTGCCCGTAATATTAATTGGTGCCTGACTTCCTTAGAATGGGATAATCTTTTTAATTACGGAGGTGGAAATAGTATCAACTTTAACAACATGAATGGGATTGTTGGTATATTTGGCAAGAACTTTTCTGGAAAGTCAAGTATTATTGATAGTTTTTTATATGCTCTTTTCAATTCCACATCCAAGAATGTTCGCAAGAATCTAAACATTATTAATCAGACAAAAGATTCTGGAGCCGGGAAGGTGACAATTGAAATAGGCAATAAATCTTATACTGTAGAGCGCACGTCTGAAAAATATTTGAAGAAGCTGCACGGACAAGAAACGATGGAGGCAAAGACGGACGTAGAATTCTATAGCTACGATGCAGCAACCGATGAAACAACCAGCCTGAATGGTTTGACACGCGCGGGCACGGATAAAAATATTAGGAAAGTGTTTGGTAGTTTGGAGGATTTTTTATTAACTTCAATGTCGTCTCAGTTAGGTTCTTTAGCTTTTATTAGCGAGGGTTCAACTAAACGAAAAGAAATTCTTGCCAAGTTTCTTGATTTAGAAATATTTGATAGAAAATACAAGTTGGCTAAAGATGATGCTTCGGATTTAAGAGGCGCGATTAAGCGCCTTGAAGGGAGAGAATTTGATTCAGAGATTAAGGAGGCTAAGCAGCTGCTCTTTAATAATGAAGCAAACAACCTTAAGCATCAAAACACATGTGCTTCTATAAAAAAGAAAATTAAAAAGGAAGAACGAAAACAGAAGAAATTAGTTGATAAAGTTGGCGCTGTGCGCGCTGAATCTATCGATATTCAAATGTGTTTGGATAAAAAAACAGTATTAGAAGAAAAGCGCGACGTGCTAGAGGAAAAAAATAGTACAAACAACTTAGATATAAAAAAGAATAACTCGTTCATTGATAAGGCTAAAGAATTTTTAAGTGACTTTGATATTGAGGCTCTGAATTCAAAAAAACAAATTGCTGCCGACAAAGCAAAGACCCTAGACGAACTGACGAGAAAAATAGAAGATGAGGAGAGGACACTTGACATCTATTGTTCACGCGCAAAAAACCTTGAAGGCGTTCCTTGCGGCGATGCTTTCGTTACTTCGTGCAAATTTATTAAAGATGCATACGAAGCATCAAAATTAATTGATGGGGTCAGGGAAACTGTTTCGGGTCTTGATAATGAAAGGGTTGAGTGCGACGGAGAAATCTTAGCTCTTGATATGGCGACAGTGGAGGACCACCTCTCAAAGTATGACAAGCTGCTGAAAAAGGAATCAGACAAAGAGAGTGAAAATGTCAAGCTCCGTCTGGACATAGAGAGAAACAATAACCAGATCTTTTCTCTTGACGCAGGCTTATCCGATAACCAAAAAGATGTTGATTATTATTATCAAAATCAGGAAGCTATTGAAAATTACAATGGGCTCCTTCGCAGCATAGAATCAAGTAAAAAATTATTATTGGAACTGGAAGAGGAATTGGAGACGTGCGAATCTGAGATGTTGGAGCTTTATAAATTGCACGGCTCGCTGGAACAGAATATAAAAAATCTTCAAGAGCAGCAGGATGAACTCACGCAACTGCGAGAAGATTATGGTGCGTATGATCTTTATATGAAGTGTGTTCACAGCAACGGTATTGCCTATGACATTATCAAACGGAAGCTGCCAACCATCAATAATGAGATTGCCAAGATTTTAACCAATATCGTGAACTTTGAGGTGTTCTTAGAAGATGATGGAAGAAAGCTGGACATCTATATTAAACATCCACGTTTTGAGCCGCGCCCACTAGAACTGGGGTCTGGCGCAGAAAAAACTATTTCTGCGATGGCGATTCGTCTTGCACTGTTGAATGTGTCTTCTCTACCGAAGGGAAATATTTTTATTCTTGACGAGCCTGGTACATCGCTGGATGAAGAAAACATGGAAGGCTTCGTGCGAATGATGGAAATGGTCAAGGGACATTTTAAAACTGTGCTATTAATTTCTCACTTGGACAGTCTTAAAGACAGCGTGGACACCCAACTTGTTATTGACAAGAAGGATGGATTAGCATACATTAATCAATGATGTTACTAATTATTAGGCATACTGATGCAACATGGAGGATACATGACTATGAAACAAGTGGCAGATAAACTATTGGGAAAATTATTTTCCAGAAAGCTGATGGTGTGGCTGACCGCAACAGGACTTTTGGCATTTGCTGATCTGACTTCAAGTGATTGGGTAGCTATTTCACTAGTTTACATCGGAATTGAAGGTATGGCGGATATTGCCGGTCGCTGGAAACACGGCGCTTAGGCAGTAGCGGAGTGGAGGGTGATTTTGTTTTCATGGATAGCCTTTAAGCTTTTTTTAAAGAAAGCCTGGACGTGGCTGAAGAACTATTGGTACGCCCCTGTTGTACTCGTGTGGACTATTGTTGTCTGGGTGTTCTCTCGTCGCAACGGCGAAGCAGCTTTAGAAGTTTTAGCAACGTCAAAGAAAAGTTATGAAGCCCAGATTGGCGTGTTGAAAAAAACTCACGCTGATGAAATAGGAAAACGCGATAAAGCACTGGCACAATATGAGGACATTGTACGAACTATGGAATTCGAATATGCCAAGCGCAGTGAAGAAATTTCCCGAGACAAGAAAAAAAAGGTTAAAGAATACATAAAAGAATTTGATAATGATCCTGATGGACTCGCTGCACGACTGGAAGAAAGATTTGGCATCAGGTATAAACCAGATGAATAAGGTAATCGCAATAGTTCTTTGCGCTCTGATAGCATTCCCTTCAGGGGTATTGGCTAATACGCCAGTCCCACCAGAGGTACCGAAGTATGACTTGGGCAATTTCACCGTGCTCCAGAAAGACCAGCAAGCTCCGTTCTCTGGCTTTCTGTTTGACCAGGAGAGTGTCGCAAAGATACTAACCGAGATGGAATTCTCTACTCTTGAACTGGAACTCAAGCACGACTTTGAGCTTCGCAAAAGTGAAGCCCTCTGGCAATTGAAATTGGACAATGCGGTAGCAGCCAACGAATCATTACAGGAACAGAGTAAGTCTTTAAATAAAATTAAAGATGACGAGATTTCAAGGCTTCGTGAAATATCTCTCAAACAGCCAAGTGATTATTATCATTGGTGGTTTGCTGGCGGTGTTGTTGGTGGGATTCTTTTGAGCCTCGGCGTATTCTATGCTGCTGCGGAGGGGTTTGACAATGCCAAATGAGATTGGTAAGTGGACCCGCGCTCAACTAAGAAGGTTTATTGTTCTCGTTTCTGGCGCTGTTGAGGGCTCAGGCGGCGGCGGAGGCTGGACAGATGAGGACGACAACATCGTCCGCCTAAGCACCGCTACAGATAAGGTCGGGATTGGAACTACAAGTCCGAAGACGAGTTTAGTAGATGTTCAGGACTACAGTACAACTACCTTTGAGAATCAACTATCTGCCGCCGAAGGTGGAGGGCATATTATAAAGTATGGCACGGGAACAACTGTGGCTGGTCAGCTTTATTTTCTTCACACCGATGGTTCTTGGGATTCCACGGACGCCAATGTTGTGGCGTCAGGAGCCTCCCAACTTTTAGGCGTCGCGCTGGGAACTAGCCCAACTACACACGGCATATTGCTAAGAGGTTATGTTAGAATTGCCTCTAGTATGGTAAATGGTACAGCAGCGATAGGCTCTCCGGTTTATGTCAGTGACACTGCTAGCGAATATGATTTTACCGCCCCCTCAAGTTCAGGCGATTTCATCAGAGTTATGGGTTATTGTATAGACACCCACTCGAGCGATATACTTCTTTATCTCAACCCAGATCCAACTTGGGTGGAGGTGACTTAACGTGGCAGACATTTATGTAACAAGTGCAGGCAACGACAGTACTGGCGATGGTTCGTCGGGCTCGCCTTATTTAACAATATCAAAGGCGTTCACGGAGGCAGCTAACAGTGATGTCATCATCGTAAATGACAGTGCGACATATACAGTTGCAACGGGCGGCGCTAATCAAGTCATTTCAGCGGGCGGCGCACTAAAAAGTAGTTTGACATTCAAGGCTGGCACGGGTTGTACCCCAATTTTTGATGGCGATGACAGTGCGGTCTACTGCTTTAAAACGTGGAGTGGGTGGACTATCCAGGGGCTCACTTTTCGTAATTTTGCTGCGACAGGTGGTGATACAACTTCAATAATCCACGGCTATTCTGGGATGAGTATAGTTGGTCATGTTTCAGATTGTGTGTTCTATGATAGTGATGGCGGTGCCATATACTTCCAAGGTGCCGGTTCATCAGTACTAAGAAATAAAATTTATAATATTGGTAAACGAGGGATTGATTGTGGTATTGGAGATATTACCACTATAGTGAGAAACAATCTTATATATGATTGCGGCACTAACGCAATTCTGGGTACTAGCATTACAGTTGATCACAACACCGTGTATAATACACCGAAACTGGGAACCAACGGTACAACCTATGCTGTTCGGGGAGGAATAGTTCGTTACAATATTGTGTCTGGTTCCAACTGCACAATAGCGGCTCTTCAAGGCAGTAGCCGCACCTATAATTGTGTTACTGGTGCATATGATGCCAGCGGCGGCAACAATCCGGTCAGCATTTACGGTGGTGCCGGAACAGGCGGCGTAGACGGCTCTCCTATTTTTACAGACGAGGCCAATGACGATTATACACTAGGTCCAGGCTCACCGGGTCGCGGTTCATCGGTCGGGTCATCCCTGACAGTCGATTTGCTAAGCAAATCAAGACAATGGAGTTACGACCACAAAGTCCTGGGAAGAAATACGGCAAATGATGAAGAGATGGGTTGCTACGAGCATGAAGGTAAAATTCTTGGCGTAGCCACTCAAAACATAGCAAAGGTGATGGGTCAAAGTGGATAAAGATTTAAATCATATAGCGGCAATAGAAAAAGCTATAAAAGAAAAATATGGCGAGGAAGCGGTGGCTCATCCACAAGCAGAATGGGACGACGAGAAAGAAAAGAAATACCTTGAAGAGATTAAAAAGCTTTCCGAGAAAAAACAAGTCATAGCGGAGAAGTCAGACAAGGTGGAAAATGGTGGTTTTTTCATATCAAAGAAACTACTTAATAAAGAAATCAGAAGAGAATGTCCTGTTTGTGATATATATTCTTTTGACATGAAGGACGATGTTTATATGAATAAGTTTGAATGTTGTTACGAATGTTATATTCAATATATTCATAACAGAGAAGAAAGGTGGTTAACCGGATGGAGGCCCGATAATGGCAACAACACTTGAAATTGTAAATGGAATCTCACAAGCTATGGCGAATACGCACGATGGCGCGCTGGACGAAAAAGGAGAGCCGCTAAAGACTGGCTTTCTCCGAAGGGAAGAAGAGGTGGCTATTACAGATAGGCGCTTGATTGATGGCTTCTCAGTCGCTATGTATGGTGAGCATCTTTGCTTGAAATACCATAGTGAAATGAGGCTCAAAGAGGTCCACGACAGTAGCTTTGAAACAGATATGGAATCTATGCTCAAGAAGTGCGCGGGATTTCTGAAAAAACAATACAAATCTATCACTGGAAATGGATTGTCCCTGACTGCGGAAGGCGACCCGGACATTATGGTTCAGAGTACTTCTCGCGTTCGTTCCTGGGTTCAAGCCAAACAACACTATAAGATTGGTGGAATGGATGACACCACAGGTACGGTCCAAGAAGAGAGCGAGGACCGCTTAGACGACGCAATCAAAAGCTGGTTGGCAATTGGTAAAGACCAATACCCGAAAACCAAAAAGCCTGAAAACGTTTCTGGCAAAAGAGATGAAGAACCAAGAAAATGAAACTAACGAAAGCAGAGTTAAAAAAAATTATCAAAGAGGAACTTGACCGCTTCGCCGAGGCTGAAGAGGATACCACTGATGCGGGGGCGGAAGGAGAAGGCGACACGGAGGGCTTGGACTCGCGAGTACGAAAACTAATCGATGACACCATGTTTTTAAAAAGGGAAAAAATAAACGCGCTTCTCGGGAAACTCAAAGGAAACGATAAGGTTCAATCGCAACTTCTTGCGTATGTTGCGGCTCAGCTTGGTTGGGATTTTGATAAGATTAAAAAGAACGCAGCCTATCTAAACAAGGCTTTTGATGCGCTGAAAGAAGGAGAGTAGGTCAAACTCTTAAGGCTATGAATGAGCTATCAACTAACAAAGCAGGAGATTATCAAAGAGATTGTCAAATCCGGCAAGGATCCTGTTTATTTTATAAATAACTACGCGAAGATTTCTCACCCAGTTAGGGGATTGATTCCTTTTCGCACTTACGATTTCCAAGACGAACTCCTAAAAGATTTTAACGACCATCGGTTCAACGTAATCCTCAAAGCTCGCCAACTCGGTATATCTACAATATGCGCCGCCTACGTTGTCTGGATGATGATGTTTCATCGAGACAAAAACGTTATGGTTATGGCGACCAAGTTTGGCACAGCCGCAAATCTTGTTAAAAAAGTCAAGCATATAATTAAACATCTCCCCCCGTGGATGATGGTTGCCCCCATTGTGGTTGATAATAGAACCTCATTCGAGTTATCAAACGGCTCACAGATTAAAGCATCCTCAACCAGTGTAGATGCCGGACGTTCGGAAGCGTTGTCCTTACTTGTCGTTGACGAGGCGGCTCATGTAGATGGGCTTGATGAATTGTGGACTGGTCTGTATCCCACGTTGTCAACTGGCGGGCGGTGTATTGCCCTATCAACACCCAATGGTGTTGGAAATTGGTTCCATCAAACATATATTGATGCCGATACGGGCTTGAATGACTTCCACCCGACAAGTCTCCCTTGGGACGTACATCCTGACCGAGATGTAGAATGGTTTGAGAAAGAAACCAGAAATATGTCCCGGCGACAAATTGCCCAGGAGCTTGAGTGTAACTTCAACATGTCTGGTGAGACAGTTTTAAATCCAGAAGATCTGGTGAGGATGGAAGTGGAGGATATTCAAGAGCCACAATATAGAACAGGCTTCGATAGAAACTTGTGGATGTGGGAAACTTACAACCCTGAACACTCTTATTTATTAGTAGCTGATGTTGCACGCGGCGACGGCAAAGACTTTTCAGCCTTTCATGTAATTGATTTACATACTCTACATCAAGTGGCAGAATACCAAGGGAAAGCTAATCTAGATATGTACTCAAATCTAGTGAACACAACCGGCAAAGAGTATGGCGACTGTATGGTGGTTGTAGAAAATAATAATATTGGCTTTGCAGTTTTGGAAAAGTTGATTGAACTTCAATATTCTAATTTATATTATTCAATTAAGTCCACTCACGAATATGTTGACGCATATTTGGCAGAGAATAAAAGCAACGCAGTGCCCGGTTTTACTACCTCAATGAAAACTCGCCCATTGATTGTTGCGAAACTAGAAGAATTCATTAGGAATAAACTAATTACATTACGTTCTTCTAGGGCTTTGAATGAAATGAAAACTTTTATTTGGAACAATGGGAAAGCGGAAGCAATGCGTTCGTATAATGATGATTTGGTTATGAGCCTAGCAATCGCATGTTGGGTTCGTGATACCGCTCTGATTGTTAACCAACGAGATTCGGAATATAAAAAAGTTATCTTAAACTCTATGACAAAATCGTCTACAATATTAGATACAACTATACCCGGAATGACGGGTCATAATAGAACAGCACGCGAATCTATAGATGAAAGAAAAGAATTTGGCTGGCTCTTGAAATGAAAAAAAGGATAGATAATAATGGCAGGAAATGAAAATAATCCTAGAAACCCCGAGTCGAATCTTTTTAAAAGACTTACACGGATGTTCTCTGGTCCAATTGTAAATTACAGGGCTCAGACTCCTCGTTCATTGCGCCGCCGACAGCTTGATAAATTTAAATTTACTTCAAGCTCGGGCCAGCAGTTCAAAAAAACACAATACAATCCTTTTGAGAGTTTGTCAAGTGCATATATGACTGGGCAGAATCGCGGCGACCGTTATGCCGATTTTGATCAAATGGAATACACTCCTGAAATCGCATCTGCTTTGGATATATATGCTGACGAGATGACAACATCAACATCTCTGTCGCCGTTGATGACAATAGATTGTCCCAATGGAGAAATAAAAACTATTCTAAACACCCTCTATCACAATATCTTAAACATTGAATTCAATTTGTTTGGGTGGTGTCGGACGATGTGTAAGTATGGTGATTTCTTCCTGTACCTGGATATTGATGAGGCAGAGGGAATTAAAAATGCTATTGGTTTGCCACCTAGCGAAGTCGAAAGGCTCGAGGGCGAAGATAAAACCAATCCGAACTATGTTCAATTTCAATGGAACTCAGGCGGCATAACCTTTGAGAACTGGCAGATTGCACATTTTAGAATTCTCGGCAATGACAAGTATGCTCCCTATGGTACATCTGCTTTAGAGCCCGCAAGACGTATCTGGAGGCAGCTCACGCTGTTAGAGGATGCAATGATGGCATACCGTATTGTACGTTCCCCAGAGCGCAGGGTCTTTTACATTGATGTTGGAAACATTGCGCCAAACGATATTGAACAATATATGCAGAAGGTTATGACACAAATGAAGCGCGCGCAAATTGTTGACCCCGATACTGGGCGAGTTGACTTGCGCTATAATCCAATGAGCGTTGATGAGGATTATTTTGTTCCAATGCGAGGCGGTGCGTCGTCTAGAATTGAAAGCCTTCCGGGTGGGACATACACAGGCGATATTGATGATGTAAAATACTTAAGAGATAAATTGTTCTCCGCGCTCAAAGTTCCAATGTCGTATTTGTCCAGGGGCGAAGGAGCGGATGAAGATAAGGCTACTTTAGCACAGAAAGACATTCGCTTCGCAAGGACCATCCAAAGACTGCAACGAGCTATTCTTTCTGAAATTGAGAAAGTTGGTATTGTTCATTTGTATACTTTGGGTTACCGTGGCGATGACTTGGTTTCGTTCAAATTGCGTTTGAACAATCCTTCGCGAATTGCGGAGCTACAAGAGCTTGAACATTGGAGCACGAAGTTTGAAGTTGCAAGTGGAGCTACTGAAGGATACTTCAGCAAGCGTTGGATTGCAAAGAAAATCTTTAGCCTCTCTGACGAAGAGCATCTGCAAAATCTGCGAGAAATGTTCTTTGATAAGAAGCATGAAGCTGCTCTTGAAGCTGCGGCGGAAGAAGATGCTGGCGGTGCCGAAGGCGAAGAGGGCGGTGATATGGGGGGCGACATGGGTGGTGGTGGTCTAGATCTCGGCGGAGAAGAAGGCGGAGAAGAAGGCGACGAAGGCGGAGAAGATGAGGGACCGCTTCTCGCAGCGCCAGCGCGGAGAGATGATGATGCTTATCTCACGCCCGGTGCGAAAGGTAAGTATTATTCACCAGTTAATGTTGATAGAAGAAAACTAGGAGCTATGAAACGAAGCAGCCATGGCGTGTATTCTAGAGAGATGGCTAGCTCAACACTGAGGAATACTCATAAGGGTGCTGGTGAAATACGCAGCCTTGTTCGCGGAACAGGGCTTTCGGAACAAGACGAATCTAATTATTCTTTAGAAGAGAGTGAAGTTTTCACGGTCAACCATGACGTTAAAAAATTGATTGAGGAGTTAGAATCTAAAAACAATGAAACTAAGACATAATAAAAAAAGAAATACCGCGTTCCTATTCGAAACTTTGGTACGAGAGTTGACCAGATCGGTTATTCGCCAGGATGAAAAAACAAAGAAAGAGGTGGTGGATATTCTCAAGGAGCATTTTGGGAGCGGTACAGTTCTTAATAAAGAATTGGACTTATATCGCTCTTTATGTGAGACTCAGCAGCTCAGCGAAGTTTCGGCTAGCCGACTTCTTGTTGAAGTAAAAGAAGAATATAAAAAACTTGACAAGAAAAAGATTTTTATTGAGCAGAGCGCAGCGATTAAGAAAATGAATAAGAATTTGCCGAAGGAGATGTTTGACACGTTTGTGCCAAATTATAAAAACCTGGCAACAGTGTATCAAATTTTTAATGGTGAGGTCACTCCCGCGAAGCGCGTACTTTTAGAAGATGTTGTTTTAGAGTCGATGACTTGGAAGCCCTCAGATAAAAAGGGCGGCAAAGTTCAGGTAGATAATCTTGTTATTAGGAACTTTATAAAGAAGTTTAATCAAAAATATGTTGATATGCTCGGCGAAGGTCAAAGCAAATTACTCCAGAACTATATTTTATCATTTTCTGATAATGGTGTTGGTCTAAAGGCTTTCTTGAATGAGGAAATCGGACGTTTGAAAGCTGCTTTATCTTCTGGTATGAAAATGGAAGAACTCAAGCAGGATAATAATATGTTATCTAAGACTAAAAAGGTTATAACCATATTAGAAGATTTTAAATCTAAGAAAATCAATAAAGATTCTCTTATGCAAATATTAAAAATCCAAGACTTGGTTAAGGAAATTAAATCGTAATGCCTGAAATTAATATTACAGTTGACTCTCCGACCATCGCGAAGAAAAACGAGCCCAAACCGCATGCCACTGTTGAACTCGCTGCGCGCCGCACGCTTGATAACAATATATTGATTTTGGACCATGAAGAAATTGATATTGTCGTATATCCTGAACAACAGAAGGTATTGGCATTGGCAAAGAATGATATGAGCGAACAGGTATATGAAACACAAGACCGCCTTTTTAATTTTTTGAACAAGAAAGGCGTTATTGACTTTTCATCTGTTCATGGCGGAAACGTGTATGGGTCATTGCAGGCTAAAATATTGGAATCTAAAATCAATGGTATTGACAGCACGGAAGCCACCATCTTTTCAATTGAAAGATTTCTTGAAGCGGAGCGCCCGTATTTTATGATATCGAAAGCCTACGAGAAAGCCGAAGAGGACCGACTGACAGACCCAGAGGCGGATGAATCCACAGATCTTGGAGAAGTGCCAGCAGAAGAAGAAAAGGGTTCTGTCGGTACGGCGAACGCATATGGTCTTGGGCAGGTTCCAAAAAAGCGTTCCCGGCAATATGTATAAAACTTCGGTGGTTTAGTGGGACTTTTATATTTTATCTTAATTGCATACGGTTTAACTCAAATTTTAGTTTATGGTTCTATTTTTGACCGAGTTAGACCCGACAAGAAAGCGTATGCCGGGTTCTTCCACTGTCCAATGTGTGTTGGGTTTTGGATTGGTGTATTTCTGTTTGGAATAAACCCTCATACAGAACTATTTACATTTGAATTAAACATCGTGAATGCTTTTCTACTAGGGTGTCTAAGTTCAGGGACTTCTTATGCGTTGAGTGTGTTATTCGGTGATGAGGGATTACGTTATGAAATTTTCAAAAGAAAATAAAAGGGTACAACGCAGGTGGGAAATCCAACCTGTGCGGAGATGTTGTAAGGGTTCTAGAACCGAGCGGGTCGCGCCCGCAATCTAAGGAAGATAACATATGTCAAATAAATTAATTTTAAGAGAGTATTATGAGCTTTGTGAGGGAGGCGTATGTAAAGATCACCTCACCGAAGCGGAGAAGCTTGAAGTTAAAAGTGGAGCTGTTTACTTGACTGGTGTGATGCAAAAAGCAAACACTCCCAACGGGAATGAGCGCACTTACCCGCGTGGCGTTCTTATGCGCGAGGTCGAGAATTATAAAAAGCTCGTTCGCGAGAAGAGAGCGTTAGGCGAGTTGGACCACCCGGAGGATTCTGTTATTAATTTAAAAAATGCATCACACATGGTCACTGATATTTGGTGGGATGGCGACAGTGTTATGGGAAAAGTAAAGGTATTGAACACACCATCTGGAAGAATTTTGCAAGACTTGGTTGGTTCTGGCGTGACTCTGGGTATTTCTTCAAGAGGTCTGGGGTCGGTTCACGAATCCAACAACGGGCAGTCTATTGTTGAAGACGACTTCCAATTGATTTGTTTTGATTTTGTGTCAGAACCATCAACCCCTGGAGCCTATATGGTGAAGGAGCACAAAGAGCCAAATGTTTTCACCAAAGCTGACCGCATCAACCGCGCTTTAAATAATATAGTGGGTTCATAATGAAGAATGAAGAACTGAAACAAGTTTTAAAACCCTTGATTAAGCAGTGTATCAAAGAGGTTATATTTGACGATGGAGTGCTTTCGGGAATCATTACTGAGATTGTAAAAGGATTGCATCCACAAATGTTGGTTTCCGAAAACACCAGCCCACCTATCAAATCA
>Ga0163108_10002611_pt1 | contig 12997 bp, 10 predicted proteins | sample Fk1155metaG_FD_109644 | JGI IMG/M metagenome (GOLD analysis project Ga0163108, IMG submission 109644) | Marine microbial communities from the Central Pacific Ocean - Fk160115 155m metaG | ecosystem: Environmental > Aquatic > Marine > Oceanic > Photic zone | place: The Central Pacific Ocean...
GCCCCTTCAGCGTCTACTGCGCCGACAAGGAGAACGGAACCTACGACATCCTCTACACCACGGTGGGCCGCGGCACGCGCTGGATGGCCGCCCTGCCCGATCCCGAGACGACCGCCAGCGGCGAGTCTCCCGTAAAGGTCGATGTGCTCGGCCCCCTGGGTAATACCTTCTCCACCCCGGGAGAAGATGAGACGGTCTATCTCGTCGGAGGAGGCGTTGGCGTGGCGCCGCTCTATTTCCTTGCCCTCCATCTGCTGGCGCTGCCCGCGCCGCCGAAGATCCACTTCTGCATGGGAGCGAGGACCGGCGAATTCCTCCAGGGAATCGAAGACTTCAGAAAACTACCCATCGAAACCCACGTTGCGACCAACGATGGAAGCGAGGGGTTCCACGGCTTTGTTACCGACCTCTTTGTAGAGCTCTGGAAGGATGCAGGCTCGGCTGAAAACGCCAGGATCTACGGCTGCGGCCCCCAGGGAATGAACGAAAGCCTGCGCAACCTCTCGGTCGAAAACGGCCTGGCCTGCGAGATCTGTCTCGAGTCGATGATGGGCTGCGGCTTCGGCATCTGCTTTGGCTGCGTAGCCCCCATCCGCAAAGACGCCGACAGCGATTTCATCAACCGGAGAATCTGCTGGGAGGGTCCGGTGTTCAATTCCACCCTCCTGTGCCCCGGAATCGAAGGTTAAAGAGAGGAGACACCGTGCGGATCGCTCATTTCAGCGACATCCATGTCACGGCGAGCACGGCCGACATCCCCTGGCGGGCGATGTTCTCCAAACGAATCGTCGGCTGGCTCAACCTGCAACTGCTCGGACGGGAGGAAGACTTCCGGGAGGCCGAAGAGATTACAGCCGCCCTGGTGGAAGACATCCAGCAGGTCGGAGCGGACCACATTCTCTTTACAGGAGACCTGACGGGCCTCGCCCTTGACAGTGAGTTCGAGCGCGCCCGCCTGCTGCTCGCGCCCATCCTCGACTCCGAAAACATCACCGGAATCCCCGGCAACCACGACTTCTACGTACCGGCCGCCGCGAAGGATGGAACCTACGACCGGCACTTCGGCTCCTGGGAGCGGAGCGAACTCGCCAACCCACCGCCCATCGTGCGCCTTCTTGGCGAGGAGGCGGCCCTCATCGCGCTGCGCGACAGCCGCCCTAACGCCTTCCACGACTCATCCGGAATGGTTGGCGCCGACCAGCTCAAGCAACTCGACGCGGTCCTGGCCGATCCCGCCCTCGAGGGTCGACGCAAGCTCCTCGCCCTCCACTATGGACCGCGGCGCAGCACGGGAGAACCTGACAGCCGGTTTCACGGTCTGCGCGATGCCGAGGAGCTTCTCGCGGCCGCCAGCGCCGGCGGGGTTGAGCTCCTGCTCCACGGCCACCTGCACAACCGCTTCGTGCTGCCGGCCGGCGACGGCACCCCCATCACCATCGCAACACCCGGCTCCGCCACCCACTCGCGCTATGAGCGGGCCTACCACCTCATCGACCTCGCCCCCGGCGGCATCGAGCTGTCGGCACGACGCTACGACCCGGACTCCGGAGGATTCAGCGAGTGGCCCGAGGCGCCCGGAAGCGGCCTGCTGCCCCCTCCCGTCTGAAGATCCCCGGCCCAAGCAGAGCTTCCCTCATCTCTTTGTGGGTGCTAACATCTTTATTCGTCAACCGAGCCGCGAAAAAGCCCCCTGGAATACACTATGAACACGACAAAAACCTGGAACATCCTGCTGCTGGCCGCCCTGCTCTCAGCGACGGCCGCGCGCGCGGAGAACCGCTTCTTCTTCAGCGAGGAGACCGTACTCACAGAATCGAACGGAAATGCGCTCGAGGTGCTCTGCGACAGCGACGAGCTGACGCTTGGGTTCTCCTACGCCATCCGCTACAACCCTGACGAGCTCGAGATCACGGCTGTCACCAACGAGGGAACCGCCGCCGCCGAGGCGGATTACTTCACCGGCCGCATCGACCAGGACAGCGGGCGGCTTGGCTACGGCTGCGTCTACGATATCGAGGGCGTCTTCGATGAGAAACGCCTCGCCGCAGGCACGGGACATCGCCTCGGGATCATCACCTTCAACGCTCTCCTCAGCCAGGCTTCGGAACCCACCCTGCGCTTCGAGAACACCAGCTTCCCGCCCAATATTCGCGTCCCGGTGCGTAACATTCTCACCGACGGAGATGGACGATCCATCGTCCCCTCCCTCGAAGAGGGACGAATCACCGTCATCACCGCGGCCCCCGAGATCACGTCCATCGAGGGCGGCAGCGGCGAGGCCGGGCAGGTCTTCCAGGTCAGCGGACAGCACCTTGACCGGGAGGGTCTCGCCGTCCGGGTCTGCGGAACCGACGCCGAGTTCAGCCTCAGGGCCGATGGCGAGACCATCGATGTGACCGCGCCGGCCTGTGAAAACGCCGGCTGCGTCCCCGTCGTCATCTCCACCGCCCGCGGAAGCGACGAGGCCGCGGACGGCTTCTGTTATGACGCCCCCAAGACTGCGGCCGTTTTCCTCCGGGGAGATGCCGACAGCGACCTTGCCATCGAGCTCACAGACGCGATCTTCGTTCTCAACTATCTCTTCACCTCAGGAAGAGAGCCCGGCTGCATGGATGCCGCCGACATCGACAACAACTCGGCCATCGACCTCAGCGATGCGATCTACGTGCTCAACTACCTCTTCATCGGCGGACGTGTCCCCCCCGCTCCCTTCGAGGAGTGCGGCGAGGACACCGATGAGGACGAACTGGCCTGCGAGTCCTACCCGGACTGCCCCTGAACTGTCCCCGGAAAGAGGCCCCTCAGCTCTTTCGCGGACGGGGCATCCAGGCAGCTGAACTCTTGCGCCAGGCCCTCAGCTTGCTGAGCAGATCCGATGCCGTCTCCGGCAGCTTCGCCGCGAGGTTCTTCTTTTCCCCGATATCGTCCTCGAGGTCGTAGAGCTCAACCGAGCCATCGTCGTACCACTCGATGAGCTTGTACTTCCCATCGCGAACCGCCCCTCCGAGACGGTTCTTCATATGCCAGGAAAAATTGGGGAAGTGGAAGTACAGCGGCTTCTCCTTGAAGCCCTCCTTCTCCTCCAGCAGGGGCAGCAGGCTGGCTCCATCGGGAGCCTCCCCCGCCGCGCGCGCCAGGCCGAGCGCCTCCAGGATGGTCGGATAGTAATCCATACTGATGACCGGCGTATCGCAGGTGCTGCCTGGCCTCACCCGGCCGGGCCAGCGCACCATCAGCGGAACCCGGATCCCTCCCTCGTAAAGATAGCCCTTGCCCTCCCGCAGGGGCTCGCAGCCCGCGACCCCGAGGAAGGGCCCATTGTCCGAGGTCAGCATGACCAGGGTGTCCTTCTCGAGCCCGAGTCTCTTCAACTCGCCAAAGAGCCGGCCGAAGGCCGTGTCCATCGCCTCGATCATGGCCGCGTAGCCGTGGTTGCGCATCCAGGGGTCCTTGAGCTTTGAATATTTCTCCACCAGCCTGGCCGGCGCCTCCACCGGCCAGTGAACCGTGTAGGGCCAGAGATTGACGAAGAAGGGCCTGTCCCTGTTCTCCCTGATGAAGGAGATCGTCTCATCGACAAGCCGGTCGGGAAGGTACTCCCCCTTCTTGCGGGGCGCCAGGGTGTGAATTCGGTAGGGGTCGAAATAGGTCGGCGGGCCGCCGTAGGCGCAGCCGCCCACGTTGATGTGAAAGCCCTGGGCCTCGGGATAGAACTGGACGTTGCCCTTGCCCATCGCCCCGCGCCTCGAGTCGCCGGCCAGGTGCCACTTCCCCAGGAAACCGTTGCGATAGCCGGCGGCCTTCAGCCTCTCGGCGATGGTCAGGTGCTCGAGGGGAAGATCAATGAGAGTCTTCGCGGGAAGGAATTTCGAGCTCTTCGGAAGAAAACCGCCTGGAGCGTGGGTGGTCATGTGGAGCCGGGCGGGCGACTTCCCGGTCAGCACAGCCGCCCGGGTCGGAGTACAGACGGGCGCGGCGGCATAGGCGCTCGTAAAACGCATGCCCTCGGCCGCGAAGCGGTCGATGTTCGGCGTGTCGACCACCTTATTGCCCTGGACCGCGAGATCCATCCAGCCGAGATCATCCACCATGATGAAGATGACGTTCGGCTTCCTGGCCTCCAGCCGTGAACAGAAAAACAAGCAGAACGCGAGACAGGCGGCGGCCAGTGACCCGGCAAAACCGTATTTCATATTGAAGCTCCTTCGGAATCCAGCGAGGGGTAAGACGCGCCGTCTATTCTGCCCCAGGCGGAACGCTTCAACAAGATGCCGCGTCAGTTACATTCCCCATCGTGGGCTTTCGGTACCCGTGACCTGATGCGATCGCAGTCATTGGAATAGGTCACACCATCACAACCGCAGACCGGGTCCCAGATCTCGGGGCAAGCCTCGGCCACCACTACACACTCGCCGATCATGTCCGCCGCGTTGCACATATCCTCCGGCATGTCGCAATACTGGCCCTCATCGCAGACCCAGCCGGCGAAGCCTCCGCAGTTCTGCTTCGCCTCGCAAGGGCCGTTGTGTTCTTTCTGCGCCCGGGCGTTGATTCGCTCGCAGTCATTGGAATAGGTGACCCCATCGCAGCCGCAAACCGGGTCCCAGACGTCAGGGCAGCCGCGCATGATCTGGGCGCACTCGCCGATGGCGTCAACCACATCGCATTGCCCGGCGGGATGGTCACAGAATTCTCCGGGACGGCAGGGGATCCCGCGGATGCCGCCGCAACCTCCATCGCAGGGACCATCTGCGGCCTTCATGACTCCTGCCCGCCTGCGCTCGCAGTCGTTGGCGTAGGTCACCCCGTCGCAACCACAGACCGGGTCGTTGATATCCGGACACTCCTCCGGCACCTCGACGCACTCACCGGGAATGTCCGCCCCCTGGCACAGACCGGTCTGCCGGTCACAGAGCTGACCCTCGGCGCAGGCGCCTCCGGCGATGCCGCCGCAATGGCAGGGGAAATAGCTGACGCAGTGAAGCTGGTCGTCGGTCGGGTCGTGATCACAGCGGCTGATCCCGGGAGCGGGAACCGGCTCGCCCCCTGTAAAAAGAAAGCTCAGTGTGTAGATCCCATCCGTGATGTTGATCGCTCCATCATCGTTCGAGTCAACCGAGTCGAGACACTCGGGCATGTCGGCTCCGAGAAAGAGCCAGCCAAAGGTATAGACCGCGTCGCTGAGGTCAACCGTGCCATCGGTGTTGGCATCTGCCCGCAGGAAGCTGTGCATCGGCGGCTCCATCTGGGCAGCAACACCCAGGGGGATCAGCAGCACAGCGAAAAGAAGAACTCCTTGGAAGACTGTTTTCATCGCATCTCTTTCAGGTCTTACCGGCAGAACAAGGCTGCCTCCATCATGAGGTTCACCCGCCCGCATTGCGAGTATTGTTTTCCCCCAGAGGTCCGCAACACTCAGCGGCTGACCTTCTTCCTGATGATCCAGTCGAGAAGACAGGGGCAGAGAGCCTTGAGCAGTGGAATGATCCGCAGGTATCCGGGCACGTAGAGCCGGCGCCGGCGCTTGCGCATGGCGCGCAGCACCTTTGCCACCAGCCGGTCAAGAGGAACGGCGCTGCTGCTGTGCCCCTTCGCCTCGCCGCCAATCGGCTCCCCCTCCGCCCCAAGAGCCCTGCCCCGCAAGCCGGTGCCGCTCACCCAGGAAGGCAGGACGGTAAGTACATCCACCCCGGTCCCCTCGAGCTCGATTCGAAGAGAATCGCAGAAACCCTGCAAGGCGTGCTTCGAGGCGCAATAGCCCGTGTGGCTCGGTACACCGGTCAGTCCCTGGATCGATGAGATCGCCACCAGCAGGCCGCCGCTCTCCTTGAGCGCGGCGAGACCGTGATAGACGCAGTTCACCGAGCCCTGGTAGTTGGTGTCCATGATCTTCGAGAACAGCGATAAGTCCTTGATCTCCTCGAACGAAGTCCACATGCTGACACCGGCGTTGAGCACCAGGTAATCAATCGACGAGAACTCCGCGAGCGCGGAGGAGATGAGGTTCTCGCAAGCCCCGGAATCCACCACGTCCCCCTGGACCTCGACGACGTGCGCCCCGGCGGCCCGGCAGCTCTCCGCCACCGCGCCAAGCCGCTCGGCATTGCGCGCCAGCAGGGCCAGGTTGCCCCCGGCCTTCGCCACCCCCTCGGCAAGGGCCGCGCCCAGCCCGGAGGAAGCTCCAGTGATCACCACTGTCTTACCGGCGAACATTCAGCTCTCCGTCCCTTCCAGGCTCTCGACCTCCCCGCCTTCGAGCCCCCAATCGGCCGCCAGCCTGTCGTCGGGAAGAATCTTCCCCGGGTTCATGACGCCTCCCGGATCGAGCCCATCCTTGATGGCCCGGACAGCCCTGACCCCGGTGGAGGAGATGTCCTTCTCCAGCCAGGGAGCGTGCTCAAAGCCGACGGCGTGATGATGGGAGAGCGTTCCGCCGCCGCGGATAAAGGAATCCTGGGCGGCCTTCTTGATCGCAAGGTACTGGCCGATGTCGCCGGTGCCGTTCTCCATGCAGGCGAAGGTGAAATAGAGGCTCGTACCGGTATGGTAGCAATGGCTGATGTGACAGCCTGCGAAGGGCGCGACCCCGGTCGCGACAATCGCCTCCTGGATCGATTCGATGGTCGAATAATACAGGGGCAGCAGGTTGGACCAGACGGTAGCGGTCTCGCTCACATCGCAGACCACCCCGCGGTCCATGGCGAAATCTCGCAGGTAGGGAAAATCATACTTCGATTTCTGAAAGGCGCGGCCGGGAGAGATTCCCAGCTTGAAGGCGCCGTGCTTGCGATAGATCGAGTTGACCCGCGAGCGCACCCGGTTGAACGTCCTGCGGTCGCCCTCCACGGCCATGATCATCAGGCAGACCTTCTCCATGTCAAAGCCCTTGACCAGCGAGAGGTATTTTTTTACGGCCTTGCCCATCAGGTTCTTGAAAAACGGCTGGACGCTCTTGAAGGCGAAGCTCAGCGCTGTCTTTCCCGGATCGTTAAGCCGGGCCACTATCGGCATGCAGTCCTCATCGACACATTGGCGCATGGCCTTGACACCGCTCTCAAAATCGGGAAAGAGGTAGCCGTAGAACTCCTTCTTCTCCGGCAGGCGGTGAACCTGCAGGGTGACCTCGGTGATCACGCCAAGGATTCCCTCGCTGCCGATGCAGATATGGTTCACGTCGATGCCGTTAGAGGATTTCGGAACCGTCCGGGTCACAAGGAGGCCGCTCGGAGTCACCATTCGAACCGACAGAACCATGTCCTCGATCTTGCCGTACTTGTCGCTCTGCATGCCGGCCGACCGGGTAGCCACCCAGCCGCCGACGGTCGAGAACTCGAAGGAGTCAGGGAAATGCCCAAGGGTAAAACCCTGCGCCTCGAGCTGCTCCTCCATGACCGGTCCTCGGGAACCGGCCTCGATCCGCGCGACGCAGGACTCCTTGTCGACCTCGAGCACCCGGTCCATCCTCTTCATATCCAGCGAGATCACCATCCGGCTCCGGGTCTCGCGGTTCTCGAGGCAGCCGGCGATGTTCGATCCTCCCCCGAAAGGAACAAGGACGGCATCATGCTCCCGCGCCCCCTTCATGAGAGCGCAGACATCATCCTCGGACTCCGGATAGATCACGCAGTCGGGACAGGAGCTGACGATCCCCCTGCGGACCCTCCAGAGATCCCGGAAGCTCTTGCCGTAGGAATGAACAAGGCGCTCCTTGTCAGAGGTCTTCACCTGGTCATCTCGCAGCGCGCCGCGGGCGTAATCGAGAAACCCCTGGTTGCGAACCTGCTCCGGGAGCTTGACCTCCTCGATGGAGACGGGCTTCACAACCTCCTCGTCTTCCTCGCTCAGCCCGAGTTCACGGGAGATGAAGGGCATCAGGAAGGGCTTGTCGGAGGCGTCAAACTCGATGTTCTCATCGCCCCACCCCCACCATTTCATCTGGGAAACATCGTCACGCATCTCTCGCAGCCTCTGATCCGGGTTACCAGCGTCGGGCGTCTCACCCAGCGACACAGTCTACAGGTTCGGGAACCTGATTACCGCAAAGTTCACCCACCCGGGATTCAACCTCAGCGATCAGGCGGCGGTACTCATCAAAGGGAGCCGAGGGGCTGTCAGCGCTCGCCGCCACGGCCTCGGCATCCGGATAGACCGGCTCGCCAATCGTCACCTTCACGCCGCCCGGGCGAATGAAACCCTTCCCCTTGGGCCAGCGCTTGTGACTCCCCTCGATACAGGCCGGGACGATGGGAATGCCCAGCTCGACGGCAACCACGGCCGGCCCCCTCTTGAAGCGCCCCATCTTCCCATCGAGCGACCGGGTACCCTCGGGATAGATGATCAGGTTGCGGTCGCCCACATCGAGAAACGCCCTGGTGGCCGCGAGGTATTCAACAAAGCTCTCATGGCTGAACTTCCTCTCGATGGGAATGAGGTTCATGAAGAGGTTGAGAAAGAAGCGCCGAGAGGCGTTGTTGAAGAAATAGTCTTTAGCCGCCGTCATGGCGAAGCCGTGGAAACCCGTTCCCGCCGCGAGCATCAGCAGGGCGCTGTCCATGTGGCTGTTGTGGTTGCCGCAGAGGATATACGGCGAGGCTGGAAGACGATCACGGCCCTCAATCTTCAGCGGACAATAGATTCTGAAGAAGAGCCTGCAGTAGAGCTCGAAGGCGCTCTTGACCAGGCGGCCCGAGATGGAGCGCCGCCGGTACAGGTAATCGTACTTCGAATCCAGCTGGTAATTCTCAAGGGCGTCTCGGAAGCTCTTCAATGCTCTTTACTCCAAACCGGCTCGACTGACTCAAGCCGAGAAACAGCCGCTAAACCGGGCTCTCGAGAACGGGCTTATTCCGATACCTGTCATGCGCCTGGGCGAACTCGTTGGTCAGCACGGAGGCGCCGAGGGAGAGCTCCAGGCCGAGCGCGGCGGCGCAGACAATCTCCGCGAGCCTCTTGGATGAATCTTCTCCGGTACAGCCCAGCAACTCGAGATTTTTTCGCTGCTGCTTGAGCCGCGTTCCGCCGCCGACGGTCCCCACCGTCAGCGAAGGCATGGTGAGGCTGGCATAGAGATCCTCGCCGTTCCTGACCTCCATGTCCATGCTCCCGAGGGAGTTCTCCGAGACGCAGGCCACATCCTGGCCGGTCGCCAGGTAGATGGCCGCCAGGGCGTTGGACACGTGCATATTCATACCGACCACCCCGGCCAGCTGCGAGCCGCGGCCGCATTGCCGCCAGCCGCGCACATAGTGCTCGGCCTCGGCCCGGAGAACACGCCTGAGGTAGCGCCCCTTGATCAAGGTGCTGGCGGTCACCTGGTGCCCGCGGCCGAGCAGGATGGTCTTGGTCGCGGGGTTCTTGTCGCAGTTGAAGTTACACTCGATGTAGTACTGAAACTTCCTCAGCTGGCCATAGACTTCATCGATAAAGAGACAGGCCTCCTGGGTAGCGATCGTCACCATGTTCTGGCCCGCCGCCTCAGCCGTATAGTAGACGAAGTCCAGGATCACGCTGTTCTGGATCAGGTAAGGGTCGATCCGCAGCAGCTTGCCGTGACGTGTCGTCGACTCGGCGGCCTGCCGGATCAGGTCAAAGTTCTCCGCGAGCCAGTCCTTGAAATGAGGCGCGTCCTCTATGTCATCGAAAATAAAGACAGGACTGCGGGAGACCTCCTGCTTCAGATGGCGCGCCTTGATCCCGCCGGAGAGAGACGTCAGGTAGAGCCCCCGGGACATCGACATCGAGAGGGTCGCCTCCAGCGTGCAGAGGGGGATGTAGTACTCCCCGTTGGCGTAGGCTCCGTCCAGCACCAGCGGACCAGCCACAGCCATCGGAATATTCACGCTGCCGATGTGATTCTCTATGATTCCCTGCAGATCCGCAGGCTCGTCCGTACCCGCGCCATCAAGGCGCATGCCGGTCTTGTCCTCAAGCCATTGAAGCCGCTTTTCACTGTCACCGGCCTCGAATCCACGGGGCGGGAGGGCTCTTGCCATCCTATCTCTCCGATATTTTGGAAACCCAAAGACTAACTGAGCATCCTGCCTACTTCCAATGTAAATAAGTCCTTCTAAAACTTAGAGTTACACAAAATATTATCGTCCCATAAAAGCTGCGGGCCCAAACCGTGAAAAAGAAGGCTCAGGCCCACACAAAGATCTCGTCACGATCGGCGCTGTAACCGATGAAGGTCGCCAGCACGATACGCGGATCGACACCGGCGAGTCCCGGCACCTCGTGGATCATCCGGGTATTGAAAAAGTACAGATCGCCCGGCTCGAGTACTACCTCGACCCGTTCAATACCCTTTTCAGCGGCGTAGTCATGGAAGGTTCCTGCCTCGAGACAAGGATCGACCTCCGGCTCCCAGGGACAGCGATGGATGATGCCCTGGGCCGTGCGATCGCCCACCGATGTGTTCTGCAGCGCCAGCACCCCGGCAAACTGGTGCTCAAAGGAATGAACCGCGTAGCCGGACCGCTTCTCCCGCAAGCGAACCGAATCGAAATGCGGTGCGTAGGCGTAGCCGCCGTAATGCGCCCGCAGGATCGCCGGCCCGTAGAGACTGCCATCGCTCTCCCGCGCGGTCTGGACCTTCTTGTCGATGGAGAGCTCCTGGAGCCTGCCGTAGATCAGGCTGACCGGGTCGCAGTCCTTGTCGAATAGCTGCGAAAAAAGCTCGTGGGTCTGGCGGCTGTGATCAAAAAAGGCCTCGCGGTCCTCTCCCCGGTAACCCAGGCTGGTGCCGATGTCTATGCGAATGTGTTCCCGCCTGGTCTGCTGGCGGTAGTGTTCAATCCCTGTGGACTCCTCAGCGGTCGTCCGGGAAAAGAACCCCTCGGGGACGGCGGCATCCCGGAACTTATCGGGAACCGGTTGACTCGGATCGTAGAGATGTTCTCGCTCGATGAGCCTGTCGACCAGGGAGCTGCAGCTCGAAGGCTCAAAAACTCCGCGGAGGACAATAGCGGCGACATCTCCAAGAGCGAGCGCTTCGAGAGGGCGGCTGAAGCGTTCTCTCGCGCTCTCGACATCCGGCTCGGAAACAGCCCACGGCATGTTCAGCTCCTCCCCCCCGGCATCACCAGCCTTCGGCCAGCTCGGGGCAGGTGTCTTTCAGTATCTCGAAGATCGCCCTGCGGTCTTTCAAGGCGAGATGAGCGTAGTCATCGCCAGGCGAACTGGCCGTCAGCACCTTGCGCAGCTCCCGCCTGATGTGAGCCATCACCCGGGAAGGAAGTCTCTTGAACGACTCGGTGTAGACCATGTAGCTCAGGGGATATTTAAACAGCCGGGTGACGAGATCGAGCTGGTACAAGCTGCGTCCCTTCCTGTCACGAGGCCCCCTGGCCGAAAACTCCCCGGCAAAACCGGAGGTCCCCTTGACGGGGGCTCGAAGCCTGAATTCACCTGTAAAAAGCATGTATTTCAGGAGATCGTTCCCGGCCCGCACAATCAACCGCTTCGAGAGGTCGCTGCGAAAATCCTTATTCGATTCAAGAGCCTTATCGTAATACCGGCCCCGGACCTCCTCGTAGCGGGCCCGGGTGACAAGGTTCTGCATCTGACTCTGGTGCTCGAGCACCATGAGCGCCACGATATCGCTATGCGCAGACAGGTAGGGACTCGTGTCAAACCAGCCGGAGAGGTCGGATATGTTGGCGCCCCGGCTGTAATCAATCTCCGCCAGCGGCTGGCTCCTGTCAGTCAGCAGGTTACCCATGTGAAGCATCTTCCCATGGGTTCCGGTCACGTAATAACCGCCCCAACGCTCTGAAAACGGGCTGGTATGATCCGACACGTAATACCCGAAGTTCAGGACCGGCTGCCCATCGGAGCCGGTGTACAGGCTTCGGACCACGGGCCCGGGAACGTCCCTGGTTCGCGGGCGAGCATGGCATTGAAGACACTGCCCCTTGTCGCGCAGCAGACGGGGTTTCGTTCCCCTCTCCTGCTCCATGGTGTAGAAGACGGTCCCGAGCGTGGGATCTGAGGCGATCAGCTCGATGACCGCGCCACCCTGGACCCAACCGACGTAGGCCTGGTCGTTGAAATAAAGAGCCCGTGGACGCGATGGGGAGATCTTCCTCAATTGGGCGCTAGATTTCGAGAAAACGAGAGACTGGGTGGATTTGGGGATTTTTAAATGCTGGAGAACCGAATCCAGGTATCCCCTCGGCTCCTTATAGACGAGCTGGACCTTGCCCGAATCGATACCCGACTGGAGCCTGGTAACCACGTTGCTGGCGGGTTTCTTGTGATAGTCAATCGGCTCCCGCTCAAAATCAAAGAGCCCCTGAGCTGGAGCAGCCGCGCTCGGCCAGGCTGTCAGCCCCAGGCTGAGCAACAGCAGGCAGGCGTTCAGAGGGGTGATCTTTTTCATAGCGCGGGGCATGCTCTCCTATCGTCCAACCGGGCGGATTCCGCTTCCGGAACGCCCGGCATCGCCGAGTTCTTTTCGCATCTCCTCGGCAAGTCCCTGCAGCCGCTTGACCTCGCCGGGATGGGCTGCCGCGACATTGACCTTTTCGCCGACGTCCTTTTCAAGGTCGAAGAGGCTCAGCGGAATCCTGCCGGTAGCCCGGGTCCCAGGCTGCCCCCCCTTGCCGGGCGGCTTCTGCTGAGTGAAGCCCTGCGCAAAGAGAAGCTTCCACTTTCCGCTGCGCACGCCCGAGAGCTTCGAACCCGAGTAATAGAAAAAGGCCTCGTGGGGAGTCTTCGCTCCCGGCTGCGCGGTCATCAGCGGCCAGAGATCCTTGCCGTCGATCTTCTTCTTCGGCAGCGGCGCTCCGCCGAGCCGGGCGATGGTGGGCAGGATATCGATCGTCGAGGCCAGCTCGTCACACCTGGAACCCGCCGGAATCTTTCCCGGCCACCACATGATGCAGGGCACCCGGAAGCCTCCCTCGAAGGGCGTCGCCTTGCCCTCGCGGAGCGGACCGGCGGAGCCCGCGTGGTCGCCGTAGAGCAGCCAGGGACCGTTGTCGGAGGTGAAGATCAC
>Ga0163108_10002615_pt1 | contig 12994 bp, 10 predicted proteins | sample Fk1155metaG_FD_109644 | JGI IMG/M metagenome (GOLD analysis project Ga0163108, IMG submission 109644) | Marine microbial communities from the Central Pacific Ocean - Fk160115 155m metaG | ecosystem: Environmental > Aquatic > Marine > Oceanic > Photic zone | place: The Central Pacific Ocean...
CAGTTTTCCCGACGCGGGCTTCAAGACCCTTGTCAGCCCCCATGCCGATGGAGAGATGCTGGCCAGGATCGTCGAAGGACTCGGACACGATGCCATTCGCGGTTCCACCACCAGGAGATCTGTCGCCGCCATCAGGGAATTGATCCGGGCTAAAAAAAAACACGTGCGGATCGGCATAACCCCTGATGGGCCACGAGGTCCTCCACGCAGAATCCAGCAGGGAGCCATCTACCTCGCCTCAAAAACCGGCCTGCCGATCCTGGTGACTGGAATCGGGCTGGCCAATAGCTGGACCTTCAATTCATGGGATAGGTTCAAAATGCCTAAGCCTTTCAGTCGTATACTCTTGCACCTGGGTAAACTGGTCGAAATCCCGCCCGATCTCAATCGGAAAGAAATAGAGGACTGGCGCCAGAAGATCGAAATAGCCATGCGCGAGCTCTCCGACGATACCGATGAGCGCTTCGAGGAGCTCTATGAGGCCTCCTCGAAGCTCCGTGGAATGCGCCAGAGGTGAAAAATCACGCTCCCGGGATCGCCCAGCCCCATTATTTGCCTCGATCAGCGCCTTCCCGGCTTGCACCGGGAAGCGTGAAGAAATAGAATTTACCTGCCTGGTACGCCGCACGTTTCGAGGGTCTCAGGACCCTATGAATGGATAATCCTCGAGCAGGAACCTTCTGTCTTTTGCTCGCCGTTGGGCTGGGCATCTGGAGCGTATTCAACAGCCTCGACCAGGGGGACCGGAGGCTGGTTCTTCATGATCCCTCCAGCGGCGTTCAATCGCCCGTGAAGACCCCCCCGCCGCCGTCCGTCATCGAGACCCTCGATCCGGATCACCTTGTTGAGGCGAAGGTTGTCGATCCATTGGGAAAACCGATCGATGAGGCTCTCGTACGCTGCGGTAATATCGAGACGCGATCCGATCGCCTCGGAATATTCAAGCTTCCCAGCGGAAGCGAACAGATAGCGATCTCGCACCAGGAATACTTCCCCACCACCATCAGCTCTCTCGCCAATCCAGCGAAGAACCCGCCGGCAGGTGAAGAGGACTCCCGAGCCCTGGAAGAAATCGTACTCGTTCCAGGCTGCAGGCTCAGTGGAACGGTATACGATTCGCTCTCCTCCCCCCTCCCCGGCACCAGGGTTCACTTTGAAACGACCCCCGGCGTTTATCTCGAGCCCGGAATTTCTGGAGCTGATGGAACGTGGAAAAGCCCGCTTCTACAGCCCGGGCTGGTAAAAATATTTTACGGTCATGCAGGCCATGTCCCCCGCTCCCGCTCCGTCAACCTGGCCGAGGACGACCGCAGCAGAAACATCGAGATTGTTCTCCGCCCTGGAAAGCCTGTGCGAATCCGAACCCTTGATGAAAAAGGAGCCTACCTTCCGGAAGCCGGCGTGTGGGTTGACCGGCCTGTCCTTACCGGCAAAGGGCATTCGGTCTCAAGCTACCTCGGCCGGACAGACGACCTCGGGCTCCTCCAATGCGCCCTCTCGACACCAGGGCCGACAAAGATAAGGATTCGCCGGACGGGATACCGGGAAAAAATACTCGGGGTCGTTGCCGAAAAAACCGGGGTCGTCAACCTCGAGGTCACCCTGGAGAGAGGCCTGGTGCTCACGGCCCATGCCATCGACAGAAAGAGCGGACTTCCCATCGGCCTCGAATCGGTTGAGGTCGAGCTCCAGGACGATGGAGACTTCCGACCGGCAAGCAATGTAGCCATCGAATATCACTCTCTCGGTGAAGGAGAGATCCGCATCGGCCTGCCCCCGGTCCCCGGAAAATACAGGCTCCGGGTCAGCGGAGAGAATGACTGCTATGGAGTCTCAAATATCATCTCCTTTGACGGTAAAAAGTCGCCGGCCGCATCCCTCGTTCGCCTCAGCCCGGCGCGCTCGCGCTTCCAGGGAGTGGTCACTTTTGAGCAGCGGGCCGTGCCGCGGGCCCTGGTGGAACTGCTGAGCTCGGTAGGAACCTGGTCCGGACATACCACCCTCTATGGTGTCCGCGTGGCTCGGCCTACACGCGCGGTAATGAGCACCCACACCGACTCCGCGGGCACCTTCCGTTTCAGGCAATTCGAGCCGGGAACCTATCGCATCAGGGTGAGCCACCCCCATCACGCGACCTACCAGGGCGAAACGATCGAGCTGCCCCTGGCTGACCCAGCCAGACGACATCCTCTGCGCCTTGCCGCGGGAGCGGTCATCGAGGGCCGGGTTCTATCGCCGCAGGCAAAGGCTATCGCAGGCGTCCCCGTGGTGCTCAGCTCGTCGAGGTGCTCCCCGAGAAGTACCGTCACCGACCCCCAGGGCAGGTACTCCTTCAGCGGGCTTCCTGCGGCCTCCGACATCCGGATCGAGGTGGGAAGCGGCGAACAGATGGAAGCTGGAATCGATATCGAATGGACCGGAAGAAGCGGCCGGGGCGCGGCAGCGGCTGAGAACCTGACCCTCGGTGCGGGGCAACGGCTGGCCTTTGACCTCCTGGCCCGGGGCCGGGAAGAAAACGGCGGGCTCCACGGCTCCGTAACCCTTGATGGCAACCCCCTCCATACAGAGCTTGCTCTCCTCAGCCTGCCGGAAATGGGAAAATCCCCGGTATTCTCCAGTGATGCGAACGGCGCCTTCAACCTGTCCCCCTTGCCGCCGGGGAAATACCGGCTCAGCGGACGAGGATTTCAATTTGAACGAGAGCTCTCGATCCCACCCGGAGCGGACGTGGAATTCAACGTCTCCTTGAAATCTCTGGTGTATGACCTCGAGATCGCCTCGAACGCGACCGGCGCGCCGCTCAACATTCCCTGCAAGGTCACGGCAGAGATGACCGGCGCCACGGCCAGCCAGATGGCGCAGGCTTCCTGGACAAAACAGGCGGTCATCGCGGCCTCCGGCCAGCTCGTCCTGAAAGGACTGCTTCCCGTAAACTACCGCCTGCGGCTGGAGGCGGAAAACCATGTTCCCGCCACAGTAAGAATCCATCCCGGCAAGGGCCGCAGTGGAAGGGCGACCCTGAGACGCGGGAAAAAAACCCGGCTGAACCTGAAAAAGCCCACCGGCGAGGCCTTCAGGGGAGAGGTGGCTGTCGTCATCGCCGACCAGGCGGGCCTCACCGTCCATGACCGAAAACACCGGGTCGATGGCGAGCTCGAACTCCCGGTGCTCCCACCCGGAAGCTACCAGGTGGTGGTTCGAACCAGGAAGAAGCCCTACAAGTTCTCGCTCACGATCGCGGCGAACTGAGCAACGGAACTATTTCTTCACCTGGGTACAGACCACCCGGAAGCCCTCGGTATTCCGCTTGCGGCCCGGCGCTCTCTCGTAGCGGCTCGCTGATCTGCAGCCCGCGGCGAAATAATACCAGCCGCCGCCCCGGGAAACCTTCCGGCTCCCCTGCTCGGGCCCGCCGGGGTCGGCCTCGGGAGATTTCTTGTAGTAGACAGGGCTGAACCAGTCTGAACACCACTCCCATACATTGCCATGCATATCGTAAAGTCCCCAGGCGTTGGGCTCGTAGGAGCCCACCACAGCGGTACGCTTGAGATAAGGCCCCGCGATGGTCGCAGGGTCGACACCCTTGATCACATCCTCCCGCTTGAGATAGGGAGTGTTGCCATCGAAGTTGGCCTGCCTGGAGCTCAACTGCTCGCCGTAATGAAAGGGCGTGGTCGTTCCGGCCCTGCAGGCGTACTCCCATTGCGCCTCTGTAGGCAGGCTGTAGACGCGGCCTGCCTGCTTCTCAGCCGCGAGCTCCGAGAGCTTCCTGCAGAACTCCACAGCCTCCTCCCAACTGACGCTATCCACAGGCAGCCGGGCGGCATCAAGTTCCTTGACCTTTTCCTTGCCTCCCCCCGCCGGGGAAAAGTGGCTCGGGTTGGAGCCCATGACCTTCTGATACTCTCCCTGGGTGACCTCGCAGGCCCCGATATAGTAGGCTTGAGAGATCCGCACCTTGTGCTGATGCTCGTGAGCCCAGCGCCCGAATTCATTTTTTGATCCCATCAGGAAATCGCCTCCCTTGATGAGTACCAACTTCATCCCTACCGCATTTGTCAAGCCAGCGGGAGCCCCTCCTTCCGCGGCCTTCCCTCCCTCCTGGGAAAAGACCTGGAGCAGGAAAGAACAGCTCAGCAAAGCGGCGGCGGCCGTGATCAGGAGTTGTCGGCGGGAAATCAATATTTCGAGTTTTGGCATCGGCTACCGGTCCTGGGATGGTTCAAATCAAGCAACTCAAACCATGTTAAGAGTTCTTCGTCCAGGTAACAAGCTCCTGCAGCTCCACTGGCGACCGCGGCCAGGCCCTCGACCATCTCCGGGGGGAAGCCAGGTAACAAATTATCCACCGCCGGGAAGTTTGGTGGGCGGTTTTTCCGCAGAAGGATTTACTATATCCCGTCGCCCATGAATAAACAGGTGTACCTCGACTATCATGCGACCACGCCGGTCGACCCCCGCGTCCTCGATGCGATGCTTCCCTATCTGAAGGACTCCTTCGGGAACGCCTCCAGCAAGACACATCCCTACGGCTGGGCCGCCCGGGAGGCCGTCGAAAAGGCCCGGTCGCAGGTCGGCTCACTGCTCAACGCGAGTCCGGGAGAGATCTACTTCACCGGCGGAGCGACAGAATCGAACAACATCTCGCTGCTGGGCGCAGCGCTGCACGCGCCCGCTGAACGCAACCACATCATCACCCAGAGCACCGAGCATCACGCCGTGCTCGACCCCTCAGTAAACTTGAAAAGGACGGCTGGCGGCTTACGGTACTTCATCCGGATTCAGAGGGTTTCATCAGCGCCGAGGCTCTTGGCAGCGCCCTCGATGAACACACCTTCCTCGTCAGCATCATGGCTGCCAATAACGAGATCGGCACTGTGCAGCCGCTGGATGAGCTGGGCAGGGTAGCCGCTGAGGCGGGCGCCCTGCTGCACTGCGATGCCGCCCAGGCGGCGGGCAAGATCCGGCTCGATGTCGAGAGCTCCGCGATCAGCATGCTCTCTCTCTCTGGACACAAATTCTGCGCTCCGAAGGGAGTCGGGGCCCTCTACAGGAGAAAAAGAGGAAACCGTGTGAGGCTGGCCCCCCTGGCACTTGGAGGCGGACAGGAAGAAGGGCTCCGGCCCGGAACCCTCAATGTTCCCGGGATCGTGGGCCTTGGCGAGGCCTGCAGGATCGCCGCGGAAGAGCTTGAGGAAGAGGCGCGGAGGGTCGGCCGCCTGCGCGATCTCCTCTTAGATGGGATCCGCAGAGGAATCCCCGACGTAACGGTTAACGGCCCGGCTGACACCGATAAGAAGCTGCCCGGGAACCTCAGCCTCAGCTTCAAGGGAGTCGACGGCAGCGCCCTCATCGTCAGCCTTGGCGACCTGGCGGCCTCCGCCGGCTCCGCCTGCACAGCCGGCAACGCCGAGCCATCCTACGTGCTCAAGGCGATCGGCACGCCGATGGAACTCGCCGTCTCTACGCTTCGCCTGGGCCTCGGACGGTTCACCACCGAGGAAGAGGTCACCTACGCCATCGACAGGATCATCGAGACCGTGGGCAAATTACGCAGGGTCCGGTAATGCCCCTTGCCTGAAACCCAGGGTCGACTTGCCCTGACCCCGCGGCGGTCTTATACTGGGAAGACAGTTGAAGGAATGCCCCCGTCTTTCGAAGACGCTTAAAAGAGGCGAAAATATGGATATCACGCTGACCGAAGTTGCGACAACCCAGCTCAAAACCCTCCTGACCAAGGAGGTCGAGGCCAACAACCTCAGCGAAGAAGCCGGCTTGAGGCTCATGGTCGTTGGCGGCGGCTGCTCCGGATTCACCTACAAGATGGGCTTTGACGAGAACATCTCCGAGCAGGACAAGGTCATGGACATAGATGGGATCAAGCTCGTCATCGATGAGAAAAGCGGCCTCTACCTCGATGCGGTCGAGGTTGACTTCCAGGACAACCTCATGGGCAAGGGCTTTGTCTTCAACAACCCCAACGCCAGCGGAACCTGCGGCTGTGGAAGCTCCTTCTCGATCTGAGGCCTCCCCCGCCGCCACCGCGTACTTTCCCGGGGATCAGCCATGAGCTCCCGAAGGTTCGCCGTTCTCCTTCCCATCCTGGCGCATGACGATGGCCCGCGGATCCTGCTGATGAAGCGCCCTGAGCGCGAGACGGATCCCTACTCGGGCCAGGTTTGCCTGCCGGGTGGAGCTCTTGAGGTCGATGATGCGAGTCTTCTCGACTGCGCGCTCCGAGAAGCTGACGAGGAGCTTGGGATCCCGGCCCATTCCGTAGAGATCATTTCAGAGCTGCAGTGGCAGGAAACCGGTTTCAAACACGAGGTAAAGCCCTTTGTCGGGTGGATTCACAATCCGCCCGAAATTCGACCTAATCCCGCCGAGGTCGAACACGTCCTCTACCTGCCTGTCAGCATGATCGCGCCAGGACTCTTCCAGGAGAGAGGAACCTGGACCGATGCTGGCGGAGAAAAAAGAGAGCTCCTGACCTTCAGGCTCGACGGATACGAGGTCTGGGGGCTGACCGCAAGGATTCTTGAAAATGGACTGAACAGCGGCCCGGAGGCCGGGAGCATTCGCAGGCAGATCGACACTTTCTCGAAAAGCTGATATTTATAGCCCTTCCATCTCACTCACCCGGTGGTACTCTCGGATTAGAAGGACTCTTGATCGGGTGCCAGAAGCGTACGCCATTTATGGGGCTGGTAGGGTTCTTCGACGCAAAAAGCGTAGCTGCGCTTCCTTCGGGCAACCATGTGGGATTTTTTATAGATAGGAGTCAGGCATGAGGGTTGGACACCATCTTCTGCTTTTTTCTCTTCTGATTTTTGCGTTCCTTTTCTGCGCGACGGGCTCTTTCCTGGCGGCCCAGGACCGAACAGCGGCGGGCTTAGGCTTTCAACAGCTCGCTCCATCAACCAGGTATCGCCTTGTGCCTCCCGGCCCGATAGTGCTGGCCCAAAGTCCATCACTCACCTTGACCGCCCTTACCGCTAAACAGCGCAAGGTCTTTCTCGCTATGGAGGAAGGCAGAGGCGATGGCGGCGGCGCGGACGTGTCTCAACTTTCCGCCGTGCAGTTCTATTATTCGGGCTCCGCCTGCGAAGATGCCGAGGCGGTACTCTTCAGAGAGGATTGCGGCGGCGAGCCCTGCAATGTCATCGGCCTGCGCTGGACTGAGACCAGTCCTGCGAATTCCGAGGGTGTCCTGGTGTTCGTAAATGATGAACAATTCGGCGATCCAATAGCAGGCATCCTCCAGGATATACTCGATGATGGAGCGGGGCCCGACGTCAACGGTCTCAACCTGGTAGGCCTTGAACCTGGTGAACATGTCATCCGGATCGAGGAGCTCAACAACGGCACTCTTGAGGAGCTCACCCTTACAGTCTATGACGCGCCTCCTTTTCCCGACAACCCTGTCGACATCAACAATATCCAATGCGCCCAGCGTGAGATCGGTGAAGACGGCAACTGCGAAATGGTCGTAAGCTTCGGAGCCAATGCGGGCGCTTCGACCTACCTGGTCTTTCTCAACGATGCCATGGTCGCCGAGACCCGTCCGCCCGGCATCATTTTCGGAGGTATGGAATCGGGAGAATACTGCATCAACCTGCAGGGGTCCTGGACACCGCCTGATGCTGTCGGCAACATTTTCTATCTCGGCTGCACGACCGAGGGGCCTTGCTGCGTTCTAACCTGCGCTGACCAATGCAACCCCGTCGCGGCCCTCGATGTGTGCCAGACCACCTATGGCGGCGCCGCCGGACTTGGAGAGCTCCGCGCCGACTGGATCGGCATGGAAGCCACCTACGCTGTAGGCATCAACATCCGGGTAGATAATACGATTCTCGGGGCGGCGCCGGTCACCTTCCCATTCGATGAGGCTCTTGGAGCCAACCCCACAGCTGTCAACATCACCGGTTTCCCGATGGGCGCCTTTTCAATCGGAATACAGGGTGTCTGCGCGGATCCGGATGGGGCCAGCGAATTCACTGAACTTGCGATCACCGTTCTTCCAGAGTCACCCTACACCAACCCGATCGCAGGAGAGGCTACGTGTTCTTTCGATCCTGCAAATGGAGGAAGGACCACCGCCAGTTGGACAAATGATGTCCCCTACTACTCCCTTGACGTCTACCTGCTTCCGGCAGGGGAACTGGATCCTGTCTACGTCCAGAACATCACGGGACAAAGGGTCGAGGAGGCGACAATCGAAGGAACGGCCGAAGGGGACCGGGTGGTCCTCCAGTTCTTCAGCTATATGGAGAACGGCTGCTACGGTTCCGAAAGGATCCTCTGCACCGAGGCGATCGACTCCGATGAGGACGGCGTACTCGACAATGCTGATAATTGTCCCGACATTTCCAATTCCGCCCAGGAGGACGGTGATGGAGATGGAATCGGCGATGAATGCGACAATTGCATCGCTGCCGCCAACCCCGACCAGGCAGATGAAGATGAAGACGGTCTGGGTGACGTCTGCGACACGGGAGGACCTGTCGGCCCGGTTTACTTTGTCCGTTCCATTTGCAGAAACGGAAATACCAACCCGCAGCTTTCCGATGCCGTCTACCTGCTGAATTTCCTCTTTACCGGCGGAGAGGTTCCGAACTGTCTGGCCGCCTGTGATACAGATGGAGACGGGCGCGCAATGCTCACCGATTCGGTCCAGCTGTTACAGTTCCTCTTCCTCGGAGGAACACCTCCAGTCAACTGGGATGGACCGAATCCAACCTGCGAAACCTTTGAGCCGGGAATACCCAGCTTTGGCCTCGGCTGCGAAGAGGCCAATCCTTCCTGTTCCCAGCCAGGCAGGGTCAATTAGACAGTTCCACTTATCTCTGATGAACAGAAACCCGCCCCGGGGAGCAGCTCTCCGGGGCGGGTTTTTTCATCAACCCGCCAACCACATCACCCTCGCCCCTCCCAGAAAAGTTCGGCCTTGAGAACCTGCCCCGCGAGGGGGGCGGCGGTCTCGAGTTCCTGGTCAAGAATCACCGCCTGGGCCTGCACCCCGGGAGGGAGAAGCTCCGGGGCGAGAGGCTCGCACGGCGGTCTCTCTCCGAGCCGGGACCGGGGCCAGGCGAGAACGAGGCCCCCCCTCGGCGCGGGCCCCTTGAATCTCACCTTTTGACTGGAAACCCTGGCGAGTCCGATTCCCGGCCAGACCTCTACCCCGGGCAGGCTTCGCGAGAGAAGGGAAACCAATCCGGGAACTGTAACGGCCCCTCCCCCTGAAGCGCCTGCCAGCATGGAGACCTCATCGAGGAGCTTCCGACACCGCCCATCTTCCCTTCCTTCACCGCGGAGCAGAATCTCCAGCTCATCAACCAGGCTCTGTGCGGTCCGCAAGCAAAGCTCGAGGGTCTCTCCGCCAGCCCGATGGTACGCAGGACAGAGGTGATCCCTCAGCTGCAGGCGCCCGGTCTCCAACCGTTGAATCATCGGATGCTCTCCTCCGTCACAACGGCCGGCCTCTCGCCCAGGCGCATCTCAATGGTGACCGAATCCAGCACGGGAAGACCGATTGGAAGCTCCAGGGAGGCTCCGTCGGCGAGAGTGGAGTCAATCCTCAAGGCCCATTCGGCGGTGACATCCGCGTCGGAAACCGCCGCAGCAGCCCGGGCCTGGAAATCGCCCGGCGAGAGCTCCGTAACCAGCGCGGCTCCGTCACCGGAGGCTCCCCCTGTCAACGAATCGAGGTCTTTCTCAAGAACTTCCGACAGCGAAGCCGCCAGCTCATCCTTCTGCCCACGAGATAATTCTCCGCCGGACAGGCTCAGGACCAGGGTAAAGGGAAGTCTGAGCGGCTCGACAACATGAACGATTGTACCCAGGGGCGCCCGTTGCTGCAGACAGCGTTCGAGCTTCCTGAGACGCTGGGCGTCGGGATGTTCGCAGCCCGCTCCCCAGACGACAACCCAGACCTCGGCAGGGCGAAGCGGATGGGGCACCACCTCGATGCGGGAGAGCCCGGGATCGAGGGCCCGCAGCAGATCCCGATAATCGGCTCCGCTCACCACCGCGGGACCGATCGAGTTCTCCGCGGCGAGCCGACGCTGGAAACCTGCCGCGGATTCAGCCCCGCAACCTCCCAGGATCGCAACCGGGTGGGAAAGGCTCTCGAGACCAGCCGCTTCGTATTCAAGCACATCGAGGCGGCCGGCGGTCTTCGCGCCAGCCCGGCCGATGCCGGCTCGCAGCCCCTCGATCCTGGCCTTCACCGGGCCCTGGAGCTCTTCACCGACCACGACCTCGACGCAGCCATCGGCTCGCCTTCGCAGGCGGAAGCGACCCGCCTCCGGAACCCCGGAGCCGGATTGCGCCCGCAGTGTCTTCCATGCCGCTCGACCTCCACTGGAAGGAAGTGAAAGACGGAGGCCCGCGAAGGGCTCAAAATCACCGTCCGGATGGGGCGGCAGCACCGCCGCCGACTCGTTGAAATGAAGCATCGCCGGCTGCTGGCCGACCGTATGTCCCTCGATAACCTCAACCCCGCAGGGCACCAGGCCTTCAACGAAAACCGGCGCCTGGTACAATCCTCCCGCCCAGCCTGCCCGTACCCAGTAGAGCTCACGGCCGAAGAGCCGTTGGCGCCGCCACGCTCCCTGCCCTTCCCAGGAGATGGTTCCGCTGCGGGTAAAGGCCCCCGTCCCATCAACGACCGCCAACTGGCGGAAAGAATCCTCTGCTGAAAATTCCCACTCCAGCCGAGGCTGCTCTGCCGCCGACCCGGACGCCCCTCCCGCCGCCTGCCAGTAGAGGCTGGCGGCTTCCGGACGATCCCAGCCGAGGTAGACCGCCGGGCGGGAATGGCTGGCCAGGCCGGCAAGCTCGAGGCCTCCAGCCGGGATGAACGAGTGGTCCTGCCAGGAGTTTCCCGAACGCAGAAAGATCCGTTCCGGAGGCCTGCCCAGCGCTCTCTTCTGTTTCGATTTCCTGTCCCTTCTTAATGAACAGACAAGCGTCGGTGCCGCCATCGAAACCGAAGTCCCTGCCGGCAGACGCAAACGGATCCAGGGCGCCTCGAATCCTTCGAGCTCACGGCTGGTCATGTCGGGAAGAGGACCGTGAATGCGCATCCGGACCAGTGGGTCGCCGGCGACATTGACGGTCTGGCTGAAATCGACCGGCAACAGGCGCCAGCCGGTCCCGCTTGAATATTCCCACTCACCATCGAGAAGAGCCCCGGGCGCGCCGGGCCATTCGAGCACGAGCTCGGCACTGTAGCGCCGAATCTCGTCCCACTCGGCATCGCCGAGATACAGGTGGTGATTCAACCTGTCGGAGCCAAAAATCCTGGCCGGCTCCCGGTCCTCTCCATCTACTGGAAGGAGCCGGGTCTCCTCGCCCTCGAGCACCACGGCATACTCCAGGTTGGTGGGGCTGAGCCACGCATCCGCGGCGGTCTCGAAGAAGACCCGGCTCTCCCCCGCGTCTGTCCGGGAGGCCGTCACCGCCGTCCCCGCTGGGATTTTTCTCGGCGTGTCCAGCCCGCTCGCGGCGTGAAGGCGTATGGCCGATGTCGCGGGGCGAGACCAGAGCGGCTCATGCCCCAACTCGGCGAGGAGGCGAGGCAGGAGTCTCTCAGAGCTGTCATCCAGTTCGCCCCGCAGCTCGCCAAGCACCATAGCGAAACTCTCCAGCAGGGCTCTCACCGGGTCATCAGCTCCCCGCTGGCTCCAGTCCTGGAACCGGCTGGCGGCCTCCCGATCGAGACGATCAAGGGCTTCGAGCTCCCTGGTTTTCTTCCGGTCCGAAACGTCCGCTGCTTTCCTGTCGCTCATCATCTTCCTTCCACCGTGTCCCGCTCCGCGCTCCTTTGAAAACTGATTTCCATCCCGGAAAGCCTGCCCGTCAGCCTCAGGCTGATCTGCTCTTGCTCTACCGACAGCAGCAATACCCGGCGAACACCGGCCCAGGGAGCCCAGTCGTAAAGAGCCTCCTCGATCAGAACCTCGGCGAGCCGGCGCTCATGCTCTGTCTCGATTGCCGGCAGCTCGTGGACCCTGCAGCCGAAAGAGGGAAGCAGAGCCCTCTCGCCGGGACGCACCTCGAGAATAAGCCTCAATCGCTCTTCGATCGCCGTGGCGGACACGAGAGGACCGCCGCAATTCTCGAAAAACTTGTCTGGCGTCGAGGCCCTGGCCACCATCTTTATTCTTCGCTCCATAATTCGAGATCGACGCTGGTCTCGAGATAATCCACCCGGGTCCGGTAGCCAAGCTCGTCCCAGCGGTGCCGCGCCCGGGCAACCCGGTAGCGGCCGTCGAGCGGATCGCCCATGCCCGCGATATCAAGCTCCTGGAGCGGCCGCCAGCCGGGGTCTCCCCGGACCTCGAAATCGCCGCCCCGGCCGAGACCGGAGAGCTCACGAAAGCTGAATTCAAGCAAGCTCTCATCGCGGCTGAGAACTCCTCTCGCGGCCGGGAGACCGGAGAGCTCCGCGCATCGCGGAAGCTTTGAGGAGAAGAAGAGCTCTCCAGGAAGAAGCGCGAGCTCAAATCCAATCTTCCGGGCCCGCTCACGCAGGAAATCCAGCCGATCTCCTCGGCGGACCACGCGTTCAAAAACCTCTTCGGTAGGTTCCACCAGGGCGCGCAGGCCAAGCTCGGAGGCGATGGCCTCGGCCAGTTCAGAATCGGAATGCTGGTAGTAGGTGTGCGAGTCCGGAGATTCAACGGCCTGCGGATGATCGGCGCGGGCCGCCAGGAAGAGCGCCGTTCCTCCCCCGCCCCACTTCAATCCGTTCGCCTGGATACTTCCATGGAAAAGCGCTCCGCAAGGATGCCCGAGCGTGAGCTCCATACCCGCGCCGCACGATTCCAGGGCCGCCTGCGGGCCGCCCTGGACCTCGTCGGCGCTAAAGCTCAACTCCAGCCGGTCCGAACCATCCGCCGTCAACAGCAGTTCGCAGGAAAGCAGCTCCGTGCCGGCCGGCAGGATGGAGCATACCGGCGGGGCCAGGAGCTCACGAGCCGGGGCTCGC
>Ga0163108_10002617_pt1 | contig 12991 bp, 7 predicted proteins | sample Fk1155metaG_FD_109644 | JGI IMG/M metagenome (GOLD analysis project Ga0163108, IMG submission 109644) | Marine microbial communities from the Central Pacific Ocean - Fk160115 155m metaG | ecosystem: Environmental > Aquatic > Marine > Oceanic > Photic zone | place: The Central Pacific Ocean...
ACCTTTTTTGGGCGAGTTGGAATGTTGGGTTCCGGGGACTGGTTTTGAAATTGTTGGCAGGAAGCGTTGCCTGTATTCCGACCGCCAGTCACCTCACGGCGACCGCGCCAAGGGCAATTACACAATTGGCAGGATGATGCGCATAAGGAAGCTTCACGATCCGATCTCCTCAGTTGAAACCGCCGCCAAGGGCGAGGTAGAGCGACAGGCGGTTCTGAATGCGAGCGCTTCGTGTCTGAATAAGGTTGCGTTTGACGTCCAGGGCGCGGCGCTGGGCAACCAGTAAAGCGGTAAGATTCGAGAGCCCTTCTTGGTAGCGTGTTTGGGTTTGCTGCTCAGCCGCAATCGCGGCGGCAGAAGCCGCTTCCAGTGCAGTAATCTCCTGGTTGATAAAGCCCTCCGCACTGAGAGCTGTTTCAACCTCCTGGAAAGCTCCGATTACCGCTTGGGCCCACTCTGCGGCGGCCTCTTCCTGTTGGGCGCGTGCTTGGTGTTTCCGGGCGGTTATGCCGCCGCCCGCGAAGATCGGCTGGGACAGGCCTGCCGCCATCGACCAGAAAAGGTTGTTTGTGTTCAGTAAATCGAAGAGTTTGTTGCTTGTGGTGCCAGCATTGCCGCTCAGGATCAAGCTCGGCAAATGCAGTTTTTCGGCAGCCTCGCGACGCAAGCGAGCGGCGGCGAGACTTGCTTGGGCGGCGCGCAGATCGTGACGACGCAGAAGAAGTTCCGAAGGAAGTCCTGCTGGCACGAGTGTGATTTGCGGTAAGGTTCTTGGGGTGGTCTGTTTCCCACTTGGGTGGCGGCCCAGCAAGACGTCCAGGGCGCGCAAATCCTGCGCTTGTTGGCGCTCTGTTCCGTGCCGGACAGCCCGACTTGACGCTAGGTTGGCGCGGGCGAGGTTGACGTCTACTACTGTGGCAATGCCCCCGTCGACCTGATCTTCAACAGCCTGGAGTGTCTTAGCGTAGCTGGCGATGGTTTCATCAGCCAGATTCAGCAACTGTTGGTTGGTGGCGAGGCGACACCAATTTCGCACAACGGCAATAGCGAGGGAGAAGCGTAGGGCTTGTTCGGTATCAGCCAAGGTTTCCACGTCGAGGCTCGAGGCGTCGCGTTGGAGGGCAAGTCGATCCCACAGGTCGATTTCCCAGCGAACGTTGGGGCCCAACGTGAAACTGTCCGAAGCACTAAAGAAGCGGCCGTCCGTGCGGGACGCGTCTGCTCCTACGCTTAGCCGCGGGCGACGCGAGGCGTTGCGCTGAACAACAACGCTCTGTGCCGCACGAATGCGCGCGGACGACACTTGCAGGTTGAAGTTGTTTGCAAGAGCCTGATTTACCAGGCCAGCCAATTCTGGTGAGGCGAAGTCCGTGAGCCAGGCACGGCTTTCTGGAACGTCTCCGGTCGTCGTTGGGGCCGACCAGGATGCGCTTGCTGGGGGCTGGGCCTCCTCAAGAATGGGGGAGATTGTCTTGCAGCCGACGAAGAAAGACCCCGCGACGGCAATGAATATGAATGGGGTACGAAACACGATTACGATTCCGAATTGAGGGTTGCCGCGAGACCTGCAGTTGTAAAGACAACGAGATCGTCGAGAAACCTATTGTTGACGTTGACCATTTTTACCTTGGCTGATCTTTGAGAGGTTCATATGCCGGTTCAAATGGTTTGTCTGCTTATCATTCTTTGAAACATGCCCTTCTCACTTTTAAGAGCATCGAATGTTCCCTGCTGCTCGATTCTTCCCTGATTGAGAACAATAACCTGATCAGCATCCTCGATGGTGCTTAAACGGTGAGCAATGACCAGTCGGGTGACATTGCGCCGAGCGACACTCCGACTGACAATCTCTTGTGTCCGGTTGTCCAGGGCGCTTGTGGCCTCATCAAACAACAGAATCCTGGGATTGGTCGCCAGCGAACGAGCGATCAGAAGGCGTTGCCGTTGCCCCCCCGATAGGTTGCCACCGCCCTCACTGACCAGGGTATGCATTCCCATTGGCATGGCGTTAATATCTTCATCCAGCCCGGCATCCCGGGCAGCGTTCCAAGCCTCATCCAGTGTGATCACCAGCCCGGATGCAATATTCTCAAACATGCTTCCGGCGGAAAGGGATGCCGTCTGGAGCACGGTTCCGATTTGCCTGCGAATGGAGTTGATATCAAGACCGCTGATATCCTGATTGTTATACAGTATGGAACCCGTCTCGGGTTGCTCAAAACCGAGCAAAAGCCGGAACAGCGTTGATTTTCCGCATCCGGAGGGACCAACAAAGGCGGCAAAATCTCCCTCATGAATCTTGAGACTCAGGTCCCTCAGAATATAGGGGCCATCTTCGCTGTACCTGAAGGAAACATCCCGTATGTCAATTTCACCGTTAATTTGGCCGGGATCCTCCTTAGAGGTGTCCAGTTCAGGCGTCGCATTGATGATCGGCATGGCGATGTCCTGCTTTGCAAAGGAGTCAATGATGTCGACGGCAGTTTCACTCAGGCTGTCAACACCCATCATGAAGTTTCCAAAAGCCGCGTTGAACGCGACAAAGGTGCCCATGGTCAGGACAGCCGCCCCTCCGGAGGACATTGATTGGCCCATTGACTTCACGACCAATAAGTACAAGACAATGGTTGAGCACAGAGTGATGGCTGGATTGATGACCTTGTTCCAATTGTTGTAACTCAGTATTCTGGACAGGTATTTCAACTGCTGGGAGTACCGATTGGACCATTCATGAAAAACCAACCTTTCAGCCCCCGCCACCCGGAACTTTGATATGCTGGTCACCATCTGGAACAAGAAACCGTTTAATTTGCCGGAACCCCTTTCGTACTCGAGAGCTGCTCGGCGCACTTTGATGCCAAGATAAAGGCTGCATATGCAGGACAACGCCCCAAAACAGAGTGGGACCATGGCCAATGTTGGGCTGTAATAGAACAGGAGCAAAATACTGATGCAGGTCGAGAAACCAGCAAAGATTCCCTTTATTGCAACCCCACTAACTTCGGCGGATATTTCTGATATGATCATCGATCGGTTTAGCAGATCACCACTGGAGAATTTCTTGAAGAAGGTTAGCGGCAGATTGAGTAGCCTATCCATCACCGCCGACTGCATGTGCAGTGTGATGCCGGTCTTGACACGCAGCGTGAGGATTCCCTGGCCCAGGCTAAAGGCGATGGAGCCTGCCGTGACACCCAGAAGACAAAGGGCCATTTCCCAGAGCATTCTCCTGTCCCCATCAGGTATGGCCTTGTCCACGATGTGACCAAAAAAGATGGGACTGAGCATCCCTATCAGTGAGATCAAAACACTAACCACAAGCAGCAAGCCAAGACTGCCCCTGAAGGTGGACGCGGCCCACTTGCCCAAATCCACGAACGAGGCCACCTGCTCAGGGTATGGGCGGTAAAACATTAACGCGTCTTCGTCGAGTGTATCGATATCCTCCTGAGTCAACTGGCGACTTGTTTCCCTAAGAGGATCAAAAATTGTCTGCCCGAAAGCACCCTTGTTTGCCGGCAGCAGCACGACTGGTCGGAGTTCTGTTTTGGAACCCTCTGCACCCGAACTCTTCATGAATGCCAGCAAGGGGCCATTGTCATGTTGCCACCACTTGTACCTCAGCTTGACGTTCCGGTATCTTACTTTAGAGGCTCGGCAAATGGCCTCCACATAATTGACACGGTTCAAATCCTCGGATTTGTTTGGGGGAAGAAACTCAAGGTTGATTCTGCTGCCGATACAGGACAGACAGGCCACCAAGGGGTCCCCCAGATGCTGAACAGAGTCGCCCTTTTCCAGAACGCTATTGAGTTGGCCGATGGATTCAGCGGTGATCTTGTCCTGAATGCTTTTGGCTTTTGCAAGGCGCTCCAATTCTACTTCGTCACCTTGTTTTTCCAGCAACTCCATTCGCCTGAGAATGGCGGTTTGAAACATGCCGATGCATTCGCCAATCACGGGCAATTGCCCCGTTGGAATTTCGCTTAGGCATTGAATCCTGGCCGGCTCCAGGGCGGTGAACCAAAAATGGCTTCCTACAGGAATAAAATGATCATCCGGATTGAAGTAAATATCGTCTTCGTCGCAAAATGCCAGTCGACCCTCGCTGACTTGCAGCCAGGAAATGGAGTCTCCAGGCACCTTGAATGATTCACCTTTACCAATGGATATCGGATTTTCCGTATCCATTTTAATGCTCTTCGGATTGCTTTCGGTTATTTTATGATTATCCAGTGAATAAGATCCGTGAACCCGGCCAATCAATCGATCAAGGTCATCGTCCCCGGGAGCGAGACCAGCGAAGGGAACAAATCGAATTTCACATTCCTCTAGAGCCAGGGCTTCAAACAGGTAACCGAAATCGCCTTTCGAAAGATCTCCGAACATGATTCCTCCCGGCTGGATGGTGGCGACCCTTTTTTGCTGCCTGAAGATGGAGTCGGGATGAGTGTTACGTTTGAAAAGAGTCAGTGATCCGGACTTAACAATGAAGAAGCCATCCCGGCGTTCCAACGCAAACATTTCGCCCTGGGAAATATTGAGCATTCCTTGCTCGATGCCTTCGTTTCCCCGTCCGTCGCTCACGTCTGCTCCTCCTCAGTGGAACGTTTGACCAGTTGGGAATAAGGGCCATCATTAACGATCATCTCACCGTGTCTACCCCGCTCCTTCACTTTGCCAAAGGAGAGGACGATAATTTCGTCACAATCTCGAATTGTGCTCAAACGATGAGCAACAATAATCAAGGAGCAGCCCCTCCGCCTAAGGTTCAGCATAACGAGTTGCTCTGTTTCTGCGTCCAGCGCACTGGTTGCTTCGTCCAGAATCACGATGGAAGGGTTGTTGACCAGGGCACGCGCCAGTTCGAGGCGTTGACGTTGTCCACCGGAAAGGTTGCCTCCATTTTCCAGAAGTACGGTCTCATATCCCTTGGCCATGTTTTGGATGACGTCATGTATTTCCGCATCTTTCGCTGCCTGGATGACGTTCTCATCCGAGATGGTCCTGTCCAACAGCGTCAGGTTATCGCGGATAGTGCCCTCGAAGATGCCGAACTCCTGTTCGACAAAACCCAATGTGTTTCTGAACACGACACTGGGTATTTTTGAGAGATCGGTTCCATCGATAAGAATCGCCCCATCCAGAGGCTTGTATAAACCGCATACAATCTTGGCAATGGTCGACTTCCCCGAGCCGCTCCCCCCCACAAGGGCGACGCTTTTTCCAGGCTCCACCTTGAGAGAAAAATCCTCAATGAGTGGAGGCATGTTGGGGTTGAAGCCAAACTGAAGATGATTTACTTCAACCTGCCCGCTCAAGCGGACAATCGGGCGACCGGTCGCATCGAGCCCCATTTCATCCGGTGGATCCGCCTCGGGCGGATTGCTCATGACGTCCTCAACCCGGACAACGTTGCCGGTCAGTTCCTGAATCTTGCTGGAAAAATTAAATATTTCCTGCAGCGGTTGGAGGAAATTCGTCATCATGCTATGAAAGGCAACCAGCATGCCCACGGTCATTTTTCCCTCCATGACATTCATGCCGCCAAGAAGCAGAATCAGCAGACCGGTCATTTGCTTGGCAAAATCCGGCAGCACCCCCAGCGCGAGCGACGAACTTTGCAGGTTTTGCATCGAATTCATGCCCTTTGCAAGATAGCCGCCGAACTTGTTGTAAAACGTGATTTCCTGTCCGCCGGCCTTGATGGTTTCAATGGACTGGATTCCGGCAATGGCGCACCCCTGCACCTTGCCCATCTCCAGTGAAGCACTCAGGTTGGCCTCCTTTCGTTTTGCCGTGAGTTTTGAAAGAATCAGGAAGTTGATCAACGCAAAACCGATCCCGACCAGCGTCAACCAGAAGCTGTAAAAGCAAAGGACTGTGCCCAGCACCAGCATGGTAATGGCGTGAGCGACGACTTCGGACATGGGTCCGGAAACGGTTTCGGCGATGGAGTCATTGAGCTTGGTCCTGTCAACCACCTCTCCAGGGTATCTCTGGGTATAAAACGAAATGGGAAGCCTGAGCAGTCGCCAGATGAAGCCAGAATTCAGGGAAATCATCTGCATCAACTGCAGGCGTCGGGAGATTAGTGCTTTCAGGGAATCAACAGTGACCTGGAGAAAAAGCACCCCGGCAAGGAATGAAATCAGTGGGCGAAACCAGTCGGTGCGTTTATCCAAAAGAACGTTGTCTATGAATACCTGCGTTGCAGCAGGAAGCAGAAGCTGGGGAAGAACAAGCAACAGGCTGGCTATGAAAATATAGAAAAAACCTTTTTCATAGCCCTTGAGGGTGCGAAGCAACGAGGGCCAGACGCTCGGTTTGCTGCCGCTTTTCTCAAAGTCGTCCTCCGGTTGTATCGCCAGGGTCACCCCCGTGAATGCCGCCTTGAATTCCTTGATGGAAACCTCACGGTGGCCCACTCCAGGGTCGTTGATGTAAACGGAGTCTTCACCAAAACCCTCCAAGGTCACGAAATGATTGAAGTTCCAGAAAATAATAACAGGAAGCTTTGTCTCCTTTAACTTCTTGAAGGATCGAGTCAGGCCTTTTGCCTTGAAACCGTAATGTCTTGCCGCCTTTAAAATGTTGGCTGCCTTGCTTCCATCCCTGGAAACACCGCACTGCATTCTCAGTTCTGCCAGGGGCCGGTAGCATCCATAATAGCCCAGCACCATGCAAAGGCTGGCGGCACCGCACTCCACAGCCTCCATCTGGAGCACGGTGGGCGTCTTGAGCCGGTTCTTTTTTCTGCGAAAAAGTGGCACTAAAGAAATCAGAATTCAGGGGTGATGTCGTCCTTTTGCCCCTGGAACCAGGTTCGTAGAAGAGGCAGAACGTAGGTAATCGGGGCACGATCATCGACCCTTACCCGGTTGACGGTTGTCGTCCCCTGACTCACCGCAACCGGCGGGTTTTTGGAGGTCCACTCATAGCCGCTTTCGGATTCGGAGGACAATGCCTGTTTCAATTCCGTCTCCACCTCAATCATCGCTCCCTGTCCGGTCAGCGCAAAAGCCAGTTCCTTGCTGCCGACAATGTTCATGGCAGCCTCGCGGCTAACAGGAAATGAGGACACGCTTACCACTTTGCCAACGATGCTTCCATAACGCTCACGCTTCACGGTGGACGGGGTAATCTGAATCGTCATATTCGGCTTGATTTTCTTGCCATCCTTCACCGAGAAATAGCATAGGTTTTTCATCGACTGCGTGCTCTGGTCTGCGGCCACGGAAAGCACAGGGGTTCCGAAAGCCACGGCGGTGCCTGCGGAAACCATCAATTGCATCACCTTGCCACCCGCCTTGGATCGGATGTGACGATTGTTCTCCAGTTGCAGTTCCAGTTTCTCAACAGCCCGCCTTGATTCATCAATCTGGTTTTTCAAGGTGAACTCTGTCTGGATGTTCTTTTGCTTGGCCTGCTCCATAGAGAGCTCCAATTCCTGGATCTGGGCATCGTAACTGGCCATCTTGGTTTTGCTTTCCACCAGGCTGCTTTCCGACTGCAACAGCATTTCACTGTTCACCAGGTTATCCTTGGCCAGTTTCAGAAGCACCTCATTCCTCTTTTCAAGTGACCGGTTCACATTGCCTGACAGTTCCTTGCCTTCGGCCAGCAGTTCCTTCTGTCGGTTTATGGAAGCCAGTTGTGCGACAAACTGCTTCTGGTTGGCTTTAAGCGCATCTGAATTGATCCTGTTGATCTCACCGTAATTCTCCTTCGCCTGCTGGAGGGATTGTTCCAGGGCGGGTTGCTGAAGGAGGGCTACAATGTCGCCCTCATTGATCTCGTCACCGGGTTTCACGGACACTTTCTCCACCAGACCGGGGGCCTGGGATTGAACGACCTTTACGTTGCCCGGATTGATCAGGACACCGAACCCCGTGACGTTCACCGGCATCCTGCCGAAGATCGACCATGTCAGGCCAACCAGAGCAACGACACAGATCCCAAATATGGGAATCCACAGCTTGGCACGCACGATCTGCAGGGGGTGGTCCAGTTCATCCGGGTTGCTCGCCGCCTCAAGTGCTTCCTTTGAAAAGATATGATTCATTTAATCTGCCTTTGATTAGACCTTGACCTTGGACACCATCAATTCAAATCGTTTGGCCGCTCGTTCAATCCCATCAAGGAGTTGCGGTTCTATCTCGTCGATCTCCTCCTCGTCCTCCTCGGTCCGATCCTCCCCATACCCCAGAGTAAGGATGGTGCTGCGCATTCTTTGCGCCAAAAACATTCCCAGCGACCTGTATAGCCTCGCTTGAAAACCCAGGTCCGCCTCAAGCTTCGACTTGAGCGCGTCATGTCTTATTTCAAGAAGCAAAGCTTCATCAAGCGCTCGAATACTGGCGGTCGAGGGTCGCGAATCCAGCAGGCTGATTTCACCCACCACTTCACCGGACTCAATTTCGGCAAGTTGTTGGGCCTTTGGTTTCTCCAACTCGACACTTAGTGAGCCATCCAGCAGGAAATACATCGCCTCTACCTTAAGCCCCTGTCTCAGCAGATAATCTCCCTCCTGCAGTTGCTTTCCGGAACCGTTCTCGATCAACCATTCCAAGTCTCCATCATCCAGGATTCCCAATAGTATCAAAGACTTTCTCATAATAGCATTCTATTCAACCGCTGTTGGGCATTGGAAGCACCCCTTAACAACCACTGCCGAACAAACTTCTCTCGCTTGTCGGTCATGTTTTGGCTTTTACCTAATGCAAAAGATTGTGATGTGTCGCATCCTTATTTGTTTGTGTGCATCCCTCATTGTTTTTGCGGGGGCAAAATGAGTATAAGTCAAAACAATGAATTAACATAGCTTGAGCAAAAACTTTTTTATGGATTGACTCATGAAATTCACCTTCTCTTTGGGGCATTGGTTCGGTGTATATCTAAAATGCCATCCAAACCCTTCCCTGTTTTGGTGCGCATAAAATACCAGGTGGGGGTTATGTGGATTGCTGAATGATTCCTGTCCATAAACCGAATGGTTCATGATCGGAAAAGGCACATTGGAACGAAAGGTTTCATCCAGTCTCGATCGATAGACAAAGCGCAACTTGGGCATGGTAATTCCCCGCATCTTTTCACGTATTGATTCGTTTCCAGACATAAAACGCAGCAAGCCAAATCCTACACCCTCGTTGGGGATGGTCGCACGCAATTTTTGGATTATTTCAACAACGTTGAGGTTATCCTCAGTCTGTTTCATGCTCACTAGAAGGGGGAAGTGATGGATCATCCATCCAACGGTGCGCTGTGGCTTGGCAGTTCCACCCCCTCGACCACGACCGTGGTGCTCCAATTCCACATAGCAACAATCTTTACCCGTAGCCTCACTCCAGCCAAATGCCAATGCCGCCAGAAACAGGTCGTGCAGTGCCTCCGCCGTGCCCCAACGCTTTAACAGGCGATCCGCTTGTTCCCCCTGCACTTGACCTTTGATGGATGGTTCATGGTCGTGTTCTTTTTTCTTATTCTCACTAGATACAACCCCGCTCCAAGGCCAGCTGATTTCAGCCCCGGAACCAAGGTTCAACCAATAATCGGCTTCCGCCTCCACCTCTTCCAACTGAGCTTTGGCATGCAGCTGACTTGCCCATGAACCGAAACTTGGTTCCGGCAACTTAAGAGCCGGAAAACCTTGGCCTCTCTCCAACGAACCCCAGCACTGGTTGAACTCCGAAACCAGGGTGACAATCGACAGCGCATCGACCGCTAGATGATGGAAGGCAAGGCAAAGGACCCCTCTTTCATCATTTCCCCGATCGTAAAAGAACGACCTGAACAGCGGTCCTGTTTCCAAATCGAAGCCCTTTAACAGTTTTTGTTCAACCTCGGCTGCCTGTGCCTTGACCCGTTCACCATCAAGGTCTTTCATGTTCAGGATTTCAAACGGCAGCGAAATCTCATTGCGGTCATACTCTTGCTGCCATCTCCCATCTAAGAAACGGAAACGAAGTCGAAATGTATCGTGCCGGGCAACCAGCCAATTCAGAACGCTTCGCATCTGCTTGGGACGAGCGCCCGCAGGCGTGCGAAGCAGCACCACCACAAAGTTGCCGCCAGGAGCTTCTACATCCGGCTGGAGGAGCTCCTGTTGAACGGGAACCAATGGAATACCCCCTGTGACAAACTCATGTAATTCTTCAGCCTGGCCGGATCCCTCCTCTTCTTCTGTCGGAACGAGGGGATTACGAAGACGCTCCTGAATCAGCTCAGACAGTTCGCGGATCGTGTTGGACGGAGTAAAGAGCCCGGGTTGCATTGAGAGTTGGAACTCGGCCTCCAAAGCCAGGTGCAGTTCAACCTGCGTCAACGAATCCAGGCCAAACTGCCTCATGGGGATTTGCTTTTCTGCAGGCGGATGTTTGAGCCTTAGCACGGAAGACAACTGCCTCAAAAGATACTGTTCCAGCAGATGAACCTGCGTTGTGTCGGTGGAATTTTCCGTATCCCTCAACGACTGCCACTCTTTCAGTGTTTCGCCCTGTTCGATTGCCGGCAGAAAAGGATGAACCTTCCCGCTGGAATCGGATTCACCCGGAGGCCGCTCCGAGCCAGGGGCGCCATCCATACCAAACTCCGTTTGAGTTAAAGGATTCAAGGCGCCACCAAGGTAGGCTTGCGCACAGGCCGAGCGACGCAATTTTCCACTGGTCGTTCTTGGGATCGCTCCCTGTTTCAGCAGAACCACCGACGAAACCTGCAACTCAAGCTCAGTGGCAACCGCTGCTCGGATCAGGTTCATGATCTCATTCAAGTCAGCTTTCCTGACCTGGGTTCTGGCAATTTCGCAAGCCGCAACCACCTGTTCACCGTCATTTGATTCAACCGTAAAAGCGCAGGCACCGTTGGGCATGACGGCCGGATGCGCTGTCTCGCAGGCCTGCTCAATATCCTGGGGATAATAATTCAGGCCCCGCACGATGATCAGATCCTTCAGCCGCCCGGTAATGTACAATTCCCCATCATGAACAAAGCCAAGATCACCGGTTTTCAGGAACCTTTTTGCACTCCGACCTTCAGGTCGATCCACAAAGACTTCCTGCGTTGCCTTCTCGTTCTTCCAGTAGCCGGATGAGACACTTGGGCCGGCAATCAAGATTTCCCCCACTTCATTCGAGGGTGAAGCAGATCCCGTTCTGGGATTGACGACCTTCAGATCAAAGCCATCAGCCACTCGCCCGCTACTCACAATCATCCTCTCCGGCAAAGCTCCCTGCAACACATCAGTCTCCGCCTGGCCAAGCGGAACCACCAGACCTCGCTCCAGATCCGTCTTGCTGAAGCGCCCAACCAATGGCTCAGTCTGGACAGTCTTTCCAGACACCCACAACGTTGCCTCCGCCAATCCGTAGCATGGTTGCATCGCGGTGCTTTTGAATCCGCACCCGGCAAACGCTTTTGAAAATCGATTCAGTGTTTTATGGCGAATCGGCTCCGCCCCATTGAGCGCAACCTCCCAGCTGCCCAGGTCAAGACGGCCACGTTGTTCTTCCGGTATGCGCCTGGCACAAAGTTCATAGGCAAAATTAGGTGCAGTGCTGATTGTCACACGGTATCGCGATATGGCTTCAAGCCAGCATCGGGGCCGGAAAAGAAACTGATTTGGAGACATGTGCACGACCATGAAACCAACATACACAGGCAGCAGGATGCAGGTTAATCCCATGTCATGATAAGGCGGCAACCAGCTTGCCCCGACGGAACTCTCCGAGCTACCGGTAGCAATGGCGATGGACTGAAGATTGGCCAGAAAATTTTCATGGCTCAGTGTGACCCCCCTTGGGTCGCCAGTGGATCCAGATGTGTATTGGATCAAGGCGATGTCGGACCGGGACAGTTTGGGTTCAGTCCAATCGTCCTCCGCTTGGCCAGGCAGCGAATCAAGATCAACACAAGGCAACTCTGCGGCGACCATGCACCGCGCAGTTTCTAGGGGTTTGCCACTACCGATGACGACTGCCGGTTGAGCATCCCTGATAATCCGGAGAAATCGACTTGCAGACCTGGCTTTTCCCCTGGGACCGGGAGGGTAGCTTGGAACCACAATGGCTCCCGCATAAAGAGAGCCGAAAAGCGCCGCCATAAAACTCAATCCCGGGGGCTCCACCAAAAGCACCGGCTGACCGGAAATATTGTAATTGGTGAGGGAGAGAGCAATAGACCGGGCCTCTCGATCCAGTTGCCCATAGGTTAAACGGGATTCCTGTAAATCATCCCCGGCAAGAAAAACAAAAGCCGGTCGCTCAGGATCGACCGTAGCCCTGTGTCGCAACATATGAACCAGCGATGTAAAATCCGAAGTCATATTGTGCTGCTGGGCTCGTTGGGACATTATTCTCCCAACCACCCAACAACCTGAGGCCGGAAAAAGCAAAACCAACCCCGGTCGAGGTTGGTTTTGTTGCTTGTTAAGAAAACGAACGGCGACGGTCAGTCAGATTGACTGGGTAAGGTGGCGATGGGTTGCGATTCGCAAGAACCCGATACTTTACCCCCACTCACCACATCCAACTCAAAATCGGTCAGTCCTTCGTCGGATTCCTGTAGTTCCGTCCAGCCAGTGTTCAGTTCCTCTTGCGTGAACTCGTAGCCGTATTCCTTGCCAAGCGCGACGAGGTCAGCACCGCCTTTGACCTTTTCCTGCAAGTCGCTGATGTCGGCTATTGCTTTGCGGAAGTTGGTTAGAGTCTCGTTCATATCTGCTCAAGTCCTATCACTGCCGGGCATCAGGGGGCAAGCGTGGGAACCCTACTGTTTAAGAAACCTTAAGCAAGTCCGCAGCAGCCCGGGATAAAAATGTAAAAGGTGTGGAACCTGGGACAACCAATTATTGCCTGGTTAAATCCACGAGGATCAGGCTGCTAGGGAATCGCTTTTTCGGGCCGTGTTTCCTGGAGGTTGAGGAGTCGGGGAAGGTGGAGGTGCAACGCGTGTTGACCAGAGCCTGATACACGCATGAGGCGATGTGGAACCGGCT
>Ga0163108_10002623_pt1 | contig 12964 bp, 6 predicted proteins | sample Fk1155metaG_FD_109644 | JGI IMG/M metagenome (GOLD analysis project Ga0163108, IMG submission 109644) | Marine microbial communities from the Central Pacific Ocean - Fk160115 155m metaG | ecosystem: Environmental > Aquatic > Marine > Oceanic > Photic zone | place: The Central Pacific Ocean...
CTCGGCTATGCCATTCCGCCTGACAATCCTTTCGTGGGAAGATCCAACGTGCGGCCGGAAATCTGGGTGTCCGGGCTGCGTGAACCCTGGCGGTTCAGCTTCGATCCGCTCACCAACGATCTCTGGGTGGGCGAAGTCGGCCAGGACCGCTATGAGGAAGTGACCATTATCCGCCGTGGGGAGAATCACGGCTGGAACGTGTGGGAGGGATTCGAGCGATTTTCCAATCAGTATCGCATCGAAGGCACCCGTTTTATCCAGCCGGTGTTTGCCTATCCTCGCAAACGCGGAAACTGTATCATTGGGGGCCATGTCTACCGGGTCGATCCGCAGTCTTCGTATTATGGCGTGTATGTCTTCGGCGATCACAACACCAGGCATCTCTGGGGGCTCACCCAGACCGACCGCCAGTTGAAGAAAGTCCTGAAGATCGGAACCTCCCCGCAGAAGATTGTCTCTTTCGGGAGATCGACCCGTGGTGATCTCTTCCTCGTGGGCTACGAAGGAACGATTTTCCGGATCGAACTCGACGAGGCCGTATTTGCAGAGTGATCACTGTGCGGCAAGAACTGTGATCCTTGGGTTGTCAAACTCGAGGTGGAGGGGCTTGCTTCCCAGAGGAAAGAGGGAGGCGGTTCTTCTCGGGGAGCACTCGGGCCTTTGCGAGTGAGACACGAAAATAAAACAAAGCGCCGTGATGACAGAATGGCGGTCGTGTGTTGGTTGCTGGCGGGACACGATTTCAGCAGTGACAGGAGGAATTCGTTTCTTCCGGCCGGATTGGTTGAGCCCTTCTGGAAGGCCCATTTCAAACTTCTGGTTTGTTGATCCCGGTCAACAACGGCAGTGACCTGAAGGTGTTTTCAGGGGGAAGGTCTGTAATGAAGGAACTGCACATGAATTTGACTCCCCGGCGTTTGTTGATCCTGGTGTGCACCGTTGTCCAGTTTGCCGCCATATTACCATCATTGGGGGAACTCTCGGTGGAGCAGAGCTGGAACGAGGAACACCTTGGGCTGACCCGGCAGATCAACCGCCTGAAAACTTCGGAAAAGGAGTGGCGTGATCGTCTCGCTGCGGAGGCACTGGATCTGCAGGCTTTGGTCCTTCCGACGGACAGGGTATCCCCTTGATATTGTGCTCAGGAGAGCTTCTGCACTCGTTCACCCCCTCATAAGCCGGGGCCTCGCTGTCGACCGTCACTTTTACCTGAACGGTCCGGTCTTTCTTCCTGGCGATTTGCTTGCCGAAAGCCGCCGGGGAGACGATCAGACTCAACGCGAAAACGCTGACGATAGGATATCTGAGTTTCACGATGTATTACGCGGTGAATGGGAGGGAACTTGATACTCAATACGTCAGCTTAACACATGGGAGGTATAGAATCGTGCCAGAACGTGGGCGCGACCATTTCCCCATAGATCAGGAAATGACCCTGTTATCGGGTATTGCCATGAGAAGCGCTGTGTTTCATCGCCAACTCAAATTGCTGCAGAGAGAAGCCTCACGCGATACAGTCAACGGGGGAAAACTCGTTACCCAGCACGGCTTTGCTTGGGATGTGGAGCCACTTGTCCAAAACGCCCGCATAGACCCTGCGGAAGTCCACTTGCATCTTGAGATTGCCGCGCGCGTCGAGGTCCGAGAGGCTTGGCTGTGTGCCGTGCACGCCGGCCTTGACGCCGGGACCGAAAAGGAACATCGGCTGGGCCTGGCCGTGGTCGGTTCCTCCACTGTAGTTTTCGGTCGCCCGGCGTCCGAACTCACTGTAGGTGAAGGTGAGAACGCGGTCCTTGTTTCCACAGCGGGCCAGGTCCCTGTAGAAGGCCGAGACCGTTTCGCCGAGTTCGTCCAGGAGGACGTCGAGGCGGCGTGGTTGATCGGCATGAGTGTCGTATCCGCCGAAAGTGGCGATGCCCTGGGCGGCGTAGTAGGCGCGGGCGCTCAGGCCGCCGTTGATCATCCCGGCGATGGTTCGCACCGAGGTGCCGAACTGGGTGTCCGGGTAAGTGATCGGTGTTTTGTACTGGCTGGCCAACTCGCCGAGCCTGGCGCTGGCGGAGTTGGCATTGACGGCGGTTTGGGAAACGAACTGGAGATCATTCTCCGCTGAATTTGCCATCATCTTGTTGAGTTTGGTGTAAAGGGCTTTTCCCTTCGCGGAGTCGTTGCCCTTGAAACGGAAGGAATCCGGCGAGACAAAGCCGATGCCGGGGTGGTCCTTACCCATTACGATGAGCGGTAAACGGCCTGGTCCCACCGCGATGTTCAAGGCTGGATCCGGATCCTTGCAGGCATAATCGACAAAGCGTCCCAGCCAGCCCGTTCCGCCGGCCTTCCGACTCGAGATGCCTTCGGCGGCCGCTTCCCAGATCTCGCGTCCGGTGAAGTGGCTGAGGTTGAAATTCGGATAAGCAGTTCCGAGGACCACCGCCATCGATCCATCATCGTGCAATTCCTTGAATCTTTTCAGGCGGGGATGAAGGCCGACCTCGTCGTTGAGCTTGAGCACGTCCCTGGCGGGCACGCGCAGCACCTTGCGGAGGTCGTAGTATTTGTCGTGGGCATAGGGAGGCGCGAGCGTCAATCCGTCCGGGCCGCCGGTGAGGAGAAGCGAAACCACGATGCGATCGTTCGATGCTCCACCGGGAGCGGCCAGCGCGGAGCGCAACATGAAGTTCGGGAGGGTCGTGCCCATTCCGACAATTCCCAGGCCGCGGGTTAGAAAATCACGGCGCGTGGCGATGTTCATTTGGTTCATGACAGGATCTTGTTTCGGGTTCGTTTTCGTTTCTGGCTTTGCTGGGGCGGGCAGGACTCGTTCAGGTCATCTGGTATTCGGGCATGCTCAGCATGAGGACAAGGAGCTCGCGGAGTTTCGCGTTGAGTTCGGTGCGTTTCGCGGACCACTCCGAGCGGGGCGGCAGGTCTCCGAGGTGGGAAACCAGTTTCTCGCGCTTCTCCTTGTTCAAGGGGCGCGCCAGACAGGCCCTGGCAAGGAGGTCGACCGCCTTGCCGGGACCGTCACATTCCTCGTCCTTTTCCAAGAGCGCGAGGACGTCCACGCCGATTTTCTTCTCCGGGCGGCCTGCCGATTTGACCAGGTCTGAAACAGTGTTGTAGCGGATGAAGAGCCGTTGGGAGTTGATCCAGGAACGCCCGTAACGCCAGCCTTTGACATCTGGAGGTTCGAGCAACTGCTGTCCCATTTCCCCGGTGGCGCTGTCCAGGCCGGCATAGCTCGTGAGTTGATTTGCACCCAGGTCCCGCAACAATCCTACCACCAGTGCGACCGGGCTCTTGACCTGGTTGCCGATGGCGCGGGAACTGTAGAACTCCTCCGACATGAAGAGGTTTCTGAGGAGCGGCTCCAGTGCGTAGTTGTTGGTTCGCAGAACGAGGGCCAGGTTCTCCACGGTCTCCTTGGCGGGATCGCGGTAGGTGAAGTATTCAAAGAGCTTCCAGGCGATGAAACGTGAAGTCGATGGTTGTTTGAGAATGAGCCGGACGAGGTCGTCTCCCGTCCAGGGACCGGTCTGACCAAAGATCGTCTTGTCGGTGAGGTCGTGCTGGTTGTGGAGGAAGCGAAATCCGCCGCTGGCTTGATCCAGGTTGTAACCGGTAAGTGCGCGGGCGCCTTCGATGATGTCCTTTTCGGTGTAGCCCTGGTCTACGCCCATCGCGAAAAGCTCCATGATCTCGCGGGCGAGGTTTTCATTGGGTTCGCCCTTGAGGTTCTTGTTGTTGTCCAGGAAGCGGATCATGGCGGGATCGTGAACGATGCCGTAGAGAAGGGCTCCAAAGTTGCCTCCTGCGTTTTCCCGCAGGAACTGAATCTGTCGATGCAGGGTATAGCTGTTATTGACGACGCTGTCCTGGGTGGCGAAGTGCCCGTGCCAGAAGAGAGTCAGCTTTTCCTGGAGCGGACGGGGTGATTCCACCATGCGTTTCAGCCACGACTGTCGGAGCTTGGCAACCTGACCTCGCTCGACGGAGCGCCTCGCGCCGGCTGCGCGATTGCGGATGAGATCGGTCTGCACCTTCGCTTCCAGGAGATCCGGTGCGAGAGGAGGCACCGGATCGAAGGGGACTCTCGCTGCGGGTTGGCGGTAGTATTCCACCAGCTGCGCCACTGCCTTGTAGAGTCCCATGGAGTGGAGTTGTTTCACCTCCTGCGGGGTGCCGCCAAAGCCGGCCCGGACGAGCAGATGCCGTGCCTTGGCGTAATCCCAGTCATCTGGTGAGAGGGGTTTGAGTCCACCCATGGCGGCGGCTTTAAGAGGGTAGATCTCGGAGATTGCGGCTCCGATTTCGGCGTTCTTTGCCTCCTCGACGCTCTTTGCTGCGGCGATCTCTTCCTTGGCTTCCTGCGCCGCGAATTGTTCCAGCATTTTCACTCTCTCCGGATCGGTCTCCGCAGCGGCGAGCTCCTTGGCGATCCGGGCGGCCTCGCGGGTTTGGGTGACGAGTACCTGCATGTTCGCTCTTTGGTAGGTCGCCCAATGAGTGATTTCGAAAGCTCTCAGGGCTTCCAGTTCGTAGACCGCCCGCCGCATCGCGTCAGCGTCCGCGACCCCGGCCTTTTCGGCAGCGTTAGCCTTCAGATCCTGCAGGTTTCGCTGCGCAGTCGTCCTGGCTGCGGTCTTGTCGCGCAGAGCCTGGGCCGAGACCAACCACTCCCAAGCCGCTTTGTCGGCCGCCGTCGAATCGGGGACCAGTCGCTCAACCACTTTTCGGCTGGTGGCGATCTTGTCGCTCAGGTTCTTTTGTGCGGGCGCTCCCTTGGCGGCATCCGGGATTTGTTCGAGAGTCTTCCGGGCCTCCCGCAGGCTCAGCAAGGCACCCTCCGCTCTCCTTCGTTCAGAACGTGCGATTTCAAGGGTGGCAGCCCGGGCCATGTCTCTCGAATGATGCTCATCGTAGGCGGTTTTTTCCTCCTCTTGAGCCTGCTTCAGAGCGGCGTTGGCCTTCGTGAGATCGTCCTCATCCAGCCCAAAACCCACACCTGTGTAGCTGACCATAACCACGGCAAGCCACTGCCAGTTGAACTCCCTTCGCCGTTTCTTCATATTGAGATTCTGGTTAGATCGCCGTCCGAAAGGGGGGCGTCAATTGTTCGATATGATCGAACCTGATCAGTGCGCGGAGTCTTTGACTCTAATCAAGAGCTCGCAGAAAAACAACACGAGCGTTGTCGTCTACAATGAAAACACCTATTGGACCCAGTTCCTGAGTTTCTGCTCATCGAGCTTGTCCGGGTCCGGGTGGCCATCGCCTCAGTCAATGTTCGGAGTAGCAATTCCGATTACTGGAGCCTGATCGCAGGTGATAGAGTTGCGGAATGGAGAACAGGAAACCGCCTGACGCGGTGACCCTTCTCGTGATACTGTGCGGGATAGTGTTAGGGGTCTCCCTCCTGGAGTCCGCCTTTGATTAGCTCTTTCAATCATTCCGGACGCACGAGGGGAACCCTGCCCGCGGGCAGACCATTGCAAGTCCCGATCACTCCGGGAAAAAATCAGAGACCGTGCGAACGCCTTCTGGCTGCAATTCTGTCAGGAGTAACAAACAGAGAAACAGTTAGGTTTCATGTTGGCGTTCATCGCGTGCACGTTATCATTCCCTTGGTGCAGGCAAACGCTGAACAGCTAGCCAAGGTCTACGGTGTGAGAGGGTGTCTGGTTTCCCAGTTCCCCTTTCCGGTCTCAGAATTCAAATGCGCCGACATCGACCACACCAACCTGCGGGCGTTTCAGTTTCGTTGGGGGATGGGCATAATGGTAGAGCGGTCTGAGCGAGAGGCTGCCGGCAGTGCCGGGATCGATCCCCTTGTCGATGCAGGGAGACCCCTTCCTGAGCCGGAAGTCGAATCGAGCGCGGTCGATAAACAATGGGTCGCCGCCGGAGAAATTGCCCCCCAGCATCGCCTGCGGCCAGTTGCAGACCGTGCCGCGCCCGGAAAAGATGTTATTGCGGGCCACGAGCCGGAATCCGGCGGGCAGGCGCTTGGCGTTGATGAAAACCGAGGTGTGCCGGTTGTTCACTAGTGTGTTGTTCACCAGGTAAAGCGCCGAGCCTGGATGCAGGTTGCCCTCCTCACCGTAGGCCACCATTGTGCTGTTCCCTGTCCGGGGCCCCTGGCAAAGAATGTTCCCGACTAGAACGCTTCTCCCACCGTTGGGCAGGTTAATCACGTAACTGGACGATCCATCCTGTCCGTCGGAGAAGTAGTTGTAGCGGATGTGATTCTCTCTCGCCCGCGACTTGAGCAAGTGCCCCATCTGAGCATGGTGTGAGTTATTGAACTGAAAGATGAGCTGGTCAGCCTTGCTGATATAGAGATTGTGCGACCGACCATCGAGGCCGCAGTGGGAAAACTCGCAGTGCTCGATGCGGACTACGCCCGCGCCACCGAGAATCCCGTTTTCACAGTCGTGGAACCGGCAGTTGCGGATAGTGATGTCGCGTCCCTCGGATCGAATGCCCGCGCCATTCTTGTCGGAGACTCGCACGCCGGAAAACTCGATGTTTTCGATCGTGACATCGTTTCCGCTGACCACCCAGATTCCCTTTCGACCGTAGCTCTTCCCTGCAGCGGGAAACTTCGCCCGGCCCTTGCCGACGCCCCGCAAGGTCAGTTTGCTTGCGCGAATGAGGCAGACATCGCCTCGATAATTTCCCCGCGCATCAATTTCAATGGTGTCGCCGTCTTTCGCCACCGATACGGCGGTCGCCAACCGCGTGTGCGCCTGGCCGGGACCGACCCGCAAGACCGTCTCCATCGCCGCCTGCAGTGATTGCGATCCTGCCAACAGCAGTAAAACTTCCAGAATTGGGATCAGTAATTTCATTGCTGGGAGAATCCTGCTCCACCATTCTGATTCAGAGAAGTGCAGTCTTTTGGTGATCCCGCAAACGATAGGGGTCATTCAGCCGTTTCATCCCGGAAAGCAAGAGCGCCTCCATTTTCTTCAGCTTACCTGCGTGCTTTGGATCAGTCGCCAAGTTGCGCCGATTGGAAGAGCGAGGAGGTTTGCGTGTGATCGTAGTCCGTGACCCTATTTTTCAGTCCCGGCCGGAACGCCTGTCTCAATGGGCAGCTTCTGCTGGGGATGGCCGGCGTAGTTGGCATAGAAGGCTCCCTTTTCGATAACCAGACAACCGGCGGGACCGCCGTAGGCCTTCGACATGCCGACATCGATGAGGATGACCTTGCCTCCGGCCTTGGGAAGAATACGCCCGAAGGGGGTGTGGCCGAGGACGATATGGTTGACCGAATGGGTCTTGAAGATCGGCTTGACCTGTTCGCTGACACTGGCGTCATCTCCCTTGGCGAGGGCTCGGTGCCAGAGAGGTCCGTTGGAGTCGCGAGCCATGCCGGTGCCGGTATTGAGACCCTTGCGGATTCCTTCGTTGAGCTGATCCAGTGACATGGTGGCGTAGGGCCCGCCGAGGCCGCCGTGAAGGAAGAGCACATTGTTGATCTTGATGACGCCGTTGTGACCGCGAATCCACTTTCCGTAGACGCCCCCGGGACCAATCGCGGCACTATACTTCGCATTGTCGCCGAAGGCCTGCACCTCGCCCGGGTGTACGTAGCGCCAGTCGCCCCGCAGGATCATCTCCTCGTGGTTGCCGACGAGGCAGTGGACGTGGCCGCCGGACTTTTTTGCCTCGACCTCAAGCTTCATCAGGAGATCCATGGCCTTGCGCGAATCAGGTCCTCGGTCGAAGAGGTCTCCGGTCTGTACGAGGTGAGTCTTTCCGCCGATCCAGTGGGCATCCTTGTCGATGATCTTCGCCGCGAGGAGTGTTTTCAGGAACTGGCCGTGGTCGCCGTGGACATCGCCGATGGCCACGATGCGTGCGATGCCGTTCCATGTGTGCTGCTTGCTCTTTTGCTGAGCGGAAATCGCTCCGGAGGTGAGCGCGAGGACGAGAACTACGGCTGTGGGAATGTAGCTGGGCATCGAGGACCTCGTTTTCAGGCGTTCGTGACGCACATCATCTTCAACCCTGCTTCCCCTGATGTCAACATGTCCAGCTCCGCGGTTTCGCCGAAGGCGGGTTCATTTTCCGGCTGTTTTGATGGCGAAGAGATTCTTGTGCCCGAGGATGGAGATCGTTCCGGAATTGATGGGGGGAGCAGCGCTCTCCGAGCTCGTTTTTCAAGCCCACCTCGAATTTTGAGCCGGGGCGAATAACTGTCGTCACGCCCTTGTCGGAGACGAAGGAGGCCAGTTCTTACTGAAAGGAATCAGCTTTTTCGTCAAGGCGTCGGAACGGGCCGGCAGGCGGGAGGGGAAGTGAGGGTCTGTTAAGGGGAGGAGTGGTGCAGGCGCTTTTTTCCACGCGCCGATTGCTCCACCTGGTGGCGTAAGATCGATTTCTTCGCCCGCATCCCACCGATGGGGGGTGTTTTTTTCACGCCCCTCGACGACCGAACTGATCCCTGTTACATGAATCCGCATGACGAGACGTGTAATCCCCACTCTGCCCCTCTCGCTGAGTGCTCTCTTCACCGGCTGCGAGGGCAAGGGCAAGTCGGCGAGCGAAGCGGACGCGCAATCGCCGGGACTCGGATCACGGCGAATGGCAGGTGCTCTCGCCGGAGCGATCGTGGCGTGCCTTGTTCACGGCAGCGTCGCCGCCAGCGACTGGCCGATGTGGCGATACGATGCCGCCCGGGGGGCATCGACACCGCATGCACTGCCCGATTCGATGGAGTTGCTGTGGTCCCGGAAGTTGGCGCCGGCGCGGCCCGCCTGGCCGAAAACCCAGGACAAACTTCAGTTCGACATCGTTCCGCAGCCGGTGGTGATGGGAAAGCGGGTCTTCGTTCCCTCCACGGTGAACGACAGCGTGTCGGCGTACGATTCGGGAACGGGCGAATTGCTGTGGCGGTTCTTTGCGGATGCGCCGGTGAGATTTGCTCCGGTTGGCTACAAGGATCAGGTCTATTTCGTTTCGGATGACGGCTATCTCTATTGTGTCAGTGCCGATGCCGGGACGCTTCACTGGAAGGTGAATGGCGGTCCGGCGGAGCGGAAGGTGCTGGGGAACCACAGGCTGGTCTCCAGCTGGCCGGCGCGAGGCGGCCCGGTTGTCAGTGACGGCCGGGTGTATTTCTGCGCGAGCATCTGGTCTTTCATGGGGATATTCATCCACGCGGTGGACGCGATGAGTGGGGAGATCATCTGGACGAACAGTGGCGATGGGATGAACTACACGGTGCAACCGCACGGCGCCCCCTCGTTTGCCTCGGTGGTTCCGCAGGGTCACCTTGTGATAGCGGGCGATCACCTGGTGGTGCCTGGCGGGCGCTCGACACCGGCGGTGTTCGACCTCGCGACCGGCAGAATGAAGCACTTCGTTTATGACAAGAAGAACGGTAGTCATCACGTGATGGCTGGGCGCGATCTCTACTTCGTGGCGGGCGGTGCCTACAGCATGGAAACCGGGCAGCGGGTATCGAACGAGAGTCCCCTGATGGCGGACCGCGACACCCTGGTATTTCAGGATAAGAAATCCATTTACGGACGGAGTGCGGAAGCGAAGGTAAAGAAGAAGGACAAGGACGGCAAAGACAGCAAGGGGGAATACAGTCGCGAAACTCAATTCGCCATCGACTCCCGGGATGGTCCCTACGGGGCCTTCATTAAGGCGGGAGACCGGATCTACGCAGCTGGAAAAGGCAAGGTGGCCGCCTATGATGTGAGAGGCGCGAAGGAGGAGCGGAGGCCGGTATGGATGAAGAGTCTCGAGGGGACGGTGCATCACATGCTGGCGGCTGATGGAAAGCTCCTGGTGGTCACCGGGGAGGGGAGGATCGATTGTTTTGGCGCGCGCAAAGCGGGGCAACCGGCAGCGGTTCTCCATGGCATTGCCGAAGTCGAAAGGCCGGCGGCTCCGGTTGGGGGGGATCGTTTCTCCAGACTGGTTGAAGGGCTGATGAAAGATCCGGGGTTCCGGAAGGGATACGGGATCGCTCTGGGTTTCGCGTCCGGACGTATGATTGCGGAGGTGCTCGACCAGTCGGATCTTCACCTGGTCGTCCTCGATCAATCGCCGGAGAAGGTCGATTCTGTCCGCCGTGATTTCGACCGCGCGGGGATCTACGGTATCCGACTCTCGGCGCATGTCGGCAATGTGGCGACGATCCGCCTGCCGCCTTACCTCGCCTCGCTGATCATCTGCGAGGATCTCGCGGCGGCTGGGTTTGAGCCGGGTGCCCGGGAATTCGTCGGGAATGTGTTCCGCTCTCTCCGTCCCTACGGAGGGATGGCGATGTTTTCGACTTCGCGCGCGCAGCACGAGACGATCGCGGGAATCGTTGCAGGATCGGAGGAGTTGAAACAGGGGCGGATCGATTGGAAGGACGGCGTGACACGGTTGATTCGCGAGGGCGCCTTGCCGGAGACCGACGACTGGACGCACCAGTATGCGAATCCGGGCCAGACCGTGGTGTCGAAGGACAAGCTGGTGAAGGCGCCGCTGGGCCTCTTGTGGTTCGGTGGGCCGGATCACGAGGGGGTGTTGCCGCGGCACGGTCACGGGCCGTCGCCGCAGGTGGCGGGTGGGCGCCTTTTCATCGAGGGGGCGGACATGCTGCGCGCAGTGGACGTGTATACCGGCCGGATGATCTGGCAGCGGGAGTTGCAGGGATTCGGGAGCTACTACAACACGACGTCACACTTCGCGGGGGCCGGTGAAATCGGCAGCAACTATGTTTCCCTGCCCGACCGGATTTATGCCATCCATGAAGGGAGAATCCTGGAACTCGATGCGATCACCGGGGCGACCCTGAAGTCATTCGTTCTTGATGAAGAGCGGAAGGAGGGCGAGCGCGCGCCGTACTGGGGCTACATTGGCGTGCAGGATCGGTATCTCATCGCCACCTCCTCTCCAGTGAACGTGACGGTGACCAAGGGGCAGGATGAGAAAAAGACCAAGCCCGCCGTGAAGAAGAAGTTGGACATCCTGAAGATGCTCAGGGAGGCCAAGTATGCGTCCGGCAGTCGACGACTGGTCGTCTATGACCGGCACACCGGCAGGTTGCTCTGGAAACGCGACGCGGCACTCAATTTCCGCCATAACAATATCGCGGTGAGTGAGAACACGATCTTCTGTATTGATGCGATCACGGAGGGCAAGCTGAAGAAGGCAGGTGCGGCCCGAGTGGCTCCCGATGCCAGACCCACCCTCCATGCCCTGGATTTGAAGACCGGGGTGGAGCGTTGGGCGATGAGCGAGAATGTGTTTGGGACCTTCCTCAACTACTCCGCGGAGCACGATATCCTGCTGCAGGCCGGCAGCAAGTACCGGGACCGGGCCGAGGACGACATCGGCAGGGGCATGATGGCATTAAGGGGCACGACTGGAGAGGTGGTATGGCACAACCAGAAACTGGAACACGGCGGCCCCTGCCTGCTTTGGCGGGACCGGATCATCACCAACGGTGACGGTGGGTTTGCGCTGGAGCTTCTCACCGGAAAGCGGACCGGTTGGAGCTACCAGCGGATGTATGGCTGCAACACCGCGATCGGCAGCGAGCACCTGCTCACGTTTCGCTCCGGCGCGGCCGGCTTCTACGACATGGCCGAGGACGGCGGGACCGGTAACATCGGCGGATTCCGTTCGAGCTGTACCTCCAACCTGATCGTGGCCAATGGTGTGCTCAGCGCCCCCGACTACACTCGCACCTGCTCGTGCGCCTATCAGAACCAGACATCGCTGGCATTGATCCATATGCCGGATGCTGAGTTCTGGACCTTCGGCGCAAAGCACGCAGCGGGTCGAATCGGGATCAACTTCGGTGCGCCTGGTGACCGGCGCGACCGGGAGGGGACCCTGTGGACGGATTTTCCGAGCGTGGGCGGGCCTTCGAATGATGTGAAGCTTTCCGTCAAGCCGCCGAAGCCCGAAGCTTTCCGAATTCATTCCTCCGTGATCCGCGGTGAAGAGTTGAAGTGGGTGGCGGCTTCCGGGTTGTCGGGCGTGGAGTCGATTTCCGTCCCGGTGAAACGAGATGGAACTTACCGGATCCGCCTCCTGTTCGCAGAGCCGGACGAGGATGCCAGGCCGGGGGATCGAGTGATGAAGGTCACCGTCCAGGGAAAGACCGTTCTGGAGGATCTCGATATTGTCGAGAAGGCCGGCGGAGCGTTGCGTGTGCTGGTCCGGGAATACGTGGCCGAGCCTGCGGATGGCAGGATCGTGATCGGACTCGCCGCCCGTGCTTCGCGCCCGACACTGATCAGTGGAGTTGAACTGGTGCGGCGATAGACCTGGCGTCCGATGAAACAGCGCGGATACGGGAGCGTTTGCCCATGAGGGGTTGAAGAGCGACCGGTCGACCTTGGCGGCGACCGGCGCTGAACGGCAGGCCTGTGAAGGATCCGGGAAGGATGCTGAAATATCGCCTCCAGAAGGATCATATCATCAAGCCGCGGAGGAAACGGGGGCTTCAGCCCAGGAATGCCTGTCTTGAGGTGGTGGCGAGATATGGCAACGCTGGGAGTGTGAGATAGGGGTTCCTGCTTATTTTTTTTCACTCGCCAGATAGATTGCTGCGATCTCTTCAAAGGTTTTCCATTGCACGCTTCCTTTGGAGACCAGCGGGTTGAGGTGTTCCTTGAGCAGCTTTTCCCAGTTGGCCAGGCGCTCAGGGTCTCTTCTATTGTTCATGTAATTGTGCAGAGAATCATGCCAGTAGATGACGTTGACTTTGTTCGGATCAAGAGCAGTCAGCCGTTTGTCCATCCAGGGACGGATGGTGTCGAAATCAAGGACACTTCCCTTGCGAATCTGGGGCACGTGAGTGCCAATATAGAGGAGGGGTGGATGAGGGCCAGGAATCCCAGCGATGCGAAGCGGTTCAGAGAGGTAGTCATTGTTTTGATGGAATGGAAAATCGGGGGAGAAGGATGTGTTCACCTTGGCTTGCCCCGTTTCCGGCAGGAGC
>Ga0163108_10002625_pt1 | contig 12962 bp, 8 predicted proteins | sample Fk1155metaG_FD_109644 | JGI IMG/M metagenome (GOLD analysis project Ga0163108, IMG submission 109644) | Marine microbial communities from the Central Pacific Ocean - Fk160115 155m metaG | ecosystem: Environmental > Aquatic > Marine > Oceanic > Photic zone | place: The Central Pacific Ocean...
TGAATCATTCCCTCAATACCACGGTCACCAAATCCTCCCGGTATCAAAATAGCATCAAGCTGGTCTAATTCATCTGTGCTTTCTCTTTGTATTTCTTCTGACTCAACATAAATAATTTCTATATTCGTACTGGCTTTAAAACCAGCATGCCTAATAGCTTCGCTGAGTGATATGTATGAATCTTTAAAATCCGCATACTTACCAATCATTCCAATTTTAACGGTGGATTTACTATTGGCCTTTGCATCTAAAATCTTTTGCCATTCAGACAAGTCTGCTTCTGGTGCATCCAGTTTTAGTTTTTCAATAATAATTTGATCTAACCCTTGTTCTTTGAGGATTAGTGGAATTTGATAAATATCATCAGCATCATGTGCAGAAATTACCGCCTTTTTATTGACGTTAGTAAAAAGAGCTATTTTATCAAAATGCTCTTCAGGTAAAGGTAACTCAGAGCGACAAACTAACGCATCTGGCTGGATACCAATAGCTCTTAATTCTCTAACTGAATGTTGTGTCGGCTTTGTTTTAATTTCTGCTGAAGCTCTAATGTATGGCACTAATGTTAAATGGACATAAGCCACCTCATAATTGTCTTTTTCAATGCCCATTTGGCGAATAGCTTCGATAAAGGGCAAAGATTCAATATCACCAACCGTTCCCCCTATCTCGACTAAGGTAACGTCAAAATCTTTAGAGCCACTCCAGATGTATTCTTTAATCTGATCTGTAACATGAGGAATTACTTGAACAGTTGCGCCAAGATAATCGCCTCTTCTTTCTTTGGCTATAACAGTTTCATAAATTTTACCTGCAGTAAAATTACTGCTTTTACTTGTGATCGTATTTACATATCTCTCGTAATGACCTAAATCAAGATCAGTTTCAGTTCCGTCCTCTGTAACAAAAACTTCTCCATGTTGATATGGACTCATGGTCCCTGGATCAACATTAAGATAAGGATCTAGTTTCATCATACCAACCTTAAGTCCTCTGGCTTCAAGAATTGCACCCAAAGACGCTGATGTAACTCCTTTTCCAAGAGCTGATACAACACCGCCAGTGACAAAAATAAAATTAGACATACTCGGTCCGATTACCTTTCCTATTTTATAAAATATTTATTGGGATTTTCTGCAATACTTCGGGAAATGTAAAACTGTGATCCCGGTATTTCAAGTTATCAGATAATGGCTTTTTGAACAATCAAGAATTATGAATAACATCTATCTTTTTGTCCCAAGTAATTAAAAATCCGTCTTCATTATCGCTTGCTTTATAATCCTGGTTAAACCACAAATCCCCAACTGATATGAGTTCCTGATCAACATATATTAACGGTATCTTGTCCCTAACCCATGGAAGAACATTGTTTTCTTGGAAAAGATTTTTTAAGGATTTTGTAATTTTATGTCCAGAGGGTTTAATTTCTTCACCCCCTTTGCGGTACTTAATAGCTAAGTTCGCTGGGCATCTATTAAGTGAGATTCCATCACCGGTTAGGAATCGAGCTTGAATACTGCCTAGGTTCTCCCCTAAATTAATTGTTTCTTTAATGTCCCATGAGATCTCGGACGATAAATTATTTGGAGAATTTAATGATGAATTTAAAAAATACAATTTACGCTTGTATCGTCTAATACTATTATCGTTCCATGTCATTGAGGGACTTTTAGATTTACTGTGTATCAATGTCTTAATTCCTTCATTTAACACCTGCATACTTGGAACCCCCATGTTATTTTTATTGATCATAAATCTAAAAATATTAATAATTCTAGGGTAAGATTTTCCTGACAAAGTCTCGATATCAAGATGATTATAATTTTTGATCGCTCCAGTATCTTCTATAGCAAACTCGTTCAGTAATGCCTGATTCTGTTCTGCAATTACAGAAAGCCTAGAAACTTTTTTTTCCACAGAAGGCCATCGTTTTTTTATTGAAGGAATAATATCTTTTCTTAAAAAATTTCTATCATAACTTGAATCATCATTACTGGAATCATGGATCCATTTAAGATTTCTCAATTGAGCATATTCTTCAATTTCTTCTCTACTCACATTCAGCATCGGTCTGTATAGAAATCCTTTACCAAATTTGGTTTCTCTTCTAATAGCTCTTAAGCCGTCTATGCCGGTCCCCCTAAAGATTCGATAAAGGAGAGTTTCCATTTGGTCGTCTTGATGATGACCTGTCAGTAAATACTCATCATCTTGAATAACTTCTCTAAAAGATTGATATCTAAGTGCTCTAGCATCAGCTTCAAGACCTTTACCTTGTCTGTTAGGTTTTACCGATGCATAAATGAATGGTAGATCATATTTCTTACAAATTTCTCTAGAAAACTGAGCCCAATCATCTGAACATTTATTCAGATTATGGTTAATATGTATGATTCTTATCTGATCAGACTCATTTAGTAAATTCACTAATAAATCTAATAAGACCACTGAGTCAACGCCTCCACTAAAGGCAAGTAAGAATTTTCTACTAACTAGTGAGCTAATCTCTTTTAAGACAATGGCTTCAATATTTTGAATATCATTCATTGGCTCTATATTTCATTAAATTGTCCAATGGCTTTATATCTTTGTCTTCTGTCATAGAGAAGGTCTTCAATATTCTTATTTTTTAAATTATATAAATACTCTTCAAGGGTTTTAGTAATTCTTTGAAATGTACTTTTTGGATCCTTATGAAATCCCCCTGGCGGCTCCTCTATAATTGAATCCACAAGACCTAATTTACTGAGCCTTTTAGATGATATACCCATGGCTTCCGCAGCTGCTTTTGTTTCATCTGGGTTTCTCCAAAGAATTGCTGAACATGCTTCAGGTGAAATTACTGAATAGATTGAATACTGAAGCATAATTAAGGCATCACCCATACCAATTGCTAAAGCGCCTCCAGAACCTCCCTCTCCAGTAACTAAATTAATAACTGGAGTCTTCAAAGATGCTAATGTGAATAGATTTCTTGCTATCGCTTCACTTTGTCCTCTCTCTTCTGCTCCAATACCCGGAAAAGCACCTGGGGTATCTATAATAGTTACTAATGGAATTGTAAACTTTTCTGCTAATTTCATTAATCTAAGCGCTTTTCTATAGCCTTCAGGTTTTGGCATGCCAAAGTTTCGATACATTTTTTCTTTGGTATTCATACCTTTCTCTTGAGCAATAATCATTACAGAAATATTGCCCAGTTTACCTAAGCCTCCAATAATAGAAGGATCATCTGAATACATTCTATCTCCATGTAACTCTTGGAAATGATTAGTTATTGAATTAATAATCTTTTGAGATTTAGGCCTTAAAGGGTGCCTTGCCAACTGAGTTACTTGCCATTCAGATAAGTCAGCAAATATTTTTTTTGTCAATTCTTTGCATTTAATTTCTAGACGCCTTACCTCTTCATCGATTTCAAGAGATGCGTGATCATCAGAAACACTAAGCCTTAGCTCATCTATACGTTTTTCTAATTCAATAATTGGTTTTTCAAAATCTAAAAAGTCCATAAGTGATTTTACCCACTAATTCATCTAAATATTATTTAGATTATTCTATAACTAATGATAAAAAGCTAATTGGAGATAATTATTAGTGGCTAATAAATTGAAAGTTAGCAGTTCCTAATTCAGCTGAGAGTTCATCCCTTAGTTCTCTTGTGGGGCTGACGGTCCATTCTTTGCCTAATTTTAGCTTAGTGTGGTTAATGTCAGTCTCATAATTAAGCTGTATTTCACAGGTACCTGGTATGTGAGATTTAAGAATTTTCTTTAATTTAGAGGGATTAAATTCAGAATCACACTTAATCAGAAGCATTTTCGCTTTTTTCTTTATGATTGAATCTATAGTTACTGCGTCTTCAGCAACAAACTGCCAAAGATCCGCAAAAGAATCAAATCGTAGCTTCCCTTTAAGATATAACAATGAATTATTATTCAACATATCCCTGAAATGATCTTTCCTTTCACCGAAAATGATGCCTTCTATGATAGCCGTACCATCATCTATTTTAAAAGTGTAATTATTACCCCTTCTTTTCAAAGTTGTTATTAAGCCAGCTATTCGAATTAAAGACTCTTGTTGGTTAAAACCGTTTCCATTGTTTTGAGACTCCATCATTTTTTTTAATGTTACGATATTCGATTTAGTTAAATGCTTACAATCATCTCGATATACATCAAATGGATGACCGCTAAAATAAAATCCTAAGCTTATAAATTCCTTTTGCAATAATTCGTCCAACTTCCATTCTTTGGTCCTATTGAGTTGAGGTAAAGATTTTTCCATATTATTTTCTGAATAAAATAAGTTTGTTTGACCAGTTTGTTGTTCGAGTGAAACACGGCTTGAATAGTTTAAGGCTATATTAATTGAATTGGACAAAGTTGATCTTGATTCTTCAAAGCAATCAAATGAACCACTTGTTATAAGTGCTTCAATTGTTCTTTTTGAAATTTTTTCTGAGGATAAACGAGAACAAAATTCAAAAATATTTTGATATTTTCCATTTAACTCTCTTTCTTTACTAATCGATTCTGAAATCGATTGGCCCAAACCCTTAATTGCACCTAAGCCATAGCGAATCTGCTTCTCTTTCTCAACAAAGAACTCATAACTTGAATGATTTACACAAGGCCCTTTAATTTCTATTTTAAATGATTCACAGTCCTCCTTAAAACGGATTAACTTATCAGTGTTATCAATATCTGCAGTCATGGAAGCTGCAAAAAACTCTGTTGTATGATGAGTTTTTAACCATGCTGTTTGATAGGCTATAGTTGCATATGAAACTGAATGTGCTTTATTAAAACCATACCCAGCAAATTTTTCTATAAAAGACCAAATATTTTTTGCAGCTCTTTCTTCAACTTTATTGCTGATACAGCCTTTAACAAAAACATCCTTCTGTTCAGCCATAAGGTCATCATCTTTTTTACCCATTGCTTTTCTTAAGATATCTGCTCTACCTTGTGAAAAATTAGCTAACTTCTGGGCAATTTGCATGACTTGCTCCTGATAAACAATACATCCGTAGGTATCTTTAAGGATAGGCATTAACAAATCATGGGTATAAGGTATTAGATCTGAATTATTCTGTTTTCTCCTTTTAATAAACGTATCAACAACTGATTCTTCTCCTTGTCTACTGGATAATGTACCAGGACGAAACAGTGCTACAAGAGCAATAATGTCGTCAAATATTTTAGGTTGCATTCTTTTGATTAAATCCCTCATTCCAGTTGATTCAAGTTGGAAAATACCAACGGTTCTTGCAGAAGATAATAATTTATATGTTTCTCTATCATCTAGAGAAATATCCTTAATATTCAATGCTTTATATTTATTTTTATTATTATTATTCTTTCTATTGTATGCATTAATTATATCTATGCTTTTTTGTATGACGGTTAGTGTTTTTAGTCCGAGGAAATCAAATTTTATTAAGCCTATTGATTCGGCATCATCCTTATCAAATTGGGTTACAGTACCAACCTCATCATCTACTTTATAGAGTGGCATAAAATTAGATAATTCAGAGGGTGCTATAATCACACCACCTGCATGTGTTCCAGCATTCCTAACTAATCCTTCAAGATTTAATGACAAATTAATTATTGACTCCACATCTTCATCATTTTTGTATCTTTCAGATAATTCATCAGATTTTTTTAATGCCTCTTTAATTGTTATACCAATATCAAAGGGAATTAGTTTGGCTACCTGATCGACCAAACCATAAGGGTATCCAAGAATTCGGCCTACATCTCGAATGACCGCTTTAGCAGAAAGTGTTCCATACGTGATAATTTGAGAGACCATGTTATTACCGTACTTACTAGAAACATAATCAATAACAGCATCTCGTCCGTTAACACAAAAGTCTATATCAAAATCTGGCATAGAAATTCTTTCAGGATTTAAAAATCGTTCAAAAATTAAGTCATGTTCAATGGGATCAATATCGGTAATGCCCAAACAATAAGCCACTAGTGATCCAGGTCCTGAGCCACGACCTGGTCCAACAGGTATATTTTGTTCTCTTGACCATTTAACAAAGTCTGCAACTATTAAGAAGTAACCTGAGAACCCTGTGCTTTTAATTATTTCTAACTCTTCGATTAGCCTCTTATTATAAGATTGCTTATCAATTGTTTGACTTTTGAAGAGATTTAAAAGTCCCTCATTAGCTTCCGCGGTCAAAAAATCATCAATGGTGTATTTCCCAGGAGTGGAAAATTCCGGTAGAACATTGGTGATATTATCAAAACCAAAGTTACATTTTTTTGCTATTTTAATTGAGTTTAGTAGAGCTTCTGGAAGATCCTCAAATAACTGTTTCATCTCTTTATTTGTTTTAAAAAACTGCTGATTAGTATAATCACGATGCCTGCTTTGATCTTCCAAGACTCTCCCTTGATCAATACAAACTCTGGCCTCTAGAGATATATAATCATCCTCTGATAAGAATCTAGGGTTATTTGTGGCAACTAATGGAATATTATATTCTGTGGATATTGAAACCATCTTATCGATAAATTCTTCCTCTCTAGGCTTACCTATTCTCTGTATCCCAATAAATAAATTATTAGGAAACATACTTGTCATTGTCTTGATAAAACTCTTTAATTTTTGGGAATGTTTTCTACTAATGACATTTATTATTCCATCCTGATATGCAGAAATAGCAACTAACCCATCAGAATTTCCTTCTAGCCAATTAATATCAATAAATGGTTCATTGCTTACAAAGCCATCAGTATAGGATTTTGTTATTAAATAACAGAGATTTTTATATCCTGTCTGATTTTCACATAACAAAACTAGTTTACAGGGAATCTCTTTATCAATACTGGTTGAAATAATTGAACCAATGATTAATTTAATCCCCTGCTTTTGTGATGCCTTATAAGCTTTAAAGGCTGAAAATAAATTATTATGGTCAGTAATACCAACAGCTGGCATTTTATTTTCCTCACACAATTCTATGAGACGATCTATTCGGACAACACTTTTACCTAATGAATATTGGGTATTTACATCGAGATGCACAAAACTTTCATCAATTCTATTCTGTTCACTCATAGAGTTCAGATTTAAAGCTAAGCCTATGAAAAGGGGTAGGTCCTAGTTCTTTTATAGCGCCAATGTGCTCTTTTGTTGGGTAGCCTTTATTTTTTTTAAATCCATAGTCAGGATATTGATTATCTAATTCATTCATATATTGATCTCGACTTACTTTAGCAAGTATAGATGCTGCTGAGATGCATGGAAATATCTTATCTCCTCCTATGATAGGTTTAAATTTTATTTCTTGCCCAACGAGTTTCTTTGGTAAATAAGGACCATCAATATAACCCTTTGTAAAACCTATTTTAATTTGGTCTATAGCCAATTCCATTGCTTTTAAAGAGGCATTTAGTATGTTCAGCTGATCAATTTGTTTGTTATCTTGAGACCCTAAAGAATACTCATAACAATTTGTAACTATTAATTCAAATAACTCATTGCGCTTTTTTTTTGATAATAATTTCGAATCTTTTAAGCCAACTAATGTTTGCTCTTCATCCATTACAACAGCCGCAGCATAGACAGGTCCAGCTAAACAACCCCTACCCACTTCATCGACTCCAACTATTAGTGTCATAAGTGTTCTTGAATATTTGAACTAAGAGGCTACAGCCTTCTCTATGATTTGTGCTGCCCCTTCTCCTGCATTCTTTCTTAACTGCCTATGAAGGTGAGTTAAGTCTTCAATCGTATCGTCTAACTTATCTTGTTGATTTATCCATTTAATAGCTTCATTTTTTATATTCTCTGATGTTGCTTGATTTTGAATTAGTTCTGGGAATATTTCTTTTTCTAAAAGGATATTTGGTAATGCCGCAAACTCTGTTTTAACCACTTTCAATAATTTTAGAAAAAGATATGAAATGGTGGGCATCCTATAAATTACCACTGTGGGTTTTTTATAGAGTGCTGATTCAAGAGTTGAGGTTCCTGATTTAGTAATCACCATATTTGAAGCTGAAATAGCTTTTTTGGAGTCAGTCAAAAACATATAGTTATTTATATCTTCTGGGTGAAGTTTAATTAATATATCTTTCAGATCAGGGAATTTAGAGGGCACCAGAAATCTAACACTATCTATTCCTGAAGTAGCTAGTTCATTCTTTAATTTATTAGCAGCATCAAATATTAATTTAGCATGAAAAGATATCTCACTCCTCCGACTACCTGGCATCAAGGAAATTACTAAATCATCATTAATACCTAAATCTTTCTTTGCTGTTATTTGGTCAGTAACCATTGGGATAGAGTCAGCCAATGGATGTCCAATAAATATTGCTCTTAAGCCTTGCTCTTCTAATAATTTCTCTTCAAATGGGAACAAACAAAGCATAAGATCTATTTTCTTATTAAATGTCTTAATCCTATTCTCTCTCCATGCCCAAAAGCTTGGAGATACTATATGGATAGTTTGAATCCCTCTTTTCTTTAAGGCTCCCTCTATGCTCAGGTTAAATTCAGGATAATCGATACCAATAAAAGCATCTGGAGGTCGTTCAATAATCTTCTTTATAACTTGGTTTCTAATTTTATAGAGTCTTGGTAAATGCTTAATAACATCAAATATCCCCATAACGGATAAGTCCTCTATATCGAACCATGACTCACATCCAGCTTCAGTCATTCTGGGGCCAGTTATGCCCTGGAATTCATGGCCAGGGTTATTCTTCTTCAGTTCACGAATAACTGATGAACCTAAAATATCTCCTGAAGATTCACCTGCAACAATAACAAAATAGGCCACAATCTGATTTAGTTTTTTCGGACAATACCGCGTGTGGCATCCTTAAGAAATTCACAAAGAGTTGTAATTTCTCCAGCAATGTCTTCTATCGTTCGGATTTTACTTATTGCCTCATCTAATCTTAGTTCAGACATATACAAGTACTTGTATGCAGTCTTAATATTTCTTATCTGATCTGAGTTAAAATCTCTTCTTTTTAACCCTTCTAAATTAATTCCTCTAGGTTCAGCAGGTTGTCCCATTACTATAACATAAGGAGGAAGGTCTCTAGCAACCCCAGAATACATACCTAAAAAACTATGTGCTCCAATTTTACAGAACTGATGAGCGCCAGAAAAACCACCAAATATTACATAATCACCAACAATAACATGACCACCTAAGGTAGTGTTATTTGCAAAAATTGTATTGCTACCCACCTGACAATCATGCGCTATATGCACATAAGCCATAATCCAATTATCATCCCCTAGTCTAGTTGTCCCTACATCCTGGGCAGTACCTTTATTGATTGTGGTGTACTCTCTGATGGTATTTCTATTTCCAATTTCAACTGCAGTGTCTTCGTTATTGTATTTCTTATCCTGAGGGTCATCGCCGATTGAAGTAAATGAATAGATATAGTTTTCTGATCCAATGGTGGTTCTACCTTTTATTACAACATGGGAATCAATAACAGAGTTCTCGCCTATTGCCACCTCAGGACCAATAATTGAATATGGGCCAACACTGACATTTTCAGCTATATTTGCATCATTAGAAACTAAAGCTGTTTTATGTATCAGATTCATTATCTTCTTTTATTCTCATACTAGATATGATCGATTTTAATTTTCCCAAGCTCCTAAATATTGCGACATTTTTCTGCCAAATAGAAACTTTTTGATGAGGAAACAGATTGCTTGAATACATACCTGATTCTTTTATTGATTTCATTACAGACGTCCTTGCAGTAAGAGTTGTATGATCTGCAATCTCAATATGACCAGTAATACCCACTTGCCCACTTATTTTACAATGTTTACCAATAACTGAACTACCTGCTATTGATGTGCTTGCAGCAATGGCTGTGTGTTCACCAATGACCACGTTATGAGCTATTTGAATTAGATTATCTAATTTAACACCATCCCGTATTTGAGTATCTTTCATGGTACCTCTATCAATTGTTGTATTAGCTCCTATCTCTACATCATTACCAATTCTGACAGATCCACTTTGAGGAACCTTAACCCATTGTGAAGCCTCATCCTCAGAAAACCCAAAACCATCAGCACCGATTACTGCGCCTGAATGAATTATTGCTCTTAAACCGATATTTGACTGATTAAGAATCATTACACCTGGTCCAATCCATGAATTATCCCCAATTGATGAGTTAGAAGTGATCACGGCATTAGCACCTATAAAAACAGACTCACCAAGTTTTACGTCTTTTCCAAGATATGCCCCTCCTTGAATGGAGCAAGTTTCAGGTACTTGTGTTGAATCTTCGATTACGGCAGAAGGATGGCAACCCATCTCGAAGTTTCTAGCCCTGTCAAAGTAAGATGCAATTCTTGCAAAAACCAAATAAGGATCATCAGCAATCAATGCCGCAGTGTGACAATTATCTAAATCCTTACTTCTAAGAATTACTGCACCAGCTTTGGTTTCTTTTAGAAAAGATTTATACTTGTCATTTGATAAGAAAGAAATGGAACTGCTATTTGCATCCTCCAATGAAGATACTTGAGAGATTAGAACTGTGGGGTCACCACTAAGTTTACAACCATATCTAGAGGCTAACTCTTCCAGATTAATTGTAATCTCAGGCAAAAAAATCTCCCTAGTTAATTTCTTTAATTAACTTAGCCTCCAGATTTGCTTTCTTGGAAGTTCTTCTCCAAAACTTTTGCAATATCATTAGTAATATCAACGGAGGCACCTTTATAGAGAGTTCCTCCATTCAAAATAGTGCTCTGACTCATTCTTCCTTCATTAATAATTAGATCATAGCCATTATCTCTTCCAAATTTATTTACCTCTTGAATAATCTGGACAAGTATTTTGTTTGACTCAATAGCAACACTAGTTTGCTGATCTTCTTGCACACTCTTAATTAAAAACTCCAACTCCCTTTGGTCCCTTTGCAATTGAAGCTGAGTATTCTGTCTTTCATCATTACTAAGAGCTAAATTATCTTTTTGTAATTTCTCTCTAGTCTCATTAAAGGCAGATTCCTTCGCCTCAATATCACGTACCCTTGGAGCATACTCTTCCTCAATAGCAGATTGCATATCTTGAGCTTGAGGTGACTCAGTAATAAGCTTCTGTATGTCCACAACACCAATCTTAACACCACTAACGTCTTGAGAAAAAACGGGCTGACTTAGCAAAAATACTGCCAATATTGAATATATATATCTCATTTTCACATCCTTATTTTTAAATAAACAAAACCATTGTCTAAAAAGCACCGCCAATTGTAAATTGGAATCTCTCTAGTTCATCACTTAGATAACGATTTGGTGCTACGTTTTCATTAAGGGGAATAGCATAACTGAACCGAAATAAACCGAGAGGAGCTAACCACTGGGCAGCTAGTCCTACAGACCTTCTTAGATTTCCCGCATCAAATCCATAATCTATAGGATTGCCTTCATAATCTAGAAACTCAATTTCACTGGTTGAAAAGACATTTCCAATATCAAAAAATAGACTAAATCTTGCTCGGTTGGCCCAATCACCAGGTATCGGTAGTATTAATTCCATCTGGCTTGAAATAAGTAAGTTTCCTCCATAAGGATTCCCAAAATTATCTTTTGGACCTAAACGATGTTCTTTGAAACCCCTTACAGTGTCTGGCCCTCCTGCAAAGAAGTTTTTATAAGGTGGTACACCAATAGAATCGCCATAGGCATCATTGAATGCAATATCAGCCTTAGCCATAAGCGTGAGATAGTTAACAAATGGAAAAGGGATTTGAAAATACTGCTTATAGCTGTAATTAATACCAAAATACTCAACATCACTCCCAGGAATGGCTAAATTAGCTACTAATCTTTGTGACATACCTTTGTCGGCGAACATGTATCTATTTCTCGAATCATAAATCCAACCTAAAACCAGTTCAGCAGAATTGAATTTAGTTTTACAAAAGTCAAAAAAATCGTCATCAAAGCATTCACTGTTACCATTACTAGTGACCCACTGTAAAGCTTGATCAGCGCTATAATCCCCTGCCAATAGCTCAGAACTTTGTAAGGAACCACCGTATATAAATCTTTGAAATTCACTTAATGGATAGGAGTATTCAAGCCCTGCGGAATAAGTTTCAGTTGAAAAATCTGAAGAAGCTGATGTGAATTGATTAAATGATGACAAAGAAAACCTTAAGGTTCTAGAAATTTCATCTATCCCTGAGTAAGCACTTGTAGTCGAAATACTATAAAGATCTCTGTATTTGCTTGAATTGAGATCTACTGCAACTCGATTACCAGTACCAAAAAAATTAGTATGCACAAAATTTCCGTTCAACATTAATTTCTGGTATCCAGAATAGCCAATCCCTCCTCCAAACTGTCCTGGTAATCCTTCTTTAATACTAAATTCAGCATCAACTAGATCGCTTGTTCCTGGAACTGGTATGGTCTCAAATTCAACCTCCTCAATAAAGGGTAACCTTTGAAGTCTAATTTTTGACCTTTCTAATCTACTTTTTGAATAATAGCCGCCTTCAAGTTGTCGAAGCTCTCTTCTAAGAGTGTTGTCATTAATTGAAGTTGTGTCGCTAAAATTCACACGTCTGACATAAACTCTACTTTTTGGTTGAATATAAAAAACAACTTTAACTTCTTTTGAGTCCCTATCTAACTCAGGTATAGCTTCAACTTCAGCAAATGAATAACCCTCTTCACCCAGTTCGTATTCAATTAACTCTGAAATAGATGTCAAAAGTCCCTGAGAGAATATTTGACCAGGTTGAGCAAATACTAAATTTTCAATCCTATCTCGAGGTATAACAAACTCACCTGTAAGTTTAACATCTGATAACTTATAAACCTCTCCCTCAGAAATATTGACGGTTACAAATATTCCTGTTTTATCTTGAGAAATGGCAACCTGTGCAGAATCAATTCTAAAATTAGCAAAACCTTGATCA
>Ga0163108_10002628_pt1 | contig 12955 bp, 5 predicted proteins | sample Fk1155metaG_FD_109644 | JGI IMG/M metagenome (GOLD analysis project Ga0163108, IMG submission 109644) | Marine microbial communities from the Central Pacific Ocean - Fk160115 155m metaG | ecosystem: Environmental > Aquatic > Marine > Oceanic > Photic zone | place: The Central Pacific Ocean...
GCCGCGCGGCAACCCCGCCAGGTCGATTCTGCCTGCCGGATTCTCTGCGGGCAGGGTCAACAATGCTGACTGTTGGCGGTTCACCACCTCGGCCAGTTCCCGCTGCAGGTCATCCACCCATGCGGGCGGATTCTGCCGTCGCGCTGTGGCGCGAACCCATCCCCAGGCCTCCCACGCTCTCCCCATCCGACGCAACAGCAGGACCTTGCGATGGACCAGTACGACCGGCCCGTGTTCACCCCCACCGGCCAGTTGGTCGTTGAGCGACTTCAACTCCTGAAGTTGGCGGGTCCGCAACCGAAACGCTTCGGCCATCTCCGTCCGTCCCAGGTGCTGCAGCAGCTCGGCCAAGCGGTAGTTGGCCGCCCGGTGATCGGGATCGATTCTCAGTGCCTCCCAGTAACACCGTGCGGCGGCCCGCCCCGAGCCGGGCCGCCCGTGGAATTCACCGCGAATCGCCCACACCTCCGGATCCGCGTCCGCGGCGTCCGACAACCCGCGGTGCCAGGCGGGCAGTTCCGCGATCCGATCGGCCTCCAGCAGCGCCCGTCCCAGCACCGCTTCGGCAACCGGCAGATCATCGCGGACCTCCAGGGCCTTCCGTGACAACGTGATCGCCTCGTCAAATCGGTGCGTCCGCAACGCCTCGACCGCCAACCCCAGCAACGGCACCGGATCGTCGGGGTGCTGCTGGTGGCACAGCTGCATCAGGTCGGTCTCGTAGCGTGCCCCACCGCCGGCGTCGAGCATGTTCAATTCGTCGACGGTGACGTCACCCGCCTCAACCCGCTTCAGGATCCAGGGAACGGCCTCGCGCCGGCGACCGCTGATCCCCAGCAACACCGCCAGCCCGCGACCGGCCACCGCGTGTTCCGGATCGACAGCCAGTGCCTGGCGGTAACGGCTCTCGGCCGCATCAGCCCTGTGCAGGAATTGCAACAGCAGTGCCGCGGCAGCCGCATGACCATCGGCGGCACCGGCCGGGAGCGGTTGGTCAACGGGAATGCGATCGTAGAACCGCAGGGCCCCCTCGTAGTCTCTCTGCCGCTCGGCTGCCCGGCCGGCCAACAACCAGCCGCGGGTCTGTCGAGGGGCCCGCCGGCCGGCCCGACTGGCCAGTCGTTGGGCGACCTCGAATTCCCCCCGCGTCATCGCCGCCGAGGCCGACTCGAGCAACTCCTCGACACCGGGTTGCGACCACCACCAGCCACCCAGCCCAACGCCGATCAGGACCAGAAACCCAATCCAGTGATCCCGGGCACGGAACCCGACACCAGGCCGCCGGCCCGGGGAGGACAGGTTCGGATGCTCGGCCGCTGGTTCCATTACCGGCTATCCTCACCACGACTCATTCCCGGCCCTCGGGCTCCTCGATCTCCACCAGTTTACCGGAGGCAATCGGACCGGGCACCACCTGTGACGTGCCCGCTGGCCAGGCCACCTCGATCTTCTCGACCGACTCGGATTTTCCCAGACCGAAATAAAGCGGCAATCGGCTCTGGGAAAGATACCCGCTCTGACCGTCGTGGGCCTGCACGTACCGCCGGCCCCCGGCGTGTACGGTCACGCGGGCCCCGAGTCCGTCACGGTTGGAGTCGGAACCGATCAGGCGGACCTTGATGAACCGTACGGTGGTCCGCTCGGCAAGGTCGCTGACAAGCACCATCGGTTCGGTATTGAAGTCAGCGGTCACGATGTCCAGGTCGCCGTCACCGTCGAGGTCCAGGATCACGCTCGAACGGCTGCCCAGGCTGCCGTACATCGTGTACACACCCTCGCGCCCCTCGCAGAACTCGTGGTCGCTGTCACGGCCCGAGGCGTCGAGCTGGTGCCAGGGCACCGCGGTTCGCCCGTCCCGGCGAGGTTCCACTCCCAGCACGAACTCGCTGAGCCGGAACGTCTTGCCGGCGTCGTTGAGCAGCACGTGGTTGGGGTGATACCGCCAGGGGAAGTTCATGCTCGAGGTGATGAACACGTCCTGGAAGCCGTCGGCATTCAGGTCACCGACGGACAACCCCCAGGGCCAGTAGGTCTCGGCACCGATCGTGTCGGAGACCTCGACGAACCGATCCGGGCCGGTTCGTCGAAAGAAACTGTTGCCGAACAGGCTGCTGCCCTCGGTCTTGAGAATGCTGTCGGCAAACGGTTTGGGTGATTTTTTCTGTTCCTCGGCCACGACCACGTCGTCTCGCAGAAACTCGACGTGATCGCCGCCCATGTCCGAGTGCATATCGGTGATGTAGATGTCGAGTTTCCCGTCGTTGTCGAAATCAAAGACCTTGATTCCCATCGCGCCCCACGAGGTCCTGGGAAACAGATCGCGGCTTCGCTTGCGGAACGACTGGCCCTTGACGTTCTCGTAATACTCATCGTTGCCCTGCATGTTCAACACATAGAGGTCGATCCACCCGTCGTCATTGGCATCGATCGGGCTGGCCGCCCCGGTCCAGCTCTCGTCGATCAACCCCGTCGACTCGGTGACATCGACAAACCGGTTGCCTCCCTCGTTGCGGAACAACAGGCTCCGCTCGGTCCGGCTGATGTGAAGGTGCCCGGCGAACGCATCTTCCATTCCGTCATGGAACTCGAATCGCGGCTCGCCGTTGCCCTGCCGGCCCGGGCCCGCGGCGGTTTCCCGACCGGCATCGGTCGCGTCGTTTTCGACCGGGCGAAGCCGGTCACGGGTGTACTGGCCGACGTTGGTCAGGAACAGGTCGAGCCGTCCGTCGCGGTTGTAGTCGAAGAAGATTGCCGAGGAAGAATGTCCCTTGTGTCCCAGTCCCGAGCCGGCCGAGATGTCGATGAAATGTCCCTGCCCGTCATTCTCGAACAGCCTGTTGCCGGTGCGGATATTGGTGACATACAGATCCGCGTCACCGTCGTTGTCGATATCGGCAAACGATGCGGTCACACCAATCGACCACTTCAGCCCCACTCCCGCGGCCTCGGTGATGTCCTCGAATTTTCCCGCGCCCAGGTTGCGGTAGAGACGATTGCTGCCAACCTGATTGGAGAAGAACAGGTCGGGTCGTCCGTCGCCGTCGACATCGGCCACGGCCAACCCGTTGCCGTGGTCGTAATGGACAGCCTTGTAGGTTCGCCCGGCGTCATCGACGACGCGGTGTCGAAACGCGATGCCGCTTTCGGGCTGCCGATCGGTGAACGAGAACCCGTGGAAGACCTTCCAGTCCTTCGCGGCCTTGCGTTGATCGTCTCCGCGGGACTCGAGCCAATCCGGCGAGATGATCTGCGGGGGAATCGAGACACGTTCGTTGAGTACCTGCTCGATTCCGGCAAGCAACCGCCTGGACCCGGTGTCCTTCAACCCGCTGAAAACGCCCCGCAGTTGACCCCGGTGATCGACCAGCGCCACGCGGGCGCTGTGGAGAATCGGTTGATCCTCGGCCACAACCTCCACCGGCAAGCGGAAACCGTCGGTGATCAGTGAGAAAATCTCGGCCTTCTTGCCGGTCAGAAAACTCCAGCCCGCCAGGTCGGCCCCGTAGTTGTCGGCGTACCTTGTCAGCGCCTCGGGAGTGTCGTTCTTCGGATCGACCGAGATGCTGACGATCCGGACCTTGTCCCAGAGAAAGTGCTTTGGCCCACCGCGTTCCTCGGAACCGTGCTGCGTCGCGATCCGTTTCTTGAGGAGCTTCTGGAACGCGACCATTCGCCGCGTCTGTTGCGGACAGGTCAACGGACAGCGAGTGAAAATGAAATTGGCAACGAAGGGTTGGCCGATGAGCTCACGACTGCCGAATTCCCTGCCGGCCTGGTCAATCAGCCGGAATTCCGGCAACTCAAAATCCAGCGGCAGCAGCGGCGGCTCGGCCCGGGTCGTGGCCACATCGGGGTCGGTTGTCGATCCGGAACCGGGATTTGTCGGGTCATCATCCGGACAGCCACAAAGCAGCATCAGCACCGTCGCCGCAAGAACCGGCAAGCCGCATCGGGTCAATGACATGAATCGTCTTCTCGTGCGCCGGGAGACGTCGCCGTTTCGTTGCGACAGGGTGGATCCTGTCGTCACTACCGTTCCAACCACCGACTTGAACCGCTGACCGGAACGCTGTCAACGTTGCTTGGACCGTGTGGGCACCAGATTCTCGGCCGCCCGATACCCGACGTCGGAGTAGTCTGGACAGCGAGGATGAAACTTCTCGTCGAACTGCGGGTCCGGCGCGTCCAGCCTGTTTGAACCGGCGTCGATGGTCCCCCGCAAGTCGACCGTCGCGCCGCCGAACAGGCAGCCGGCAACGTTTTTCGCGTCAAGAATATCCAACTCGTAGCGTCCCTGCGGGGCCTTCCCCCCGCCAAGCGTGTTGTGCCAGAAGATCGAGTCGGTGTAGGAGTTGCCCTGCCCCTTGTCGTCGATCCCGTTCCAGTTGCCCGTCAGGGTACAGCGGGTCATCTGGACCCGCGACCCGGGGAAAACCGTCAACGCCCCGGACCCGTGTTCGGCGTTGTACAACTTGCCCGGCGGACTGACGGTGTCCTCGCCGGTGTTGGCCACGTTACCAACGAACAGGCAGTTGGTGATCTCGGCACGACTCCCTGGCAAGACATCGATCGCCGACCCGGTCACCTGGCAGCGGTTCTCGCGAAAAATCGAATCCCGAATCCGCACCGCATCCTGTTGAAATCCCAGGTGCTGGATCGAAAGACCCGCCCCGCAGGGACTGGCCACGTTTCCGGTAACGACGACCCGTTCGATCCGCGGATAGCTTCGGCCGAAGACCTTGATCCCACCCCCATCGCAATAAAAGAACAGCAAGTTCTGCTTTCCCAACCGGGGCCGGTTGGGCTCGATCGGTCCGGGATCATCCGAGCGTGTCTGAAAACGATTGGCGCCGGTGATCGTGAATCCCCGCAGGACGGTGCGGGCACTGATTCCGTCACCGAAATAGACGACGTGATTGACGATCGCTGGAAAGCTCTCCTCAGCGGCAGCGGCCAGTTCCGGATTCTCCGCGGTCAAAACGACCCGTCCCAGCGCCTCGAGCGTGATCCCGTCGTGACGGCGGTTCAACCAGACCAGCGCCTGGGCTGGACGGCTGGGACGATAGGTGCCCGCGTGAACAACCACCCGTTTGCTGGTCGCGTTGGCCGCGGCTCGATCCAGCGCCGCCTGGATCGACTCGCCCGGATAAACGTGCCAGGCCCCGTCCGCAGCCGGACCGGCCGACGTCCCCCCGCAACCAGCCAGGCAGGCTGCCAGCAGGCCCCATGTCAACACGGCCCGTCGCAGGACCGAAACAGGCCAAACCACGGTCATGGCGTCAACGTCGTCAACCAGTTCTGGAATGCACCCGGGTCCTCGACACGCACCTGTCCCATTTCGTCGTCGTGAGAAAACCGGACCGCACACATCGGGTCCGACAGCAACCGGTAGACACCGTTTCGCTGTGCCTCCAGCCTCAGCGTGTGCACCAGTTCCGGAACGGCGATCTCCTCGAGTTGCAGCCCCGGCAGCGACAGCGTGTAGATGTAATCGGTGCTCGTCAGTTGCAGATCGACCACCTGTCCCTGCGGCAGATGGAGGTGGCGGGAACTGACCAGGTCGTCACTGGTCCCGAACCGGCCATCCTGTCCCGGAAATCGAAAGCTCCACTGGAAACGGCTCCCGGTGACCGCCACCGCACCGACCCGTTTCCCGGTCGTTGACTCGGGCCAGGCCACCGGGATGGGCCGCTGAGAGTCACAAGCGGCGATGATTACCGACAGGACCGGGACGAAACACGCCAGCATCAACCACCGGCCTGTCGGTGATGTAATCGGGTCGTCGATGCGAGTTGCCGGGCGATCCATGCACCGATCATAGGCAACATCTTCGGGCGGTGACCAGAGCCTGCTGCCGGTGTGACCAACCCGACCGGTTCTCCGGCAAGTCACACCAAACGAATCCGACCGTGCGGTTTGACAGGCTTCCCCGCCCAACCGACAATCGACAATCGGTTGACGCTTTATTGCTGATCTGCCGGACAAGACCCGGCGAGTTCTCGCAAGGAACAACACGATGAAACTGCCCACGCGAACCGCTCTCCTGTCCGCCTGCCTGCTGCCCCTGCTCGCGTCGTCACTCGTGGCGGCCGACTGGCCGACCTGGCGACACGATCCGGGCCGTTCGGCTGCCAGCCCCGAGAGCCTGCCCGAGGGCCTGCAACTGTCCTGGAGCCGCCAGCTGCCCGTTCCGCAGCCGGCCTGGCCCGAGGATCCTCGGATCGGCTTCGACCTGGTTCCCGAGCCGGTCGTTGTCGGCCGAACGCTGTTCATCGGTTCGACCCGCAACGACAGTCTCACCGCTTACGACACGCGAACCGGCAAGCAGAAGTGGCGATTCTTTGCCGACGGACCGGTTCGATTTGCCCCGATCGTGGCCGACGGCCTGGTCGTGTTCGGCGCCGATGACGGTTCCGTCTACAGTCTCGACGCCTCGACGGGTCGGTTGAAGTGGAAGTTCCGCGCTGCCCCGGCCGACCGCAAGGTCCTGGGTAATGACCGCCTGATCTCGGTCTGGCCGGTCCGTGGCGGACCTGTTCTCGATGGCAAACTGGTTCGATTTGTCGCCGGTGTCTGGCCCTTCGAGGGCGCTTTCCTGTACACACTCGACCTCCACACCGGTCGGCCACCGGCCGAACGTTCCGCTCCGACCGCGCTGCATGCCATCCATACACTCAAGGATCTCACCCCGCAGGGATACCTGGCCCTGACCGGGTCACGGTTGTACATCCCCTGTGGTCGCGCGGTGGCGGCCTGCCTGGACCTGAAAACCAACCAGTTCCTCTCGCACACCTACAGCACCTCCGCGTCGACGAATTACCACGTCGTCGCCCAGGGCCGCTGGCTGTTTCATGGATCGATCAATTTCGACACCTCGACCAAGACGACCGTTCCCGGCAGCGGTCGAACGCCCGTCGTCACCGCGACCTCGGCCGTCTTCGGAGAAGGGGGACAGGTCGTCTCCTATGATCTCGAGCACCCGACCTCCGTCACCAGCAAGGATCGCCGGGGCAAGACCAGTACCCGGACCGTACTGCCCAAGACCTGGACAGTGGCCAACGCCACCGTACAGGACGTCCCCAAGGGTGGCGCGTACAAGAAGTTCCTGGCTGCAAATCCGCTGGTCATCGATATCAGGGCCGGTGACCGCCTGTACGGCCACCAGGGATCGCTGCTGTTTGCCGTCGATCCGCCGACCGGAACCGCGAAGACCGGCTCGGTCAAATGGAAGACCACCCTGGCCGACACACCCGGTTCGCTGATCGCCGCCGACAGCCGCCTGTTCGTCACAACCCGCAAGGGGCAGCTCTTCTGCTTCTCCGCCAAGAAGGGTGCCGGCAAACCGGCTGAACCGGTCGCCAAACAGTCCGCCCCGCTTGTGCCGACGGCCGATCGCATCCTGAAGGCCGCTGGGACCAGCACCGGTTTCGGACTGGTCCTGGGAATCGGCGATGGCGGGATGATCGAATCGCTGGCCAGGCACAGCCAGTTGAGACTGATCTGTGTCGATCCGGATGCGACCCGCGTCGAGGCCCTGCGACGACGGCTCGACCGGGCCGGCCTCTACGGTCACCGGGTCAGCGCGTTCGCCGCCGATCCGCTGATCGCTGGATTGCCTCCCTACATCGCCAACCTTGTTACCAGCGAGTCGCTTGACTGGGTCGGCGACCCCGTCAAGAACTCCCAGTGGATCCGTCTCGCCTTTGGCTGCCTGAGACCCTACGGGGGGACCGCGGCGTTGACGATCCCCGAAAAAGCCGCCGGGTCGTTCGCCAGCCAGGTCGCTGCGCTGAAGCTTCCCAAGGCCCAGGCCGAGGTCACCGACGGGCTGGCGGTGATCCGCCGCCCGGGATCGCTGCCAGGTGCCGCCGACTGGACGCACGAATACGGCGACCCGACCAACTCGTTGATGTCGCAGGACCAGCTGGTCCGTGCCCCGCTGGGTGTCCTCTGGTTCGGCGGACCGGCATCCGACGGCAGCCTGTTCTACAACCGGCACTTCTGGGGCCCGAGCATGGCGGTGATCGACGGACGGATGATCCTGCAGGGGCCCGGCAAGTTGACCGCGGTCGATGTCTACACCGGGCGGATCCTCTGGCAGGTCCCGCTGGTCGACAAGGAGATCTACCGTGCCGGTCGCCGGGGTAACGACTTCGAGAAGGTCCTGGCCGGGTTCCACTTCCTGGCCATTCGCGACGGAATCTACCTTGTCCACAACCAACGCGTCCTGCGGATCGATCCGGCCACCGGCAAGCAGGTCTCGGCATTTTCCCTCGCGAATCCGGCCGACACCTGGGGCCGGATCCGTGTCCAGGGTGACCTGCTGATTGCGACAATCCACCGCAAGTTGGGCAAGCGGGGCGTCGTCCCGGCCGAGATCCAGGTCCGGAACCGGAATTCCGGCAAGCTGGTCTGGAAACATACGGCCGAAATGACCATTCCGCTCGTAGCCGTCAGTGACCAGACGCTGTACTGCCTGGATGGCATTTTCGACAGCCTCTTCAAGGACTGGGCACGCCGGGGACTGGTCCCCAAGTCCGACCCGGTTCGTTATCTGAAGGCCTTCGACCTGAAGACCGGTCGGCCGCAGTGGAAGTATACGACCGACCTGGTCGTGACCTGGATGAACTACTCGAGAGAACACGACGTGCTGATGGCGTCGAACAAGAAGGGTATGGTCGCCTACCGGGGCAAGGATGGCGGCGAGCTGTGGAGAAAGTACAGCGAGGGGAAGGGATTTCAGGGCCATCCCGAGAGTTACTGGGACCGGGTGATTGTCGCGGGCAACCGCGTGATCGATCAGAGGGGCCCGGGCAAAGCCTATGACATCCTCACCGGCGAGCCGGCGATGCGAATCGATCCGATCACCGGCAAGAAGGTGCCCTGGGAATTCACCAAGGCCGGTCACCACTGCAACTACGCAATCGCCAGCCCTCACCTGGTCACCTTCCGGGCCGCCTCGGCCGGATTCACCGACGTCGCCAGCGGAAACACGGCCAGGCTGCAGGGGTTCCGCTCCGGCTGCCGCAACAGCCTGATCCCGGCCAACGGCGTGCTGAACGCACCCAACTTCGCCCACGGTTGCGTCTGCGGCTACTCGCTGTTCACCTCGCTGGCCTTCACCCACATGCCACGGGCCGAGATGTGGAGCTACAGCGCGTTGAAGGCTCCCGAATCGACCGTCAAGCGATTGGGCATCAACCTGGGAGCCCCCGGCGACCGACTCGACAAACAGGGCACCCTCTGGCTCGACTTCCCCAGCATCGGCGGCAAGTCGCCCGACGTCCGAGTGACGGTCAAGGGCAAGACTCGCACCTTCCGCCAGCACTCGTCACTGGTAAAAGCCACCAACCACGACTGGGTCGCCGCCTCGGGTCTCTCGGGACTGGAAACGCTTGCCATCCGGCTCGACAAGACCGCCAAGACCGCTCGCACCTACACCGTGCGACTGCACTTCTGTGAACCCGACAACCTGAAACCGGGCCAGCGGGTCTTTGACGTTCGCCTGGGCGGCAAGCCGGTTCTCGAGGAATTCGACGTGATCGCCACCAGCGGTGGACGCCGCAAGGCGGTGGTCCGTGAGTTCAAGGGAGTGGGGGCAACCACCGAGTTGACGATCAGCCTGTTGGCCCGAACCGGCACACCGATTCTCAACGGAGTCGAGATCGTGGCCGAGAACTGACGCCACACGCGTTGCTGGTTCCGACCGGGCTCTTCCGGCAACGAGAGGCCGCCCCGGCATCTCTCCCGTACCAATTTCTGCAAATCACCGTCATCCGATCATGAATCGAGTCACCTGCCCCGTCCTCTCCGTACCGGCGACCCTGGTCGCCCTGCTCTTTTTCGGCCACGTCCCGGCGTCGTCCGCCCAGGGACTCGTCTACCCGTTGGATGTCGCCGTGGCCCCTGACGGCAAGACACTGTTTCTGGCCGATCGCAAGTTGCCGGGACTCTGGAAGGCATCGGGTTCCTCGCTGGAGGTCTTTTTCCCGGCCAAGAAAAAGTTCCGGACGCCGCTCAACGCGGTCCGCTGCATTGCCTCGGACGGAAAAGGGGGACTGCTGGCCGGCGATTCGGGGACCCGCGAGGTCTACCACTTCACCGCCGACGGCAAGTCAACGGCATTGACCAAGGGTGGGATCGGCATTGCCATGGGAATCGCGGTCAATGCCAAGGGGACGATTTTCGTCAGCGATCTCGAACTGCAACGGATCTGGACCGTGCCGGCCGCCGGCGGTGATCCGAAGGAATTTGCCGTACTGCCGGCCCCGCGGGGAATGACCTTCGACAAGACCGGTCAGCTCTGGGTCGTCTCGGGAGGCTCCCGCAACCAGCTGGTCCGGATCGGCCCCGATGCCAAGATCACGCCGGTCATCAAGAAACGCACGTTCATCTATCCCCATGATGTCGCCGTCGCGGCCGATGGAACGGCCTACGTCAGCGACGGCTACGCCGACTGCATCTGGAAGATCACCTCCGATGGCAAGGCCAGCAAGTGGGTTAGTGGCAAGCCACTGGACAACCCCGTCGGACTCGACTGGCAGGGCACCACCCTGCTTGTGGTTGACTCGCGGGCCAGGCAGGTCTTCGCGATCACGCCGGATGGAAAACTGTCTCCAGTGAAACTGGTGAAGAAATAGCGATTGGGGGTTCGAGGAGTCGCGGGGACTTTTCAACGACCCTCGCAGTTCTCCGGGGTCATTCCGGCTTGTCCCAGCCCCGATTTGCCGATTTTTTTCTCACTTGTTGACCACGGTGAAAACCCGGCGCTATACTCAAATGGGGGGACCGGATACCGGCTTCACCGTGTGCGATCGACCCTGGTTGCCCTCCACTTCTCCTGCCGGATTCCACGCAATGTGGCGACAACTGCTCGATCCGACTGACCGTACTCGACTGGGGGAACTTGCCTGGGTCGTACTGGCGGTCGTGCTGTGGCTGGGGTTGGGCCCCGCGGCAACAGCCTGGGCCAGTTGTGGCGACTATCTCCATCGCAGCCACGCCAAGATCAACACTCCTGGCACGCCAGATGGACGTTCAGCTTCGGATCCCACCCAAACCAGCATTCCCGCTCCCGCCGCTCCCTGCTCGCACGGTCGCTGCCGGCAATCGCCAAGCCCGTCACCGGCCCCGCGGATCCCGCCAACAGGCCCGTCAGCCGACGACGTGCTGACTGCAGACCCGGCCTGCGAGATTCCGGACAACCGATCGCCGGAAGGGATCGAGCGAGGGACCCACGACCGGGCGGTCGCCGGTCACAGCAACCGGATCGACCGCCCCCCCCGGGGCTGATTCTCTTTCGACGTGGTGCGACCCGGCCGTCACCAACATCCGGGCGCTGTTCTTCTGCCACCGTCGTGCGCTCCGGATTCCTCGTCGAGAGATCTCCGCTCGCGCTCCGGCCTCGTCCGATCGTCCTGGTCACCGGCTCGAACTTCAACGGACCCGGCCGGGCAATCCCTGGAACCTTTCCCGATGTCCGAACACGAACGACTCCCCGAAATTCCATCAGCCGATTCTCCGACTGCAACAAGCGATTCGGACCAGCCACGCCGGATGTACGTCCGCGCGGTAACCCCGGGTCTGCGCAAGCTGCTGTGGATCGTCTTCGTCCTGGTGGCGCTGTTATCCGCCAACGCCGCCTATCTCTCGGCAATCACCGCAATGCAGTGGCTGACCGACGAGGTCTACCAAACGCACTTCTACTTCCTGATGCTGCTGGGGCACATCGTTGTCGGCCTGCTGCTCGTCGGTCCGCTGGTCATCTTTGGTTGCCTGCATATCCGCAACGCCCACGACCGTCGCAACCGCCGGGCCGTGCGAGTTGGCCTCGTGCTGTTTGCTGTATCGATCGCCGTCCTGGTCACGGGATTCCTGCTGGTTCGAATCGAGGGCGTCATCGACCTGAAGCACCCCGCCGGACGCGAGACCGTCTACTGGCTGCATGTCGTGCTGCCGTTGGTTGCCGGCTGGCTGTACTGGCTGCATCGCCTGGCCGGTCCACGGATCAAGTGGCGGATTGGTGGCCGTTTTGCCGCGGTCGCCGGTGCGGCCGTCGTCGCGATGGTCGTCATGCACTCCCAGGATCCACGGGCCTGGAACGTGGTGGGATCACCGGAGGGCGTGAAATACTTTGAACCGTCGCTGGCTCGGACCACCACCGGCAAGTTCATCCCGCGACAGGCGTTGATGATGGACGACTACTGCAGGAAATGTCACCCCGATATCCACTCGGCCTGGTCCGACAGCGTTCACCGGATCAGTTCGTTCAACAACCCCGCCTACCTGCCCAGCGTCCGTGAAACCCGGCAGGTCGCCATGCGACACGACGGCAACGTCCGCGCGTCGCGTTGGTGTGCTGGTTGCCACGACCCGGTCCCGTTCTTCAGCGGGGCCTTCGACCAGTCCAACTACGACGACGTCAACGATCCCACCGCCCACGCGGGAATCACCTGCACCGTCTGCCACGCGATCACGCACATCAACAGCACACGAGGCAACTCCGACTACACGATCGAGGAACCCCTGCACTACCCGTTCGCCACCAGCGACAACGCCATCCTGCAGTGGATCAACAACCAGCTGGTAAAAGCCAAGCCCGACTTCCACAAGAAGACCTTCCTGAAACCCCTGCACAAGACAACCGAGTTCTGCAGTGTCTGTCACAAGGTGCACCTGCCGCTGGCACTGAATCGGTTCAAGCAGATCAACGACCAGCCGTACCAAAAAAGTTTCATTCGTGGTCAGAATCACTACGACACCTTCCTGCTCTCCGGACTCGGACATGGTGCCCAGAGTTTCTACTTCCCGCCCAAGACCGAAAAGAACTGCAACCGCTGCCACATGCCACTGGTCGAGTCGACCGATTTCGGTGCCAGACCGTTTGGGGATTCCACGGCGCTGACGGTCCACGACCACCTGTTCCCGGGCGCCAACACGGGAATCGCCTGGTTCC
>Ga0163108_10002630_pt1 | contig 12951 bp, 10 predicted proteins | sample Fk1155metaG_FD_109644 | JGI IMG/M metagenome (GOLD analysis project Ga0163108, IMG submission 109644) | Marine microbial communities from the Central Pacific Ocean - Fk160115 155m metaG | ecosystem: Environmental > Aquatic > Marine > Oceanic > Photic zone | place: The Central Pacific Ocean...
GCAGTCTGCCCTCTTTCATCAATCCAATAATGCATAGCCATATCAAGGGGATCCTGTCCGGAAACTGGTTTCAAACCACGGTTTAGCCCGAATCCTTTCAGTTGCGCAACTACCCCATCCACATCGAAATCAGCCACGCTTAGCCCGATATGGTTGATACCAGGTTGCTCAGCCCCACTTACTGGGGCTATTGAAAGAAAGAGAGGTCCATCTCCTATACGCAGGCATACTATGTCTCCTTGTCTTGCCTGAATCGGTGCGCCAAAAAGATCCTGGTAAAACCTCACGGAGCGCGCAACATCTGATACGCGGATCTGGAATGAATGCAGTTTTCGGACTGCTATAGGTGTGGGGCTTACCTGTGCAAACCCGTAGGGCACTGCTGCTATTGCGGGCAAAGCCTTCAACAGGTTACGTCTTGTCTTGTTAACGGAATCGACAGGCAGACTCTCGCAAAGTCCTCTTGTTCGCATGGGTTCATCCTCACGGCAACAAAGTCAAAATATCATGACACCCAAAAGTTGCAGCGTCTAACTAGAAAGTAATAAAGAATATGATGGATCAGGAATCCTTGCGTACCGGCGGTGGATCGATTCTTCCAATTTCCTGCTGCCATTGCTCCATACCACCCCGCATGTGGGTAACTTTTTCTATGCCCATGGATTTTAAGGAAAATGCTGCTAAGGCCGAACGCCAGCCCTTATTGCAGTAGAGAATTATTTCCTCAGCCTCATCAAATTCTTTCATATAATAAGGGCTATCGGGGTCGATCCAAAATTCCAGCATTCCTCGGGGCACGTGGAGTGAATCAGGAATTCTGCCTTCCCGCTTCAATTCACGAATATCACGGAGGTCAACCAGCCTAACACCAGGTTGATGGAGCTTTTGATTTACCTGCCCCGGTGTCAGCGAATCCACCTGTGCTTCGGCTTCCTCAACCAAAGCACGAAATCCCTTCTTTATTTTCATTAATTTGATCCGATGAAGGGTCTAATTCTGTGTCTTCGCCTCCCTAGCAAAACGCTCTTGAGCGCGATGGCCAGAGAGTATATAAGTCATCCCATAATTGCCTTCATGACAAGCGTATTCAAAGATAGGATCTTCAGCATAATCAAGAATAACCTCGGCAGTATAGGGCTGAGTATATGTGCCAGGATCTGAATTGGTGATTTGATAACGGATCGCCCTGTCGCTAACCCTAGTAATACGTTCAGTGTATTTCCTTTCGGAAGCTTTGGGGCCAGGTCTCCTCGCTAACAACCCATCGGTAGTCACTGCATGAAGCAGATCGCTTTTCTCAGAAATATTCGTCGTCTCTATAACTAGAGTGTCACCGTCCCACCAACCTCTTGAATCCCCATGCCAGAGATCAATTCTGTGGTCTAGCTGAGGCTTATCTACGATCGGAATTACTCGAACATCGTGTATTTTTTCCTGAATTATCGCGACACTATCTTTGGATTGCACAATCTGCCAATAACTATTATAGCCGGCAAACCAAATATCTGGGCCTCCAAAAGTAATACACCTTTCGCTAAGTGGTCGATCGAGCCAAGAATCTGCTGGATGTTCTATCTGACGGGTTTCATACTCTTGAGCCAAAGCAAGGGCGTCTCTAGTCATCTCCGGAAGCCGTCCATTGCGAGGATCAACGATTTGAGATGTGCGACGATGAACCGTTCGGTCCACCATCCACTGAGAATCATAGTTGCCTGTACTAGGGTCATACGAGACAACTTCCCCCGAAAACGCAGCTTCCAGGACGCCGTCAACAAAAAGAGCATCAGAGCCTTCCGACTGTATCTCGTTTATTCGTCGATTTAGGAATACAATATCATCATCCGTTAGAAATTCCTTATCTCCAAAAACTTCTGGGCGTTCCAATGGAGTAATGGTGTTATTCCCCCATACTCCCTGTAGATCGGGATCACCATCAATCGTTCTTGGGGCAACCCATTGTGTATCATCTGAAAATGCTCGAGGGCCTAAAACAAAAAACAGCACTGCACACAATAAGGCCATAAATTTGAATTTGTAAAGAGTCATCTATGTTCTCCCATCATTTTTAAAACAATGAATAAACCGAGCAACCAAAAGTAGTTCGGAGAAACTAATTACGCGATCATCTTCTAGAAGATCTGATCATAGCTCCCCCACCTGAAACAACTGCTCCAAAAACGTTTCCGGCAGAATCCACAGCTACTCCCTCTGGATTCGATCCATCAGGATAGGTGGCTACGGTACCGTCAATAAAGTAATCTATTATGCCATCGAGTAAAGATCCGACTCTGATACCAGCTTCCCAACCCGGGTTTCGGGTATTATCGAATTCTGATTCTGAATCGGCTACGTAAATCGTATCATCGGCTGCTATGTAGATTCCGCTAGGCCGGCTAAAAGATTTGAACTCTCCTATATAATTACCTTCCAAATCAAATATCTGTAGACGGTTATTGCCCCTGTCACCGACGACTAGCCGATTCCGGGAGTCAATATCGACAGCATGTGGAGTCTTAAGCTGTCCAGCGCCAGATCCCCAGCCTCCCCAATAATTGATAAGATTCCCATTGCGATCAAATTTGACTATGCGGGCGACTGTATCTACGGTAGCCCCAGCATTCTGACCGCTATGCCCGTCTCCCACGTAAACATTGCCATCTGCATCCGTTACTACATCGCAGGGCGTTTCCAATAGCGCTCCCGAGCCATCACCAGCAAGTCCAGGCTGACCAAGCGTCAAAAGCACTTCCCCTTCCGGGCTCAATTTATACACCACGTGACCTTTACCTACAGTAGCCGGATTAGACGGATCAGGTCCTTGAGCATCAGTTACCCATATATTTCCGTCCCGATCCACGTGTAACCCATGGGGAAAGAGCATCAACCCCCCACCTATAGCGGTAACCACGTTTCCGTCAGGGTCTATCTTCACTATAGGATCCAAATCGGAACCCGCACAGCTATTAGAACCGCAGCGATCGATCGCCCAAAGGTGTCGCCCGTCTGGGTCTATATCAACACCGGCAGTTGAGCCCCACTCCCTGCCATCAGGTAAGTTGGCCCAACCATCCACGGCCACATATGGGTTAGGCCGATTATTAATGGGTTCTAACTGGGCTGCCAATTTGGAACTTGCAGACAGGATAACCAGCATAATCGCACTGGCGCCAACGATATCTCTGAAACTGCACATAAGAAGCCTCCTTAACCTTCACCAGAGCAGAAGATAGTCTGGATTGCCTTTTTTCGAAGGCTGAGGGATAGAGGGTAAATCAGTACAATAACTGATGCAACGTGCACTCTCGAGCTCTAGTTAGTTGTCAAGTAGCGACACCCCAAGTCTCCCATTTTCAGCCCTGAACCACAGCCACAATATAACGCTTACTAGAGGGACTTCAGCAAGTATTAGTTTGAAGGGAAATGAATTTCTTTTTGACTTCGCTTTTTCGGGATAAATAAGTGTCGAAACCCTATTGCTGAAAGAAGAAATGCTAGTGTGAGACCAATCAAGAAAAGCTGACTTAATCCGAACAATCCCCCGGCTGGCAATGCAAGGGCCAATCCCGAAATTCCGACTAGGATTCGAATACAAATTCCCTTAACTCCCTGGCCCAAGTCTCCCAGGCCTATCAAGTATCCCTGGAGCGCCGCTGAAACCAAGGCTACCCCGATCAGAGCAGTGGAAAAAGCTTGCAGATTTTCCAATGTGCTACCTTGCAACAATAGCGCCGGATTGAACACAAAGAAAAATGGGACAAAGTAAATTATTGCCCCCAGCCTCATAGCCTCTAAACCAGCGCGCATGGGTGAAACATTAGCGACGGAGGCAGCCGCAAAGGCTGCTAATGCAACGGGCGGCGTGATGAAACTCAGCATGCCCCAATACATGACAAACATGTGGCTAGCCAAGGGATCCAAACCGGAATTCGTCAGGGCCGGTACTAGTGTGATTGCTAGAAAGATGTAAGCTGCCGTCACCGTCATACCAATACCTAGGATAAAACTTGTCAACGCCCCCATTATCAGCAAGATGACGACATTCTCTCCTGCGAGATAAACCAAATCATTGGCGATAGTGCCAGCGATACCCGTCACAGCGAGTCCTCCTATAATGAGGCCGACGGCCGCCAGTATCCCTGCAAGCTCCGCCAATACCTTTCCCATTTGTGCCACTAATAGCATAAACTTGTTGAAGGAAAGGCGATGAGATGTGACCTGGTTGATCACCAACAACAAACCAGTAGCATAAAAAGGTGCAACTGCTTCTCTTTGTAGATAAACAAGCATCCAAATAAGGGCGGCGAACACCGCAATAAAATACCAACCCTCCTTGAACACCCTCCCAAGCCTGGGCAATTCTTCTCGAGGCAACCCTTTCAGTTCTTTGCGTGCAGCGTAGGCGTCGATCTGCATAAATAGACCGAAGAAGTACAAAACTGAGGGTATGATTGCAGCAATGGCGACGGTGACATAGCTGATGTTAAGAAAACTGGCCATGACAAAGGCTGTGGCTCCCATTATTGGGGGCATAAATACGCCACCAGTCGATGCACAGGCTTCCACGCCTGAGGCATACTCCTTACTGAAACCAATCCGACACATGGCAGGAATGGAAAGCGGGCCCGTGGTCAGAACGTTGCTAATAGGCCCGCCACTCATGGATCCCATTAGTCCACTAGAAAAAATCGCTACCTTTGCCGGGCCGCCACGCAAATTTCCCAACAAGGCAAAAGCAAGATTGATAAAGAAAGGGCCTCCGCCGGTATACTGCAGTGATATACCAAAAATGAGAAAGCCGAATACGAGAGTAGCAAAAACTCGCATCGGCAAACCAAAAAGGCTCTCCTCTCCCAGCACATGAAAGATGGCTGCGTCGGTAATGGGGATTCTTAGAGCAGCTATAACGTCAGGTAATTGATCAGCAAAAGTGGGATACAGCGAGAAAATTGCGACAATAATAAACACTGGCCAGCCACCAGCTCTGCGCCCAGCTTCCATCACAACAGCCCAGGTCATCAGCGCCAGCCACACGCCGACAGGTGGCGCCGTATATTCCCAAGCCTCAAGTACTATGCGCTCTGCATATAAAGCATAGTAGAAAAACATGATGGCAATCAGCACTATGGCCCCGATGTCATACCAGGGCACATGAGTAGGGCTGTATTTGCTGCCGGGAAAGGTGATAAATACCATACATAACATTACGCCGGTAATGAGATACATGTAGCGACTGTCCAACATGACGTAACCAACGAAGAATCCGAAATTAAAAATCTGGTTTATAGCCAACACAATGGAGCATGCTGTCATTATTGCCATAACCGTGCGCCAGCGCTTGGGCAGCTCGCGATATCGGAGCTTTTCGATTTTTTCCTTCTCAGAATCCGGTAACTGGGAGCTATGTGGCTCAAGAAGTTCAGACATATGAATTGGGACTATAGACCCTCGCCCAGAGTAATCATTCCTGCTTCGGCAAGAGCCTTCTCCCGCACCGATAACCAGGACTGCTCAAACGCCGCGTAATTTTCTGGAGCTGAAGGTAAGAAGTTTCCCCAGGCCTGTTGCAGTACAAATTGACGTCGGAGATTACGCTGGTTCTGCCTTTCAGCTTCTTCAGTCCAAGCCCCAATCTCTCGATAGTATCTAATGGCACCGGGATGATAGGGGACAAACGCCTGTCCGAATTTCTGCCGATCCATACGCCACCCTGTAGCGCCAGGTGCATTATTTTTATACGCTTCAAAATTTTGGTGCATAACCTTCACAGTGCTATAGACCAGAATTTCATCCGAACTATCCAAGCCAACAAGTAACGGATATGCAGAGGAGAAAACCTCTATCCCTTCGGAGGAAATTGTCGGACCTTCCAATGCAATGTGAGGTACGTACCAAGGCAATCGCGCACGGACGCGCGCCACGGCCTCAGCATCCCCATGAGGCAACTCAGGAAAGGTGAGACCTCTGGGTGAAGCTTCGATACGCAAAAAGGGTGGCGAATTGCAGGCTCCTCCTACTACATCCGCGCGGTTGTTCACCACAGCATCCGCAGAGGCGTTGTAACCTCCTACTTCCACGCGAGTTACATCGTCCCATGTCAGGTTGGCATATGATAATAAAGCCGCCATTGCATTGTTCAGTGAAGGCGCCCCCTGAACGAAGGTCACCCGTTTACCTTTTATGTCAGAGACACTCCTAATATTTGCGTCGGTGGCTGTGACCAGAGTATACGAGCAACTATCGGAATAATTCGACATCAACACACGGATAGGTTGCGGTCCCCAGATCTTGGAGGCAAAGTTGAGAATTCCTTCTTGAGCATAGATGGCTTCAGATCCACCTGCCGAAAAATGTACTCGTCCAGCTCGCAAAGTAGCAAGCCGCGAAACATCGTTACGGCCCGGAATAACCCGGAGGTTAGTCTGGTACTTACGCTGCAGAATATTGCCAATTGCAACCGCCTGGCTATAACCACCGGTACCAGTTTGATAGGCCGACCAAGCAACAGTTTTAGGAAAGAGAATGCCATCCGCAGCATTGGCTAAGTTTATAAATAACGGAACTAACAGGAGCAGAGGCAACCAAATATTTACCAGCTTAATAAAAGAAGAAACAGATCCAGTTAACCAACCTTGCATAAACACCACCAAGATTATTATTTTTAGCTGGAGCTAGCATAGCCCAGCTCTATAGACTTTGCCATGCGAGTCAACAGCACAAAAAAGGCACTGCAACAATTTCGTTGCAGTGCCTCTATCAAGTTTCAAGTTAACCGACTGGGCAGTATCCCTAGAAGCAGGTGTTCTAGCGTGTAACCGTTACGTTCACATTCTGATAAGAGAACATGGAGCCATCGCTGGCAATACCCCTCAGAACATATTCACCCGGCCGGTCAAAAGTGACTATCGACGTCCACCGATTACCTTCAGGCACTTCAGGAACAATATAGGGTGGCGACCAAGGTGAATTCGCATATGCGCGTGAATCCATATAAGTTTTGAATTGTGCTGGCTCAAATTTAGCGTATTTAGCCGGTCCTCGGTAAATACTCCATGAGAAGCGTAAACCTGGTCCGCTCATTACAACGATTGACTGAGGCGTACGATAGATCTGGCCAGGACTGGCGCCAATTCCGCCGAGCCCTGGACGCCGCTCGGGAAGATTGTCCGGGTCGTGTGCCTCCACAGACAGGTCTAGTGGCTCGCCAACCCGTGCAGTTCGGAATGCTTCACCATCTACACGCAATTCCGGTGGAATGTTGGTTCTTAGCCTGTCATCGAGGCTACCGAAGGAACCACCTACCTCTGTGGAAATTACCTGTGGATTGATTCGATAATCAGGCATTAGACTAGCATAGGCTCGTGCCACATGGTTCTTGGTCCTTAAGGTCCAAACCATCTCATTCGTGCCGAAATCGGAAGGCACATCAATCGTAAACAGAAAAGGGTTGCGTCGTGGATAGAAATGGGTAGGCTGGCCCTGGTCCGCTATTGCGAAATCGTAGCCCTCGATCTCCAGGTTATCCAGTGCCGCTTCTCCTACGATCGAAAAATAGTTGTCTGGACCTATGGGTACATCCAATTCTTCTTCCCAATTTGAATTCATGTAACCGAAAAAAAGCTTGTAAGAGCCATCATCATTAGGCCACCAACCTTCATAAGCCGGCGATACAATTTCGCCGGATAGAACCATGTACCGACCCTGCCCATGGGCAACCTGAGTCGTGAAAAAAAGCGCCAGCATTAGTGCTAGCGCTACTTTTTTTGCGTAATTGCCAATCATTATTTTTACTCGCTATCTCCTTCACTCGTTGCCACCGCAAGCGTTTCAGGAGCCCAGCATAAGGGGCATCCCACATCATAATCGTTACGGTCCTTCATATTGGCGCGGCGAATCTCCATTTCTTCTTGGAATTCTTCTTCTGTCATGGTCACCGAATAACCCAGATCGATGAACATATTGGATACGGAGCGACGGCCACCACCAGCCCAGTTCCTAGCATCGGCTAAATTCGGATTTGATGCACTAGTATCCATGTAGCCTGTGGTATGCAAGATGGTGCCTTTAGGCAGCAAGGGCGCCTTATCTTCCTTATAGATATACTGCTTCACCCAGTTGTGGTCATAACCTACGCAGTTCAGAGTGAACTGATTGTGGCCCCAGATCGCCTCAAGGCACATACGTACACCCGGAGCGTGAAGGTGAGGCTCGAAAGCCATGATCTTAGTATGCTCCTGCAACACAACATAGTTATGCACTTCTTGGTTGGGTTTGTTCGGAACGATATCAACGTCCACACCGTTGCCAGTTCGGGGGCCACGTTTAGTATATTTCGGCTCATAGCCATGGGGAAAAAAATTGATACCAAACTCCAAATGGCCTGTTGTTTCACGACCATTGGAGTGCAGGTGCGCCGCATTAAGGTGCAGTGCTGAATTCGCCTGCAACAACCGACCAGCACTGTCTGGAAAAACATCACCATTACGACCCACTTCGTGAATCGGCCAACCAACACGGCTTTCAGGAAGGATGTAAGTACCATCTTCACTGAGCACCCCACTCGCGTAAGTCATGTGATGCCAGATCCAGCGCCCACCCACTGTTCCACTGCCAATGTCGGTAGGAATATCGTTAAATTCCCGTACCTCGATGGATTTTACATAACGATCTTCGGTGAGCCCGGTGGGAACTATCCCTATATCACCCCACCAATCAGGGGCAATGGCAGGTTTTGTGAAATCTGGTCCGACTAGGACCAAATCCGGGTCGCCCAAAGTCCACGCATCACTATCACTTAGCACCAGTGCAGGCGGTTCGTTATCAGGATCACCACGCGGTGCTCCGTTTTGCGCCCAGGCTTGGATCATGGCCAGCTCTAAATCAGACAATGAATAATCACTCTCAAAGCCATCGATACCGATGTTTTTCTCTACGTACCAAGGCGGCATGGCTCCCATCCGGTCACGTATTGCAGTTCGATACATGATTACAGGTGCCCATGGACGTACTTCTTCGAAGGACGTAAACGACATCGGCCCACCACCTCCGGGTCGATGACATTGCACGCAGCTTCGCTGCAGAACAGGCGCTATATGGTCAGCGTAAGTTACATCACTAGGCTGGATGTCCCAATCGGCTACGTCATAATAATGGGGTTGGTGATTGGCGACACTGGCATCGTGCGCCTGCCCCAATACGACGCCGGGAACGAACAGCGCAGGAATGAAAAGAAAAGCGAGAAATTTTCTAACTATCATTGCAGGGCTCCTCATGCTGGTTTTCTCTTAAAATTGAAAACTTCTAGTCACTACACAATTGTTGCAGTTTAATTGAAATCAAGAGCTTACAGTGTTTCCGGTAACAATTAGTTGCATTCGGAAAAGCTTTTTTATTGGACTCCCAACAGCATAGTTTCCCCGCTCCAAATTGTCTACCAATTTGACTAGAAATCCGCCAAGCGCGCAACTGCAAACACCCCGAATTGGAAATTTTACAGCGCAAAAGCCTGTAGTGTGGTACCAGAGGGAATTAGCACATATTGGCGCCCATCCAGCATATAGGTAACAGCAGCTGCACCCCAGATGCGGGATCCTGTCTGGTAATGCCAAAGGTTTTCCCCAGTTTCTGCATTGAATGCCATAAAATTCCCTTCGTGGTCACCAGCAAATACAAGGCCTGAAGCAGTGGTCATGACCCCGCCAAATGTGGGAGAGGGATAAGTAAATTCCCATTCCAGTTCCCCAGTGTGGACATCCAGTGCGCGCAATGCTCCATGGCCCTTTTCCGCGTCGATAAACACTGTTCCTCCAAAATTAGATTGTCCCGGCGTGTTGGCTGGTTCCTCAGCCACATAAGTAGCGCAGGTTTCACGGGCCGTGAGGATAAAAAGATCAAGCCCGGGATAGAACGAGGGCGGATAAAAATTGGTTGAACCCCAAGGATCAGGCAGACAACCCTGCGAACCGTCATTGAGCACAATCGGTCTACCATCAGCCCCAATTTCCCGGGCCCAAGTAGTAGCAGTAAAAGGCTCACCTAATAGGAACTCTCCGGTAACGCGATCCAGTACGTAAAAAAATCCGTTACGATTGCCCACCATAACTACCCTCCTGGGTTCGCCTTCCCAATCTATGTTGGCGAGAACGGGTATTTGATTAGCGTCCCAGTCATTAACGTCATGAGGCGTGAACTGATAGTGCCAGCGTAATTCACCAGTGTTAGCGTCTAAGGCTACGATAGAATCGGTATACAAATTATCGCCGGGACGATTCTCATCGTAATAATCTGGGTTCGGATTGCCTACCCCCCAATAGATAAGATTCAGATCCGGATCATAACTGCCATTCATCCAAGTGCCACCTCCGCCCGCGGCAAGCACGGCAGGGTCATTAGGCCAAGTCTCACTACCCACCTCCCCAGGTCCGGGTACAGTATTAAATCGCCAAATGCGCTCTCCAGATATCGGGTCAAAGGCATCAATAAAACCGCGAGTTTGATATTCACCACCAGAAATACCGACGATTACTTTGTTATCGAGCACTAATGGCGCCAAGGTTGCGGAATACCCAATCCTATAATCCGCCAGTTCGCGCTCCCATAATACGTCTCCGGTTCGGCGGTCGAAAGACATTAAGTAAGCATCCAAGGTCACCATAAATAATTGATTACCCAACATGCCGAATCCACGATTCACCGGGGCGCTTGCCCCATAGGTCAAATCATTAGGCAGGTTTCGACGATACCGCCAGAATGCCCGACCAGTTCGAGCATCTAAGGCCCACGCATAGTTATTTGAGCCAGTCACGTACAAGACGCCATTGTCGAGAAGAGGCGTCGTTTCAAATCCACGTCCGCGTGTTGTAGTGCCTGTCTGAAAAGTCCAAACTGGACGCAATTGATCCACATTACTCGGAGTGATCTGAATCAGCGGGCTATGGCGCCTTCCACTGTAATCACCGGAATAGGTTAGCCAACGAGTAGGGTCATTAAATCCATTCAGCAAATCTTCGAAAGAAGGCCCATCGTTGTCCTGTGCGATAGACTCACTAAACGGTAAAATGCATAACCAGATGCAAAACAATTTAATTAATTTGTTCGTAAACATTTTTGTACTTCTCATTATTGTAGGAGGGTCAACGACTCCGGTTTGATTGCAGGTAGCTTATTAAATCATCGACGTCAGTATTGCTTAAGGAGCTTTCCGCAAAAGTGGGCATCAATGATTGTTGCTCGTACCTCAGCTCACGCAAATTCGATTTGGTAAATCCCCGCAGAACCTGATTGCTGTCCATCATCTGAATTGAAAAAGCATCCTCACTCTTTATTGTCCCTTGTACACTTTCATTATCCATTGTGATAAATGAAACTGGTTTATAAAGACGGGTAATATTGACACTGGGGTTCCTGATGGAACTGATAAGCGCACTCAATGAACGACGGGCAGTAATATTGGACAAGTCTGGTCCCAGACTTCCGCCATTACCATTTGCCCTATGGCAATCGGAACAGTATCTTGTAAAAAGTTGAGCTCCCCGGCTTGAATCACCCGCGACTTCATTCGAAGTACCAACCTCAGCAACACTTCGAAGGAAAGATACAAGCATCCAGATTTCAGTATCAGGGAAGCTATGCGGAGGCATAATGCTGCCAGAAATCCCGTCACGAATAGTCTGAAAGACATCCTCTTCCGATAATTGCCTTTGTGACCACATCATTGTTAAGTCTGGGGCGTCTATAGTTGAAATACCTTTAGCATCGGCCCCGTGACAGGTCGCACACTGAGCTCGGAAGATTGAACCACCTGCGCGGGCAGCACGCGGGTCCGTTTCTAATGGATTTAATGTCTGAGCATAAGAATTAACTACTAATAGCATTAGCAGCAAAAGCGAATTAAGGGAAATTGCTAATTGGCTATTGTTTATTGTTCTGTTGGATTTCAAATCCTATTCTCACTTCGAATTATCAAACGGGTGTTGCCAACTTCGCAGAATACCACCAACTCTTCTATCAGGCGACATACCACAAATCCTGGTTAAGACCAGCTTTTATTGACATTGCCCTCTATTAGATTAATCCTATACCATTAAGCTAGTTACACGAATCCTTACACTAACAATATCGGAGGGAGTGATGAGTCGCAATCCGAAGAAAAAATATATAGAAATTATTACCTCTGTTTGCGCTGCAGCAGTGCTTGGTACCATCGTACTGGTATCGCAAACTGGTGTTATTTCGGCCCAATCAAACAACTTTCAGGGTGGCACACCACAGGTAAGCCAAACTCCCGACATGAGTAATATTCGCATTCTGTTTCCTGCCGGTGTGCGTTCTGCATGGCACACCCATACCTGGGGTCAGTTACTGATGATCGAAGAGGGAATTGGCCTGCATCAGATTCGGGGTCGAACTATCGAGGAATTCCACCCAGGTGAACCTTTTTGGACACCGGCGGACATTGAGCATTGGCATGGTGCCCATCCGGAAGTAGATGCCCACCAGCTAACCATTTACGAAGGCGGAGTAGAGTGGCTCGATCCGGTAACCGATGAACAATACCGAGGCGTTCGCTTTCGCCCAATGGCCCGTTCGTCCAACTGATCAACATTATCGACTGTAAAGTTCCGTACAGAACCAAGAAAAGCTGGTGGAATTATGAAAGTCCCACTGGCTTTTTTGGTTCTGGAATCTCAAAAATTTGCCTCTGGTAATCAATCACATTGAATAATTTTTTCATTAAAACAAGCAATCTTATACTACGTTAGACGGACCACCTGCGTATCACGGCCTCTTATCATTTTATTAGAAAATCGGAATCGTTATGAGTACTCACGTTTTGCAAACATTAACAATTCTTGGCTGCGCTAGTCTGCTCTTCACGTGCGGGCAAGATCAACCTTCTGCCCCTGCGCTAAGCTTTGAAGAAGCTTTACAAGAGCAATTGATCCTAGCTGAGCC
>Ga0163108_10002632_pt1 | contig 12938 bp, 8 predicted proteins | sample Fk1155metaG_FD_109644 | JGI IMG/M metagenome (GOLD analysis project Ga0163108, IMG submission 109644) | Marine microbial communities from the Central Pacific Ocean - Fk160115 155m metaG | ecosystem: Environmental > Aquatic > Marine > Oceanic > Photic zone | place: The Central Pacific Ocean...
TGCGCGTCGTTCCAGATGTAGGTGTAGCCCTGCCAGTACTGGTCGCCGTTGGATTCGTCGCCACTGAGACGTTCGTGGTGCATGATCCGCGTCTCGACCCGGCGACGGCTGTCGGGCTGGCCCTGCTTCATTTCCAGGAAAATCGTCTCGACGATCACCGTACCGTCGGGGAACTTCCAGCCGGGAGGTGATCCCGGAGCCGGTTGCGGGTAAAGCAGCGTTTCGAATTCGATCTGCGATTTCCCCGGCAAGCCCAGCAACCGCTGTTTCGTGGCGCCGTCGGTCCATTGTGGCGAATTGACGGTGTAGGGGATCAGTCCCGCTGCGGGAACCAGGTCCTTGACCGAGGCAAACAGGCCCGTATCGGCAAGTCGTCGGGGAAACGTGCTCTTGCGGCCGGCGTCGGGGTTGGGCACCAGTTCATGGAGACGACCGCTGACGTGATCGAGCAGGTAGAGTTCGCCCTGGCCGTCTTGGCCGAATCCCACCAGCCGCAGGCTGGAATCGACCAGTTCCGAGGCCGAGACGAGCTTGTCGGCCTTGCGATCGTAGCGAAGCTGCCAGATCCGACCGGTGTCGTAGTCCCCGTAGATGTAGGCGCCGCGGAGCTTGGGCAGGGCCTTGCCGTGGTAGATGAAACCACCGGTGATCGAACGGAAGTTGGCGTGGTCGTGTTCGATGATCGGGGGAGTGATGTTGGTCGGGCCGCGGGGCCGCTCGGGTTCAAATGGATGCGAACCTTCCGTCAGGCTCCATCCGAAATTGGCGCCCCGTTGGACACGGAAGACCATCTCCCAGAGATCCTGGCCGATGTTTCCGGTCCAGAGGTCTCCGGTGGCCGTGTCGAAACTCATTTTCCACGGCTGTCGCAGCCCGTAAGCCCAGATCTCGGGCCGAGCGCCCTTGATGTCGAGAAACGGGTTGTCGCGGGGCACCGTGTAGGGGAGTTTCTCGCCCGGGTGATCGACGTCGATGCGGAGAATCGATCCGGGAAGATTCGTGAGATCCTGTCCGGTCAGGTAGAGATCGGCAATCCCGCTACTGTCGCCGGTTGCGATGTAGAGGTAACCGTCCGGGCCGAACTGCAGGCAGCCGCCGTTGTGACCACCCGAGGCCCATTCCAGGACGATCTGTTCGCTCTTGGGGTCACAAACCGGGGGCTCGCCCGGCAATACACGAAAACGCGAGACCCGCGTTCCCTTGGGCAGTTCCTCGGTGTTGCTCGTGACGATCGTGGCGTAGGCGTAGCGGACCTTCGGGTACTTCGGGTGCAGGGCAAATCCGTAGGCCGAACAGGTCTTGGGCTTGGTACGACCAAGCACCTGGTTGGCGTCCAGGACCAGGTCACCCTTGGTGGCGTTGCGGTCCACCGGCACCGAATAGATCCGGCCGTAGCGTTCGACGACCAGTAGCCGATTGATGCCCGCCGAATAATTCATGTCGAGTGGTTCATCGAACTTCAGCCCGGTGAAGGCAATCCGTGTCCTGTACGGACTGGGCGGATCCGGAGACCCCTTCACTCGAGACGTGGTCCAGGGGACCCGCGTCTTTGTGTTGAAGGCAGGCCGGTCGGCAGCCAACGCCGTGGTGGCAGCAAGAACCAGGCCGGTGACAAGAATCGTTCGGACCAGGGATGTCACGGTGCGGTCTCCTTCGAAAACGGTGCGGCCAATCAGCATACAATCTCGGCAACGGCACAACCACGACGCACGCCCCGTGAAACGCGAGTTCGGGCGTTATTGGCTAGAAAGATCAATGCACCTTGATCGGTGGAAACGCCGATCAGTAGAATCACGGAACCCAGGTCACTCCCGAACCGACAAGGCTGCATGATGCCCCTGCCCGTTGATTCTTCGTTGGCGATGCGTCGCCGGGCTTTTCTCGAGTCGGGACTGGCAGCTGGTGGATTGGCCGGAATGGGGTTGGCGTTGCCGGATTTGCTGGCCGCCCGCGAGGCGTCGGCCGCCAACGGTGGCCGACGTGGGTCGGCGAAAGCGGCCATCCTGCTGTACATGACCGGTGGTCCGGCTCAGCAGGAAAGCTTCGACATGAAGCCCAGGGCCAACCAGGGCTACCGTGGTGAGAATGATCCGATTGCGACCACGGCCCCGGGGATGGAAATCTGTGAACTGCTGCCGATGATGGCCCAGCAGGCTCACCGTTACTCGGTCATCCGTTCGACTTTTCACAACAGCAACACGCACGGCATCGGCGTCCACTACAACATGACGGGGTTGAAGAATGCCCCGCGGACCCGTGGCGAGCCGCAGATGGATCGCCGCGACCCCCCGTGTGTCGGGGGCGTGATCCGTCAACTGCGGGGCGATCGCAACGGGTTGCCGGCATCGGTTCATCTCCCGGTTCGCATCGGCGACCAGAACAACTTCCAATGGGGTGGCCAGCACGCCGGGTTCCTCGGCTCCCAGTTCGACCCGCTGATGTTGATCGACGAATCATGGAAACCGGGCACGTTGCCGCCGGGATTCTCTCCTCCCCAGGGTGTCAGCAAGTCGCGGCAGGGTCGTCGCCAGCAACTGCTGACGGGAATCGACAAGGGGCGACCCATCGCCTCGGTCTCCGAGCAGAATTACGGCCGGTTTCAGCAGCAGGCGCTGGATATCCTGGGGTCGAACTCGGCCTGGCGGGCTTTCACGATCGACGACGAGTCACCGGAAACGCTGGCCCGCTACGGTGACAACAAGTTCGGCCGTAGTTGCCTGGTGGCGCGGCGGCTGGTTGAAGCCGGTGTCGGGCTGGTGACGGTGCCCTGGATGTACCTGCACTCGACAAAAAACTTCGATACTCACGCCAAGCACTTCAAGGTCATGAAGGACCTGCTGATGCCACCGCTGGACCGGGCCTTCTCGGCCTTGCTGGAAGACCTGGCCGAGCGGGGAATGCTCGACGAGACGATCGTGGCCTGGACGGGGGAATTCGGACGGACGCCCAAGATCAACAAGAACGCGGGTCGGGACCACTGGGGCGCCGTTTACAGCACGGTGCTGGCCGGCGGAGGCATCCGCGGCGGTCAGGTCCACGGGTCCAGCGACAAGATCGCCGGTTACCCGGCCGACAATCCGGTGCACGTCCGTGACTTCGTGGCGACGATCTACCACTCGCTGGGCTACGACTCCGACACCCGTGTCGTCGACCCTACCGGACGACCGGTTTTTGTCGTCGAGGGCACGCCGGTCCACGACCTCTACTAGGCCGGCTGGCAAACCCGGATCCCGGTCGCTTTCGTCGTGTGCCTCGGCGTGGCACAATCGACCGACGTTAACCGCAGTGCAGTCGATCCGAACGGGACGGGAAACTCATGTCACAGGTGGAACAAGATCGCCAGGCGATTCTCGAGGCGAAACAGCGTGGCGGGCTGGCGACGTTGCTGTCCTATGGCCGGTTGTCGGGTCCGGGATGGCTGCAGGGGGCGATCACGCTGGGAGGCGGTTCGCTGGCCGGCAGCCTCTACCTGGGCGTGATCGGCGGCTACGAGATGATGTGGCTGCAGCCGGTGATGATGATCCTGGGCATCGTGATGCTCAGCGCCATCGGCTACGTCGCCCTGTCGACCGGCGAACGTCCCTTTCACGCGATTAACCGGCACGTCAACCCCGTGCTGGGGTGGGGTTGGGCGATCGCCACGTTGATGGCCAACCTGGTCTGGGCGATGCCCCAGTTTTCACTGGGAACGGCGGCACTGCAGCAGAACCTGCTGCCCGACGCGCTGGGAGGGGACCAGGGGAAGTACATCGCCGTGGGGTTGCTGTTTGGCGTATCGGCGATCGTGATCTGGTTCTACGACAGCGGTGGCTGGGGGTTGAAGCTGTTCGAGATCCTGTTGAAAGTCATGGTGGCCGTGGTCGTGCTGAGTTTTTTCGGCGTGGTCGTCGCGATGTCGAACCAGGAAGCCGGGTTGCCCTGGGGCGAGATCCTGGCTGGTTTCATTCCCGATCCGTCCCTGCTCTCGCGGCCGGCTGCCGCGTTTGAACAGGTGCTGGGACAAACCGCGAACGCTGATTACTGGCGAGACCAGATTCTTTCGACCCAGCGTGATCGGATGGTCACCGCGGCGGCGACGGCGGTGGGGATCAACATGACCTTCCTGTTGCCTTACTCGTTCCTGAAACGTGGCTGGGATCGAGATTTCCGAGGCCTGGCAACCTTCGATCTGTCGGTGGGCCTGTTTCTGCCATTCCTGCTGGCGACCAGTTGTGTTGTGATCGCCTCGGCCAACCAGTTCCACGGTCAATACGACAAGGGCCTGGTCGGCGAGGGACCGGCAACCCCGGGGATCACCGACAAGCTCAAGAGTGGTTACGAGAAGAATATCAGTGGATTGAACGATCACCTCGTGGATGCCAACAAGGGCGCCCCACCTGAGGACTCCGACATCGGTGCTGCAGACCATCGGATTGCCGCGATGCTTGTCCCCCGCGATTCGTTCCTGCTGGCCAACTCACTGGAGAAGCTCACCGGTCGGACGGTCGCACACGTGGTGTTTGGCATCGGCGTCGTCGGCATGGCCTTCTCGACGATCATTATTCTGATGCTGATCAACGGGTTCACCGTCTGCGAGATGATCGGGCTGCCCTCGGCCGGTTTTCAACATCGGGCCTGGAGCCTGTTGCCAGGAATCACCGGTGCGCTGGGCTTCCTGTTCCTCTGGGGCGACAGCGAGGCGAGGTTCTGGCTGGCGGTGCCGACGAGTGTCTTCGGCATGGTGCTGCTGCCGATCGCCTACCTGACGTTTTTCCTGATGATGAACAACCGCAGCCTGCTGGGCGAACATCTGCCACGGGGTGGCAAACGGATTGCCGTCAACCTGGCGATGCTGGTTGCACTTGTGGCGGCCACGATCGGGGCCGGCTATTCGATCTGGAGCAAGACGCAGTGGAAGGGTGTCGCGGTCGTGGTGGTGTTTCTGGGCCTGGCCGGCGTGGTCCATGTCGTTCGTGGTGGGAAACCGCCCGCAGAGCCAGAACCGGCCGAGGCACCTGATCTTGCGGGTTCGGACCCGGTCTCGTCTGCAGGAGAGTAATCCCATGCGGTTGGCCTGGATGCTTGTCGCTCTGGTCGTGCTGATGCCGGTGGAACCGGCCAGGGCATCCGAGCGGCCCAACGTGGTTTTCTTCCTGGTCGATGACCTGGGCTGGACCGACCTGGGATGTTTCGGCAGTTCCTTTTATGACACGCCTCACGTTGACAGCCTGGCCCGCTCGGGCATGCGATTCACCAACGCCTATGCCGCCTGCCCGGTCTGCAGTCCGACCCGGGCCAGTATCCTGACCGGCAAGTACCCCTCGCGGATCGGCATCACCGACTACATCAACGCCGGCGGCGGTAACCAGCCGCGGAAATGGCGACGCAACACGAAGCTGATGCCTTCCGCCTACAAGGATCGGATGGCACACGAGGAAGTGACGCTGGCCGAGGCCTTGAAGGGTGCCGGTTATGCAACCTTCTTCGCCGGCAAGTGGCACCTGGGGCCGGAGGGTTTCTGGCCCGAGAGCCAGGGGTTTGACGTCAACCGCGGGGGCATCACCCGTGGTGGCCCTTACGGGGGCAAGAAGTACTTCTCGCCCTACGGCAACCCGCGGCTGAAGGATGGTCCGCCGGGAGAACACCTGCCGGCCCGCCTGGCCAATGAGACGGTGAAGTTCATCGAGGCCAACCGCAAGAAGCCCTTCCTGGCCTATCTCTCGTTCTACTCGGTTCATACCCCGCTGATCGCTCGTGCGGACCTCCGCGAGAAGTACCGGGCGAAACGGAAGGCACTTGATGCCCGGGTCGTGGCCGGAGAGTTTTCGCGGCGTGAGCATCGCAGACGGGTGCGGACACTGCAGGCCCACGCGGTCTATGCGGGAATGGTCGAGGCGATGGATCAGGCGGTGGGCACCGTGCTGTCGGGACTGAAGAGGCTGGGCCTGGAAAAGAATACGATCGTGTTCTTCATGTCCGACAACGGCGGGTTGTCGACTTCCGAGGGGCATCCGACCAGTAACCTGCCACTGCGAGGTGGCAAGGGGTGGATGTACGAGGGGGGAATCCGCGAGCCGATGATTGTCCGCTGGCCGGGTGTCACCACCGCCGGCAGTGTCTGCAAGCAGGTGGTCACCAGCACCGACTTCTATCCGACGATTCTCGAGATGACCGGGCTGAAGGCCCGGCCCGATCAGCACCGCGACGGCATGAGTTTCGTGTCGCTGCTGAAGGGAGGCAGCCGAAAGCGCGGACCGCTGCTGTGGCATTACCCGCACTACGGAAACCAGGGCGGAGCTCCCGCGGGTGCGATTCGCGAAGGACAATGGAAGTTGATCGAATGGTACGAGGACCAGCGGGTGGAATTGTTCGATCTCGAGAACGACATCGGCGAGACCCGGGACCTGGCGAAACGCCAGCCCGATCGGGCGCGGGCCATGCAGGCCACGCTGCACCGGATGCTCAAGGAGACCGGGGCGGTGATGCCAGCTCGCAACGGCCGGTTTGATGCGAAGAAGCGAGAGGGGCGGTGATTGTTCCGGAGTCTCCAGGCGGTTCAACGGTCGCGCCGTGGTTTCGAGCGTGGTTGCGTCGAGTGTTTCTGTTCCTGCTGGTTCCCTACCTGGCGCTGGTCCTGATGTTTGCCTGGTTGCAGCGATCGATGATGTACTTTCCCACGCGAGTGGCGACGGTGCCGACTGCCGAGTGCGGTCTGGCGCCAGGGCAGGTTCATGAAATCGAGGTGCCCATGGCCGACGACCTGATGCTGCATGGCTGGTTGGCGCTGGCCGATGGCCAGGCCGCCGGTGATTCCGTCGAAGGCCTCGAGAGACTTTCCGAGGGCAGAACACTGCTGCTGTATTTTCCCGGCAATGCCGGGCACCGTGGCTACCGGGCCGACGCGATCGCCGGACTCACGAATCTGGGACTCGACGTGGTGCTCGTCGATTACCGCGGCTACGCTGAAAATTCCGGAAAACCGACCGAGGCGTCGTTGCACGCTGACGCCCGGGACACCCACGCCTGGCTGGTGGCCCGTGGCGTTGCTGCCGATCGACTGATCCTCTTCGGGGAATCGCTGGGCTGCGCGGTCGCGGTCCGCCTGGCGGCTGATCTGTGCCGCGGCGGCGAGTCGCCTGCCGGGCTGCTGCTGCGATCCCCGTTTTCTTCGATGACCGATACCGGCCGTCACCACTATCCCTGGCTGCCGGTGAGCTGGTTGCTGGTCGACCGTTACGAGTCGATCGATCACATCGGCGACGTGACCTGTCCTCTGACGATCGTACACGGTGCAGAAGATCAGCTGATTCCGGTTGGTTTGTCGCGTAAACTGTTCGCGGCAGCCCCGTCGCAGTCGGCCACGGGAGTCGAGCGGAGGTTCGTCGAATTGCCGGGGATTGGTCATAATGCGATTCCGCACCCACCGATTGTCGGGGCGGTGAGAAGCTTGATGGTAGAGAGAGAGTGACAAGTCAAATGGAGATCAGGGACATGCGTGGTGAGTTACAGACGCGGCGTGATTTCATCACCGGTGCCACGGCACTGGCCGCCGGTGCGACGTTGGCCGGAGTGGCCACGGCCGAATCGAAACCGAAATTTCGGTTGAAGTACATTGTCGGTGCCGCGATGTACGGCACAAAACCCCTGGCCGAGATCCTGCCGGAAGTCCGCAAGACCGGGGCCGAGGCGGTCGAGTTCTGGGCGCGGCCGCACGGCAACCAGCGGGAACAGGTCGACAAGCTGGGCGTGGAGGCCGTGCGGGATTTGCTGAAGAAGAACCGGGTACGGATGGGCAGCCTGACGTGTTTCAAGTACGGCATCTTCGGGATGCAACCGGAAATGAAACTGGTCAAGTCGCTTGGTGGCGACATGGTGATCTGCAACAGCGTGGGTCCACGTGGCCTGAAGGGCGACGCTTTGAAGTCGGCCGTCAAGTCCCTGGCCGAGAAGCTGAAACCTCACGTGGCCAGAGCCGAGGAACTCGGCGTGATCCTGGGAGTCGAGAACCACGGCGGGACGATCATCAACTCGCCGGAATCCCAGTTGATGCTGATGGACCTGGTGCCTTCGTCGCACCTGGGAATGGCCCTGGCTGGTTACCACATGCCGCAGAATCCGGACCTGATCGGAAGGCACATCCAGCGACTGGGCAAGCGGCTTGTTCACTTCCAGGCGTGGGAGCACGGGATGGGTTGCAGCAAGAAATTGCCCAAGGCACAGGAATTGATGCAGTTGCCCGGTCGCGGGCCGCTGGATTTTCGGCCGATCGTCAAGGCACTCAAGGCGATCAACTTCGGTGGACGGGTGGAGATATTCATGCACCCGGTGCCCCGGGGCATCCCGATCCTGGAGACGACCGCGAAGGTTACCGCCGAAATCAACCGATCACGGGCGTACCTCGAGAAGTGTCTCGTGCAGGCCTGATTCTTGCCCGAGAGTCCGGACTCAGACCTTGGGCAGCTCGTATCCCTTGCGGTACTCGCGTCCGAGCAGGTCGTTGGCCGCCTTGTCGTTGGTGAATGTTTCGGTCCTGGCGTCGAATTCGAGCCGCTTGCCGGTCCGGTAGGCGATGTTGCCCAGGTGACACAGCATTGCCGAGTAGTGGCCTTCGAGAATGTCGGCATTGAGGTCTTCCTGCCGACGGTTCTTCACGCAGGTGATGAAATTCTGGTAGTGGCCACCATCATCGGTCCACTTCTTGTGGAATGACGGACCCGGCTTGCCACGTTGATGGAAGACGCGGTATCCGTCGCGATCGACCATCATGTAACCGGCGTCACCATAGAAGATGTTGTCGTTGTCGTTCTGGTGGGCGGGCATGCGATAGGGAGTGAAGTCGCGTTGTTCGAAGACATACAGCAGGTCCTCGTATTCCCAGGTGACGACCATGGCGTCGGGCACTTCGTGGGCATCGCCCTTCCATCCCAGCTTCGCCCCGCTGCAGCTGACCGCTTTGGGGGCGCCCAGGTTGAGTGCCCAGCGGCCCAGGTCGACCTGGTGCACGCCGTCGTTGCCCAGGTCGCCGGTGCCGTAGTCCCAGAGCCAGTGCCAACCGGTGTGGAAGCGGTTGCGGTTGAAGGGCCGCTTGGGGGCGGGGCCCATCCAGAGGTCGTAGTCGACTCCGGTGGGGACGGGTTCGTCCTTGCGGTGTGGCAGCCGGCCTCGCCGCTGGTTGTTGATGGCCTTGACCATCATCACCTTGCCGATGACCCCGTCGGCGAGCATCTTCCATGCCTTGCGGTAATGCGGGGCGGCGCGGAGATTGGTGCCGTGCTGGACAATTCGCTTGTACTTGCGAGCGGCCTGGACCGCCAATCGGCCCTCGCGCACGTTGTGCGAGGCAGGTTTCTCGACGTAGACGTCCTTGCCGGCCAGGCAGGCGTTGATTGTCACCGGGGCATGCCAGTGGTCGGGGGTGGCCACCGCCAGTGCATCGACGTCGTTTCGTTCCAGCAGCCTGCGGTAATCCACGACATGCTCGGGACGACGGCCGGAGATCTGTTCAATTTGCCGGCACAGCGCCGCGCCGCGGCTGTTGTCGATGTCGCAGATCGCCACGACCTGGCTTTCCTTGAGGCGCGCGAAAAAGCGGGCGAGTCCCGATCCTCGGCCACAGCCCAGCACGGCCACATTGACGGTTTCGCTGGGGGCCGCGGCAGCGGCGACGCCGAGCCCGGTGGCTGCTGCGGCAACCGAACCTTCCAGGAAGCTGCGTCGATCAAGATCGCTCATGTCGTTTCTCCCATACCCGTCGCCAGTCCAGTCGCGGTCATGCTACCGCCGCGACCACCGGGCAGGCAACCCGCGGAGAAGCGATTGAACCGCTTGCTGATCGCGGCGTAGAATCAGCGGATGACGTTTCGCAGACGACAATTGTTGCAGGCCGGAAGCCTGGGGGCGCTGGGGTTGTCGTTGCCGGCCGTCCTGCGATCCGAGCAGCGTCGGGACAGTTCCTCGCGTCGGCGGGCGAAGTCGTGCATCCTGTTCTTCATGGAAGGGGGGCCCAGCCAGATCGATCTCTGGGACATGAAGCCGTCAGCGCCACAGAACGTGCGGGGGCCCTACCGGCCGATCGCCACGTCGTTGCCGGGAATGCAGCTTTGCGAACACCTGCCGCTGTTGGCCCGGCAGATGCACCATCTGAGCGTGGTCCGCTCGGTCAGCCACACGTTCGTCGATCACAATGCCAGTTCCTACTTCATGCTGACTGGACAGGCACCATTGCGGGGCTCGCAATTGATCCGCGGGTCATCTCCGTCGAATGCCCCTCCCTACGGTTCGGTCCTGGCGAAACTTCAACCGACCGAGCGGGCGCTGCCCGACTACGTGCACCTGCCCAAGCGGATGTTCAACTGCGGTCACTTCATTCCCGGGGTCCTGGCCGGATTTCTCGGTGATACTTTCGACCCGTTCATCGCCGGAGACCCCAGCCAGTCGGACTACCGGGTGCCGGGGCTGGACAAGCAGATGGGCGAGGAACGGTTCGGGCGTCGACGCTCGCTGCTGGGGCTGCTGGATCGTGGTCTTGACGAGCCCCGTCCGCCCCGTTCGGTAACCCGCAAGGACGTATTCTACGAGAAGGCATTTTCACTGATCACGGCCAGCGAGGCGCGAGACGCTTTTCGACTCGACAAGGAATCCGAGGCCGTCCGCGCCCGCTACGGGATGCGGCGATCGGTCGCTGGCGTGCGCGGAGGGGGTTTGCCCCACCTGGGCCAATGCCTGCTGCTGGCACGCCGGCTGGTCGAGCGGGGCGTGCGACTGGTGTCGGTCTGGGCTGGCGGCCAGGCCTTCGATGGGCACAAGCAGCACTACAAGAGCCTGACCGACGGCCTGTGCCCGCCCGTTGACAGGGGACTGTCGGCGTTGATCGGTGATCTGGAAGACCGGGGGATGTTGCAGGATACGCTCGTCGCCTGCCTGTCGGAGTTCGGTCGGACTCCCAAGCTTGGCCAGGTGACTTCGTCGGCCGGCGCGACGTCTGACGGCCGTGACCATTGGCCTCATTGTTTCACGGCGTTGTTTGCCGGAGGAGGAATCAAGGCCGGCTACGTGCACGGCAGATCGGATCGCCTGGCAGCCTACCCCGTCGCCGATCGGGTGACACCCCAGGATGTGGCCGCGACGATCTACACGGCCCTGGGAGTCGACCCGCGACAACGCATTCACGATCAGTTTCAGCGGCCACAGACCCTGGCCGAGGGCGAGCCGATCGCGGCCCTGTTCGCCTAGGCTGATGGGAGTGTCAGGCCTGGTCGAGACCCCAGGCGAACAGTCGATCGAGAATCTGCGGCGTTGCGATCTTCGGATTCAATACGAGCACCATCTCATCGCCGAGACCCTTGGAGCTCGTCAGTGGCTGCACCTGCCACCCGGCGTCTCGAGCGAATGTGGCCAGCGACGCGTGTGTTGGGAAGACGACCAGGCGGGAATCGGTCGTCGTCCGGGACGCAGCCCGCGAAACCAGCGACCAGACGAGTTCGGGCGGGCCGGCATATTCGATCAGACCTTGCTTGTTGATGGCCCGTCCTTCAACCAGGTAGGCGCCGGGACGGTCGCCATCGACAGCAACGCTGACATGGCACTTGGGCAAGGAAAGCAGCACCCCGGTTTCGGCCATCGTACGGCTGGCGTGAATCGAGCCGGCCTGCTGCAGGTTGTGCAGGTCGCTGAGATGTTCGCTGGGACGGTAATCGATGATCGACGTTGTTGTTGCGACAGCCGCCGTCGACCCGGTGGCGAACCAGCCAGGAGGACTGTTCAGTGTCCAGCCCAGGCGTTGATAGAAGCCAGGGACGCCCGTCCAGAGCAATCCGATGTCACATCCCAGCGCCGGCATCGAATCTTGCAGATCTTTCATCAGGGCGGCAGCGTGCCCGCGATGCCGGGCGTCCCGGGCCGTGGCCACGAGAACGATGATCCCGACTCCCACGCGATGGCCATCGATCATCATGGTCCGGGGCCAGACGGCGGCGTGGCTGATCACGCGACCGTCGTGACAGATCACGCGGCAGTTCTGGAGGTTCCCGGCAGCGAAGACCAACGGGAAATCCGAGAGCACGCTTTGGTCGACGATCCCCTTTTCCCGACGAAAGATGGTATCAAGCAGGTCGATGACCTGCGGGAGATCGTCGGCGGTGACGGGGCGAGGGGAATTCATCTGCTGTTTCCGTGAACCAACGTCAGGATGACAGAACAGGCGACGACAGTCGATCTTGACCGACGGGCAAACCCACCGGTATTCTCCCGCCCGCATCGTCCCCCGCTGGCTTGACGAATCGAGTTCCCGTCGTGTCTCGCTGGTTTTCCTGTTTGATCGTCGTCCTGGGCGGCCCGTTGGTCGAATCCAGGCTGCAATCCTGTTTGGCGGCCGGGATAAAGAAGGCAACCGCGGCCAAGAGCGCGGAGCACATCCTGGTGCTGCGGAACGGGCGAATCATCAGTGGTCGTGTTCGGCTGGTCGACGAGGGGTACCAGGTCGAACGATCCGGCGGACGCGTCGTTGTCCCTCGCGAGTTTGTCGAGATCGAGGCGAAGAACCTGGTCGATGCCTACCGCAAGATGCGCGCGGCCATGCCCCAGCCGACCGCGGCTCGTCACGTCGTGCTGGCACGCTGGTGTCTTTCGTACGGACTCAAGAGCGAGGCGGCACGCGAACTTCGCGATGCACTTCGCCTGGCGCCGATGCACCGGACCGCACAGTCGATGGTCAGCAGGCTGGATCCAACCATCCGATCACGGGCAACGACGCCCACGACCCAGGCAACCGTGGCGACACTCACGCGGGATGCGGTCGCCGTTGAACCACTGGGCGGACTGCCAACCGCCGAGGCCGTCGAGTTTGTTCGCCGGGTTCAACCGCTGTTGGTGAATCGTTGTGGCAACGGGTCCTGCCATGGGCCGAGCGCGTCTCGGAAGTTTCGACTCGAACCAATTGGTCGCAATCGCAGTGGATTCCA
>Ga0163108_10002633_pt1 | contig 12937 bp, 16 predicted proteins | sample Fk1155metaG_FD_109644 | JGI IMG/M metagenome (GOLD analysis project Ga0163108, IMG submission 109644) | Marine microbial communities from the Central Pacific Ocean - Fk160115 155m metaG | ecosystem: Environmental > Aquatic > Marine > Oceanic > Photic zone | place: The Central Pacific Ocean...
TAACGCAACTCCAATACTGTGGTCAGCAAACCAGCGAGCGTCAAAAGCCCTGAAATGGATAAAACGGCTGGATGTCCTGCCCTATCCACTCCCGCCCCAGTAGCGAGATCAATAAACATATACCCCGTAACAACCGTCAAAGGCACGTATAACCAGAGGTAAAAAAGGTGGTGATTGCCCAATGTTGCGCGGGCTTTTGCATCCCAGCGCTTTTGATCTACCAGGCTCGTAGTTTGATTTGTAGAGTGGGAATTAGTGCTCATGGCATCTCGAAGCGGCTCCATGCAAATGCATGTCCCTCGAAATTATGTTGAGCACAAAGCTCGTAACACCCGCGAAAAGCGAGCTTATCAATGACGTTTCGTCATCACGCTCTGTTATAGGGCTTTACCAAACTGAAAAAACACCATCCACACCAAAAAAAAACGCGGCTAATTAACCGCGTCTTTGTTTTTAGGTGGTTCATGCGATCAGGAACTGAGTACGATCCTTGTCTGCAATCCAACGAGGGGGCTTCCCGCGACCAGTCCATGTCGCACCAGTCACCGGATCCTTGTACTTAGGGGCTACTGTAGTGCCCTTTGCGGTAGATGTACGCACACCACCGAAAATATCACGCTCTGTCAGGGAGTAATCCAAGACCAATTGGCGAGCCTTTGCAATGGCTGTTTCGAGTTCAGCTTTGCGCGCTTGAGCAATCTGTGCTTCAAGCTCTTCACGTTGTTTCAGAAGTTCTTTGTATTGGGACATGGCAGTTTCCAGAATCGAAAATTTGATTCTAATAGAACTCTCAGAATTTGCAAATCAATAAGAGGGCATGAAGGCCTTAGAAATTCTCCAGTTTCGCTCAAAGTGATCTGCGTATGCCTTGGCCAGAGCAGGATTGTCCCAATGAACAATCACATTCTCTGAATTTCTTGTTGCCGCTGCTGCACTGTAATTGAAGCTACCCGTTTGTGTTACACGCCCATCAGCAATTTGCACTTTGTCATGAAAGATTGCATAGGCATCAACCACACGAACCATTACGCCTGCATTGGCGAGTGCTGACAGGGCCGCTCTACCCTTTTTGGATGAAGACTCACTCAAATTGTGCTTCGCATCTGCCAATAGATAGACCTTCACCCCCCTCTTTGCAGCACGAAGAATGGCAGAGGTTACTTTCGCACTTGTAAAAGAGTAAGCCATCACTCTCAAGTCTTTGTCTGCGCTATCTGTTACGCGGATGACCAATTCCTCAGCGCCGAGGTCAGGGGAGAACGCAACCTCAATTTCGCCCCTTGCTTCGACGCCAATGGGCTTTAGTGCAATAGCGCCACGTACTACCTTCAGGCCCTCGCTGGCACTCGATGCAATCGTTTGTGCAGCTTCTGCCAATATGTTTTCACGGGCGATGGCTGGGGCAAGAAATCCAGTCATCATGAGCGCAACAAGCGCTTTTTTGGCGCTCAAGGTGTTCACCCTAGTTGTCCTTCACCTGAAGCAGTTCAGGCGCCACCTCGTTCACAAACTGGTAGATGGATATGGCAGTGACCTCAACTTTATGCTGTGTTTGATCCAGCACACGGTCAAGGGCCCCGTTTGCGTCAATCGAGGCTTCCATCACAAATGCGATTGCAAAGCTCGTTCCCGCAAACATTAGTGCACTTCTCATTAGAGACATTTTTACAACTCCGTTAAATAATTGACAATGAATTGCTTTACTAATTGCTAATTCTCAGCAATTCGGTTAACATTGGTGCATCAATTGTTAGGAGGCTCCATGCTTAAATTCATCAAGATTGGTTGTGTTGCGTTTACGCTTGCGTTGACAGGATGCGGAACTACATCTGTTGCTCAGCACAACGAACTTGCGTCAATGACGCGCTCGACAGGACAGTTCAAGTTTGTTGCTGAAGGAACAATCATCGAAACTCGTGTCGTTACGAAAGAATCTGCTGCCGCCTCAACGACATCAGTTAAAGATAGCATCGGCCTCGGCACCAAAAGCAATGCATTGCAAGGCGTCACGTTGGCTCTTTCTGCACTTGAGCTGCTTGAGGGAGATACCAAAGTTCTTGAGATCAAGTACAAGGATCACAAGACTGGCGATGAGATGACAACATACTCACAAGCAATTCCACGGAAAATGGATAAGTTCCAGCCAGGCCGACTCTTCCGCTACTTCGAAACGCAAAGCAGCATGTCATTTCTGCGAAGCTACGATACAGAAGCGGATTTCAATAAGTTCAACCAGTAAATTTGCGAGCCAGCCCAGCTAATGGGCTTGGTGTTGGTTTCAAAGTAGATCCATACAGACGCAGTGCTTCTGGATGCGCCTTAAACCACTCATCAGTCCAGGCGCGAGCCATTTCTAGGGCACTTCTAAATTCGTGGGGTTCATACATTTTTAGCTCGACTACCTGTCCATCAGACCCGAATTTAGATTGAACACAGACTGTTATCGCATTACCAAAGATGCGATCTGAACGTGTCCCCATGTAGTTGCGGGTAAATTCTTCCGGTACTTCAACACGAAGTCCAAAATTGCTCTCTTTAAAACCACGTTGATTTCTGTCGTAACCAAAGATTGTGCAAGCCTTATATTTTTGGTAACGCTGCTCTGCAGCGAGCACGTATCCCTGGCACTTTGCCTCATCTAAGGAACTAAAACAGATAGTTTTCGACATGCAAACAGTTTCGTGAAACCGATTGCACTTGTCATCTTTTGTAACGAGAAATTGCGAAAAGCAAGGAAAAGGCTTGTTTTTCAGCTATCCATAGTCGCCCGAAGGAGTCACCTATGAAGGAAAAAATGGTCAACACACGCAATGGGATGTACGTGCAGGTTCTGCGCAACCTTATGTTCATCTCTGCTGCCGAAGCAGCGTCAATGTTTCCAAACATCAACGAGGAGATGTGGCGTGCGTTTGAAGCAGGCGAAATGGAGGTTCCAAAGCATTGTTTGGACCGGTTCAATGCACTCTTTCAATGGCGAAACCAACAGTTGGTAATGACACGCCAACTCCTTGCGAGCAATCCTGATGCTCAAATCCATGAGTTTTGGCATCCGACTATCCACGCCTGGATGGCTATTGACGAACGTGAGCCTGAGCACTTCCGCGTTGTTCAGTCGATCAATGCGACCTTGGCTACCGAGTTTCCAAAGCAATACTTCATCATCCCTTTCGACCTCACTTCCTTCACAAGTTGGGCCATGGGTCGTCAACCTACTGAGGAGCTTGTTGCGGAGTTCCTGGGCCATATCACTGAGCCGAAGACGACTTTGCACTGAGTTAAATCCCTACCCGCTGCCCCTAACTTGAGGGGGTTTTTTGGGGATGTATTTGTCGTTCTGCAGTCGCCCTGTTGTGGGTCTTTTCCGTATGTTGCTGCATGGTCTTTGCCTTGCCAAATTTGTGTGGCTCCACAGTCGCCCTCTGGTATTCCGTCAGTATTCAATAATGAATTAGGCGACCCCTAGTCGCCCTGCTGTATTCCTGCAGTTTTTAAGGGTCAAATTTCTACGAGCAAGTCTTAGCGCCATAAATCAGATGAAAGCCACCTTGTACATACAAGGCGAATTGATGGCTGGCGCTAAACCAGATCCAAAGCTTGAGCATGCAAGTCGAGCAGGTTGGGTTTCTCCAGAGGCATCTTGCATCCGGCCTTGTACATACAAGGCGAAATGCTGCCTTCTATCCAGCGAGTTAGTGATGAGCACTAAACCTTGTACATACAAGGCGACTTGCTTGGTTAGGCCCAGACCCGAGGCGTCTTGAACCCTGCCTTGTACATACAAGGCGAAGTCCTCATTCCCTTCTAGTCCCAAAGCGACGGACCCAAAACCTTGTACATACAAGGCGACTTGGTTGGCTAGGCCTAGACCCGAAGCGTCTGGAATCCGGCCTTGTGCATACAAGGCGAAATGCTGACTCCTGTACAGCGAGAGAGTGATGAGCACCAAACCTTGTGCGAAGCTTCTCAAATGTCGCCTTGTGCATACAAGTGGTCTTGGGCCAATACCACGCGCGTGTCTGCCTCGGGTTATTTCCTTTCTAACCGTACTTTGATATTTTGATTTCTTCGACATACGGTTTTTCAACGGCTGCAACGCATGTATTTCTTTAGATTGTTTACCTAAGATTTAGAAGGCGCAGGGCTGCGGCATGACTGTCGGCATATCTGTGAATAACCTCATTGTTGTGACTGGAGTATGCCGTTCTCAATGGCATCAAGAAACGAGCGGCTGAACGGGCTCACGCGTGTTATCCCGGCAGTTTCTTCGCGAATTACACCTTGCTCAACTCGGTAGAGCTTTCCAGTTTTTCTTGAGAAAAATGCCCTGCCTTCATAGATTTCAGCTTTTTCGTTGAGATAGGCCTTTTCTTTCTTTAATAACTCCACTTGAACAGATTCTTCATTCTTTGCTGAAAAGTCACGACCGCTCTGGATGAGGGTTTTGATGTATGCGTAGAGCTGGTTTCCCTGAAGCTTCAGCAGATACTTCTGGGTTGTTGCCGCGATATCAGTCAGCTGCTGAGATGCCTTTTTGGCTAGTTTCATAAGCCCAAGCACAGCAAAAGCTGACAGCCCTTGATCGACTAAAAACTTTAAGTCCGCTGGAATGAATACGGTACCAACTTTGGTGAAGACAGACTTCTTGACTGGCTGCTGATCTGCATGATTCGAGTCCTTGCGTTCTGGCTTCGCTCTGCCTGACATGCCGGACCAGGTGATCGGTTTGCCTTCCTTATCCACCAGGCCGAGTGCGAATAGAAGTGGCAATGTAGGTATTAGGGGCGATGATGAGCCACGCAAGCCAGCCCTGGCTTTTCGTTCACGGGCAATCAGTTCTCGTGCTTCGAGCCATTGGATGGCTCGATTGACTGAATCCAGAGATTTTCCTGCCTCGTTAGCAAGTGTCTGTCTTGACGCGTAAATCTCAGAAAAAGGACTTTTGAGATTTATTTTTTGAATTATCTTGATGACGATTTTTATGAAACCATCAGGTAGTTCACGAAAAGCCACCGAATATGGCAATTCAGCGCATGCGCGCAAAATTGGATAAGGGAAGTTTGAAGTCGAAAAATTTTGGACGAGCGAATCCATCGCGGTCTCCACAAAGACACGAAAAACTTGACGGTGGATTCCGAAAAAACTATTATTCGACAGTCTTAGCTGTTTGCTACCGATTGGCGTCGGTTTGTCGAATAGTTTTCCGGCATCTCACCATGGCGATGCGAAAGCTCCGGTAGTTGGCGCTACCGGAGCTTTTTTATTGACTTCTACGTCATTCGATACCTCCGAAAAAACCAGTCCCCAAATGAACTGAACCCCGCATTGCGGGGTTCAGTTCATTGTTTAGAGGGAAGGGCGTTAGACATAGCCCCCCTGGCGTCAGTTGATCTATCGGGCAACAGCTGCACTTCGAAAGCTGTGTCGGATTCAATAGAGACTGAAAAACATTTGGCGTGCGGTCTTCCACCGAGTAATCTTGAATCCCGCCTTGTACATACAAGGCGAAATGCTGACTCCTGTCTAGCGAGAGAGTGATGAGCGCAAAACCTTGTACGTACAAGGCGACTTGGTTGGCTAGGCCCAGACCCGAGGCGTCTGTAATCCCGCCTTGTACATACAAGGCGACATTGTTGCCAGGATCCGAAGCGTTTTGAAGTACGCCTTGTATGTACAAGGCGGTAGATAGACCTTCAAATGGGAACGAACCATTCCCAATTCCGCCTTGAAACGGAATTGGGAATGACGGTTCAACCGCTGCAGACTTTCTGCGAGAAGTTTGAATAGCTGACTGTGAACACCCACGCTTGCGGCTAATGGCACGCGCGGGCTGTGAATTAGCTGCCATCACGAGGTTTGAGTACCAGCTGTATCTTGATTTTCATCAGATTCGCTTTCTTCGCAGAAACGGCTAAGAAGCTGATCCATGGCTTCATTGAAGGCCTCCTGCTTGCTTTTAGGTATGCGTGCGCGTATCTCTATATCACCGTCCATTCTTTGTTTGAAATTCGCTGATTTATAGCGTTTTTGAAACAAAAGAGAACTTTTTGTTGATCTCTTTGTGGTTTTGTTCAGAATCGAATCAATCTTCTCGCGCAGAGATGCGATGGACGTATCATCCTCTACAAAGGATTTGCAAATAGACAAAACTTGATCTGCTGGCTTATCCGCGCTAATAAGTCGCGCAAGTTGTGTGATTACGTTTACAGTTACCTTTTTGGGGTAATTCTTTGCGTAATACAAGATGTCAGGGTCTAGCTTCGAATAATTGGTGTAGGGATAAAGAGAGTTAACAGGAACTCCAGTTTTATGTGAAATAGTCTCCCAGTCCCAACCTTCACCGCGCCATTTCATATAAAAACAGGCTTTGTCGTAGTCGGTATGTGGTTCGCGCTCTTCGTTCTGCGAATAACCAAACCATGCAATATCCTCTTCAGTAAATTCATCATGAATGATCGCTTTTACTTGAAGTCCGAGGATATCTCTCATTCGAATGGCTTGAACTCGTGTCCAGCCATCCCCAATAATGTACCTGCCAGGCTTGGCTGGATTGGGAATTACATGAACAGGGTCTCGCTGGCCATTCTTTTCGAGAGAGTTAGCTAGTGACTGTAAAGTGTTGTCGGAATATATTTCTCTTGGCGCAAATCTGTTCGCATCAATTGAGAGGGCGCTAATTAAAACGACCTGACTAATGATATTTGCATCAGTCACAACTTCGCCAACTTCAGAATGCACTAAGCCATGCGAATCAACTCCTGAGGTCGAGTCAGAGTCTTCCAAAACCCCGTCGCTATTGCGATTCGCAAAACTACCACGAGACGGTGCATTGATTGCTGGGAGCAGTAATGGAGGTGGCACGAGCCTCTGTGGTTTGGCGCTTTTTGCCTGGCTTGTAACGCTCTCGCTAGGTATAGCTTGAATAGGTTTTTTTCTCATTACTTGGCCCTCTGCTCTTCTAAACTGATGAGCTTACGCAGAAGAAAATCAGTAAATTCTTTATATTCCTTGCTTGCGTTGCTTAATGGCTTTTGCAGGCTCAGTGGAATATAATGCTCTAATGATCTTGGGAAGTCTTCAGAAAGGCTTATGGCCAAGGGTGCCATATTTGCGTGATATTGCTGAAGTGCCTGCTGCATTCTCTGAATACGTGAGAAAGACGATGCAAAATGGGTGGGCAAAATAGCCAGATCGGCTACGATTGCCTCGCCAGCAAAGTGACGTAGATCTTCGATTTCATTAATTAGGCGCGTGAGGCCCTTTACACCAAATGCATCTAATCTGACTGGCGCAACTACAATATCAGAGGCTGCAAGTGCAGCTGTACTTGTCATTGTCACGTTTGGCGGACAGTCCATTACGATAATATCGTAATCAGTCACATTCAAATCGGGAACAAGACCTTTTGAGGAATCAGCAAACAGTCTCTTTAATACAAGTTCGCGTGATCCTTTTGATGAGGTAAGAGCAAATTCAATATCGCCAAGATTGGCATCAGCAGGAATCAGATGTGGCCCATTAACACCAAAAGGCATTTTGATTAGGCTGCCAAAGGATCCTTGAGGAGGTCTATTGACATATGCAGAAACAACATGGGCAAAGGTCTTGCCAACTACGGCTTCATCCGCTAGGCCGTAGCTTGTGTGCTCACCATAATTAATATCTGACTCATACCCAAAATACTGGGTTAAATTTGCCTGAGCATCCAGATCAATTGCAAGCACTCTGAGGCCTGCCAGTTGGAGATGCAAAGCAATTTCGCACGCAGTGGTGGTCTTGCCAGTACCACCTTTCACAATGTCCACAGCGATGAAATAAGGGCCGTTCGAAGGTGTCTTGATAAACCCTTTCTCGCGTCGATAGCGAGCCAGCTCGAACAGATTATCAGGACTGAAGATTCGAACTGCTAGTGCTTTCTTATCAAACTCATTGGCTCTGCGAACTTGTATGCCCGATGAGTCAATGTAGTTTTTTACCGTGTTCTCGGCAATTCCTAGCAGAGTTGCTGCTGCCTTGATGCGGTAGTTCAACCCAGATGTGTCGGAGTAGGTCGAGCGCAGAGTCATATGTGAGCCTTCGAAGGGACAATTGTCTAAAATTATGTGCTTGCGCTCACCACATGTCAAACAATCTTCGTTTGGTGGGTTAAAAGGGTCTTTGCAGCCAAAAAGGCATCAACACATTTCGTGTGGTGGCGGCGTTCATCGAGACTTCATCTCTTGTTGGACTCGCCCGCACGGTGCGTGCGGGTGCCTCTAGGATGTAATGGCGGAAGAATTCTATGAACCTCCAACTGCTGAAAGGAGGTGGAAAAGCAAGCAAAACCATGACGTTTAGGCAGGCGGCGTTAGTCAGCGTGGTCTTTTCGGCAGCTCTTGCTGACGAGTCATGTCTGGCCTAAGACATGCCAATCTAGGGCAGAAGGTTCATGATGAAGGCGTTCGCCTCACAGCTGTGCATCAAATGTTAATTTAATGCAAATGAATTGCGTATTGAAGATCATTGCAATAGAATTATGAATTGCGTCATCTTTCGATGATTTGTTTGCAATTCAATAGCTATTAAATTGTCATGGTCACAAGCAAACTTCCAGATATCCTCGCTCAAAAGGCCGCACTCGAAGCTGAGGTCGAGAAGGTTCGGCTTGAAGAGCTGGAGCAGGTGGTAGCCGAACTTCGCCAGACTATTGAGACGTACAAAATTACGCCTGAGCAGTTGTTCCCGAACGTAGTTGTTGCCACAAGATACGCAGCGCGGCGTGGCATTCGTAGGCCCCCAAAATACCGCAACAGCGAGGGGCAGACATGGGGCGGGGCGGGGCCCAGGCCCAAGTGGTTGAGAGAGGCCGTAGCGCGTGGCGAGAGCATCGAGCAGTACGCCATCAAGTAAGCCAGTCAAAAAGGGAACTTCGGTTCCCTTTTTTACGTGCGTTGAAATAACGACTTCCTGCCAGAAAAAACAGACACCAGCTTGAAAAGTCTCGAAAAACCGTGCTTTTGAGCGGTGGTCTACAGGTGGCTGGTTGATATTCTCCCTGTCATATAAGTGAACAGGAGAGTTGTGTGTGGTTGTTTGACGGGAGTCCAGAACTTGTTGGGGCTAAGGTGCCTGATGCCTCTGCTCAAGATGGCGGCTACATCATGGTGTTTGTGTTGGAGAGTGGCTCCCCGCGAATTGTTGCTACCAGGTTCCCTGGTAAGAACGTTACGAGCTGGAAGAGTCGCGCCGCACGCTACGGCGGTGAATCGCTCAATCGTGTGTTGGTCACAAATTCGCATCCTCGATACGAAAAAATTAAACGATTGCTGATTCATCAACTGTCGATGGATGATGAAGCCAATGCATCTCCTAGTCCTCTGACGCTTGAGCAAATCGGTGAAAAGGTCTCAGGTTTATTTGAAACGCTTTCTCCCGGATCTACACAGAAGACGGCTTCCATGACTGCTGTTTGCTGAGGCGGTTATGTCTGAAAAGCTCTTCGATTTTGACAACCCTTGGCGACCAAACTATGAATCAGGCCAATCGATGGCATGGTTTGGTGCGGTAGGTGTATGTCTTGCATCCGCCTGGTTTCTCCCATTGCCTGCGACATTTGCAGCAGTAGCTGCGTCAGGCTGCTCGCTGATGGGTGTTCATCGGTTGTCAAAAGCGTGGACAAGGTATTCGGACACAGCCAGAACAAATTTCTCTGGCAAGACCTTTATTGATATCGAAGGGCTTAAAAAGGCCTCGAAGGAAGCAATCAAGCGCAAAGAAGTATGGCTTGGTAAAGGTTTTCAATGGACTGACATGGAAGCCCAGAGAATGCATGCTCTTGTCGCCAGCGGAGTTGCCAAGACATTGGGCAAAGAAGCGCTGAGTAAAGACGGCAGTTACTGGCTCCACGGTTTACAGAAAGAGGAGGAGGTCACCGCCCCTCTTGAACTCCTTGAAGGTCACACACTCATTGTTGGCTCAACCGGCGTAGGTAAAACTCGTCTCTTTGATTTGATGATTGGTCAGGCCATTCTCCGTGGTGGCCCAGTTGTGATCATTGACCCTAAAGGTGATCAGGGGCTTGCCGACAATGCGCGAAGGATTTGTGAATCTCTTGGCCAACCAGAACGATTTGCATATTTCAATCCAGCCCATCCAGACAAATCAGTTTGCTTGGATCCGCTGAGAAACTGGAATCGCAAAACGGAGCTTGCATCCCGTGTATCTGCACTGATTCCGTCTGAAACTGGCGCTGATGCATTCGTTGCTTTCGGTTGGAAGGTGCTGCAAGACATTTGTGCAGGCCTCATTGCGACCGGAGAGCGTCCCAATCTAGTCAGTTTGCGACGTTATATCGAAGGTGGGCCAGATGACTTGCTCATCAAAGCGCTTCTGTTTCACTTTAGAAAATGTGTACCGAATTGGGAGAAAGGTGCGGAGTCGTACGTCAAGTCTTCAAAGGGAAAAAACAAAGGCCCAGAAGCAATTCTTCTCGCATACATCGCCTATTACAAAGAGGTCGTAATCCATGAGTGGCCCAACGTTGACTTGGCAGGTCTGATCTCGACCTACGAGCACAACCGAGACCACTTCCAGAAGATGGTGGCTTCGCTCATCCCAATTTTGTCGATGCTGACAGCTGATCCGCTGGCAGAGCTTTTATCGCCAAAGCATGAGCCTGGCAGCGAGAAGGTGGTCTTGGATATGTCCAAGGTCATTCGGAACAACATGGTTCTGTACATGGGCCTGGATTCTCTTGCTGACCCAACAGTTGGTAGTGCTATTGGGTCGGTCATGCTTGCGGATATGACGGCGGTGGCTGGGGACATCTATAACTACGGCCAGGATCAAAAGAAGCCCATAGATGTGTATGTTGATGAGGCAGCCGAAGTCATCAATACACCCACCATCCAGCTCTTGAACAAGGGGCGGGGCGCTGGTTTTCGCCTCACGGTTGCAACGCAGACTTTTGCCGACTTTGCAGCTCGTCTGGGTGATGAAAACAAAGCCATTCAGGTACTTGCAAACACCAACAACAAGATAGCGTTGCGGGTGCAGGATCCGCGAACTCAGCAGCTCTTTGCTGACGGCATCCCAAAGATCAAATCTCAAACGATGGCCGTAAGTTATGGGCATAACGTGGCAACCCAGGCAAGCGAAGAATACTCAGCCTCTTACAAGGAGCAGGCAACCGTCGAAGAAGCCGATCTGATTCCTCCACCCATCCTGAGCGAGCTGCCGCCATTGCATTTCTATGCCCGGTTGTCTGGTGGTCGAACTTTCAAATCCCGCATTCCAATTCTTATTACAGATGGGCCATTGCCCAAGCCGCCACAGCCGCCTCTCATCTCCATGTTCACTTCGATGTTTGGGGCGCGATAACTATGGCAACAAAGAGTTCGAATGAGAGCAAGCCATCAGTTATGTCACTGATGCTTGTGGTGGTCATTTTTGGATCACTGCTGGTGTTGCTGCTGGTACCAGCTCCACTCTTCACATCGGTAAGGGATGCAGAGCAGAAGCAACTCATCACTTGGCTGGGCGCCGAGCCTGACCAGTGGATCATGGGTCAGATTTTCGGCCTCTTGGAGTGGGTCAACCACGCTATCGCTAATGCATTCGACACGACCGAATTGTCTGGGAACGAGAAGATTGATCGATGGCTGATGGAGAGGGCATTCGCTGGCGTTGTATGGGCACATGTGGTTCTTTACCGAAGTGGAATGATCATGATGTGGGCATTGTTTGCCTTACCTTGCATCCTTGCTGCTTTGGTTGATGGTCACTACCGCAGACAAATTGCCAAAGCGTCTTTTTCATCCCAAAGTCCCATGCTTCACAAAAGAGGTGTGGATATGGCCAAGGTGTGCGGTATATCACTGGTGGCGTGGGTCTTTGTTCCTATTTACGTTTCGACCTGGGTTGCTCCCTTGGCAATTGTTGGTCTTTCTTTTGCGTGGTGGCTATGGATTGCAAACTTGCAAAAACGCCTCTGACGGCACGAGTTCTGGCTGATTACCGCGTGCAGCCAATGCTTGCGAGTGACACGCATCTGATGCGCGGATTGGAGGTTCTTTGTCGCCGCCGTGTGGATCTCGATAACCCATGCGCAATGCTTGCTGTTGATATCGGGGCGCTTAAAGCAGCAAGGTTTCTTTCTGATGCATATCGCCACAGACTTCGCGTTCATTGCAACGTTGAAATCTCATCGATGCTAAATCTGGATTGGATCGTCACGATGGCAGAACATGTTACCCAGGGGATGGTCATTGAGCTGGTGGAGCGCAATGATTTGATGCTGCGCGAAGTCGAGTTCCGTAAGATAAAAAACATCTGCTCTGCAATAAGGCGGCTAGGCGGCGAAATTGCACTTGATGATGTTTCCGGGAGCTCTATTGAAGAGCGAATGATCGCCGTGTTCAAGCCTAGAGTCTTGAAGGCGAATAGCCGGTCTGGCCTGGACTTTATTAGCTCCATGGCTACCGACTCAATCGTGGTGGCTGAGCACATTGAGTCACCGGAAATAGCGCATCAAGCAGTCCTCCTTGGCGCTTGTGAGCTGCAGGGCTACTGGTGCGATGTGCTCAAAGAGCATGAGGTGCCACGGTCGATCATGGCACCTGGTGTTGCCGCTCGCCTGCAGCAATCGTCTATGGCATCTGCTGTTATGCAATGAAGCCGGAAAGGTAAGCAAAAAGCTTGCTTTTCAGGAGTGGTTTACGGGTGGCGACTTCGTAGCATCCATGCTATGAACCTGTGGATCATCCTGACACTTTTGCTCATGCCGAGCATTGCTGGCGCTGCTTGTTTTGAGCAAGCCGCCCAACGCTATCAAGTCCCGGTAGAGCTTCTCAAGGCCATCTCAACCGTTGAATCAAACGGAAACCCAAACGCCGTAAACACAAACAAGAACGGCTCGGTCGATGTTGGTCACATGCAGATCAATGACTGGTGGCTTCCAAAA
>Ga0163108_10002634_pt1 | contig 12937 bp, 10 predicted proteins | sample Fk1155metaG_FD_109644 | JGI IMG/M metagenome (GOLD analysis project Ga0163108, IMG submission 109644) | Marine microbial communities from the Central Pacific Ocean - Fk160115 155m metaG | ecosystem: Environmental > Aquatic > Marine > Oceanic > Photic zone | place: The Central Pacific Ocean...
AGTACCACCTTGCCGGAAAAGCTCGAGATGATATCGAGCTTGCCATCTCCATCGAAATCGTTGGCCAGGACCGTATTGACCCCGCCCCCGGTCTCCTCGGCTGAGAGCACAACGTGCTTCTTCCAGAGCTCACCCGCCTCTTCAGCTCCGGCGGTTGCAGCGAACAGGGAAAATACAAGCAGCAGCAACCGCTGCCAAAGGCTCCCTGATATTAAGATTTGTTTTCTATCCATGGATCCTCCTGGTGAGTTCACCTCATGATACGGGCGGCGCGGCAACCCGTTCAACTGATCTCCCCCCGGTACGTGTACTGTATTCAGCGCCGTGGCTTCCGTACAATCAGTTCCCATGCAGACCCGGGTCCTCCACACACTCTCCCAGCGGCCGTCGCTCACCGGCAGCGGGGTCACCCTCGATGCCGTTGCCAGGGAAGCGGCCACGGCAGGCTGGCAGCAGCACGCCCTCATCGGCGTGCCGGCGGGGGACACCTGTTCCATCGACGGCCTCGAACCCGGTGAGATCTCACGCCTGGAGTTCGGCAATGGAGGGGCAAGCTCCCTCGACTTTGACGTACCCGGGATGAGTGACGTCATGCCCTACCCGAGCACCAGGTTCTCAGAGATGACCGTGGAACAGCTCTCCTCCTACCGGGCCGCCTGGGCTACCGCCCTCTCAAGGATCTTCGACGAATTCAAACCCGGCATCATCCACGCCCACCACGCCTGGATCCTATCCTCGGTGCTGAAGGATGCCGCCGGGAGCACCCCCGTCGTCGTCCACGGGCATGGAACGGGCCTGAGGCAACTGGGCCTGTGCCCCCACCTCACCGATGAGATCAGGGAAGGCTGCAGACGCAACGATCTCTTCGTCGTTCTGCACCAGGAGCATGCCCGGCTCTACCAGGAGGAATATGGGCTCACAGAACAACAGGTCGCTGTTGTCGGAGCCGGCTACAGGGAGGATCTCTTCCACTGCACCGCTGGCATAGAAGAGCGCGGCGACTCCATCCTCTATGCCGGAAAAATCAGCGAGAGCAAGGGGCTCTCATCCCTGCTGGACGCCTTTGAACTTCTGCAGGCCAGCCGGCCGGGAACCCGGCTGGAAATCGCCGGGAGTGGATCAGGAGAGGAAGCCGATCGCCTGCTTGGACGCATGAAAACCTTCGGCGATGCGCTCATCTATCACGGACATGTAGACCAGCCGAGGCTCGCCGAGTTGATGCGCGGCTGCAAGGTCTTCGCCCTGCCTTCCTTCTACGAGGGCCTGCCGCTGGTGCTGGTTGAGGCCCTGGCCTGCGGCTGCCGACCCGTCTGTACAGCGCTGCCTGGGGTGCGCTCAGGCATCATCCCCCACCTGCCCGGTGTTCTCCACACTGTGGAGCTGCCGGAGATGGAGAAGATCGACCAGCCGGCAGCCGGATCGCTTCCAGGCTTTGCGAAAGATCTTTCGGACACTCTCCAACAGGCCCTCGCCGCCCCATCACCCCACTCGGGAAAGGACCCCGGAGATCTCCTGGCACCATTCACCTGGCGAGCCGTGTTCAAAAGAATCGAGGCGGCGTGGCGAAGCCTCGCTGGCTGAGGTGTCTTCGCTGCAGGCAGGCGACCTCCCCCAGTGGCGGCCTGGAAATGCAGCAATAAAAAAAGCGTCCCTCTTGCGCTTTGCGCATGAGGGACGCTTTTAAAGAAACCGTTAGAAAGGATTATAGCTGAATCTTACGAATTGTCAGCCTCTTCTTTCTTCTTGCCCTTTTTTTCACGCTTCTTCTTGCCCTTGCCTTTGCCCTTGGTCGAAGCTTTCTTGATGGCTTCCTTCTGGGCATCGCTGAGAAGAGCGTTCACTTTTTCGGAAATAGATGAAGCGGCCTTGGCCGTTATCTCCTTCCTGAGGGCTGCAGTAGCTTCCTTATCCTTCCTGGCCTCTTTCAACTTGTCCTTGTACTCGCTGCGAAGATCCTTCTGGGCACTGGCCACTACAGCGTTGACCTTGTTAACGAGCGTTGCATTATCAGCACCGATGATCCCGTTCAACTTCTCAGCAAGTCCGGCCTTGGCCGTCTTGATAGCGGTCAAGGCTGCCTTGCGATCTTCCTTGCTGGCATCCTTGTTCTTGATCGTCTTGGTGGCAGCGGCATAGGCTTCGGAGGCGACCATCGCCTTCTGGGCCTCGGCGTACTTCGCCTTCTGCTCATCACTGAGACTGACAACCGCATCGATACCGGGAACGGCCTTCTTGACCTGGGCTGAGAACAGGCTCGGTCCCTTGGCCCTCTTACCCTTCTTCTGGGCAAGCAGGGGGCTGCTGGAGAGTCCGACAAGAACCAATACCGTCAAAAAACTGAACATAGCCTTCATGAGAATTCCTCCTTTAATGGAAATTACAGAGTTGAAGACGAATTAAAGAACCGGGAAAGGATTCCCCCGGAGAATGAAACTAACCCGGCCGAAAAGGCCCGATTGTACTGAGATTTGAAGCCGTTAGCTGTTTTCTTTCAGACCGTTCATTACTCTCCCTCGACGAGAACCCGGATCTGGTCGATCTGCCCGCCTGAAACATGCAGGTCAAGGACGAGGGTTTTGCGGTCATCGCTGAGGGTCACGATATCGACCGGCTTGCGCGTACCGATTTCGAGTCCTCGGCCTTTAACGACCAGTGGCTCGGAATGACCACCAAGAGTCTTATCTGTTGCCCGCAGCAGGCCTGTCGCGGTGATCACCCCGGCTATGGGCCTCTCGAAGGTCGCGATTCCAACCAGCCGGAGGTTTTTCTGTTCCCGCTTCTTCTTACCCTCTTCGACCGGGTTGAACTGAACCAGGTAGCTCGCCAGTACACGGCCGGGCTCAAGCCGGCCGGTTTCGAGGCTACCGCGCTTGCTGTACTCGCCCGGAACCGTAATATTTGCGCGCACCTTGAGCTTCTTCGACACGGTGAAGCTGCCGCGCTCGGGAAGAATCACCAGGTGGTCATCATCCTCGTGCTCGAGGAGGGTGCTGAGCGGGCCGGGAGGAGCGAACTTGACCATGCCTGCGGTAGAGACCATCCCGGCGGTCACCGGCCAGGTCTTCCTGAACTTGCTGACATCGTAGAGCGCGTCGCTGATCTCTTTCGCCCCCGCCTCGGTACGGACCGAGTTGCCGTGGGTGATGAGCCTTTTACCTTTCCTGCTCTCGGCCGGGTCCGGCAGCTCGACCTCGACCTCTCCCTCGAAGACCGCCACCTCGGTGGCACCCTGGTCATCCACATCGACCCCGAACGCCGTACCCAGATCGAGAACCCTCGCCGTGGGAGTATCGACCTTGAAGCCGATCGCGCTCTTGGGAATCTTCGCGGAGAGACGACCCGAGACCAGGCGGGTCAGGTCATTGGAGATGATCTCATATTCAGCAGGTCCCTCGAGGGTGACCTTGGCCCCGGATGAGAACCGCAGCTTGGCCAGCCCGGACTCGATCCGGATCTTCCCTTCAGACAGCCTGGATCCCTTCTTAAGGCCGGGGTTCTCCTCCCCCCACTTCGCCTTGACCACCTGAACCAGCCGGGCGATATAGTTTTTCTTCGCTACCTGGCCGGGGACCTGCTGACTCCCGGAACGGTCGGCATCGACAGACTCAGCAGTGAACCGGGGAGTAGTACCCGACTGGCGAAAACCCCAGAAAAGAACAACGGATAAAAGGGCCAATGCCGCCATGGCTGCAAGCGCCCTCCCCCAGGGAGCGCGGCCCCTGCTGCCCTGGCCCCGGGCCGTATCCCGGGCAAGCTTAAGCTGGGACACGACTCCAGCGGAGCTGTCGGTTGTATGAATCTCGGCCTGGCGTTCAGGCTCACCGATTTCGCGCACCATTCGGCTTCGAACGCACAGCGCGGCAAAGGCTTCACGCAGCTCCGGCCGCGCGCGCAGCAGCTCGTTGAACTCCCCGAGCTCAGCAGGATTAAGCTCTCCATCGAAATAGCGATGGGCCAGGTCGTAGAAGCTGTCAGGAATTTCAGGCATTGCCATGCTCCGCTCTCAGCCGTTGCTTCTGAATGCAGGACTCGAGGCTGCGATGGGCTCTTGTGAGGGAGACATAGACGCTGTGGACCTTGCTGCCGACGAGCTCGGCAATCTGAACGCCGCTGAGTCCCTCTACGTACTTCAGGTTCACCACCCGCTGGGCCCGGGAGCTGAGCTTCTGGAGGCAGCTTCTCAGGTAATCGACCTCCAGGTCGCTGTCGGTCCTGTCAATCTCGAGCCAGGCTCCATCAAGGAGCTCGATCACGTCATCGGCCAGGGTCAGGGGCGTGTACTTTCTCTTCCTGAGAGCCTCGAGCGATTTGTTTCGGGCGGCCTTGCGCGCCCAGAGCAGCAGGTGATCGGAATCGACAATCCTGTCATGTTTTTCGACCGCCAGAGCGGATACATCCTGGAAGAGATCCTCGGCCAAATGCCAGTCACGAACGATAGCGTAGATGTAGGCGATCAACCGGGCCCGGTCTTTCATGAGACCTTTTACCGCCGTTGATTGGTCGATACTCATCGCGATCGTTCACCCGAATAATCAAAAGGTTAGATTGGGACCTTCTCTCAATGACATCACTCTCAATGACATCAGAGCGCCCTGCAGAGGTTTATTGATCCCGACCGGCAGATGTACACAGGAAATCAGTCCCGAAACTCCCGGCATCTGTCCGAAAGCCTGCTTCGCTCACCCAAGATATTTAGAGAGAATAGTTTATACCATTCCAATAAACGCGGGGTTGAATAAGAATACCTGTAGTTTCAACCCGAATCTAATATTCAGAGAGTCTTACCGGGTTGCCCGGATTCCCCGCAGGAGAGGATTAAATATAGCCATGCGCCATCGGAACTTGAAGACATCTCATTACAGAATACTCGCCTTCCTCGCAATCATTGCGGCCGCTGGAGTGTCGAACTCGAGCGGACAGGAAAAACTGAAACACCCCAACCTGGTCATCTTCGTCGCCGATGACCTCGGCTGGAACGATGTCGGCTACCACGACAGCGTGATCAAGACTCCCAACATCGACAGCCTCACCAGGCAGGGAGTCGAGCTGAACCGCTTCTACGTCTACCCCTTCTGCAGCCCGACCCGCACAGCCCTCCTGACCGGACGCTCCCCCCTGGGCCTCGGCATCACCCGGCCCATCGGAGGAGATGCCGTCCTTCCCCTGGATGAGCACCTGTTGCCGCAGACCCTTAAGAGCTCCGGCTACCAGACCCTGATGAGCGGCAAGTGGCATCTCGGCAGCCGCGATGAAACCGCCCTGCCGCACAAGCGCGGCTTTGACAGCTTCTACGGGCATGCGGGCGGCTTCATCGACTACTACACCCACCAGCGCGGCGGCGGCCTGAGAAGACGCCCCGGCGGAACCCAGCAGGGCGAGACTCCCCCGCCGGACTGGCAACGAGATGGCAAGACCCTGGTCGAGGAGGGCTACTCGACGCAGCTTATCGGAAAAGAGGCCATTCGCCTGCTGCGAAAAAGGGACAAGAAGAAGCCGACCTTCCTCTACGTGACCTTCAACGCTCCACACACCCCCCTCCAGGCGCCGCAGGAGTTCATCGACCGCTACAAGAGCGTTGAGAACGAAGACCGGCGCGTCTTCGCCGCCATGGTCGATGCCATGGACGTGGAGATCGGCAAGATCCTCAAGGTCATCGACGAAGAAAAGATGAGAGACAATACCATCGTCCTCTTCATGAGCGACAATGGCGGCTCGGCCCGCGGCGGCGCCAGCAACGCGCCGCTCAACAGCGGCAAGGGAAGCGTCTACGAAGGCGGGATCCGGGTGCCCGCCGTCATCCGCTGGCCCGGAGTCCTGCCTGCGGGAAAAAAGCTCGACCAGCTGACCACCGCGCACGACCTCTTCCCCACGCTTGCCACAGCCCTTGGAGTCAAGCCTCTCAACAAGAAGCCCTTCTACGGACAGGATCTGTGGAAGAGTTTCCGAACCGGCAAGATCGTTCCTCACAAGGACGTGCTCATCGCTTCTCAATCGATCGCGCTTTTCCACGGAGAATGGAAGCTGATCCAGGGACGGAGCGTCAACGGCAGGCCGGGTTACAGGGAGCTCTTCCTGATCAACGCCGACCCGCAGGAGCGTTTCGATCTGTCGCAGGTCTACCCCGAGCTCACCGAGGCGCTCGGAGCCATCATCGACCGCTTCCCCAAGGGTGAACCCCTCTCCAGCAGGCGAGGGCGAGGAGGCCAGGGACGGCGGCAGCGTGGGCCGGAGAGCGGTCAGCAGCGTCCCCGACAACAGCAACCCTGAGCTTGCCAGGACGCTGAGACGGACCTATCATCCAGTCCATGCGAAAAACAATCCTAATCCTGACCGTCTGTCTTCTTGCCTCCAGCCATTCCCTCAACGCGGATGCTCCGCTCGTCTACGAAGGCGACAGCGGCCCCGGTAAGGGCAAGCACCTCGTCTTCGTCGCCAGCGACCATGAGTACCGCTCCGAGGAAACCCTGCCCGCCCTTGCACGGATCCTGGCAAAGCGCCATGGCTTCAAGTGCTCCGTCGTTTTCGGCGTGAACGCCAAGGGAGAGATCCAGCCGGGGGCCAACAATGTTCCCGGGATCGAGGAACTGGCGGGCGCAGACCTGATGGTTCTTTTCACCAGGTTCCAGAACTGGCCCAAAGAACAGATGGACCACTTCGTGGCCTATCTCGACCGCGCGGGCCCCATCGTCGGTCTGCGTACCGCCACCCATGGGTTCAAGATCCCCGGCAACAGCCCCTTCGCGAAATATTCCAACGGCTACGGCGGCAAGGACTACAAGGACGGCTTCGGCCGCCAGGTGCTGGGAGAAAAATGGGCCGGTCATTACGGCGGCAACCATCGCTCCAGCACCCGGCTCGACATTGTTCCCGACAAGGCCGCTCACCCCATCCTTCGCGGGGTGAAGGATATGTGGGCCCAATGCGGCGGCTACTTCGCCAACCCCCTGGAACCCTACGAGACGCTGGCCATGGCCCAGCCTCTTGATGGCATGAAGCCCGACTCCCCCGCGCACCCCAAGCACAAGCCCGTACCCGGCGCCTGGACCCGTCACTACGAGGGCCAGGACGGAAAGAAGGGCCGCGTCTTCACCAGCACCTACGGCGCCTCCAACGACATCGAGAACGAGGGCTACCGCCGCCTGCTCATCAACGCCTGCTTCTGGGCGGTCGGCCTGGAGAAGGCCATCAAGGCCGACGCCGACGTCAGCTTCGTCGGTCCCTTCAACGGAACCTGGGCGCGCGGCAAGGGGCGACGCAAGCCGGGAACGAAGCCGAGCGATCTTGCCGGCTGGGACTCACCGATTGTTCCGACCCAGGAGCGGCGGAAAAAGAAGAAGAAATAATCCGCGGCTCTCTCAGAACATGAAGTAGCGCTGCGCCAGGGGCAGCTCGGTGGCCGGCTCGCAGGTCAGCTTGTCGCCGTCGGCGGTGACCTCGTAGGTCTCCGGATCGACAGTGATCGCCGGCAGCGCGTCGTTGAGCACCATGTCCTTCTTGCCGAGACCGCGGCAATTGCGAACACCCTCGATACGCTTGGAGAGGCCGTAACCCTCCGCCGCGCCGGACTCGACGCAGCTCTGGCTGACATAGGCGATCGAGGTCGGCCCGGTCGCCTTCCCGAAGCTGCCGAACATCGGCCGCATGAAGACCGGCTGCGGAGTGGGAATCGAGGCGTTCGGATCTCCCATCTGGCTCCAGGCGATGACGCCGCCCTTGATCACCAGCTCGGGCTTGGCGCCGAACATGGCCGGCTTCCAGAGCACCAGGTCGGCCAGCTTGCCGCTCTCGACCGAGCCGGTCTGCCCGCTCATGCCGTGAGCGATCGCGGGGTTGATCGTGTACTTGGCTACGTAGCGCCGGATGCGAAAGTTGTCGTTCTCCCCGGTTTCCTCCGACAAACGCCCGCGCTGCTTGCGCATCTTGTCGGCGGTCTGCCAGGTTCGCGTCACCACCTCCCCCACCCGTCCCATGGCCTGGGAATCCGAGCCCATGATGCTGATGGCGCCCATGTCGTGAAGGATGTCCTCGGCGGCGATCGTCTCGCCGCGAATCCGGCTCTCGGCGAAGGCCACGTCCTCCGGCAGGTTCTTGTCGAGGTGATGGCAGACCATGAGCATGTCGAGATGCTCATCGATCGTATTGACCGTATAGGGCCGCGTCGGGTTGGTCGAGCTGGGAAGCACGTTCGGCTCCCCGCAGACCCGCAGGATGTCGGGAGCGTGCCCGCCGCCGGCGCCTTCAGAGAGGTAGGTGTGAATCGTGCGGTTGCCGCAGGCCTCGATGGACGCCTCGAGGAATCCCGACTCGTTCAGGGTGTCGGTGTGGATCGCGCCCTGGACATCGAGCTTCTCGGCCTCAGACAGGCAGCAGTCGATGGCGGCCGGGGTCGTCCCCCAGTCCTCGTGAAGCTTGAGTCCGACCGCTCCGCCGGCGACCTGCTCGGCTATACCCTCGGGCTTGGCTGTGTTGCCCTTGCCGAGGAAGCCGAAGTTCATCGGAAACTCGTCACTCGCCTGGAGCATCATGCGGATGTAGTTGGTGCCGGGGGTGCAGGTCGTGGCGCAGGTTCCGGTGGCCGGCCCGGTACCGCCGCCGATCATGCCGGTGAGCCCGCTGGCGAGAGCCTCGTCCACCAGCTGGGGACAGATGAAGTGGACATGAGAGTCGATGCCGCCGGCGGTGAGAATGAGTCCCTCTCCCGCGATGGCCTCGGTCGTCACGCCGACCACCATTCCCTCGCTGACCCCGTCCATGACATCGGGGTTGCCGGCCTTGCCGATCCCGGCGATCTGACCATCCTTGATCCCGACATCGGCCTTGTAGATCCCGGTGTGATCGACGATGAGCGCGTTGGTGATGACGCAATCGAGCGCGTCATCCTGGCCGACTCCGGCGGCCTGCCCCATGCCCTCGCGCAGCACCTTGCCGCCGCCGAACTTGCACTCGTCGCCATAGACCGTCAGGTCCTTCTCCACCTCGAGCCAGAGCGAGGTGTCGCCGAGGCGGACCTTGTCGCCGGTCGTGGGCCCATAGATCTCCGCGTAATTCGATCTGCGTATTTTATATCCCATCGATTCAACCTTCCTGGCTCGAGAAGCCCCTGTCGGCGACCTGTCCGAGGGCCGCGTCCCGGCCCTCATCACTCACGGCCCCGTCGGCGAGATTGTTGCCGCCGCGAATCACCTTGTTTCCTCCGATCGCCACGAGCTCGACGGTCTTGGTGTCGCCGGGCTCGAAGCGAACCGCCGTACCGGCTGGAATATCGAGCCGCATGCCGTAGGCGGCCGACCTGTCGAACTTGAGTCCCTTGTTGGTCTCGACGAAGTGATAGTGGCTGCCGACCTGCACCGGCCGATCCCCGAGGTTGGTCACCTCCAGGGTCACGCCCTCGCGTCCCTCGTTGAGCTCGAGCTCCCCCTCGGCGGCCTCGCAGGCGCCAGGCTGCTCCGGAGCCTCAGCGGCGGAGCCGAAGATCTCGAGGTCGGGAATGTCGAGGAAGCTTCCGTAGAGGGCCAGCTCGAGGTTCCCATCCTCCTCGACGATCGGATGGTGAACGGTTACCAGCTTGGTCCCGTCCGGGAAGGTTCCCTCCACCTGCACCTCGTGGATCATCCCGGGAACGCCATCCTGCACCTGGCGTCGGCCGAGAAATTGCCGCCCCAGGTCCATCAGCTCGGCGACTGACCTGCCATCCCTGATGAACTCGAGAATCTGGGTCGCGATCAGCGCGATGCTCTCGGGGTAGTTCAGCCGGACTCCGCGGGCCAGCCTCTTCTGCGCGAGGAAGCCCGCGTTGTGCAGCATGAGCTTTTCTATTTCACGTGGTGCCAGGTGCATTGGCGACCTCTCTTTCTTACCATTTTCTCGACCAGGGGGTGTCGCCGAGATGCTCGGCAAGGAAACCCAGTTTTTCTTTCAGGTACCGCCCCACCAGCTCCGGGGTAGGACCCAGGACCCGGAGAACCGCGCCTCCGTGGACCGGGCTGACGGCTTCGAGAAGCTCCTGCCCGGGTTCGTAAGTCTGACCCGCTATCATATCCAAAAGAGCCTCGACCGCATCAACAAGCTTCTCGCCAAAGAGAGCCGCCATCGCGATGCAGTCAAAGCCTCCCGTCTTGAACCGGCCTCCGACCGGACCGTGGGCCGAGTCCAGCAGGAGCGACTCGCAGAGCACATGCTGACCTGCAACATGGATATCGAAGCGGCTGAGGTAGCGGCGGAAGGCCCAGCGCTCGCCCCGGTGGCGCCGGCCGCTGGAGAGCCAGTCGAGCACGACGAGCGACCCCCCGGACTCGACATCGACCCGCTGGCGCTGCTCGAAGGCCGCATCGGCGAAGCAGATGACCGGGTCGGGTGCCAGCACCAGGAGGCCATCTCGAGCCACGGTCGCCCGCAGGTCCTGCCGACAGACCTTGCCCTCGGGACACCGGTAGACCTTGGTGGACGACTGGGTGGTCAGAACACAGGACGCGCCGGGGCCGACCTTCACATCGAGAGCCACCTCGTCGCCGGCGACCAGGCCGCCGCCGAAGCTCGAGGTGTAGACCCAGGCGGCGTGCTCCCTCGGCCTGGGAAGGAGCAGCTTCTGCGGGTTCCCGGCGCGGGCGCGCGTGACGACGGTCCGCCCGGCCACCGACGCCAGCTCGAGGATTCCGCGACTGGCGCTCTTGTCGGTCATCGTGTTCTCAAACGCTGAGGTGCTGGCTGATAATATCGTCACTGAGCTCGGAAGTTTCGCCCTCGGCGACAACCCTCCCGCGATTCAGAACATAGAAGTTGTGGCCGAACTCCTTGACGAAATCGAGGTACTGCTCGACCAGCACGACCGTCATGCCGCGCTCCTCGACCAGCTGCCTGAGGATCTCGCCGATCTGCTGGATGATGTTGGGCTGGATGCCCTCGGTCGGTTCGTCAAGCACCAGGATCTCCGGGTCTCCACACAGGGCGCGGGCGATCGCCAGCTGCTGCTGCTGTCCACCGGAAAGATCGCCTCCCATCCGCCCCCCCATCTCCCTGAGCACGGGAAAGAGATCGTAGACAAAATCCGGGATGACCCTGCTGCGGTCCCTGCGAGCCTGCAAAGCCACCTTGAGGTTCTCCTCAACGGTAATCCGGGGGAAAATCTGTCTTCCCTGCGGAACGTAGCCCAGCCCCATCTTGGCCCTGAGATGAGGCGCCATGGTGGTGAGCTCTACATCATCGATCTGGATGACCGATTTCGAGGATGGTTTCAGGATCCCCATGATGTTTTTCAGCAGGGTCGTCTTGCCGACCCCGTTGCGGCCGAGGATGCAGGTCACCTTGCCCGTCTCCATCTCCATGTCGACGGAGTTCAGGGTCTGGATCGAGCCGTATGCGAATGAGAGGTTCTTGATCTTCAGCATAATTCGCGATCAGCGTCCGAGATACGCCTCCTTAACCTCTTCGTTGGCCGACACCTCATCGATAGTTCCCTCGGCCATGATCTTGCCCTCGTTCAGCACCGTCACGTGGGAATTGAGCAGTCGGACGAACTCCATGTCGTGCTCGATGACGATGATGCTGTGCTCCTCGCGCGACTCGAGCAGCAGCTCGGCGGTCAGCACGGTCTCTTCATCGGTCAGGCCGGCCGCCGGCTCATCTACCAGCAGCAGCTTCGGGCCGGTGAGAATCAGCATGCTGATCTCCAGCCACTGGCGCTGGCCATGGCTGAGATATTCCACCTCGCGATGCTCGTCATCGAGCAGGCGAACGCGCTCGAGCTGCGAACGAATGGAATCCCTCTCATAATCTGTAATCCTGCTGCCGAGCGAGATGCCCTGGCGGCCCGGAAGCGCGAGGGTCATGTTTTCGTAGACCGTCAGGCTGTCGTAGACCGTCGGCGTCTGGAATTTACGCCCGACTCCGAGCTGGGCGATGTCCGCTTCAGGCGCGAGGGTGATGTCCTTCCCCTCGAAAAAGACCTGCCCGGTCGTCGGGCGGGTCTTGCCGCTGATGACATCGCAGAGCGTCGTCTTGCCGGCGCCGTTGGGGCCGATGATGACCTTGAGCTCGCGGTGGCCGACGGCGAACTCCTTCACATCAAGCGCCTTGAAGCCATCGAAGAGGACGGTGATGTCCTTGACGTCGAGCAGGCTCCGGCCAACATCGACCTCCTGCTTGACCGAGCTGAGCAGGTTGATTCTCTCGAGACGTTTGCGCATCTCTTCCTCGGCGACCTCCGCCGCACGGCCTCCAGTCTCGTCCTCGGCCGAGCCTGTTTCGGGAGCCTGTTTTCCAGGCAGAAGACGAGGGCGACGCCCTCCTCCCATCGCCTTCTTCAGAATGTCGGCAATGCCTCCGGGAAGAACCAATACGATGAAAAGAAAGACCGCTGCGAGAACAAACATCCAATAGTCGGGGTATCGACTGGTGAGGACACTGTAGCCGTAGTTCACCACCAGGGCGCCGATCACGGCTCCCCAGAGCGTGCCGCGGCCGCCTACGGCCACCCAGACCACCACCAGGATGGATTCAATCGGCAGCATATTGTGAGGCGTGAAGATACCCATCTGCGGGGCGTAGAGCATACCTCCGAGGCCGGCGATCGCCGCCGCGAGGGAGTAGACGAAGACCTTGAACTTATAGGGCTTGAATCCTGAAAACCGGAGGCGGTCTTCATTGTCCCGAATGGCGACCAGGACGCGCCCCATCCGAGAGCTGACAACATAGCGGCACAGAAGATAGACCAGGATCAACAAGGCCAGGGTGACCATGTAGAGTCCAAACTTGACCGAATCCTCATTGAGGTGATAGCCCCGGTACCTGAGCTCGGCGACATCCTTCAGGGTCACCTTCTTCCCATCAACCTCCGAGATGACAAGATCCTTGTAGTCCTTGTTGAAATTCACCCCGGTTGCCGGAGTGCTGAGAAGAATTCCCCCCTCCTGGACAAGCCCCCCCCCGAAGCGGGAATCTC
>Ga0163108_10002638_pt1 | contig 12925 bp, 11 predicted proteins | sample Fk1155metaG_FD_109644 | JGI IMG/M metagenome (GOLD analysis project Ga0163108, IMG submission 109644) | Marine microbial communities from the Central Pacific Ocean - Fk160115 155m metaG | ecosystem: Environmental > Aquatic > Marine > Oceanic > Photic zone | place: The Central Pacific Ocean...
ATTGATGGGAGAAGTGCGTCTGGATAACGGGAATTATCGAAAAATAGCATTCAGAACAGCGTTAAATTGCCAAAGCTGGATGTGAAGTGTGGCTGGAGAAGATAGCCCTTTAAGAAATAGTGTGATTTTGTATACTCGTACCGAGTTTGGAGATTACTTGGGAAATGTCGGATTAAAGATTACACAGCTACTCCAAAACTCAGCGAGTCGGATGGAAAATTACATATCGTGCATGGCGGTTCTTTTCTTACAGAAAAGTCTGGTGGTTCACCGTGGTCAAGTCTTCTATGGCTTGCAGAGAGAGCAGATGAATTTGACGTGCACTTCCACCTGTACGCAATGCCCTGGGCCAACCAAGATATGTCTGAATATGAGGAAATAGATGAGCACTCTTCAAATTTTCACAACCACGGTGTTTTAGCATATGACGAGTGGATGTCCGAAATATCCAAATATGACATTGGTTTATTCTATATCCATCCAGATGACGAAAAACATTTAGAAAGCACGCCCAGAGCTATAAATCCCAGCGGCGCATGGAGTAATAAAATTAACGATTACATTGACGCAGGACTTTATACAATAATTTCAAGGAAATATCGACTTATGGCCTGGTATGTGTCTCGTTATGGGATAGGCCAAGGCGTAACACTGGACCAAGTGTTGGAGAAATCTTTTTGGAGTGATTTACGACCACAGATATCGGCAAGTAGAAAAAAGTTTTTGAACGCCAGGAAGCCAATGCAGCGTGAAGTTATTGGCGAGCGATTATCGAAGTTTTATGACTCTTTTTAGGCTTCCAATAAAGAGTGCTATCTGGCGAAATATAATAGCGGAGAATGGGGCACTCTTCGGACTTGACTGAACCCTTGATATGTCTAGACAGTTAGGCCAATGACAACCATGGGAATTTTGATTTAGGAATGAAGACAGTCGCAATTATGCAACCTTGCTTTGTTCCTTATGCGGGGTATTTCCGTCTTTTCCCTGCGACCGACTTGTTTATTGTATACGATTGCGTCCAATTTCCTCGTAGAGGCTTCATACACCGAAACAAGCTCCCCAGCCAATTGTCCGAAGAAAAATGGCTAACGCTTCCTATCTTGAAATGTAGACGTGATACCCGAATTAAGGACTTGGCATTCAGTACTGATGCGAAAACTAGGATGGAAACACAAATACTCAAATTTCCATCGCTTGAAAAAACCAACATAGAGGGTTGCGAGACGAGAATGCGACTAACCAATTTTTCGATGCAGCCTGTAGACTATATTGTGTCTTTTTTAGAGTATATTTGTAATATTCTAGGCCTACCATTCCGAACAAAAAGGTCATCGGATTTCCATATTCCATCGGAAATAACTGGCCAGGACCGGATTATTGAAATTCTTAAACTTGTCGGCGCAACCAATTACGTTAATACCCCCGGCGGAAAACACCTTTATAACGCTAATACGTTTTCGGAAAATGGTATCGATTTGAGGTTTTTAGAACCTTATAATGGTAGTTTTTGGAGTATTCTGCACAGGGTCTTAACTGAGCAACCCCACGAAATTTCTGACGAAATTATGAGGCAGATCTGATTTTCTGGCAACTTTTCCTAATTTAGGAAATAGTGTGGCTGGATTGTGAATTTTGGAGTGTAAATTTTAACAAAGTAGTATTTTAAAATGGTTTTCAAAATCTGTAATGGGTCTCAGACCATCACTTTGGTTACTTTTACACTTTCAGATTTACCATATTTAAATGCGATGTAGGCAAATTAGGCTCATCATATGGATTTCCTGGGTTTTGAGAATTTATATATTTGAAATGATATTATTCTGAATAATATCCATGGTTGATTACATAAAATTAAAGCTAGCACGATCCTATTTTGACGTCGGAATGGTGGATCAGGGCATCATTCAATGTAGAAACTTTTTTATTGAAGTTGCTTTTTTCGGGGGTCTGCGAGAGGAGGCCGAAGGTGGCGTTGCTCTCATAGAAATGGCTATCGCCATTTCGGAAATTGATCCGACACAAATCATTTTTGAGAGAGTTATTGGCAGCGATGACAAATCTGAGCGCATTGCTGAAACGCTAGGTTACTTGGCGTTCGATGGAAGATTTCCAATCGTCGCTGAATACTTAGATAAAGCTATGACGACTAATCCACCAATGGACTGGCGGCCATTTTTTATTACGGCAGGGAAATCAGAGTATCTGAAAGATGAACTATCCGCGTCAATGAACCGAGACGTTGGGAAAGTTTTTAGAAAAATTCTTGAAAGTCCCGATGATATTCCAGTTAATCTCCAATCGGAAATTACACAATATTCAGGCGCAATAACGCGACATTCATTGCACGATGAGATCAGTCTTGTAGCTGAATTTCTCAATGAACGTGTGTACAAAATTGCTTACTCCATCAAGTCGACAGGTACTAGTGTGCGTTTAATGCTTCGTGAGGGTACCCCCCTGCAGAGTAGGCGGCGGGATTTATTTGATAACATTGACCCTTGGTCAAATTTACCTCAGCTCGCACAAATGATCCGTTCTTCTAGATCATTAGCGTATCACTGTTTTGCATCAACCTACGGAAATTATGTCGGCTCTTTTGCCGCTCTTTTGTTCTCCGGCAATAGGGCAGTGTGCGATTTTTATGACGTGTTCGACCCTAGCGTGGCCCCGAGTAGATTTGCCGGTAATAGCGAAATTTCGCAGACAAATAAAATTCTATATAAGTTTCAGAGAGCTGTTTACGATAATTCTCGTGGTATTTGTACAAGGCTACTGTATCCTAAATTAACAAAAAGTAAGCTTAAGGATTTCGAACAACTCCGCATATATCTTCCAGAATTTTGTTGGGGAAATATTCCTACCGCCAAAAAACTAAGTGATTTGGATGGGAAGTTGCGGGTAGTGCATGGTGGAACATTCTTGCCGGAGTCCAAATCAGGACAAGACCACACTGGTTTTCTTTGGCTGGCTAAAAAGGCAGAGATCCTCGATATTTATTTTCATTTATATTCAAGTAATGACGAAAAATTAGATCTTTCGGATTATGAGGCCATTTCGGTTGAGTCGGATCGATTTAGTCTCCATAAAAAAACCGAACCCCAAGATTTTGTCGGCGAGATAGAAAAATATGATGTTGGGATTGGGATTAACTACCCTAGAACAATTGCGGAACGAGCGAAAATATCTGCAACCCAGGACCCTTCGGGTACATGGGCATCAAAATGTTCTGACTACATTGATGCCGGCTTGTATGTTTTATGGAACTGGCGGGCCACTGCCACCAATTTTATATTAGGACGCTATAAAGTTGGTGAGCCCATGGAAATAGATGAATTTCAAGAGATAGAATTTTGGGATCGTGTTCGCGACCGTGTGTTACATGGTGGGGTCGATTTTACCAGAGCACGGGAAGCTCTGGATATGAAGAAGCACGGGCAGCGCCTTATTACATTTTACAATGAGGTTGCTAGCACGGGGCGGTGACATGAAGTGGTATAATGGTAAAATTTGATATGGATGCGATTGATGTTGATCCTGACCAAGATCTTTGGTCTTACGTGAGTGAAGTCTGATAACCGACGTTCGCTAACCGGTTGAAAGAACGATATGCCCCTTAAGATTACAGACTACGACGCCGAGGAGGAATTTCATCGGAATTATGTCGGGTTAGCAAACGAGGTTATCGGAAAATCACACAAAACTTTGAAGATTACCAACGTATTCAATCAAATGTGGCGCACCTGTTCGAACTCAAGGAGAAACGCCAGGTTCCTTTGAAAATCCATACCAAGATCGTTAATGCAGGACTAAGCCTGGAAGAGAAAGAAAAATTCTTTCGCGATTTCGGCCCCGTTTCTGATTCCATCAATATTGACGCCCTCATGAATTGGGACGGGGCGGATACCTTTGGCCGTGATTTTCTACTTGGACAAGATCAAGAAACAGCAATGAACGGGGTTACTACTTTGAAATCAACCCGCAAAGTTTGTTCGGCTCCGTTCAAAGGGCTGGCGGTTAATTTTGACGGCCAAGTGTCAGTCTGCTGTGTGGACTGGAGCTACCTCACCATTGTCGGGGACGTGAACAAGGAAAATTTAAGGGATATTTGGAATGGCAAAGCACTACGGGATTTTCACCTGACCCAGTTGGAAGGGCGTCGAGAAGAACTCGAAGCATGTGCGACTTGCACCTACATGCAGGGCTTCAGTAGATTCGAAGATTTGGACGGAGCATCAGAAGATTTGGCGGAAAAAATCCGTCAAAAATAAGCTTTGAAATGTCTGTCTAGAGCCTCTTTGTAATCAGGATTAATTACCTGCAAGGTGTTACGACTTTTAAATTCAATATCAGCCAGATTATTGCGCATATCTACTTTCGCGTCATGGTCATTTAAGAATTCCGCCAGTTTTGACATGATTTCCCATGGTGTATTTATCAATTCCTCGTAGGCGACACGAAACACGCGCTCACTTGGCATATTTATCAAATGTTGGTCCATCTCCCGTGTCGTTGCGCTCACTTGAGCAACGATACGCTCAACAGGGTCTTGCAGGGTTTCAATCTCCTCTGTGTTTTGAGGCGCATTGCCATAATGGGTATAGATATCGCCATGGCGGTTTATTCGAGCATTGATTAACGAATTGCATAGGAAATACGGATCCCGTTCCATGTGAATGACGAGAACTTGGCCCAGGATATCCCGAATTAGAGAGAAGTTATTCATGGCAAATACGTTGTCGAATACCAATGGAGCGCCAAAAACCTCCTCCAAGGCGGCTATCTTGGATTTTAACCCTTGCCGGTCAATATCGGCATTGTCATGACAAAAGGCCTGTTCTTTTTCCAGCTTTAACCAGTGTCGCCAAAACCATCCCCATTCATGGGGTTCCTGTGCGCCCTGAACGTTGCCGAAGCTAGAAGTGAAAGAGCTGACGTAGTTGTGATCGCGAAGACTTATGTCCAGAAGGGCGCCGAGATACGGCGCTTTCCAGAAACGAGCCAAAAGATTGCTGACATATCCCACATTCATGGAACTGATCATCAACTGCATTAAAAGGGTAGATCCCGCCCGGGCCTGGGAAAACAGGAAGGTCACCGGCATCTTTGGTCCGGTAAAACCTTGGGTCAGGCGGTCGTCTTCCGCTGCCAAGTTTTTATTGATATTATCTGCAATCACAAGAAATTCTTATGATATTTATCACTTTGATCCGGGTGGAGAATCGTGTGAATTAGATGGTTCATGGGATGGTAGCGGCAACTCGGTGGACATTTATCTAGGTTCAAATTCCTGGTACTATCTGAGATGCGCTGCTCAAGAACCTCAATATCCTCATCGATGGTCCCAACGCTGACCTTGTGGGGGCTGCAGCAAGTCAAGTTGCCGTCTTCATACATGTTGAGATTAAAAAAACCAGCCACGCATCGGTCGTATTCGAAGACGTTGCCATCTTCAATGATGGATTCAATTTGGAAGGGGCGATAATGGATATCAAATCCATCTCTCTCAAAATCTTTGCGGATGCGGATGATTTCCGCAGCTAAATCGGAGTGTTCTAGATTATTACGGGCGATCCGGTCTTCGTTCGCACCGCCTCCCCAGTTGAATACCGGCTTGACGGAGAGGTAATCCACCCCAATATCGCTGATGATTTCCGCACAGCGATAAAGGCTTCTGATATTGTCCTGGTGGGTTGCGTACTGGACGCCAACCGTGGGTGCATCACCTTTGCGCTTAGTGGTGATTTCTCTCAAGTTGGCTATAATTTTCTCGAAATGCCCATTCACGTTGTGCATGGCGTTGTGGACATCTGTGCTTCCTGCATCCAAGCTGACGCGCAAGAAAGTGAAATAGTTAAGAATTTCATCCATGTACCGGTCCAAAAGGTAGCCGTTTGTAAACATCCCTTGTTGTAAGCCCATTTCATTGACTAAGGTGATGAACTGTCTGAATTTAGGATATGCGGTCGGCTCGCCGTTTCCGACATAGGAAACGGCTTTCAGTCCGCGTTTGGCGCAGCGTCGGAAGAAGGAAAGGTAGCTGTCCATGTCTGCATGACGGGCCTCTTTCTCCTGTGCCATATAGACCGTGCACCACAGGCAACCGTGATTGCAGAAATTACCAAGGCTCACCGTCAAGTTAACAGGAAATTGGTTCTTGGTATTGCGGATTTTCTCTATTTTATTATAGTGATATATAAGCTTTTCAAAGCCAAGTGGGTCCATGATGAAATAGATCTTTCCTGATATTTCGGGTCTGTCAACGCAAAATTAAGACCTCAAGTATACATTACCTCTATCCATTTTTCAGCTTGAAAGAGTGGTTCTGTCTTCACTATTGATTAATACTCAGAAAGAACGTCTTGGCGGTTTGTTCGGTTATGAGAGCAGCGTTCTTTTTGGCCGCGCCCGCTCGGCAATCGTTGCGCTACTTGAAGTGCTTGGCGCCGACAAAGACTTTTCCTTTATCATTCCATCAAATCTTAGCCCGGTAGTATATATTGCTGGCCGAAGCTGCGGTGTAAACATTCTCCTATGTCCGGTTGACTCCCAGACGGGCCTGCTATCCGACGAAGTTATGGCGGAGATGGTGCGCAATGGAGGTGCGCGCGGAATGGTCATGCCCACATATCTCTACGGTTATTACACGGATTATCCAGCTACAATACAGGCGGCTGGAGAAAAAGGTTGGTTTGTTCTGGAGAACGATACCATGGCCACTAAAGTTCAGAATAAATCAAATCCTCCGAAATTAACTTCCAGCGATGGTCTGCTGATCAGCTTCTCAGACGGCAAAGCGGTCGAGGCTGGCGGCGGCGGCGCTATATTGGTGAAAGATAAAAAGTTGGCTGGCGAGTTGCAAAGTCGAGCCGCGAGTTATCCCGTCCTTGATAGTTTAGCCAATCAACGAGAACATTGGTTTTTGGCTCTGCGTCTTCATCTGCGGAAAGGTCCACCCGGTGGACCGTCTATGGCGAGCTTGAGCGAGAATACGCTGAAATTAGAAGAGAAAAACCTGAAATACGCTTTTCCGGAGACCCTAACCGAGCCGTTATCCATTGGAATCGATCACGTTTGGGAAAGCCTTCGGTCTCGCAAAGAGAAGGCGGCGCTATGGCGCGATAAACTGGAAGGGGTGTGTGGAATTGAATTTCCCCCTCTGGCTCAACCCTCACCATGGCGGTTTATTTGCCGTATTCCGAAAAACAGGGATAGCGTGGCCCATGCTTTGCGAGCGGAAGGGATCGATGCGGGAATAAATTACCCCCCCCTGACAGATAGTTTTCCATACTTGCTCAAGAATCAAACTCATGTGGACGCCGATCTGTGGGCGAGCGATGTGATTAATCTCTGGCTCACCGAGGACTATGACGAAGCTCGGATAGACAAGGCCATTTCTGTGATGCGAGGGGTGCTCCGTGATTAATGATTTTGAAGTCATTTTACATCGGGGGCATAATCAAAGTCGGGGCGAGAACTCTTTGGCTGGAATTGAGGAAATTCGAGCCTTGGATAAAAATTTCATGATCGAGGTGGACGTTTGCATTACGGCTGACGATACTCCTATTCTTTTCCATGATCTAACTTTAGATCGACTTTGTGGAACATCCGGTATTGTTATGGAAACGAACTTCGCCGACCTGGGGCCGAGAAGTGATGGAGAACCCATCGCCCGCCTAGTTGACGCTCTGGAACGCTACCCGGGTCAAAAATTCCTATTGGATTTGCGCACTCACGTTCACGCGGATTTTATGAGGGGAAGCTCCATTTCCCCTGAAAGCCTTGAGCCGGCACTAAATAAAATCGTTCCCGCCGTCAAAGACCTCTTGACCCCTGCCCACCGGTCCAACATTCGATTGGTCGCCGGCAACCCGGATCATCGGGCGGTTTTGATGGAAGCTTTTCCTGATTTCGAAGTGGATATCCCGGAGCAGTTCTCCCGCGATTATCTTCAATATCTATCTGACCATACCGACGCCTCAATCCTGGGACCCAACGTACGGCGTATGTATATTCGATTTCGTGAAATCAAGCCGGAAATAATTACTTGGGCTCACCAGATGGGGCTGAAGATAATCGCCAATCACGCCCCCTCTCGGCGTAGTTTGGAGAATAGCAGAATGATGCTGAATAAAAGTCTCGAATGGGGAATGGATGGCTTGACAACCAGTCCCATTGATACTTATTTTCTTGATACTTGGCGTGATCGAAAAATGATAGGCGCCGTTTAATGAAAATTCAGCTCATCTATTTCACCAATATAACAAATTATGCAGCGTCGATGCTTGGTAATCTCGCGCAGATGTGTGGATGGGACGTGGCGTTTAAGTATTTTCCGGATGATGCCTTAGAAGATGATATCGCCAACGCGTTGTTGCGAGCGCGTCCTGATCTAGTAGCAATATCGATTAAAACCTTCGAACGTCGACTCGGTGTTCAAGTCGCCAACATAGCTAAATCGCTTGGCATGCGTGTTGTCGCCGGCGGACCTCATGCAACAGATGCAACAGATGATTTAGTCGCATTGAATTTGTTCGACGCAGTAGTCGTCGGCGATGGGATGGGAGTGCTTCCAGATATTTTGGAAAATTTTTTAGCCCTGGAAGGGCAGGCGATAACCGGAAAACGGCATCAAAATATTGCCCTTTATTCCCAACGTTTATTCGATGAGGAGCAGGAACGTCAAATTCGAGAATCCAGGATGTATACTGTAATCGGAAGTCTCGGCTGCTCTTTCAAATGCACTTACTGTGCGACGACCCGGCAGGTCGGATATCTTCCCGTAGAGCACATCGTTGAATCCATCGAAAAGGCCAAGGAAAAATATAATATTGAATGGGTCGCGTTTCTTGACGACACCTATACTTACAGCATTAAGAAACTAAGGCAATTTCATGATTTGGTTCGAGAGCGGGGTTTAAAATTTGAATATCAGGAAGTGAAAACTCGGGTCGATTGTTTGACCGATGAAATAGCCGAAGAGTTGACACGGAACGGTGTAGAAGAAGTTTCTTTTGGCATCGAAACGACATCGCCGCGCCTTTTGGCCTATTTGAAAAAAGGTTGCACCTTGGAGGACAACTACCGCGCGGCGGAAATTTGTCGCCGAAATGGGCTTTCTATGCGCATCAATTTGATGTTCGGTGTTCCGACGCAAGATGCCGATGACTATGAAATCACGCAACGGTATGTCGAGGAAACCCAGCCCGCTAGTATAACGTCCTTTTACTTCACGCCGTTTCCAGGGACTGAGCTTTTTCAGCACTGTTTGGACAACGGATATTTGCCCAAAGATTGGTCTTTCGACAATTTTTTATCCCTTGACATGAATCAGCGCGAATTTAAGGGCTGGCGGCATACGCGAGGAATTTTGCGCAATATCGATTACGATATGGCAGAGCAATATCTGAGCAAAATTCAACGTTTCGAAGAACGACGTATTGACGAAATTGTCATGCGGGCGGCGGAAAGTGCCGATGAGGAACCTTGGGTTGTGGTTGGCGCCCGCAAGTATTTCTTTATTGTCCTGGAACGCCTTTCCCAACGAAAATGGAAAAATTTATTGGGCTGCTATAATCTCGTTGAAGATGATTTTCAGCCGCGCAAGTTCGAACACAACATTCCATATGTGCATTCTGAAAATGGCTTGAAAAATGCTAAGAATGTAGTCGTTACTCTGCACAAGGGGCATTTTTATGAAAAGGTTATTCTGCCCCGGCTTAGGGAGACAATGAAATTTAAAGGCAAAGTTATATCAGCCTCCACCTGGCCGAGTGGTTACCAAGCAGGGTAAGCCCTGGAAGGGGCAACCTAGACTCAAGGATAATGCGATGGATGCTACACCTATTCTGAATGGAGAATATGAACATCCTATTCACATGGATGTGGAACTCAGCACCAAGTGCAATCTTCGCTGCCGCTTCTGTCATCTCGATTATTTTGACCCTAAAGAATGGACTCAATTTTCGCTGAAGGATTTTGAACGCACCATTGGTCCCGCGTTGCCGCATCTCAATTCGATCACATTATTCAACAAATTCGAGGCGCTAACCTGCCGTGATTTTTTGCCTATTTTTAATTTCGTTGCTGGACATGGAATCGAGACTTATTTTTCCACCAACGGGCTATTACTAAATGACGAAATTATAGACCAAGTGGTGGGCAGGCTGAATTTCCTAACCGTCTCGGTGACAGGTTTCACGTCGGAGAGCTACAGACTGAACATGGGATTCAATGGGCTGATGATTCTAGAAGATAATCTGACCAAACTTAGGGCTGTCAAAGCACAGCGCAATACAGATTTACCGCGTCTACGTATTTCAACGGTCGGCATGCTCGATACTATTGACGAATTATCCCTGGCAGTGGATTTCGCCAAGAAGCACCAAGCTGAAGAGGGCGTCCAGCTTACTTCTTTTAAGGCCCATGGGGAAAGTTTGGTGCCCCTTATGCCCATGTCCAATCCAAAACTCTATACTAGAATGACCGAAAATGCCCTGGCCTACGCAAAAAAAATGGAAGTCCGTCTGACTTTACAAAGCGGTTCCTTAGCGGAAAACAAAAGTCAGACTCAAGCTTTGGGGCACCGATTCTGCGATATACCTTGGCGCCGGCTTTCCATCCAACCCGATGGAGAGGTTTATCCCTGTCCAATGGCCTACGCGCCCATTGCCTCCCTTGCGGAAATGTCTATTAAGGAAATTTGGGATAGCGCTGCTCTGGCGGCATTCCGGGCTGGGGTTAACGACCACGAAAATATGAATGAAGACTGTCTAAAATGCACACATTGCCGGCATCGTTCTCTGGTGGATCCCGAGGTAAACGATTTCTCGAAAGCATCCACCTATCCCACGGGCATGGTCAGGAAGAGGTAAACAATGCCTGCCCTGAAGGCGGTGGGCAATATGGTTGGCCGATATATTAGGGTTTCCGAGTGGGCTCTATATTCCCTCGTAGAACCTAATGAGCCGGTGAATTTGGGCGTCATTGGTCAGATGTTTGCGGGCCTTCGTAAAATCGACTTTACCGCCGAGAACATTGGTTTTTAATTTGTCCCAAAAGGCTTTATCCTGAACTTCTTCCAGCGTGACCGATTCGCCGACACCGTAGTGCCGGTTGATAAAAGACATCAGTTTATATTTCCAAGAATTCACAGTATAGATCTCTGCATCCAGATTATCTCCCATTTTATTCGCCCATGTTCCAGAAGGATCAATTGCTCGAGGTGCAGAGCCTTCGAGTGCCGGGTCCGCAGGGTGGATATATTGGATGGCAACGTCGTACTGTTCAATCGCGGTTAACCATTCTTGATAAGATACCGGATCGTGGAGGTGAAAGTTAGGAGATTCTTTGTCAAATTTTTCATATTCCCCCATGTCCTGATCGGTCCAGGGCACGGCGTAAAGATGAAAGTGAACGCCTAGTTCTTTTGCCTTTTCAGCTAACCAGCCCAGACCGGCCCAGGGTGATCCGGCGCTCTTCTCTGAAAGGTAGCTGCCACCGTGAACTACGCGCAAAATACCATCCTTATTGCTGAGTTTGCGAGAAGGGTTGGAAAGATTTTTTCCCCAAGCTAATTCTGGGAAGAATATTCGCCTCTGGTTGCTTATGCTCAAATAGGATTTTTGAATCTTAGCGTATAGAGGACGGGCACAGATGTTCCTTGCGTGGTTAAGTAGAAATCTCTGGAGCTTGTACGTGCGTTGAAGCCCTGACCATACCGTTGAATCTTCCTCCAGTCGAGTGAGCGCAGATATGGAGGGGTCCGCCATATCGTAAATGTCGATAGCCATTTGATGGGGCGCTATGCAAAGAGCATAGAGCGCCTCCAAATATCCAGTTACTCCGGCAAGAAAACAATGGATCGCTTTGGTGGCTCTAGCGTCAAGAATATCAAGTAATTCGGCAGCATCGCTATAGCTGGTGACAAGATCGAAGGCATCTTTATTCTTGAATTCGGCGGCAATAGTTTCGGGAATGAAAAGCCGAACTTTATAATTTGCACCACGCAGTGCATCGGCCAATTTGAGTATGCGAATTGTGACAGTCCCAGTGATGAAATAGATCCAGTGAATCTCATCTTCGTTCGCAACAGTATATTTGTATTTCGCTAGATTGTGGTGGATATCGGTTTTTTCGTCACCTTCTATTGCGGCGCGCAAGAATTGTCCCATCCGCAGGAAGCTGGTGCATTTTTCTTTGTCGCCAGCGAATTTGTACAGCCCAGCCAGCAAGACATGAATGTGCCAATCATAAGGTTCTTTGGTCCGCACCTTGTTATAGAATACTATAAGTCCATTAGTTTTTCCGAATTTTCCAAGATAAAAGCCAAAAGAAAATATTGGGCTGTCTTCGTCCACTATAACACGCGACTCCATCGACATGTATGCAGCGCTTTCTTTTAGCTTTCGACAAGTAAGCGCTGCATGGGCCAGCAACTGGATCGCAATGGTGTCCACAGGATTTCGACGAATCAATTCCTTGGCGCAAATATAGGGCGCTTCCGGGCCTAGTTCCTGGTTTCCATATTGAACATAATGTATTAATACTCCGGAAGGTTCTTGATTTAAATTGCTGACGTTCAAGGTTTTTTTACCGTCTCTGTATAGAATTCAAGCATCGCTAAAGTCGAATACGCTAAACTAACGGCTCTATTATGGCAAAAGAAAAGAAGTCGCGGTTTTAAGAGCTTTGGTGGTATCGTAGGATGTAATATGGGTAACTGAATAACTACCGACGATTGTTGGTAGGTTCGTCGGGAGTGTGGTTTTCAATATAATTCATGATCGTTTCATTGGTAACGTTTCCCGAAGTCGTGCAGAAATACCCTCTGGCCCAAAAACGTTGACCCCAATACTGTTTTTTTAATTCAGGAAACTCTTGCTGCACCTTGCGAGATGTACAACCCTTAACTCGACGCAGGAAA
>Ga0163108_10002639_pt1 | contig 12924 bp, 11 predicted proteins | sample Fk1155metaG_FD_109644 | JGI IMG/M metagenome (GOLD analysis project Ga0163108, IMG submission 109644) | Marine microbial communities from the Central Pacific Ocean - Fk160115 155m metaG | ecosystem: Environmental > Aquatic > Marine > Oceanic > Photic zone | place: The Central Pacific Ocean...
CCCGACTCAAGCTGGCCAAGCCCACAACCTTGTGCGATGCGTGCAAGGGGATCAACGGCAACTGCTCACCATGCCAAAATGCAAAGACCACCGCCCCACTGTCTTGCTCGTTCGGAACCAAGTTTCGATCATGGAACCGAACCCGCCAAGTCATTCGTAGAACGCGGACGAGGCCGGCAAGAAGCCACCCAATGATGGGGTTGCGTCGTCGAACCAATTGGTCGTCGCCTTGAACCAAGCTAAGCTCCCACCCGATGTACATTTTGGGTCTGAGTTGCTTCTATCACGATGCCGCAGCATGCCTGCTCCGGGATGGTGTGCCTATAGCAGCCGCCAGCGAGCAAGCTTTTACCCGCAAGAAGCACGATGAACGGTTTCCGGTCAATGCCATTCGTTGGGCACTCGCAGAAGCCAACATCACCATGGCAGATGTCGAACTGGTCGCTTTCTATGACAAGCCTTTGGTCAAGTTCGAACGCATCCTAAAGAGTCACCTCGCAAACTTCCCTCGTTCCTTTCCGCAGTTTGTTCGTGGGATCCCGAGCTGGTTCAGCACAAAACTCCGACTCGACAAACTATTGAAGCGAGATTTCTCCTACGAAGGTGCCATCGTGTATGGGCATCATCATCGCTCCCATGCCGCCAGCGCATTTTACGCATCCGGCTGGGAAGAGGCCACACTCCTGACCGTGGATGGTGTAGGAGAATGGTCTACCGCCACGTGGGGCGTCGGCCGGGGAACCGAGATCGAACTCAAAGGGGAAATCCGCTTCCCCCACTCTCTCGGATTGCTCTATTCAGCATTCACCGCATACCTGGGCTTCAAGGTAAATTCTGCCGAGTACAAAGTCATGGGCTTGGCCCCTTACGGAGAGCCCCTCTACGTCGACAACATCAAGCAGATGTTTCACCTTCGCGATGACGGGACATTCCGCTTGGATATGTCCTGCTTCGATTTTGATCATGGCCTTCGTATGTACAACGAACGCTTCGAAGAAATCATGGGGCAGCCCACAAGAGCCATGGAAAGTGGACCGCTGGAGCAATTCCACAAAGATGTGGCACGTTCCGTACAGGAAATTGTCAACGAAGCCATGGTCAAGCTTGCCACCTCAGCAGTCGAGCAGACTGGAATTCCGCGTCTGTGTCTGGCCGGAGGTGTGGCACTAAACTGCGTCGCAAACGGCCACATTCTTCGAGATGCACCCGTGGAAGATATCTTCATCCAACCCGCAGCGGGCGATGCGGGTGGAGCGATGGGTGCAGCACTCTGGGCTTGGCACATGTTGCTCGGTAATCCGCGGGTCTGGAAAATGGAAAATGCCTACCTGGGTCCCGGCTATTCCGATGATCAAATCCAGGACACGCTCGACAGCTTCGGTGCCGTGTATCAACGCCTCGAACGAACCGAATTGTTGGAGCGAACCGCAGAACTCATCGACCAATGCAACGTATTGGGCTGGTACCAAGGGCGATTGGAATGGGGCCCAAGGGCGCTGGGACACCGGAGCATCTTGGGAGACGCCCGGCACCCTGAAATGCGGGACATCATCAACCGAAAAATAAAATTCCGGGAGGGGTTTCGTCCCTTCGCTCCCAGTGTTTTGGAAGAATGTGTCGGACAATACTTCCAACTCGATCGACCGAGCCCCTACATGCTGCTCGTTGCTCCGGTCAATCCCGATGGCGAATCTCTTCCAGCCATTACCCATGTCGACAACTCGGCGCGGGTTCAAACGATCAACCGTACACAAGATGAACTGTATTACGACTTGATCGAAACATTCCGAAAGCGCACAGGATGCGGAGTGGTCATCAATACCAGCATGAACGTACGGGGTGAGCCGATCGTCAACACCCCCGCAGATGCATACCAATGTTTCATGCGGACCCATATGGACGCACTCGTCTGCGGGCCTTTTTTGCTGGTTAAAGCTGACCAACCGGACATTGAACTATCGAGCGCAGAAGAAGCATTTGGACTGGACTGACCCAGTGCTGACAGTTTCCTGGCACGAGGCAAGAAGAACAGGGTAGAATATAGACCTAGCTAGGAGCCATCATGCGCCTCGTGTGTACAAGTTTAATTTTGGGCCTCGCCATCGGCGGCTGCGGACCGACCGATCTCGATGTCGGTTGGGATGCTGACGACGAATCTTCATTGGATAGTGACGGTGACGGTCTTTCCGATGCTGAAGAAGCCGAACTGGGTTCCGATCCCGCATTGACGGATTCCGATGGTGACGGGTGGGAGGATGGTGTCGAGCACAGCTACTACACCGACCCTACCGACAGCAACGACCACCCCTACACAGGCGGCTGGCCCATAGATTCATGCCGCAACGACCTTGTGCCCACCGGCATGAGCGAGGGCGACGTGATCAACGATGTGGGCTTGCTCGACCAATATGGTGAAGAAATACGACTTCACGACTTCTGCAATCACACCGTTCTCATCGAACATGCCGGATTCAGTTGAGGTGGTTGTAGCGCAAACGCACCAGAGCTGGAAGCTCTGTACCAACAATACAAAGATGATGGACTTATCGTAATAACAGCCATGACAGATGGCGCAGCGGTCGACCTACAAGCGTGGGCCGACACCTACGGTCTCACCGCGCCCGTCACAATGGATACCGCTGGACTGGATTCAAGCTTCGGCATCCGTGCCCTGCCTGCCGCCCACCTCATCTCCAAAGGTGGCGTGATTCATTCGTTGAACATCTACGCTTCAGCCGAGTTGATTGAGGATGCCATCGAAGCCGGAAACTAAACCAGAAACGATGCGCATGAGAGAGCCTCCGCACCACACTATGATGGGCGGGGGCTCTTTTGCGTAAAAGATAAGCAACCCGCTTTTTGACGGGCGGCGTGGATATCCTGTCAGCATTTGGTTCGGGCCGGCCTCTTGGCTTCCAACCCGCTCTCGCAAGCGCTACTCTATGGCCACTCGGGAGACGCTGATGCTTTCATTTGTTCTTCGCGCACTGACGGTGTGGTGGTTCTTGGTTGGCCCCGCCATGGCTGTTCAGGTTCATCTCATGCCTGCGGGCCCCATGGTCGCAGATGGGGTGTCACCCGTCACCCTCCACATTTGGGTACCCCACCTCACGGACGATGACCGCGTCAAAGTAAAGCCAGCACATGGCAAGATGGTGGCCACGGAACGACACCCTGGAGGCATGCTGGCCGTCAGCTGGATCCCCGCACGTGAAGGCGGGCCTACACAGGTACCCGTATTGGTCACCGTGAAGAAAAAGGGCATGGACTCGGAAACCATACGCGTAAACGCTTCTCTGCTTCCACCTCGAGAAGGTGGCGTTGCAGTGGAAGCAACCCCAACGGAGTGGGAGCCTGGTCAAGATGCCATCCAAATCAAGTTTCGATTGTCTGGAACATCCGACCAACAATTGGGTGACCGAAAACTAATCCTCGCCGCCTCAACCGGAACCATTTCAGAAGCGATGCCCCTGGGTGATGGAACGTTTTCCGCACGATGGACGCCACCAGCACTCATCGAACAGGCGCGGACCGTCATCATTTCGGCCGTCGATGCATCCGCTCCTTCCCGCATCTATGGCTGGACCTCCATCCCAATGCTGGCGCAGCAAAGCCTCACATTTGGAGCGACACCGGACAGCCAAAACACGCTTCGGGTTGGTGAACGTGAATATGGCCCAATGACCGCATCTCCTGCGGGAACAGTCGCCTTTGAAGCACTCGTCCACCCCGCCATTCGTACGGGCGACCTGACGAGCCACCTCAAAGACGGGCGCAAGTTGAACGTCCCCTCCCCCCTTCCTCTGGCCGAATACACACGTGTCGCATTCATGGCACAACCACCTACGGTTCCCATTGGCGGTACCCACACTGTACTCGTCATTGCCACGAAACCGGATGGCCAACCCATTGATGCCGCAACAGTCACCATTGGTACAGGCGCCTCGACAATTGGAACAGCGCACCCAACAGGTGTGCCTGGCGTCTTTTCTTTGTCCATGAAGATCGATGGACCCGTCCGCGACCTCCAACTGAATGCCAAAATGAAGGACCCCGAAGCTTTGGTAAGCAAACTTCAAAAGGCAGAGACCCAACTGAGCATCATCCATGGACTCCCAGCAACCAGCCTGGAGATTGGCCCCGATCCCATGCCGCTCAAGGCACGAGAGATCATGCTCACAGCGAAGATCGAGGATGAATCCGGCGTGCCCATTCGAGCAAGCCTACCGGGAATGGTGGCCATGCCGAGCAGGGCGCTTAGCCGCCCAGCAAGTCGTGGTGATGGGCGCTACCAATTCAAGGTGCGGCCCGAAGGCGACACCATCGTCGGCGCAGTCGTTCCACGTCTTCAGGGCTCCTCGCTTGGCGCCGCTCACCTCCTGGTCTGGCCTGCTTCTGCTGCAGTAGAGACAGGCGGAACCATCCCTGTGATGGTGGCTGCAGTGGACGCATTCGGTATTCCGGTCCCCAATGTAGAGGTCCAACTCTCGGTACCCAATGGAGGGTCATTCCCAGAAAAGGTCAAGAGCGGCACCAATGGCATTGCGTTGACGACCTACACTGCATCGGACAATCCTGGATTGTTTACAGTCAACGCCCACGCAGCTGGGCTCTCCGCTCAAACCGCAATTTTTCATGGGGACCTAGAGGCCAGTCCCGGACCCGTCCGAAGCGGGGACGCCTCCACGATCCGACATCGGGCGGCACTCGAAGCCGCAGTTGGCGTCTACCGGATCACCCGAGAACTCCCCCCACCCCCGCCAGTGGCTGCCGCCCCACCGCCGGCTGTGGTTGCTCCCGTTGTCTCTGCGGCACCCGCAGCACCCGCAGCACCCGCAGCACCCGCAGCACCCGCAGCACCCGCAGCACCCAAGGAAGCACCCACTCCAGAACCCGTCAAGGCAGAAGCACCGGCAGAGCCAACTGCACCAGTCGCATCGGCACCGGAACCTCCACCCAAAAAGACAAAGCCCCCGAAAGAGCGCAAACCCAAACCGGCAAACACATCGAGTGGCGGGAGTGCAACCTTGGGCATTTCCCTACAGTCGGTTTTGCACAGTTTCAAACAGACTGCAGACAACCCAGACACTGTGGCAAACATCATGCCTCCAGAGGCATCGTTCATGCGGCCAGCATCACCCGGCCTCATCGTCGATGGAATCTACGATTTGAGCGGTAGTCCGTTCAGTGTGATTGGAGAATTCCGAATCTACAACGATGTCATCGCAGTCGGCGACATGTTGCATGGCTATAACAATTGGTCCGCGCAAGCAGGGACTCGCTACGCCCTATCAATGGCACCGGAACTCAACCCATTTATCTCTGCGACGATCCAGCGGACACAGACCAGCGTTTTCCGGTTCGTGGACACCGACACTGCAGACACAGATGAGGATGGCGACGATTCTTCCGAAACCGAGGAGGAAGAAAGCGGTGGTTCCATCAACCAATTCGCACCCGCGGTGGAGGAATTGTACGGCCTACGGCTTGGTGCTGGAATCCAGCAAGAGTTCCCAGGCGACCTGCTGTTTGTCGGTGAAATATCCGAACTGTTTGGGCCCTACCCCATCGCCACACACCTGGGCGGAACCATCTACCGTGAAATCGGCCTGGACTGGAACTTCCGTGGTGGACTGGACATGGACTTCAAACACGTCGGCATGTCGATTGATGGCATACCATTGAAGGTCCGCGACACGGAAATCGCGTTTTCCATCGGGGTCGACTACACCGGCCTATAGACGGGACCATCGTGCGGCAGGCACCCCAGCACCCGCAGGTGGAGGGTTCGCTCCAACCATGTACACGGCCCGACGATTCGCGGCATTGTCCACACCATCTCCAGTCGGTGCCGCCAACCAGTCTTCACCAAACCCATAAAAGTAAATCGGAATATTGATGCCGTTGGCAGCCAACCACGCTCCAATGGAACGGGCACGCTGTTGCGAGAGCGTACGATTGCTCGCAGACGTACCCACGGTATCCGTGCACCCACCAATATAGAGTTTGACCTCAACCACAGACCCATATTTCTCAATCACAGACTCAAGTTCTCTTCTTAAATGCTGGAGCTTTGGCTCTTCTCCAGCGACCACATCCCAGTTCCCCGTTTCAAAAACAACATCGTCATGAGGGATGTCCAAAAACCAGGGTGAATAGGTAAAACCAGACCAAGCGTTGTTTGTATGAAGGGTCACATCCAGCAGAACGACATCAGCGGCATCCCCTATCCACGGTATGTCGATATCCCCTGGCCCAGCAGAAATGTCGACCGTTCTTTTATCCAGGACCGACCGGCGTTCGCCCAGCGCTGTGATTTCAGCGCGTACCACCGGTTGGTTGACCGACACCGTTAATACTTTCTTTTGAACATCTGCCGAAGCCCGCGACAGGTCCACTTCCAATCGTCCCGCATAACTGTAGGAAATCGGTACCTGAACCGCCTCAACATATCCATCTGTAAACTCGCACCGAATCGTAGCCAACGCTTCTGTCACCGCGGAATTGCGATCCCAATGGACTTTCATCTGCTCGCCAGCAGTCATGCCCGCGCGTTCAAAGTCCCAGCTTGCGCCACCCGCCTCGACCTGAACCCAAATCGACGACACTGCACGTGGAACCGTGACGGAAAGCATGGGTTGCTCTCCTGGACCCAGGCTGGGTGAATATCCAAACTCCAACTCCCCTGCCCACGCAACCATCGTTGCCAACCAAAACCCAAATATTGCCATCCCTTCACTCCATACCAATCCGTGCACAAGGTATATTCTGAAGAACGAACAATGGAGAGTTCAATGTTGTATCGACTAGTTTCGCTGGTGCCCTTTTTCATCGGCTGCACCACATTCAAGAGTGATGCTGACACCGGATCAACAGCAACAGGAAGCAGTCCAGGTGCCGGTTCGGGTGGAATCACCGAACATGGCGGTCTTCAAGACCTCACCGAAGGCTTGGACCGGAGTGGGTGCGATATACAGGAATCCACCAACAGCGAAATCGCTGGGGCCACCAGCTACTACTACGGCTTGTTCGTGGAAGAAGGTGGAGCCTATTCTGGCTACGAACTGTGGATCTTGTACGCAAACGAAACGTGGCGAGAACAAGGCTATACCGACTGCATCGTACGGTGGGATGCCAGCGCATTCGAAGCCGTTCCCGGCAGCACTGCTGGGGCCAACTTCGGCCTCAATGTAACCCTGAACTTGGATCGAAACGCCACCACCTGTCCAGATGACATGGTTGGGGACATGAATGATTCCGATTCCGTTCATTACGACCTGCAAATTGCCGGCGGCCAAACCGAATGGTTCTTCGAATCCGGAAATCGCCTTGGGTCGGGCTACGCAAACGACAATGCCCTGAACTACATCTCACCCAAGAGCTGTCGCTGGTTCTAAATTTCAGACACCAAGAGATTCGAGGTACCATAAGAGTATGAACCCTCGTTTAGCATTGGTATTGGCCGGAGGTGGCGCACGCGGCGCATACGAAGCCGGCGTGCTGCGGTTCATCCTGCAAGAACTGCCACGGCGCTTGGACTTCCCAGTTGCCGCAGACCTGATTTGCGGAACCTCCGTCGGCGCCATCAATGGTTCAGCCATCGGCGCATGGAATGGCGATCCACAAGGCCCCGCTGAGTTGTCCGAATTCTGGAACACACTATCCGTATCGGAGGTGTACAAATTCGAGGCCCTGGACTTGTTGCGCTCACCCATGAGAATGATGCGTGGGCCTGCCAACAATCAGATGGCTTGGGTCGATGCCAGACCACTCCACTCCTTAATGGCAGAACGTTTCCCGTGGGACCAGCTCTACCAAGTGATCGATCAAGGAAAGCTCAAAGCACTGGTCATTACCGCAACAGAAGTCATCACGGGCCGGTGCGCACAGTTCATTGATGGGCACATCGATCCGGAAACCATGGAAGAACATGTCGGAATCCGACGGGTATTTGAACGCATCGGACCCAACCACGTGCTGGCTTCTTGTGCCATCCCCTTCCTGTTTCCGCCAGTAGAGATCAATGGAACGCCCATGGTGGATGGATCTCTTCGCCAAAATACCCCTCTCTCTCCCGCCCTCCGCATGGGCGCCGAAAATGTCTTGGTGGTGGGGACACGGGTAACCAAACCCATCCCTCCCTTGGATACAATGGAAGACCCCGCAACGCCTTCAACTGGTTTCCTTCTGGGGAAGGCCCTCAATGCATTGCTCCTTGACCCCGTGCACCAAGACCTCAGCAGAATTGTTCTGATCAATGAAATTTTACTGGCCGGGACCCAGCTTCATGGCGAGAATTTTATCGACCAACTCAACGAAACCATTGGTCCGCGCCTCTCACGGAAACTCCGCCCCATCAACACCTTTTGTATTCACCCATCTGAAGACTTGGGCAAGATCGCTGCCGAGATTTGGGATCCCAAGAAGATCGATGCAACAAGAGGAACACGGTTCATGCTCGCCACTGTTGCCGGAGAGTCGGAGGAAGCCGATCTCTTGTCGTATCTTTTGTTCGACTCCAGTTTTACGGCAGTCATCGAAGACCTTGGCTACCACGATGCACAATCTCAAGAAACCGAGATCGTCGAATTCCTAAGTCACGCGCTCAGGGGAGCTGATTCGTGATGTCTACAACGTGTAGTTGGCGCCAATCCGAACCAATCTTGGGGAGTGCCGTGAACGCCAGATAGGTCTGACCTCCTACCGTCACCACAGCGGGCTCTCCTGCGGCCACAAGGCCAGTATCGATGCGAATGGTGCGAGAACCATCCATTTTGCTCATGAAAATCTTATGCGACTGTTCCGGATCAGACACCGCGTACACCACCCATTGGCTGTCCGGCGTAAGTGCCGGACTGGCACGCAGCGGAAGCCGAATGTTCTTGGCCAAGCCAGTTTTTGAGCCGACTGTACTGGATGAAGCAATGTCCCATTGGTCATCCCCGCGTTCATTCGAGAAAAACACAATGCTGCTTCCCGACCATACCGGACGAGATTGATCACCATTGCCACCCACCCAAGGGCGTGAATTGGCACCCTCGAGTACAAACATGTCCTCGCCACCCCGGTTCTTCCGCGAATAAGCAATCTTGCTACCGTCCGCGTTGAAGGAGGGTGCCATTTCGGAGAATGGGCTGGTCAACATCCTTGTGACCGTGTTTGTTCCTCGGTCCCACACGTGAATGTCGCCGGCGCCCGAAACATCAGACACAAACACTACCCGGCGACCATCCGGAGAAATGGCCGGCCATGAAAGGTCACCCTTGATTTGCGTGCCCGTTATCAGTTCGCTCGCTCCCTGAGTCCCTGGTGACAACAAAAACAGTCGCGTGGTTCCACCGGTATTGCTTCCCTCAAAGATGAGCGCACCTTGTGGATGCCATACTGCGGCACCCGCAACCGTACCCCCACTCGAAAATGAGGATCGGGCTCCAGGCAATTGGGCCTTCGATGGGGAGGCCTTTGCCGTACCACTCATCATTTCAACGACGTACAGGTCATTTATGCCTTCATAGTCGTTGATTTCAAAGGCCAACCATCGGCCATCAGGCGACCAAGTCGGATTGAATGCATGCCCAGCGGCTGTATGTCGGATTTCACCAGCCACGGACGTACCAACGCTCATCCAAACGCCCATAAACAGGGCCAACACTTTGTTCATCCATCATCCTCCTGTCCAGCTGGGCCAACTGTAAAGCCCAACGAACCAAACGGATACAATCTCGATGTATCCGATAATGCGCCACCATTCAGGGTCACTGCCCCTTCATACTTTCCAAAACCCATCACCGAGTAAGCAACACTTAAAGCTGCACCACCGGCACGAACCTGTCCCTTCATGCGCGAATACCGAAGGGTACGCTCGGCCCCTTCCACCGCTTTGCAGGCGGGATCATTTGGCTTTTCGATACAAAACTCGGTCACGCCTGTGACCTGCCCTGTACCCACACCATACATGAGACCAACAGCCGTCCAAATCGGTCCGAAGTGTGCCGTACCCATCAAAGCCGTAAAACCCATGTGCATCTGGTCTGATTCAATCTCAAACTGTGCGAGTTCTTCAAGGGGCCCGTTCTCATCGCTTGGCGAACCCGCAAGTCCTTGGTAGCCAGCTTGAACCAATACTCCAAAAGGGCCGCCGACACCCATCTCCCAACCAGCCGACAACCGGCCACCTATGCCACCGAATCCTCCCGGCTCAGCGCCACCTTCGGAGTCTCCAGCCTGCGTCCATCCAAGCCCCAAATCAGCACGAGGGCCCATGTAGGTAAAACGAAACGGTTCTTTCTCGCCCGCTGCACGGGTGCTGATCTCGCCACCACCCTTCTTGTCCAGATTCAGAACAATCGTTGAGCCACCCGGCAACACTTTGAACTCATGCGGGCCAAATGTGTACTCCCCGGCAGGCAACAAACCATTGTAGGAACGGCCTTCTGTTACACGCTGCTGCGCCCTTCCAATGGTGGAACGCTGATCAGGCTGCAGAGGCATGACGGCCACGGCCAGATTTGCATCCGCCTTGTACCGTTCCGGGATGATGAGTTCCACCTCACCATATTGACGCATGATGTCACCAATCCAGTTTTCGACGTCTGGCTTCGATTCCGTGTCGCGCGCCTTCAATAGACGCCGGTATACCTGGGTGACATTGCCGAGTTCTCGAGCGGCTTGCGCAGCCAAAAAATGGTCATCGTAGGTCGGGAAGACGTCCTTCCGTTCCAGTGTTTGCATCGCTTGATAGGCCCGATCGACACCGCGCCACGCTCCCCGTTTGGCCAGTCTGGCCATTTCTTCGGCCAAGCGAACATGCTCTGCTCTGGCTTCCGACTTCGACATCGCCACCGCATCGTTGGGCGCCACCATAGCAAAAAGAGCAGACACGACCAATGTACCGATAAATTTCGTGTTCATTCCTCGCTCCTGTGGCTGGTGACGGTCGCTTCCCCCTCATCATTGCAGACGAGAGAACCTTTCGGGGCGCTTTCGTCATCATTCCAATCATCAAAGCTTGGGAGGGGTCCCGCCCATGGGTCAAACAAGACACGAGAATATGGATGCTGCGGCTGTTCATGCTTGGCATCTAGTTCTTCAACCACACGCCCATGCAACATCACGAGAATGCGGTCACACCATTGAGTCGCTTCCGACATGTCGTGCGTGACGATGATGCATCCGGACTCTTTCGGAAGGTTTCCCACCAAGGCACCCAGGACGTCTTCTCGCCGTTCTGGGTCCAAACCAGATGTAGGCTCATCGGCGACCACCAGCTTTGGTTCCAATGCCAAAACCCTGGCCAAAGTGACCCGTCGCTGCTCACCACCCGACATCTCTCGGGCCAGCGCATCGGCGCGGGTCTCCAAACCCAGACGTTCCAACATCGCGAGTGCTTCTTCCCGTGCTGTGACAGGATCCCTCTTCCCAAGGACCCGAAGCGTTTCGATCACATGCTCCAAAGCCGTCTGCTGTGGATCCAGCGCCGCCATCGCATCCTGCGGGACGTATTGGTACCCAACCCTTTTGGGCCTACGAAGTCGCTCTGGCATGGCATCCCAGCGCTCTCCCTCAATCCATACACCGCCTTTGGTGGCCACTTCCAATCCAAGCACAATCCGAGAAACCGTTGTTTTCCCCGAGCCCGACTGGCCGACCAAAGCGACCACCTCTCCGGGATTTACGACAAAATCAACTCCGCGAACCGCCGGCACGGAAGTCCGTGGGCTCCATGGCCATGGACCGCTGGCCTCAAAGGTCTTGTGGAGATCTTTCACTTCGACAATGGGTCGACTCATGTACCCCCCACAGTCAGACGAACCACATCATCCGCCATTCGCTCGACGGTATCTTCATGGTGGCTAATCAAAAGCAGTCCAGCACCGTGAACCTTACACACCTCCACCAAAAGTTCCACCACCGTGCGGCGCAACACCGGATCCAAACCAGTCTCTGGCTCATCCGCAATGACCAATCGCGGTTTTGGTGCAATTGCAATGGCCAGCGCAGCGCGCTGGGCCATGCCCCCGGACAAGGCGCCCGGGAGCGATGATGAAACTTCCGGACTCAGGCCCACATCTTTCAAAATGGTACAGATCTCGTCATGCAAATCTTCCGGTGCCACATCTCGTCGGGCGATGGCGAGTTCGAGTTGGCGCCCCACAGTACGTCCAGGGTTCAAGGCCGAACTGGCCGCTTGAGGCGAATAGGTAAAGTAAGAGCCTCGAAATTCCCGAGTGTCTTCGAGCAATTTGGACTGCGCCTCCGAACCACCACCATGGAGGCCTTCAAACCAATCCCTTTCTGGGTCGATGGCTGGGTACCGCAACTCTCCCCGAACCAAGCCAGGAAGGACATCGATCACGCCCATGCTGCAGCGCGCAGTAAGCGACTTTCCGGACCCAGATGGGCCGATCAATGCCGTTACTCGCCCGGGCTGAACGGTCATGTTCACACCTTCCACCAGCATCCGTTCTTCGGTCCGAATCGCAAGGTCCTTCAACTCAATCAGTGCAGTCATCGTGCCCTCGCTGCGCGGCCGACCGCAATGGAACAGACGGCCACAAGGCCCAGCAATACCAGTCCCAACGCCAAAGCGTGACCCGAACCGTAATCCAAGCTCGGAATCAATGATGGGTAGCCGATCTTGAGCAAATCTGCCCAACTCTTCAACGAGTCTGCATGGGTGAAGGATGGCTGATTTTCAGCCAAGGCCAGGTACGACAAGGCGATTTCCAAAAAGACCACATTCATCATCGTTTCGGCACCCTGCCGCACGACAACAGGCCGGAGGTTGTAGCCCACAACATGCACCAAATAGATGCGCGAAGCGCTGTACCCATGCGCACGCAGGGCTTCGACAAAGCGTGAACCACCAAGCCTTTCAGCAACCGAGGCTGCTTCATCCATCGCACCGGGTGCCGCCAAAAGAGC
>Ga0163108_10002640_pt1 | contig 12923 bp, 11 predicted proteins | sample Fk1155metaG_FD_109644 | JGI IMG/M metagenome (GOLD analysis project Ga0163108, IMG submission 109644) | Marine microbial communities from the Central Pacific Ocean - Fk160115 155m metaG | ecosystem: Environmental > Aquatic > Marine > Oceanic > Photic zone | place: The Central Pacific Ocean...
AATAACATTTGATATATATTTATTAGTTTCATTTTGAAATTCTAATAATAAATTTTCATTACCTTTAAAGTTTGAATTATTTAAAACATACATTTTTTCTAAAACTGGAATAATATTTTTTTCATCTAGGGAACTAAGAACATCTAACTCTACAGAAAAGTTTTTTCCACTTTCAAATTTTAATTTTATTAGATTGATAATTTCATTTATATTATTTGTTTTACTATTGTTATTAACAAACTTAGTTTTTAGATTTAAATTATTTTCTGTAATTTTTTTAATATTTTTAACTTGAGCACTAAGAGATTGCATTTGATCTTTTATTTCATTAAATATTATTTCAACCTCATTACTAATTTCTTTATTATTATTTTGTGATAATTGATTTTTTTTATTTATTTGCAAAACGCTGTCATTTAAAGCCTCTATACTGAAATTTAATTTCTCTATTTTTTCTGAATTGCTATTTATTAAATCTACAATAATATTTTCTTCTTCAATTCTTAAATCTTGTAGATTTGATTGTGTTTTATAACTTCTATAAAACAGATATCCCATTAAAATGAGTATGCTTGTCAAAATCAAGATAATTGATAGTTTTGAAAATATATAAATATTGTTTAAAAAATTCATCACAAAGACTTTTTATCATTATTAGTCAGTTGTTTAACAGAATAAATTAGTATACGAAAAAAAAATGCTTGTTTTTGCTGTAGAAACATCCTGTGATGAAACTTCTGTGTGTATTATGGATGATAACAAAAAAATTTATAGCCACATTATATTTTCTCAAGAAGTTCACCAAAAATTTGGAGGTGTTGTACCTGAGTTAGCTTCAAGAGCACATCTAGAAATTATTCAAAAAATAACTAAAAAAGCTTTTCAGGAAGCTAATATAAAACCAAAAGAAGTAGATGTTTATGCTGCTACATGCGGTCCTGGTCTAATTGGCGGTCTTTTAGTTGGGTCAACATTTACAAAATCTCTAGCAATAGGTCTAAACAAACCTTTTATGCCAATCAATCATTTAGAGGCTCATTTACTCTCAACTTCGTTCAACAATGAAATTGTTTTTCCACATATTTCACTCCTTGTTACAGGAGGTCATACACAAATATATTTATTGAAAAGTTATAATAATATTCTTTTATTAGGTGAAACTGTAGATGATGCTGTTGGAGAAGCTTTTGATAAGGTTGCTAAACTTCTAGGGCTTTCTTATCCAGGAGGTAAACAATTAGAACAGAAGGCAAAAAATGGAAACTCAGAAATTTATGATCTACCCCAACCTATGGTAAATAAAAACAACTCTAATTTTTCATTTTCTGGAATAAAAACTGCAGTAAATTTACTTTGTAAAAAAAATGAGCTAAATGAAAAATTTGTTGAAAATATTTCAGCCTCTTTTCAGAAATGTATTGCAAACATTCTTTATACAAAACTTGAAAATACAATTTTACAATTAAGAAAAAAAAAATTTAATATTCTTTCATTCTCTCTAGTAGGAGGGGTTGCAAATAATGATTATATAAAATTAATAATTTCAAAACTACAAAATACGCAGAAAATTAATATGATTATACCAAAAAAAGAAATGATGAGTGATAATGCGGCTATGATAGCGTGGGCTTGTATAAAAAAATTTGATAGAAAATTAATAGATATTAATTTTAAAGCAGATCCTCGTCTTAAAGTGTGATGAATAAAAAATTAGAATATGCTATTTTCACTAATAATAATACAGGAGGGAAACTTGTTTATTATCCAGTAGCCAAGAATGCAAACTCTTCAGCAAAATTATTTTTTACAAGACACCTAAAGATAGAAAAAAATTATTATTTTATTTCAGATGAAGTGCCAGAACATAAATTGAGTGAAGAAAAATATCAAAATGTAAATAATAAAAATAATTTAGTTAATTTTTTACCAAGTTATACACCTTTTAAAAAAATTGATGTGGAAGAAAGATGTTGTATAGTCAGAGACCCTATAGACAGATTTTTATCTGCATATAAAAATAGAATAATTTATCATAAAGATTTAGCTTTTCGGGATTTAACAATTAATGAAATCATTGAAAAACTTGAAAATAATTTATATGAAAATAGACATTTTCTTCCACAAAGTTATTGGCTAGGCACTAATTTAAAATACTTTACAATTATATCTCAAATCAAAAATATGAAGCCCTTTATAGATGGTGTTAATAATTTTTTTCAGAAAAATATTAAATTTCCCAAAATCCAAACAGGCGGTAGTAATATAAATATTGTATTAAATAAAGATCAAATAAAAAAAATAAAGAAAATTTACTCTTCTGACTATGAGTTAGTTAGAGATTTTCTTTAAAAATTCATTATAATAATATTAAATGTAATTTTATAAATGAAGAACGAACTATTAGAAAATTTTAAAATTAAAACAAAAAGCGATGAACAAACTTTTGGAGGTCATTGGTTTAGAGGTAAAATATGTAATTTTATACCTTCAAAAAAACATTTCGAAGAAAATAACTTCATGTCAGATTATATACTTAAAGGATATATTCCCAAAAAACCCTTTATAAATAAATCAAAAAAAATTATTGCTTTTGGAAGTTGTTTTGCTGCTAGTGTATCAGATTATCTTGCAAAAAAAAATTATTTAGTATTCAATAAAAAGTATGGGCTGAATTCTCATATAATTAGATATGGAGAAGGAATGGCAAATACTTTTACTGTTCTGGAGCAATTATTATGGGCTTTTGAAAATAAAAATATAGAAAAAAACACTTGGTATTATTCACCTACTGATGATGCAAACAAAGACTCAGACATTAGGGTTGAAACTTTAAAATTATTAAATCAAACTGATATATTTATAATAACTGTAGGTCTATCAGAGGTGTGGTATAATAAACAAAATCAACAAGTTTTTTGGAAGGCTGTGCCAACTTCAAAATTTGATGATAACAAACATGGATTTAGATTATCTACAGTCGAAGAAAATACAAATAATTTAGAATCTATTTGTAAATTAATAAGAGTCAAACTTCCTTCTGCAAAAATTATTTTTACACTCTCTCCAATTCCGTTGATGGCAACTTTTAGAAATCAGTCTTGCATAACTGCAAATTCAGTATCGAAATCAATTTTACGAGTTGCTCTTGATAATGTTATCACTAACAATAAAAATGATGGTAATATTTTTTATTTTCCATCATATGAAATTACAAAAGATTATTTAGTAGATCCATTTAAGGAGGATAATAGACATATGAAAGATGATTATGTTTCTTTAATAATGAAAATTTTTGAAGAAAATTACTGTGTTTAAAAAAAAAATAAAAATATATTTTATAATTTAAATGAGTAAAAATTATTGGTTAATAAAATCAGAGCCTAGTACGTGGTCATGGGACGATCAAGTTAAAGAGGGTAAGACTATGTGGGATGGAGTAAGAAATTATCAAGCACGTAATAATCTGATGAAAATGAAAAAAAAGGATCTATGTTTCTTTTATCACTCAGTAAAAGAAAAACAAATAATTGGAATTGTTGAAGTTGTTAAAGAACATTATCCTGACCCAACAGATAAAACCGGAAAGTTTGTAGTTACAGATGTTAAAACTAAAACAAAACTCAAAAAAACAGTAACTCTTGAAGAAATTAAAAATAATTCAAAATTATCCAAAATTTTATTGATAAAACAATCGCGTTTATCAGTTATGCCTCTGTCAAAAATAGAGTGGAATGAAATAATTAAAATTTCAAAAAAATGAATAAACATATATTCTGGATCGCTTCTTATCCAAAAAGTGGCAATACTTTACTTAGAGCAATTTTATCTTGTCTTTTCTTTTCAGAAGATGGGTGTTTTGATTTTAAAATGCTTAAACACACTAGCCAATTTGAAATGAGAAAAAGATTAGACATTATTAAACAAATAAATAAAGATGATTTTACAAAAATAGGCGATCTAAAAATACTTTCTAAATATTGGTTATTACTTCAATCGAAAGAAAATTTAAAAATAAAAAATCATTTTGGTTTTATAAAATCTCATTCAAGTTTAGTTTCTATGTTTAACAATTGGTTTACAACACCTGAATTTACAGCAGGGTATATATATGTTGTTAGAGATCCACGCGATATAGCAATATCTTGGTCAAATCATTCTGGGCTAACCATTAATGAATCAATTGATTTTATGCTAGATTTTAAATCTTGTATAGAGTGGACAAGAACAAAATCTCAATTGCCTAACAATATATTTCCAAAAGCATATATTGGCGCATGGAATGAGCATGTTTTATCGTGGACTGAAAATAATTTCAATGTTCCTAAATTAATTCTTAAATATGAAGACCTAGTATATGATAAAGGAGAAAGTATAAGAAAAATAATATCTTTTTTTGAAAATGAATATGATATAAAATTTCAAAACAACGAAATAAAAATCTCTAACATTATAAAATCTACAGAATTTAATTATTTAAAAAAACTTGAGGAAAAAAAAGGTTTTAATGAAGCAAATCAAGGTAATTTTTTTAGAAAAGGAGAAAAAAATCAGTGGAAAAAAATTTTAGAAACTAAACAAATTAACAGAATCGAAAAAAAATTTAGAGATTTTATGAACAAATTTAGTTATGAATAAGTAAATCATTTATTTATTATGAGTGAATTATATCCAATAAAAAAATCTTGGGCAAAGCAAGCTAAGATAGATAAAATTAAATATGAAAAAATGTACAATGAATCATTGTCTAACAATGAGGGTTTTTGGAAGGATCACGCTAAAAGAATTGAATGGTTTAAACCTTTTTCCAAAATAAAAGACGTAATATACAGCAAAGATAAAGTTCAAATTAAATGGTTTTATGATGGAAAAACTAATGTAGCTTATAATTGTGTTGATCGTTATGCAAAAAGCGATCCTGATAAAATTGCTATTATTTGGGAAGGTGATGATCCAAATAATGTTAAAAAAATTACATACAAGGAACTTCATTATAACGTTTGCAAAACAGCAAACGCATTAAAGAAAATTGGAGTAAAAAAAGGGGATCGTGTAACAATTTATCTTACTATGATACCAGAATTAGCTTATGTTATGTTAGCTTGTGCAAGAATTGGTGCAGTGCATTCAATAATATTTGGAGGGTTTTCATCAGAGTCCATAGCAGGCAGAATAATTGACTGTAATTCAGAATATTTAGTTACAGCAGATGAGGGGGTTAGGGGTGGCAAAATAATACCTCTAAAAAAAATTGCCGACAAGGCTTTGGAAAGTTGTCCAAATGTTAAAAATTGTCTTGTTGTTAGATATACAAAAAATGAGATTCCTCTAGTAAAAAATAGAGATTTTTATCTCGATGAAATTTTATCAGAGGTAAATGATGTGTGTGATGCCGAAGAGATGGATGCGGAAGATCCTTTATTTATTTTATATACATCTGGTAGTACTGGTAAACCCAAGGGTGTGCTTCATACTACAGGAGGCTATCTTGTTTATGCGTCAATGACTCATGAGTATATCTTTAATTATAATAAAGGAGATATATATTGGTGTACTGCTGATATCGGTTGGATAACTGGCCATAGCTATATAATTTATGGCCCACTTTCAAATGGGGCTACAACAATCATGTTTGAAGGTGTTCCAAACTATCCTGATTTTTCAAGATTTTGGAAAATAATTGATAAGCACCAGGTAAATATTTTTTATACTGCACCTACTGCCATTCGAGCGCTTATGAGAGAGGGGGATGATTATGTAAAAAAAACAAGCAGATCCTCTTTGAAATTATTAGGAACAGTAGGCGAACCTATTAACCCAGAAGCATGGAAGTGGTATTATGAAGTACCTGGGAATTCTAATTGCCCTATAGTTGATACTTGGTGGCAAACTGAAACTGGCGGGATACTTATTTCTCCTCAAACAGGTGCTATTGATCTTAAACCAGGATCTGCTTCAAAGCCTTTTTTTGGAATTGAACCATGCATTTTAGATAAAGATGGTAATGAATTAAAAGGAGAAGCTGAAGGAATGTTATGTTTAAAAAATTCATGGCCTGGCCAAATGAGAACTGTTTTTGGTGATCATGATAGATTTATTTCAACTTATTTCTCACAATTTAATGGAAAGTATTTTACTGGTGATGGCTGTAAGAGGGATAAAGACGGCTACTATTGGATTACTGGCAGAGTTGATGATGTTATAATTGTCTCTGGTCATAACTTAGGAACTGCTGAAATTGAAAGCGCCTTCGTTTCTCATAAAAAAGTTTCAGAAGCAGCTGTTGTAGGTTGCCCGCATGATATTAAAGGTAATGGGTTATATTGTTATGTTTCTTTAATAGCAGGAGAAAAAGAAGATGAGAGTTTAAAAAAAGAACTAATTAATACAATAAGAACTAAAATTGGTCCAATCGCTACTCCTGACTTCATACATTTCTCTGATGGATTACCTAAAACAAGATCAGGTAAAATTATGAGAAGAATTCTTAGAAAGATTGCTGCTAATGAACATGAACAGTTAGGTGATATTACAACACTGGCTGATCCTAGTGTAGTCGAAAAATTAATTAAAAACAGACTTAATAATTAGTTATCTAGCTTCCCAATGTTTCAGACATCTTGGTTCATAAATATTTGCTGCCCCTACTTGAGTGCGATCACCGCCTTGTGTTTTACGATAAGTTTTTGTTGCTTCCATTCCACAAACATTACAAAAACCATATATTTTTATAATTTTATCAGAAAGCCCCAAAACCATAGATGAGGTTTCCCATGGTTTTCCTCTTGAGTCTTGATCTAAACCAGCACACACAACATCTATTCCCTTGTTTAAAATTAATTCAATATTTTCTAATGTTTCAGTTGTATTCATAAATTGTATTTCATCTAGAAAAACAGTATCGACCCCATCCTTATTAAAAACAAAATTATCATTAACGTTTTTCCAATTTTTCATTGAAAAACATTTATGGCTTAGGTCATTATGTGTAATAATTTTTTCTTGGGAATATCTATTGTCAATAATTGGCTTAACAACAATAATTTTTTTATTCTGATGTTTTGCCCATAGAATTCTTTTAAGCAATTCACTTGTTTTTCCAGCAAACATTGCACCAACAATGGTTTCAAGTTGTCCTCTCATAATCGTAAATCCTTCTTTATATAATTTAGTATATTTTGTACATCTAAAGATCTTAAACAGCCTACAGGATTCTCAATATGAGTTATATAATTGTTTTTTACACCCCTCATACTATAATATTCAAATAAATTTTTTATTTTACTATCAGTGTAAACAATTTTTAAGTTTTCGTAACAACCACACTTACCATTGTAGTTAAATAAATCTGTCAAACCACATGGAGATTTACAATAAGGGGATGAATATTTGTTATTAATAGAAATAATATTTTTATTTTTGTTTAAAAGTGTTTTTGAAGAAACACTTGATTCAATCAAAACTCCTTTTTTATTAAAAAGTTTAGCAATATGTAGAGGGCCAGAATCCATAAAAACTCCGTATTCAATATTTTGAATAGAATTTACTAACTCTTTTTTCCCCCGACAATCTATAATTGAAATATTATTTTGGTTTATTTTTTCAAGTAAATAATTTGAAATTTCAGAATTTTTATCAAAATAAGCTTCAACAATAAAATTTTGTTTAAAAAAATTTAATAATTTTTCCAAGATATCAAAAGGCATTGTTCTTATTGGTGAGTTAGAGATTGGGAAAATAGAAATTTTTTTTATTTTTGTATATTTTTTTGATTTTATAATAAAAGGATCGCTTATTATTTTAAAAAAAGATTTAATTTCATTCTCAATATTTGATCTAATATATTTTTGAATTTTTAATGCTTCAATTTCTAAAGTAAAATGAAATAAAGTTTCATATTTATTTATAATTTCTTTTGAGATAAAAAATGGATATAAGTCGCTTAATTCAAAATATTCATTAAATATAAAAGAGCATTTTTCAGTAAAAGCAATTCCAATATTTTTAAAAATATTACTTTTTTTTATTGCTCTTAAGGCATGCGCATATTCTATAGCATCTCCTAAACCTATGCTTGGAGGCAAACAAAAAAGTATACTTTTACCTATTTTAGATATTTTTTTCCTTTTTTCTCTATTTAAAGTGCAAATGTTTTTGTATTTTTCTTTATTTAATATTCTCCAAATATATGTGCTTTTACTAAAATAAACTTGATTTGGTTTAATATTAAATTCATTTAATAAAGCGTTGTTGTCATGTATTGAAAAGGAAAAATAAGGCATTTTAATACAGTATATATTTATATGAAAAAAAGTACAAAAATTAGGTTTATAGTTTTTGAAATTTTAATTGATCTATTTAAAAGCAGTAAACACTTTGACGAATTATTCGAAAAAAAAATAAAGCAATACAAATTAAATAATAAAGAAAAATCATTCATTTTTAATGTATGTCTAAACACTATGAGATATAGTTTACATTCAAAAATAATATTAAGCAGTTATGTAAAGAAAAAGCTTAAAATTAGTCAGTATATTTTATTAGCGTCTGCAATTACTCAAATCATTTTCTTAAATATAAAACCATATGCTGTAGTTAATGAAACTGTAGAGGTATCAAAAAAAATTAAATTATATTCTTCATTTATTAATGGCGTGCTTAATAATGTTGCAAATGACATAAAAAATTTAAAACAAAATACTATAATTAAAAAAGAAAATCTACCAATATGGTTTCAGGATGAAATAAAAAAAAATAAAAATATTAATTTAAAAATTTTTTTAGATTCATACTTCTTTGAACCAAGTTTGCATATAGTTTTTAAATCTAAAAAGTATGTAAATAAATTTAATGAGGAATATGATTTTACAAGTGAAAAATCTTTGTTTATAAAATCACAGAAAAAAGTAAATGAAATAAGTAATTTTAAAAACGGACATTGGTGGATACAAAATTTTTCCTCAATGATACCCCTGGCTCTAGCTGAAAACTTAGAAAATAAAAGTATTTTGGATCTTTGTGCTGCTCCAGGAGGAAAAGCATTTCAAGTTTTAAGTGAAAATAAAAATATAATCTTAAATGATAAAAGTAAAAATAGAATTAAAATGCTAAAAGAAAATTTATCCAGACTAAATTACTCAGCCAAAATTAAAAACTTTGATGCATTAAGTTTTCCTAACAATAAAAAATATGATGTTATAATTTTAGATGCGCCATGCTCTGCAATTGGTACGCTCAGAACAAATCCAGAAATTTTATTTAGAAGAAAAAACCCAGATCTTAAAATATTATCTGAAAAACAAACTAAATTAATTGAAAAAGCTTCATCTTTATTAAATTCAAATGGCATGATCATATATATGGTTTGTTCTTTTTTTTTTAGTGAAACAATTGAGCCTTTTAAAAAATTTTTAGAAAAAAATAAAAATTTTTCTGTCTTAGGATATAATTATAAATCTAATAAAATGAAAATAGATAAGTTTATTAGTAAAGAAGGATATTTTTTGACCGTACCAACTATATACAACAATCATAGAATTGATGGTTTTTTTTCAATTCAATTAATTAAAAATGATTAAGAAAGCAACAAACCCTTTATTAAGAATAATATTTTTATTTTATATATTTATTATCCCAAAAAGGATTAAATTTGGAAATTTAGAGAATCTTGATTTTAAAAAAGCTGATTTTACAAACTATAAAAAAATAAAATTATTAATATTTAAAAATGATTTTATAAAAGATAATTCAGAACAAATAATAAATAATTTTGATTTTCTAAATTACACAATTAAAATAGGTGGTAAAAAAGGTATTGAAATATCAAAAAAAAATATTTTTGAATGGCATAAAGCTAATAAGTTAAAAATAAATAAATTGTGGGATTCCGAAACTATTGCTAATAGAGCTTTAAATCTAATTTATAATTTTGAATACATAAACTCTATATCATCTGCAAAGGAAGAAAATAAATTAAGAAAGATTATTATAAATAATATAAATAGACTTACTTTTGAACTACGTTTAAAAAATATTATAAATCTAACATTTCTTGAACTTAAGGCATATATTTTAATCAATATTTTATTAGATAAAAAAAATCTTAATTATGAAAAAATATTTAATAAAATAATTGAAAATCAATTGGACAGATTATCAATCCACAAATCATATAATTTGCTAGAACATTCTAAATGCATAAATCATATTAGTGAAATAATTAATATTCTTTTAAGATTTAAAAGAAAAATTCCAGAAATTTTTTTTATAACAAGATTAAAAATGATAACCGCTTTGTCACAATACTTTCACAAAGATGGTTCCATTGCTTTATTTAATGGAGCTAATAATAGTTATATAAAAGAAATGTTATTTGTATTAAAAAATGAGAGTAATTTAAGAAAAATCAAATACCCCAAAGAAGAAAATGGAATATTTTTTTATGAAGATAAAAATAAAAAAATATTTCTTGATGTTATTCAACCTTCAAAATCCCTTTTATCAAAAAAACTTAGCGCTAGTACTTTAGCTATTGAATTTAGCTCTTTTAAAGAAAAAATTATTACCAATTGTGGTGCGTTAGAAAAATTTGGTGGTAATGCAGGCTATTTAAGATACACTGCTGCTCATTCTGCGTTAATCTTAAATAATACAAATATAAGTGAAATTAGAGACAATCAGCCCCATATAAAATTTCCACAAACAGTAAATTTTAAAAAAAATTATTCAAATAGTTTAATAATATGTGAAGGTTCTCATAATGGCTATGTAAAAAATTATAAAAAAATTATTAAGAGAAAAATATTTTTTAATGATAAAGACGGGAATCTTTACGGAGAAGATCATATTATTTCATCAATATCTAAAAATCATGAGGTAGTTTTTCATATTAGATTTCATATAATGCCGAATATAAATATTACTGAAACTAATAATAAGAGGGGGATTATACTTAAAACCAAAAATAAACATATATGGACTTTCAAAGCAAATGCTGATTTGATATTGGAAGAAAGTATATTTGTTGATAAAAGCAACACAATCAAAACTAATCAAATTCTTATTAAGGGTATAACAAAAAATAACAGAGAAGTGGTAAAATGGTCTCTTATAAAAACATAGATAGATACGCTCTTATTTCAGTTTATGATAAGAAAAACCTAGCCTTTCTTTGTAAGATTTTAAAAAAATATAATATAGGTATTATTTCTACAGGATCAACACACAAAAAAATAAAAGATCTAGACTTTAAAAGCTTTCAAATATCAAAAGTTACAAATACTAAAGAAATTCTTGAAGGTAGAGTAAAAACACTTCATCCAGATATTTATGCTTCGATTCTATATAATAGAAAAAAAGAAAAAGATTTAATAACTTTTAAAAAATTAAATTTCCCTAAAATTGATTTTGTAATTGTAAACCTCTATCCTTTTGAAAAATTTTCAAATGGTAATTCTGATGAATTAAAGGCAATTGAAATGATAGATATAGGTGGTCAATCTTTAATAAGAGCAGCATCTAAAAATTTTCACAGTGTAACTACAATCTCCTCCCCTTTAGACTATAAATATCTCGCAACAAATCTATCCAAAAACTTTGGTATTACAGATGTATTTTTTAGAAAAAAAATGGCCAGTAAAGCTTTTAAGCTTACTTCTAAATATGATAAAAAAATATTTGATTGGTTTTTAAAAGATTATAATAAAAAAATAAGATTAAGATATGGTGAAAATCCTAACCTAAAATCATATTTATTTAGAAAAAATAAAAAAACTATTTTTGATTATCAACTTCAGGGTAAAAAAATAAGCTATAACAATATTTTAGATATCAACAGTGGACTTGATTTTTTAAGTGAATTTTCTGAACCCACTTCGGTAATTATAAAACATAATAATGCTTGCGGTATAGCTTCAGATGTAAATATTAAAAAGGCGTTTATTAAATCTATTGAATCAGATTCTAAAAGTTCTTTTGGGGGTGTAGTTTTATTTAACAAAAAAATAAATTACGAAATCTCCGAAATAATTATTAATAAATTTTTTGAGGTTATTATTGCGCCGGGTTTTGATAAAAAATCTCTTAAAAATTTTAATAGAAAAGAAAATTTAATCCTTATTGATTCAAGAAGAGTTATTAAAAAACAAAAAATTATTAGCCGTTCTGTAAGAAATGGTGTTTTGGTACAGAGAGCTGATATATCAAAGATTACAAGAAAAAATTTTTCTATTGTATCAAAAAACAAACAGGTTTCAAAATCTGAATTTGACGACATTATTTTCGCATTTAAGATTGTAAAACATCTGAAATCAAATGCAATCGTTCTGGTTAAGAAAAAACAAACAATTGGAATTGGGGTTGGTCAAATGAATAGATTTGATGCAACTAGAATTGCTATCATGAAATATAAAGAAAATTTTAAATTGAAAAATTATGTTTGCGCCTCAGATGCTTTTTTTCCTTTTACAGATAGTATAAGAATTCTTTTTAAAAATTATTGTTCTTGCATTGTACAACCAAGTGGCTCTATTAAGGATAATGATATAATAAACTTTACAAATAATAATAAAAAAAAATTATTATTTTCTAAAAAAAGAGTATTTAAACACTAGTGAAGAATAACTTACCAAATTATATTATAAAATTAATAAAAAAATTTCCTAATATTTTAAGTGGAAGAAAAAACTATATTAAACACCATGAGAGAATAGAAAAAAATCTCCTTTTAACAAAACTTTATTGTAATAAAAAAACTAAAAATTAGTTTTTTTGTATGAAAAATAATTTATCCACTGTTCTACATATTTAGATACACTTGTAATTTCTTTAAAATTTAAGTGTCTATTTATAGATTTAGAGTAAAGAGGCTTTACAACTTGATCGTAGCTTGGGGTGTTAATTTTACTTCTTTTTTTTGCAGTATCATA
>Ga0163108_10002642_pt1 | contig 12916 bp, 8 predicted proteins | sample Fk1155metaG_FD_109644 | JGI IMG/M metagenome (GOLD analysis project Ga0163108, IMG submission 109644) | Marine microbial communities from the Central Pacific Ocean - Fk160115 155m metaG | ecosystem: Environmental > Aquatic > Marine > Oceanic > Photic zone | place: The Central Pacific Ocean...
GGCCACGATTGCCACGCTTCGCCAGCAGATCGTCGAGGATTTCGAGGTGCTGACCCGGCGACGGGCTTCGCAGAAGGCCCGGGACGCGGCGGCGACGTCGATCGAGGTTTGTCGAGGGCGGCTGGTCGCGTTGCTCGAGGAACTGGGACTGCGTGAACAGAAGCTCAAGCCCTTCCTCGAGAAGCTCGAGCAGATCTGTGAGCGGATGAAAGAACTCGAGAGGCAGCGGAAGCGGCTCTCCAACCGCGACGGGTCCGCGGATCGCCTGTCCGAGGTCGAAGCGGAGCTGCAGCAGTTGATCGAATTGACGCTCGAGACGCCCCAGTCACTCGCGGAGCGGATGAAGCGGATTGCCGTGGGACACGAGGAATACGAACAGGCCAAGCAGGACCTTGCCAACGGCAACCTGCGGCTGGTCGTTTCGATTGCCAAGAAGTACCGCAAGCGGGGCCTGAGTTTCCTGGACCTGATCCAGGAGGGCAACTCGGGGTTGATGCGGGCGGTCGAGAAGTACGAGTACCTTCGCGGCCACAAGTTCTCGACCTACGCGACCTGGTGGGTCCGGCAGGCCATCACGCGTGCCATCGCCGACTCGGGGCGCACGATCCGGTTGCCGGTGCACATGACCTCGTCGATGTGGGCACTCAACCAGGCCCGCAACCAGTTCCTGCACGAGCATTACCGCGAGCCGACGACCGAGGAACTTGCCGAGACCTCGGGCGTGCCGCTGGACGAGGCCCGGGCGATGCTTGCCGTCGCCCGTTCGCCGGCCAGTCTCGATCGACCGATCTCCGACACCGACGACACCGACCTGGGAGATTTTGTCGAGGACGACGATTCGGACCGTCCGGCCGAAGTCGCGAGCAACAAGATGCTCAGCAGCGAGGTCGACGAGGTGCTGGGGACGCTGACCTATCGTGAACGGGAAATCCTGAAGCTGCGCTACGGCATCGGTGACGGCTATCCCTACACGCTGGAACAGGTCGGCCTGATCTTTGGCGTGACCCGCGAGCGGGTGCGGCAGATCGAGGCCAAGGCGTTCGACAAACTTCAGGATCCTCGCCGCCGCGCCCGGTTGGTCGGCTTCCTGAGCCACAGTCAACTGACGGGATTGGCACACTGACGGGCAAGTCGGCTCTTGCCGATTCAAGGCCAACCAATCAAGATCACGGCAATATCTGTCGCTGGGTCAGGCGACCGGTGTGAAAGAGAGCAGGGAGTCGGAACCGCTGGGGTCCGGCTCCCTGCTTCGTTTTCAACCGCTTGCCGCTTCACTTGGCAAAGCAGTACAGGTGAGCGGCAGTCCGCAGGTAGATGCGACCATCGACCAGCGCCGGCGTCGCGTAAACTTCCTCGCCGAAATCGGCGCGGTGCAGGACTTCCCACTTGCCCCGGCCGCTGACGACACTCAGTCGACCCTTCTGGTCGATCAGGAAGATCTTGCCGTCGCCGGCCACGGGGGAACTGTAGTAATTGCCCGTTCCGGGAACGCGACGCGTTTTCTGCTGCTTGCCGGTCTTCGCGTCGAGGCTGGTGAGGATCCCGCCGTCCTTCACCGTGAAGATCGTCTTGTTGTAGAACAACGGCGATGCACAAAACGGGATGTAGCGACGGAATTCCCAGGCGACGTGTGTCGTGGTCGCCTCGCCTCGGGCTCCCGGTCGAATGGCGATCACGACATTGCGGGCCACGTCGAAGAGTTCGCGGTAGTACTCGTATTCCTTGCGGGTGATCGTGCCGGTCTTGTCCCGGTCCACCTGCGGAAATCGCCGTTCGATCGCGTGGCCTTTTTCGAGCTCCTTGCGTTCGAGGGTTCCGTTCTTGTTGGTGTCCCGGGCGGCCGCGATCTTGTCGAACGGCTCGACACGGATTCGCTCATCGAGGTCGCCGCCGCGTGCCCAACCGGCCACGTACAACTTGCCGTCACCACCGATGACCGGAGTACTGCAGACGGCCCGCGACAGGCCTCGGACCGTCCAGAGTTCCTTGCCGCTGGCAAGATCGTAGCCAACCACCCGCAGCGTGGCGGCGACGATGATCTGTGTCTTGCCGTCGACGGTCCAGGTGATCGGTGAACAGTAGTTTCTCGGAAACTCGGAGCGATCGGTTCTCCAGACCTGCTTGCCCGTGTGCTTGTCGAAGCAGGCCAGGAAACTTCCCGTGTCATGGTCCTGGACGATGATCACGCGGTCCTCGACGATGATCGGAGAGGTTCCCGCACCAAAGTCGTTGTTGAACGGTCCCATCGCCTGCTTCCAGAGCAGCTTGCCGTTGTTGTCGTGGCAGTACATGCCACTGGACCCGAACAGGCTGACGACACGGGATCCATCGGTCGCGGGGCTGGGCTGGGCATGGCTGCCGATCGCGTGGATTTCTTCCAGCTTCTTGTATGGTGCAGCCTGCTCCCAGAGGATCTTGCCGCTGGTCCTGGAGATCGCCAGTGTCGCCAGCGTCTTGCCGCGAACCGCCGTGAGAAAGATGCGGTCGCCGTGGATGACCGGTGAGGAGTGTCCCGGCGGCAACGCGACTTTCCAGGCGATGTTCTTTGAATCGGGGCCAATCTTGGTCGGCAGCGCACCGGTCGATTGGGCCAGTCCACTGCTGTTGATTCCACGAAACTGGGGCCAGTTCTCGGCCGAGGCCGACGAGAGCGACATCAGCAACAGGCAGGCGGCGATTCGCATGGGCGGGATCCTCGAGAAATACAAACGAGCCGCGATGATATCAATATCGAGCGATCGTTGCGTTGCAACCGGGTGAAGGCGGAACGACAATCGGCATTCCGCCAGACGGGAGTTTTCAGCCCGTGGCCAATCACGGGAGACTCTTGATGTCCACCTCCGACTTGTTCGACATGACCGACCGCGTTGCCATGGTCTCGGGGACCGGTCGTGGCATGGGCCGCGCGATGGCTCTCGCGTTTGCCGGGGCCGGTGCCGACATCGTGCTGGTCGATCTCGACGAGGAGTCCAACCGCCAGACCGCTGCCGCTGTCGAGGCCCTGGGGCGGCGGGCGTTGCCGGTCACCTGCAACGTCGGGGACTGTGATGCGATCGAGGCCCTGTACCGCACGATCGACGACGAGTTCGGACGAATCGACGTCGTTGGCAACGTGGCCGGCGAGGGTGTGCTGGCCGAACCCGAGGACCTGACCCGCGAAGAGTTGCTCGAGGCACTGGGGGGCCTGGTCGTTGGCCGCTTCGTTTCCTGTCGGGAAGCGGGGCGTCGAATGCTCGCGGCCGGCAAGGGCAGCATCATCAACATCGGTTCGCTCGCCAGCCTCTCGGCCCTCGGCAGACGCCACCTGGCCTATTCGATGTCGATGGGGGCCGTGGTGCAGATGACCCGGGAGTTGTCGACCGAGTGGAGTGGTCGGGGGGTACGGGTCAACGCCATTCTTCCGGCCCAGGTCATCAACCCGGGACTGGAAAAACGCATGGCCACCGACCCTCATCTCGAGTCGATGTTTCTCGGTGGGATCCCCGCCGGTCGCATGGGCGTGCCCGACGACATCCGTGGCCTGGCCCTGCTGCTGGGATCCGATGCAGGCAGCTGGATCACCGGGGCCCTGATTCCGATGGACGGCGGCAACATGGCGATGAATGCCGGGGGCACCCCCGGCTGGCTGCGTGCCCAGGCGGCCGAGGGCTACGAATCCGGCGGCGGACGACGGGGCTAGGCACCGGGCCGGGCAAAACCTAGTCGCGGAACCGGAATGCGTACAGCTGGCAATCGGTCAGGTGGAAGCGGAGACGGACCACGCGGCCGGCCAGGCTGTCCAGGCGGCTGCCCGGTTTCCAGGACACGGGCAGTCGCACCGAGTTGCCGGTAACCGGCAGGGCCTGTTCGCGAGAGAAACCCGGCAGGGGAGTCCCCTGCGCGTCGAGCAACTCGACATAGACCACACCGCCACCGCCGGTCCTGGCATTCAGCTCGAGTCGTTTCCCGGAGAAGGTCAACGGGGCGGTGGTCAACTGGCCCCCGCCGAGGCCGGCGTCGGCCGAGACCCAGCCGTCACGACGGAGCACGGCCCGGCCGATACCGCTCTTGCGCTTGCCGGCCGCGGCCGGATCGATCACGTTGTCGTGGTCGCGGTTGGATCCGACGTAGTAGATCCACAGCTCGTCACCGACGGTGATCGGGTTGGGCATCACCCACACGTAACGGGAATCAAAGCTGCCGTCGGGGCCATTGGCCATGAACGGACGCCAGTTGCCCAGTCGTCGAAAGCCGCGGCTGTCCTCGCTGACAGCCAGCCGGACGTCAAACGACGCGGGTGCCAGACCTTTTTTTCCGGCAGCCCGCGGTTTCCAGTGCCAGAAGGCCTGGGCCAGCATGATCGTCACGTCGCCGTAACGGAAGACGGCCGCTCCGTAGTAGTCGACGGCCGGCTGGCCCGGGGGTGTCGAGTGCAGCGCTTTGTCGGCGGCATTCGGCGCCATCACGATCGACTGGTTGGTCCAGTTGACCAGGTCGGTCGATTCGAGCCGCCGGACGCAACGGTAATTGTCGGGTGCCTTGCCGGTGCCGTGTCGTGCCGCTCGCCAGAACCGGGTGAACATCAGGTACCGGTCCAGTTCGGGGTCGCGGTAGATGATCGACTGGGTGTCCCAGCCCCCGGCTCCGATCCTGATCCGACGGAACATCTTCCAGTGGATGCCGTCAGGCGAACTGTACATGTGGAACTGGCTGCTGGGATAGACCTTCTGCTGCGACTTGTAGCGGTGTTGCGGCGGTGCGGTTGGATCGATCCAGACGCTGCAGCCGCCGATCTCGGCCGGCATCACCACGTTGTTCTGTTTTGTGCCGCCGTAGTCGACCAGGCCCAGCAGCGGCTTGGTGAAATGGATCCCGTCGGTCGATTCTGCATATGCGACCACCCGCCGGTTGCGTTCCTTGCGATCTCCCAGGTCGTACCAGATCCGGAACTTGCCCTGGTCGTGGAGAATGCTCGAGTAGACCGCGACGAGGCTGCTGTCACGATTCTCCCAGGGCCGGTCGTTGGTCAACAGCACGCGACCGTCCCGTCGTGGCGAGTGCATTGTCATGCGGATGTTCTTGGTGCCGTCGACCACCCGGCTGTCCAGCAGCAACTGCGGGCGGGTGCCGACTGCACGCGGGGCGGCTGCGATGGCCTGGGACGTGGTCAGTGCCAGGATCGTGGCCAGGGCGATCGAGAGTTTCATGGTGTTTTCATTTCCTGCGACGGACATGCAGTTCTACGGCCCGAGCGATTCTCGGCTTCCCGGACGAGTCGGCCCGGCGTGTCAACGCCAGCGACACGCGGTTGTCCCCCTGCCGGAGCAGGCCGGCATCCACGTCGGCCTGCAGGCGATCCTTGCCCGCGGGTTTCCAGCCGGTGAGTGGTTTGTTGCCGATCGAGACCGCGATCCGGTCGCCGGCCTGGAGATGGTCGACCTGCACCTGGATCGTGATCGTGGTGGCCGCCGCCGAAGTGGCCAGGTCCTCGCCGATCCGCAATCTTAGCGCAAGCGGCGTGTTGGGGACCAGCGTTTCGGGCAGCACGCAGTGCAGCCAGTTGTAGGGATACTCGCCGGAGGGTCGGCCCCGATCGACGGCAAACATCAGTCGCGGCTCGGCTGTCCGCAGCAGGGCGGGGTCGCCCAGGCGGTCAAGCATCCCGGCCATCCACGCGCCGTTGTTCTCGCTGTTGTTCTTGGTGTGGGGAAACCAGTTGAACAGGTAGATTCCGTCGGCTCCCTGGTGCCAGTAGGTCAGCGCGGTGGCGGCGGCCAGTGGGCGCGAGATTGGCGAGTAGCGGCTGGGCCAGCCGTAAAGGCAGGGATAGACGGGAACGCCGCGGGGAGCTGCCAGCCGCTTGAATTCTCCGATCTCGATGTCGATCACGCCGCTTCCCAGCACGAGATAGTCGGTCAGGCCCCCTGCGAGCCAGGCGGGTATGTCGAAGCCGTTGCTCTGGCAGGCCGCGAGGCTTTCATCGACCCGGATGGCCAGCCGGATAGGCCGCTTGCGCTGACGGGCCCGTTGCTGGAGGTGTTTGCGGATGCGGCTGATCCAGCCGGTCATCAACGCGGCGTTTTTCTGCTCGGTTCCCGGCAGGAAATAAGGGGCGCTGCGGAGCAGGTCGAGTTCGAGACCGTCGAATTCGTACTTGGCGAAGATCTCCTCGACGACACGGAACTTGAGGTCACGGACTTCCTTGACGGCGAAATTCAACGCGGTCTCGTAGCTGGTGACGTTGCCGTACTTTTTCTTGCCGATCAACCACTCGGGATGCTTGACCTTGAAGGTGGGCCGCTCCTCGGTCAGGAAGGCGTCGTGGATGTCGTTGACCCGGAACGAGTAGAAGACGTCGAGCTTTCGCTTGCGGGCTTCCCGGACCACGACCCGGGGAGGATCGTTGCCCTCGGCAATCAGTTTCGCCAGGGCCGGGTCGATCTTCCCCGACCGGGCGCCGTTGCGTTCCAGGACCTGGCTGTCGTAGTTGGCCGTGTTTCCGCCGGCACCGTCGCACCAGAACAGGGCATCCACCTGGCTGTTTTCGAGTGGTCCGAAGAGGTTGTTGATCCACTGGCCGAGATCTCCCTTGGCGTCCTTGAAGACACCGTGGCCGTCGCTGTTGAAAATCACCCGGTAACGTTTGGGCGGTCGAGTGGTCTTGTCGGCGGCCGGGATTTCCGTGAGTCCCAGGGTCGACAGCGCCAGCAGCAGGATCATCGGGCGTAACATGACAGCCTCGCTTTACTTGTCTGAAACCGACAGCACCCGGTTCCGCGCAGGAAAACTGACCGGGTTGGAATAGTGGTAGACCTGGGCGACTTCCTGGTCGTCTCGCTTGATCGGCGTGGGTTGTTCGATCACGAAGTCGCAGAAGTCCGCGGCGTTGAAGACGGCAAAGGCCAGCCGGACGCTGTCGACGAACGGGTCAAACCGCCTGGTCAGGTCGGGGAAGGCGACCGGGCCGGTATCGACCTGCCAGATGCTGTTGTTGCGGTCGATGTTCATCGTCTTGACCGGATACTCCATCAGGCACCGCAGCTGGGTCTTGGCGTTGGTGATCTCCGTCTGTGCCACCAGCGGTGTGTCGGTGGCCGTGACGTCGCGGATCTCCTCGAATGTCGTCAACTCGCTGACCGTCTTGCCGTGGTGCAGCCGCAGGACCGGTTCCCCCCAGACCTGCTTGACCTTCCGCAACTCGCGGTAGCGGTCGCGAGCATCGGCGTGTCGCCGCAGGATCAGCAGGTCCTCGCCGCCGTAGATCGGCATGAAGTCGTAGTTGTCCTCCATCAGCAGGTTCTGCTTGGCGAACGTGTTCTCGCTCTTGCACGAGCCGCACTGGTAGATCACGTCCTGCGTGCCGGCCTGGTCGTCAAAGAGGATCGTGCGGCTCTCGACCCAGAACCTCACGGCGTTGTGGTCCGACGTGTTGCAGATGAACGAGCGGCCGTAGTCGAGGCATTCAACCGTGGCGGGTTCGTCATCGGCGTCGGACGCGGTTCCGACGCCGGCAAGGCCGGAGGCCGGGAACTCGCGTCGTGAAGCGGTCATCACAGAAGGCTCCTGCAGGAGGCGAAAAGAAGGTCAACCGTCATGGGTACGAACGGATGTAGTGCATGTGCCGCGTCGACGGCGTGACCGAGAACAGGCGGGCGTTCTTCAGGTGGAATCGCAGGCGGAGTGGTCGTCCCTGCAACTGGTGCAGGTCCTTGTGTCCCTTCCAGGCGAGGCGGTGACGGATGGCGTCAGTGGTCAACGGCACCGAGGCATCCAGGCCGAAGCCCTTGATCGGTTTTCCGTTCGTATCGAGTGCCTCGACGGTCAGCGATCCCTTGGAGGCGTCGGCGTTGACCAGCAGGGTGTCTCCCAGGAACGCCAGTGTTCGCGTGGTCATCGTCCCGCCCTTGGGGCCGGCTTCGACCGAGACGAACCCATCCCGTCGCAGTGTGGCCAGGCCGATGCCCTTTTTCGGTGGCTTGGCGTTGGGATCCTTCTTCGGAGGATCCCCGGTCCAGGTCCACCAGTGCTTGGCGTCAGCTCCCACGTAGAAGAAGTGAATGCGATCGTTGACGATGATCGGTTCGGGCGTGTAGTAGGGCGCGATGTAGCCCCAGTCCCATTCCTTGTTCATTTTGCCGTAGGGCAGGAAGGTCGCCTCACGCGCCTCGCGGGTCCAGTCGCGTTTGCGGTTCAACGACGCGTGCGACTCGGCACCCCGGCCACCGACACGCGACCAGGTGACCGAGTCACGGCTGTAGGCCAGTTGCAGGTCCTGACGATCGGTCCAGGGTTTGTCGGGAGGGATCGGGGCGAGCGACTCCCGGTGGTAGGCCCCGATGATCCCGATGTACCCGTTCGCGTAGGGCATGGGCGCCATCTGGTAGAACTGGGTTTCCTGGACGGCATCGCGGCGGGTGCGACGCAGCACCGTGATCTTTGGCGACCAGTGTTGGAAGTCCTCGCTCTCGGTCCGGCTGATCAGCCTCGTGTTGGGAGGGCCAAAACGCAGGATCGCCACGTAGCGCCGGCTGCGTTGATCCCAGAACGGACAGATCTGCGTGTCGCTGAAAGGAATCAGCGGGGTCTGCTTCGAAGGAGTCCAGTGGATTCCATCGGGCGAAAATGCCGCGCTGGTCATCCAGCTGCTCGAGGTGCCGTCGGGCGCGCAACTGAAGAGCATCTTGTAGCGGCGCTGGGGATCCGGGTCGGACCGGTCATGGAAGATCCCTGGACACTGGAAGCCCGGAATTGTCGGGGCGGCCACCAAGTTGGTCCCGGTCTTCTTGTTGACCACCGGCTTGGTCCAGGTCACACCGTCCCTGGATGTGGCAAAACCGAGGTTGCCCTCCGAGATGCCCTCGACCTTCTTCCAGGTCTGGTACCACATCTTGAAGAGTTTGGCCCCGGCGTCGTAATGCACCGTTCCGTAGCCGGGGGAATTCTCTTCCCACGGCCTGGTCTTGACCATCACCGGGTTCTTCTTGTGCTTGACCGGCCGGTTCAGCCGGCGGTGGGCCCCGTCGAGCGACTCGATCAGCCGCGTGTCGATGAACAGCCCGGTTCCTCTCAACAGGATGGCGTCGCCGACGGTCGAGTCGTCGACATCCTTGAACAGCCCCGCTGGGGCCGTGATCGGCTTGGCGGCCGGCAGAGTTGAACAGGCAAACAGCAGCGACAGGATCACCGGCAGAGGGTTGCGGAACATCATTGGTGCGGCCTCAGGGAAAAGGACGAGATTGCGTCTGATCAGCCTTGGCTTATACAATCCATGAAGACGATTTGAGGTTCAATCGTAAGACGACCGATTTGTAGAAATAGTAGCCAGTCCAACGACCGCAGTTTTCCACGAGGTTCCTGCAAGTGATGAATTCATCCAGTCACGGACACGGGCACGACCTCCATCACGCCACCCAGTCCCTGCGATCGCCGTTCGCGCCGGCCGCGACGGATACGATCCGGGTGGGTTCGCGACGGTGGTTTTTGCAGACCGGTGTGGGAGGACTTGGTGGACTGACATTGGCCGAGATGTTGGCCGCCCAGGCTGCTGCGAAATCGGGAAACGGTTCAGTGGCCCCGCCGAAGAACAAGAAAGCCGTCATTCTTTTCTGGCTGTCGGGTGGACCAAGCCAGCTGGACCTGTGGGATCCCAAGCCCGATGCGCCGCGGGAAGTCCGTGGACCTTTCGGGACAATTCCCACGGCGATTCCCGGCGTGCGATTCGGCGAGCACCTGCCGCGGCAGGCGGCGATTGCCGACAAGCTGTCGATCCTGAGGGCGATCGATTGCCGCTCGAGCAACCATACACCGATCACGATGCAGGCGGGCAATCCGCTGGCACGACGAACCAACGACGGCAAGGACGGCGGCGGTTTCCCATCGATGGGATCGATCGTGGCCCGATACCGTGGTGGAAACGATCCCGACATGCCCGGCTTTGTCGGGCTGGCCCGAAGCTGGACCTCCGACGTTTACGGGGCCGGTAAGCTGGGTGTCGGTTACGAACCGGTCAAGGGCCTGGAATTGACAGGCAAGTTCAACCTGCCCAAGGGAATCGAAGCACCCCGACTGGCGGACCGCGATCGGTTGCGGGGGCAGTTTGACCGTCTGCGACGGGGCATCGACCAGAGGCAGGCGCTGGATTCGCTCGACGGGTTCCAGCGGCAGGCCTACCAGATGGTGCTCTCGGGCAAGGTCCAACAGGCCTTTGACATGGCCAAGGAGTCGGATGCGACCCGCGACGCCTACGGCCGCTGCAGCGTGGGCGAAAAAGCGCTGATGGCACGGCGGCTGGTTGAACACGGGGTGACCTACGTGCTGGTCAGCGGTGCGTGGGGCTACTTTGATCATCACGGCGACGACGTTCGCTGGGGCGGGATCGAAAAGGGACTGAAGCCGTTGTGCCCGCGGATCGACCAGGCGCTGGCGACACTGGTCACCGACCTGGAAGACCGTGGCCTGCTCGATGACACCTTCGTGATGATGATGGGCGAGTTCGGTCGTACACCGAAGATCAACGAGAAGGCCGGCCGGCACCACTGGACGAAAGTGATGTCGATGGCGGTTGCCGGCGGCGGAATGCCGGCCGGGCAGGTGATCGGTTCCAGTAACGCACACGGGGCCGACCTGAAATCCGGCGTTGTCCGACCCCAGGACCTGGCCGCCACGACGTTCCGGCACCTGGGAATCGACCTGGGAACACACTGGGTCAACCAGCAGGGGCGGCCGATTCCGATCGTGACCGAGAACGGCCGACCGGTTCCCGAGTTGCTCTAGCCCGCGTCGGATCGGCAGAGGCCGATCGCCGGGGCGACGTCGCTCAGTTTTCGATCGTGCTGTCGAGCCCGGGATCCTCGATCCGGGTCACGTCCGGGTCTTCGGCTTCCAGGGGTTTGATCACGGCGGACGCATCGACCGGTCCCGCCCAGTCGGCGACCTCCTCGAATCTCGCAAATCGGTCGGCCGGGTCCGGCGACAGCCAACCGGCCAGCACGTCGGCAAGGTCGCTATCGAGCTGGACCGGCAGCGACGAGGGATCCCAACCCGGCCAGGCCGTGACGGCTTCGAGGAGCTTGTTGATGCTGGATTGATCGAAGAGTTTTTTTCCAGTCAACAGCTCCACGGCCAGGCAACCAAGAGAGAAAACGTCGGTGGCCGGCTGGAGGCTGGCCTGTTCGAACTGTTCGGGGGCCATGTAACCGGGGGTCCCGACCAACAGCCGGTTGCCCGCCGTGCGGGCACCGACCGGCTTGGCCAGCCCGAAGTCCATCAGCTTGACCCGTCCTTCCCGGGTGATCATCACGTTGCCGGGCTTGATGTCCCGGTGGATGATGCCCGAGTCGTGGGCATAACCCAGCGCCTGGACCAGTTGCCCGAGAATCCTGCGGACCATCGCGTGTGGCAGGCCCCGTTTTCGCTGCAGCAGATCGTGCAGCGACAGCCCGTCGATGAACTCGACGACGATGAAATAGGTGTAGAACATCGAGAACCGGCCAAGCATCCTGACGATGTGGGGGTGGTCAAAGGACGCGATGATGTCAGCTTCCTGCTGGAAGAGATCCCTGCTGCCTTCGTCAAAGACCAGCCGGTGGCTCATCATCTTCAGTGCCACCTGCCGGTCGTGCTCGTCGACCGCCTCGTAGACGACGGCCATGCCGCCACGGCCCAGGCGACGGACGATGCGGTAGCCTTCCATGTTCCGACCGACCAGCACGTCGCGATCGGATCCGCCCACGCGGGTCGCAACAAGCTGGGTGAGAAACTGGCTGAATTCCGGATGCCGGGCCACCAGCGTGTGGAAATCCGCGACGGCAAGAACCCGGGCCACGACGGATTCTTCGGCGATCGCATGGGCCGTGCGGGGTTCGCGGGCAAGCAGGGCCATCTCGCCGAGGATCTCTCCGGGTCCGGTATGGGCGATGATGTGCTGGTGTCCATCGAGATCCTCGGTCACCACGGCAACCTGACCGGAGGTCACGAAGAACATCTCCTCGCCGATTTCCCCCTGCCGGATCAGGTGTTCACCCCTGCTGAAACTCCGTTCCCGCGTGCACTGCTCCAGCAGGAGAATTGCGGCCGAGGGCAGTTCCGCAAACGCGTCACTGTGAAGCCAGCGGGTAACGGGGATGTCGGCCATCATCCGGTTCCGGTTCCGGTCCTGCATCGACGGCGGGGCAACTGCTGATCAATTCGAAGACCCCCATCCGGCCTCCGGGGCAGGGATTCTCTTCGAATTGTCCGCCCCGGTCGACAGGGATCTGCCGGTTGCCGGTCCGATCGAGCACAGCGGGCCTAGGCGCCGTCGAGCAGGTCGTCGAGGTCCAGCACGAAGGCCTCGTCGATTTCCCCCGAGCTGCCGACCAGCACGTCGCCGGAGTCCGCTCCGCCGCCGCTGCCACCGGCCATCCTGTCGGTGCCGCCCTGGCCGTTGAGCACGTCGTCACCACCCTGGCCGACCATCTGGTCGTCGCCGCCGCCGCCGGAGAGATTGTCAGCCCCGTCGCCGCCAAGGATGCTGTCGTTGCCGCTGCTGCCGTTGAAAGTGTCGTCCCCGGCGAGCCCGGCGAGGATGTCGTTGCCTCCATAGCCGTACAACTTGTCGTTGCCGCTTCCGCCGGCGAGGATGTCGGCGGCGGCACCGCCGCGGAGGATCACGTTGCCGCTGGTGTAGCCGCGGGCGTCAAAGAAGTGGGGACTGTCGTCCCCGGTCAGTTCGATTGTCTCGATCGACGTGATCGTGTCCGAGTCGGCCCCGTTGATCGCGACGTCGGTGATCGTGACATCCCCGGCGATCGCCGACTCGATCAGTCCGTCGGAGCCACCCCCGCCGTCAATCACGTCGTTGCCGGTACCGGCGGTGATCACGTCGTCGCCGTCGCCACCGTTGATGATGTCGGATCCGCTGCCGGAAGTGATCAGGTCGTCGCCGGCTCCGGCGGAA
>Ga0163108_10002645_pt1 | contig 12908 bp, 8 predicted proteins | sample Fk1155metaG_FD_109644 | JGI IMG/M metagenome (GOLD analysis project Ga0163108, IMG submission 109644) | Marine microbial communities from the Central Pacific Ocean - Fk160115 155m metaG | ecosystem: Environmental > Aquatic > Marine > Oceanic > Photic zone | place: The Central Pacific Ocean...
AACGGTCATTACTGGGTCGCTGGACCCGTAAAAGTCGCATGGAACCAATTGGCTATTTCCCGTAATAGAAGGGACTTGTTGATAGCCAGGTTTTAGTAAGTGGAGTTGATGTCAGCACAGGACCGTAACAACGAACCGATCGTGATTACCGGCATGGGACTGGTTACGTCATTAGGCCAGGACCGTGAAACGGTCTGGCAGGCGATCCAGTCCGGCCGGTCGAACGTGCGCCCCTTGGTGGGTCTGCGCGGACTCCCCGATGGAGAGTTCTTTGGTGCCACGGTCGATTTGCCAGAGACGATCCCAGGGCAGTTGAAAGTCATTCCACTTTGCCAGTTGGCTGCACGTGAAGCGATGCAGGATGCTGCGATTGATTTGACGCAGGTGGAGATGAGTCGCTTTGGTTCTGCGATTGCGGGTCACATGGGAGATACACGATGGCTGGGTGACGGTGTTTCCCAGCAGGAACCAGGTGGGGCAAATTGGTGGGACCAGTTCCTGCCTAACACGGCTAGTTCCCTGGTCGCCAATGAATTCAATTTGCAGGGACCACGGGTCTGTCATTCGACGGCCTGTGCAAGTAGCCTGGTTAGCATATTGACAGCGATGCGGATGATTCGTGATGGACAGGCGGACATCATGTTGACCGGTGGAGGTGATGCCATCGATCCGTTGTTTGCAGCAGGTTTTCAACGGATGGGAGTCCTGGCCAGGCACCAGGACCCCAACCAGGCCTGTCGACCATTCGATCGATCTCGCAACGGTTTCGTGATGGGAGAAGGTGCAGCCATGTTCGTGGTGGAACGCCTAAGCCATGCCCTGGCACGGGGCGCCACGATCTATGCTGAAATTGTATCGGGAGCGATTCTGGCCGAGGCTCATCATGTTACGGGGCTGGACATGGAAAGCAAGACACTGGTGCACCTGATTCGTCGTACCTTGGAGAAGGGGTCTGTCGGACCCGAGGACGTGGGTTACATCAACGCGCATGGTACAGGTACGGAACAGAATGATCTGGTCGAGATGCGCGGAATTCGCACGGCCCTGGGGCAGGCGGCTGACCAGGTTGCGGTTAGTGCCAGCAAGTCCATGATCGGTCACCTGGTGAATGCAGCGGGTGGAGTCGAATTGGCGATCACGGTGTTGGCCCAGCGAGACGGTTACGCACCTCCCACGATTAATCTCAATGACATCGATCCAGCCTGTACGTTTGACTGTGTGCCACTAACGGGCAAGAAAGTCAACTTCGAATATGCGATCAAGTTGTCCGTTGCTTTCGGCGGCCACCTGGTCGGTATCCTGTTGCGTCGGTGGAACGATGGGGCCAGCGGATTTGCTTATCCCGCGGACCGTCGCGCGGCCTAGATCGGCTGGGCAGGTGCTATTCTCCGAGCGTCTTTTTTCGTCGCAGGATATGATGATAGTGTTGGGCAAAGCGATGGGATTCATCACGCACGTACTGGAGCAATCGCAGGGCAAACGAATGCTTGCTTAATTGCAAAGGTTCGGGGTGCCCTAGTCGGTAGATATCTTCCTGTTGCTTGGCTAGCGAAATCAGCGTGGGAAGGGGAATTCGTTGTTCCTCGAATGCTGCCCGGGCCGCGTTGAGCTGCCCCTTGCCTCCATCGATTAATACGATATCCGGAAAGATGTCCTGCTCGTCATACAGTTTCCGATATCGACGGGAAACCACTTCGTGGATGCTGCGATAGTCGTCGACCCCCTGGACCGAGCGGATCTTGTAGCGACGGTAGCCATTCTTGAAGGGAAAGCCATCAATGAATTGGACCAGGCTGGCCACAGTTTGTTGACCTGCCAGGTGCGCGATATCAATTCCCTCGATAATGCGTGGTTGCTCGTCCAGCTTGAGAACCTGTCGCAGTCCATGTAGCCCCTTCTTGGGATCCGTGTAAAAAACCTCCGGCTGAGCGTGCGTGTCGAGTTTCCCTCGTTGATCGAGGGTTTCGAGCATCTTGATCTCGTCTCGCAATCGAGCGGCAAGCTCGTATTCGCGTGATTCGGAAGCAGCCAGCATCTCGTTACGCATTTGCTTGATCAATTTTGTTTTGTGACCATCCAGGAAGAGTTTCAGTCGCTTGATGTCACGACGGTAGGCATCCTTGCTGATCCGCAGATTGCAGGGGGCCGTGCACTGATTGATATCAGCCAGCAGGCAGGGGCGAAACCAATTCCAGCGAGAATCCGTCTCCTCGATATCCAGGCTGCAGGTGCGAAATTTAAAGATCTTCTGGAGGACCTGGATGGCACCTCGCAGGGCACCGGCACTGGCAAACGGGCCGTAGAGCTTGACGCTGCTGGACCTCGGTTCACGAGTGACTTCCACGCGGGGAAAATCTTCTCGGTTGGTGATCATCAGGTAGGGAAAGGAGCGATCATCCTTGGACTCCTTGTTGTACTTGGGTTGGATGTCCTTGATCAGGCGGGACTCCGAGAGCAGGGCATCGACCTCGCTGTCGCATTCCAGGTAGTCCACGTCACAGATCTCGTGAATCCAGTGAGCCGTTCGTGGCTCCGCGGCAGCTGCCTTGAGAAAGTAACTGCCGGCCCGTGCTCGCAGGTTGGTTGCCTTGCCAACGTAAATCACGCGACCGGCCTCGTCCTTCATCAGGTAGACGCCGGGAACCTGTGGAAATTTTCGGACTTTCTGCGCGGCTTCATGGAATGCCTGTAATGCATCTCCTACCGGTTCCGATTGGTCTTCAGGGGTGGGCGTTTCTGGCATGGAAAGAACTGTCGAAGGGGACAGGTTACGAATCGAGATGAATGGCTCTTCATTGTACGCAGAAAACGGGATGCCGTGGGTCGATCCTGTCCGGATGAGAAGCCTGGATAGCGCTGCTGGGGCTCAAGCGGAATCAACAAAGTCACGCAGGGCCGTTTCAATCAGGTCAGCTCGCTGGTGTAGCTGCTGTTTCGCAGTCGACAGGTCCGTCCAGCTGCCAGGATCCATGAACATGAACAGGTAGATCTTGATTTTTGGCTCGGTTCCAGAGGGTCGAATTGCGACATGATTTCCCGGAATTTCCAGGTCCAGGAAAATAAGGTCCGCCACGGGGCCTGGCAAAGGCTGCTGGTTTCCCCCGGTATCAATGCTCACTTGTTGGAGGTAATCTCGCCGGTTGATTACCGCCAGGTCGCCCAGCTGGGCAGGTGGCTGGTTTCTCAGGGCAGCCATCAGGTGTGTCATTCGTTGCATGCCCTGGGAACCTTCCATGCGAAGGTTCAACGTTCTTTCCTGGTGGATTCCATGTTGCTCGTAAAGCCGATCCAGGCGATCGTGAAGGGATTGGTCCGCCGCCTTCACCTGGGCAGCCAATTCAGCCATCAGCAGGCAGGCGACGATACCATCCTTGTCTCGCACGTGTTGCCCGACCAAAAATCCATGGGACTCCTCAGTGGCAAACAGCATCTGTTCAGCCCCCTCGTCATCCATGCAGCCACAGATCCACTTGAAGCCAACCAGCACATCTCCCTGGGTGCGAACCCCGTAGGAGTCGGCAATACGACGGACCAGCTCGGTCGTGACGAGCGTCTTGATAATGTAGTGATCACTTTCCAGGCCACTAGTTGCCTGGTAGCGAGACAGGACGTAATCGGCCAGGAGTGCACTCAGGGAATTACCATCGAGCGTGGCCCAGTCGCCGTGGGCATCAGCCGTTATCGGTGCGGCACAGCCCATGCGGTCGGCATCCGGATCGGTGACCAGCACCAGGTCCGCAGAGCGGTTCTGCGCATCAGCAATCACCTGGTCGAAGACAGCTGGGTTTTCAGGATTGGAGACATGCTCCGGGACGTTCGGGAAATCACCGTCCGGTGTTGCATGGGGTTCGTAAACGTGGACATCTTCAAAGCCTGCTTGCCGGAGAACAGGCAGTACGCTACTGCTGCCGACCCCGTGTAGCGGGGAATAGACCACTTTCAAATCACGAGGGCCAGGGACACTCAGTGAAACCACTTGTTGTTGGTAAGCAGTATCCGTGGTAACAGTGTCCAGGATGATGCGACCGTCCTGAACGGCAGTCGCGAAGTCAATCCTGGGAATCATCTGGACCGCAGCCACGGCATCAATGATGCCCTGGTCATGCGGAGGCAGTACCTGGCCACCACTGGGACCGTATACCTTGACCGCATTATCGCTGGGAGGATTGTGGCTGGCCGTGACCATGATGCCACACTGGCAATCTTGCTGACGCACCAGGAACGATAACTCCGGGGTCGGTCGATAGTCATCCAGGAAGTAGACCTGGAAACCAGCAGCGACCATGATTTCAGCGCAAAGTTCAGCAAAATGACGAGACCTGTGACGCGTGTCATAGGCGATGGCACAGGCGAGAACCTGATCATCAGGTGTTACCTGACGCATGTAGTCGGCCAGGCCACGAGCACTTTCACCCATGGTTCGGTCGTTGATCGTATTGCTGCCGATGGGATACATGCGACCACGTCGGCCCCCAGTGCCAAAGGGGATCACGGTCCAGAATGCATCATCCAGTTCTTGCCATTGGTTGTTATTGATATGCTCGATCACCAGGGAGGCGTAGGCTGCATAACGTTCCTCGCTGAGCCAGCCGTGAATATTTTCTGCTGCCGTTGCCGACAGTTGCTGGTTGGAGACGGCCTGCGTGACGAGCGCCATGAGTGCCGGAAGATCGAGAGGGCTTGATGACATGGTGGCCAGGGAAAAGTGCCGGGATTAAAAGGTAAATGAACAGGAACGATTTTAAACGCGCGGCTGCCAATTCGCCAACTGGTAAAGTGAGCCATGTGGTGGAGACGAGAGAATGTTTGCCCGGAGGAATCCCACCGACAACCGCAAAATCCACCCTGGTTGCCTGTCGAGATGGGCGGGGCATGATAGAATGTCCGCTCGTTTCAGGAATCGATTGACCGCATGATGATGAGAATTTCCCATGAAAGCTGCCTTTATTGAAGAGACCGGACCCGCTGAAAACATTCGCTATGGTGATTTGCCGGATCCCCAGGTAAGTGGGACCCAGGTGTTGGTGCGGATGACTGCCGTGGCTGTGAATCCTGTCGATACTTACATTCGCAACGGTGCAAACTATTGGGATCTACCAATGCCCTTCGTTGTGGGCTGTGACCTGGCTGGCGTAGTGGAAGCCGTGGGCCCAGAAGTAAGTCGCTTTGTGCCAGGGGATCGAGTGTGGTGCACGAACCAGGGGTTGATGGGTCGGCAAGGTACGTTTGCGGAATATTGTGCCGTGGATGAATGTTGGTTGTATCCTACGCCGGAGGGAGTGACGGATGAGGATGTCGCAGCCTGTGCGCTGGTAGGCGTGACAGCCCACCTGGGACTATTTCGCGATGCCCGGTTGCAGGCAGGTGAAACCGTTTTCGTGCATGGCGGGACCGGAGGTGTCGGTTCGATGGTCGTGCAGATGGCCAAGGCGGCCGGGGCACGTGTTATCACGACTGGCGGCAGCGACGAGAAGGTGGCCGCCTGCCACGAACTGGGAGCAGATCTGGCGATCAACTACCAGTCCCAGGATGTGCTGGCTGCTGTCCAGGAGGCTGCGCCCAGTGGGGTGAATGTGTTCTGGGAAACACTTCGGGAGCCGGATTTCGACCTGGTCGTGGGTTGCCTCGGTGAGCGTGGTCGGATGATTTTGATGGCCGGTCGAGATGCCCGGCCGGAATTTCCAGTGGGTCCGTTTTATGTCAAAGGCTGTTCACTACATGGCTTTGTGATGTTCAAGGCAGCTTCGGATGAACTACGTGCCTGTGCTGAAGATATCAACCGCTGGTTGGTGGCAGGGACGTTAAAAGCCCATATTAGCCAGCGTTTTCCACTCGATCAGGCGGCCCAGGCACATCGCCTCCAGGAAGAGAACACGTTGCAGCGTGAGGGAACGCTAGCAGGTAAGATCGTACTCCAGCCGGTATGATTCTGCAGCCAAGGTTCTCTTGACCGCAAGTTGCTGCCCTTTCTATACTTCTCCGCCCGCTTGGTATGAGGCCAGGGGGATATGACAAGGAAGTCATTGACTCAGCAAGGGTTCAGGAGAACATGCGCATGGATGGTAAGGCAGTCAGGGGATGCCCGATGAGCATCAGGGGATGGCGGACTTCAAGGCGAGTTGGAAGCTTGCTGCTGACGCTGTTCATTTTGGTAACGAATGGTCCACTGGGAATCACATCACTGTGGGGTCAGGCTCTGGCACCGGCGGTGCCAGGACGCAAGTCTGCAGCACCAGTGATTTCACGACGTGGAGCGTCTGCGGGCACCACTAGCCAGTTGAAAGTCATGGCTGTGGTGAACCAGGAACAGATTACACGGCAGGAATTGGCTCGCGAGGTGTTGCGCCGTTACGGGTCCGAGGTCCTGGAGAGTATGGTCAACAAGAAGTTGATTTTGCAGGCCTGTCAACAGCGTCAGATCGTGGTGACCAACAAGGACGTGGAGGAAGAGATTGCCCGTATCGCCAGTCGCTTTGGCCTGTCGGTCGAACGATGGTTGAGTATGTTGCAGAAAGATCGTGACGTATCACCGGGCAAGTATCGTCGTGACATCATCTGGCCCACGTTGGCTCTGCGAAGACTTGCCGCAGATAAGATCGAGGTGTCCGATGAAGAACTTGAAAAAGCGTTTGAACGGGAATATGGACCTCGCGTCAAGATTCGTATGATGATGGTTTCGAATCGAGAGCGGGCAGATCAATTGCGAGCGCAGGCGATTGCCAAGCCAAGCACTTTTGGTGACCTGGCCAAGGAACATTCAGAGGATCGTAATAGTGCCAGTGCACGTGGGTTGGTGCCGGTCATTCGCAAGCATTCCAGCGAGAAGGGTGTCGAGCAGGCAGCCTTTGCGTTAGCCGAGGGAGAAATCTCACAGGTCATACCCTTGGCAAACCAGTTCCTGATTCTCAAATGTGAAAAGCGGGTGCCGCCGATCTACGTGGCGGAACGATTGCGAGCGGATGCCAACCGGCGACTGCAGGACCGCATTGTTGATGGCAAGCTGCGAGCTGCTTCGGCGAACCTGTTCCAGGAATTACAGAAATCGGCCAAGGTCGTGCTTGTGTACAGTGATGCACAGCTGCGCAAGCAGAATCCTGGGATTGCAGCCACGATTAATGCCCAACCGATCACGGTTCAACAGTTGTCCGAGGAATGTATCACCCGTTACGGTGCCGAGGTGTTGGATGGTGAGATTAATCGCAAGCTGTTGATGCAGGAACTGGCACGCCGCAAAAAACAGGTGCTTCCCAAGAATATTGATCGGGAGATTGAACGCGCGGCAGATTCCTACGGGTACCTGACCAAGGAAGGGAAGCCGAACGTGGCTGCCTGGCTTAAGGATGTTACCGAAAAAGACGGTGCGACCGTGGACCTTTACATTCGGGATGCAGTTTGGCCCACGGTGGCTCTGAAACAACTGGTCGATGGCCAGGTCGAGGTGAGTGAAAAAGACCTTAAGCTGGGATTTGAATCTAACTACGGCAGTCGCGTGGAGGTGCTGGCCATGGTAATTGGCGATCAGCGACAGGCGAGTCGAGTTTGGGAAATGGCTCGGAATAATCCCACGGACGCCTATTTTGGACAGCTTGCCAAGCAGTATTCGATTGAGCCGGTTTCGCGTTCTAACCTGGGGAAAGTTCCTCCGATTCGTCGTCACGGTGGTCGGCCTCATATCGAGCAGGAGGCCTTTGGACTCAAGAAGGGCGAGCTTTCCGGAGTGGTTGCCCTGGGTGACAAGTTCGTCATCATGCGATGCCTGGGCCAGACCAAGCCGGTCGTGACCAGTTTCGAGGCCGTGCGGAGCGAGTTGCAGAAAGATATCGTGGAAAAGAAAATGCGAATCGCCATGTCGCGCGAGTATGACCGTTTGAAAGAGGAGGGTGAGATCATTAATTTCCTGCGCCCTGCTACATCCTTGCAGGGTGGCAAGGCTTCTTCCTCCCGAGTTCCGAAGTTCTGATTCGGCGTATCGTGACAAGATCATAACTCTAAAACGCCAGGCTGGTCCTGGCGTTTTTCTTGCGCCGCTGGATCTCTGGAAGGCATCTCCTGCCGGTATAGCTACCAGATGTCTTCCCTGGTTGCTTGACGCGCTACCGGTCCATAGCCCAGAATGCCTCCCTGCCGGTTTTCCCGCTACCTCGTTGCTGGAGTGATTGAAGCATGACCGATTCGTTGTTTGACGTCAAAGATCAAGTGGTTCTGGTGTCCGGCGGCAGCCGGGGAATTGGCCTGGCCATCGCTGCTGGCTTTGCCGCGCGTGGCGCTCGTGTGGTGATCACCGGACGGCAGGAGGCAACCCTGGAGCAGGCGGTCTCGGCGATCGGTGAGACCGTGGTATCTACCCGGTCCCTGGTTTGCGATGTCTCCCAGGCAGATGAGATTGCCCGCACGGTGGACCAGGTACAGGAGTGGCACGGAAGCATTGATACGTTGATTAATGTAGCGGGTGTCAATCGTCGTAAACCGAGCCTGGAAGTGACTGAAGAAGATTATGACTTCATCGTGGATATCAACCTCAAGGGAGCCTTTTTGCTTTCCCAGGCAGTGGGCCGGTTGATGGTGGAACGGGGTTCAGGCAGCCAGATCAATATTGCCTCTCTCAATACCGATCGTCCCTTGAAAAATGTGCTGCCCTATGCGGTCAGCAAGGCCGGTATGGGGCACATGACTCGTGCCCTGGCGTCGGAGTGGGGTCCCCACGGCGTGCGTGTAAATGCTCTCGCCCCCGGCTTTATCCTCACAGATTTGACACGTAAACTATGGTCTGAACCAAAGATCCAGCAGTGGGGTCTGGCCAACACCCCGCAACGTCGGCTCGGGCAGCCCGAGGATATGGTCGGGACGGCTATTTTCCTGGCCTCTGCCGCTGCTGCCTTCATGACAGGACAGATTCTCTACGTGGATGGTGGATTCACGGCGGGGTTCGATTGGCCGATCGAAGATTAAATAGTGCACGAGTTTTATTACCGGAGCCTGCAGATGAGAAACCAACGATTGTTCAGTGTCAGCCTGCTGATCATTTTCCTGTCCGCATGGACGGTCTCTGCAGCTCCTCGTAACGTGGTGCTGTTCGTGACGGATGACCAGAGTCCGGATGCCGGTTGCTATGGCAATACCGTGATCAAGACTCCACACCTGGATCGCTTGGCCAAGGACGGGGTTCGGTTTACCGAGGCGTTTTGCACGACGGCCAGTTGTAGTGCGAGCCGTTCCGTGATCTTGACCGGGATCTATAATCATGCGAATGCCCAGTACGGTCACCAGCATTCGTATCATCATTTTCGGACCTACGATAACGTCAAGAGTTTGCCGGTGCGGATGGGTGCTGCCGGGTACCGGACGGCGCGAATTGGAAAATACCATGTCGGTCCCGAAAAAGTGTACCAGTTTGATACGGCTTTACCGGGGAATGGACGAAGTCCCGTCGAGATGGCCAATAACTGCCAGGAATTTATCGAGGCCCAGGATGAACGTCCTTTCTTTCTTTATTACTGTACCTCGGATCCTCATCGCAGCGGCGGCAGCGTACCGGGAACGCGTTTCAATCCGAATGCATTCGGTAATCGACCGGCTGGTTATCCGGGTGTGAAAGAAGTCAAGTACGATCCGGGTGACGTGTTGGTGCATTCGTTTTTGCCAGACACACCTGTCTGTCGCGAGGAGTTGTCCCAGTATTACCAGAGCGTATCGCGGATTGACCAGGGATTGGGGCGACTTGTAGAGATCCTCAAGAAGGCGGGCGTTTACGAGCAGACGGTGATCATCTACACCTCGGATCATGGCATCGCATTTCCCGGTGGTAAGACCACCCTGTACGAGGGAGGTATGCGTATTCCGTTTATCGTACACTCGCCCGACGTAAAACAGCGCAATCGTGATTGTCATGCCATGATTAACCTGGCCGATGTGACTCCCACGATACTCGATGTGGCCGGTGCCCTGGAAGGAGCGGCAGTGCATGGACGGTCCTTCCTTTCTGCTATGCAGGAAGTCAATCCCAAGGGATGGGACGAGGTGCAGGCGTCGCATACCTTTCACGAGATCACGATGTATTACCCGATGCGAGTGATTCGCTCTCGCAAGTACAAGCTGATCTGGAATATTGCCTACGGTTTGCCCTATCCGTTTGCTTCGGATCTCTGGGCCGCACCCACCTGGCAGGATATTTACCGCCAGGGTCCTAGCGCCCTGTATGGGAAGCGTACCGTGCGGGACTACATCCATCGCGCTCAGTTCGAATTGTATGACCTGGAAAAAGATCCGCATGAGATCGATAACCTGGCGACGGATGTGCGTTACGAGGATGTGTTGAAGACGATGCAGGCCAAGCTCAAAAAATTTCAGCAGCGGACGAAAGATCCATGGGTCCGTAAATGGGAATACGAGTGACTCGACAGCGGGGAGAGGGAAATGGTTAAGGTGCAAGGCAGCAGCCTTCAGGGACGCGTGGCCCTGGTGACCGGTGGATCATCCGGCATCGGTCGAGCAACCGCTCTCTTGCTGGCACAACAAGGGGCGCATGTCTTCGTGGGAGACCGGGAAGCATTACCCGAGAACGAGGCTCTTTACGCCGAGTGGAACATCCAGCAGGTTGCCTGTGATATCCGTGTCGAACAACAAGTGGAAGCATTCGTCCAGCAGGCGGCGCAGCAGGGACGGATTGATATCCTGGTGAACAATGCCGGAGTAGGATTGGTCAAGCAGATTACCGAGGTCAGCGAGGCAGAGTGGGACACCTGTCTGGATACCAACCTCAAGGGATCGTTCCTGACCTGCAAGCACGTGATTCCACGGATGCAGGAGCACGGTGGCTCGATCATCAATATTTCCAGCAATGCGGGAATTCTGCCGCGTGCCCATGACCCGGTCTATTCGATTAGCAAGCATGCCCTGGTTGCGCTCACCAAGAGCCTGGCCCTGTGTCATGGTCCACAGCGAATACGGGTCAACGCGGTTTGTCCGGGACCGGTCGGAGATACCGGAATGATGGATGCGGACATTGCGGCTGCAGAAGATCCCCAGGGATTAGTACAGCAGATGATCGGGGCCAGTCCACTAGCCCAGGCTGCGGATCGGATGATGACTCCCGAGGAAGTTGCCCAGGCGGTGTTTTACCTGGCCAGCGATGCCGCCGGTATGGTGACGGGGACCTGCATCGCCGTGGATGGTGGAAAGTCGCTGGGAGTTCCCCCGGTGGTTTCATCTTGAGAAGTTGCTTTACAGTCGCCTTGTCTGCTAATAGGCTAGAGAACAGTAATTCCTGACGGCCATGGAAAGTAAATGAATATGAAAAGAATATGTAACCCTGTACTCGGTTTGTTATTGATCGGACTTGTGTTGTCGGGGCAGGGAATGGTCATGGCTCAGCCGCCGGGTGCCGGCAGTAACGGTCGGATTAATGCTTTTCGCCAGTTGGAAGAACTGCTGCCCACCCCCAATAGTTTTAGAACGGCCTCGGGAGCGCCTGGCCCCTATTACTGGCAGCAACGGGCAGACTACGACATCCAGGTGGAACTGGATGACGAAAAGCAGCGGATCATTGGTTCTGAAACCATTACCTATACCAATCATTCTTCGGATCCGTTGTATTACCTGTGGTTGCAGTTGGATGCCAATATCTTTGCACCGGATTCAGATGCGAACACGACACTGAGGCCTCCTGCGCTGGAGCGTGTTTCTACCGACGCCCTGCATCGTCTGCTGTTCCTGAAGACCTTCGACGGCAGTCTCAAGATCACGTCGGTCCTGCACGACGGTAAGAAACAGCCGTATACCATCGTCAAGACGATGATGCGGATTGACCTGGCCAAGCCGTTGACCAAGGGGCAACAGTTCACGTTTTCTATCGATTGGAATTACCAGATCAATGATTCCAGGCTGGTGCGGGCACGTACGGGTTTTGAATTTTTTGAACAGGACAAGAATTATCTCTACGAGATTGCTCACTGGTTTCCACGGATGGTGGCCTACACCGATGTAACAGGTTGGCAGCATAAGCAGTTCCTGGGGCGAGGTGAGTTCACGCTGGAACTGGGTAATTACGAGGTCAAGATTACGGTGCCGAACGATCATGTCGTGGCAGCGACCGGTGTTCTGCAAAATTCCGAGCAGGTGCTGACAGCGGTTCAGCAAGAACGCATGGCCCAGGCTCGGAAGGCGAAAACTCCCGTCTTTATCGTGACGCCGGAGGAAGCCAAGAAGAAAGAATCACAGAAACCTACCGGGAAAAAAACCTGGTCCTTTGCAGCTGAAAACGTGCGTGACTTCGCCTTCGCATCCTCCCGCAAGTTCATCTGGGATGCCCTGCCGGGTCCGCCATCTCCCTCCGGTCCGGTGATGGCTATGTCTTTCTATCCCAAGGAGGCAGAGCCGCTCTGGAGTAAATACTCTACGCATGCCATCGTCCATACCCTGGAGGTCTACTCGCGATACACCTTTCCCTATCCTTACCCCGTGGCGATCTCGGTCAACGGACCAGTTTATGGCATGGAATATCCCATGATCTGTTTCAATGGCCCGCGCCCGGAAAAAGATGGTACCTATTCGAAGCGCACCAAGTACAGCTTGATTTCCGTCATTATCCACGAGGTGGGACATAACTATTTCCCGATGATTGTCAATTCTGACGAACGCCAATGGACCTGGATGGACGAGGGGATTAACACGTTCCTGCAGTTCCTGGCCGAGCAGGAATGGGAGGATCATTATCCGTCCCGTCGCGGGGAACCAAAGGATATCGTGGGCTACATGTCCAGTTCCAACCAGGTCCCCATCATGACCAACTCGGAGTTGATCCAGCAGTTTGGAAACAATGCCTACGCGAAACCGGCCACAGCATTAAATATCCTCCGGGAGAGTATCCTCGGTCGAGAATTGTTTGATTTTGCCTTCAAGGAATATGCTCG
>Ga0163108_10002647_pt1 | contig 12902 bp, 6 predicted proteins | sample Fk1155metaG_FD_109644 | JGI IMG/M metagenome (GOLD analysis project Ga0163108, IMG submission 109644) | Marine microbial communities from the Central Pacific Ocean - Fk160115 155m metaG | ecosystem: Environmental > Aquatic > Marine > Oceanic > Photic zone | place: The Central Pacific Ocean...
CGACTGAGCTGGTTGTCGATGGGCCGCGCGAAGAACACCCAGCGGCGCTTGTAGATGTCGTACATCGTGCTGCCCGCATCGCCCATCCTGGTCGTGATCGGTTTCGGCGAGGAGTGCCAACGGACCCCGTCGGCCGACCAGGCCGCATAGGTGCCGCGGTGACCGTTGCTGTTGGCCCAGAACAGGCTGCGGTAACGCCTGCTGGGATCGGTGGCGTTCGGGTTTCTGGTCGGCGTGATGCACTCGTCGAAGCCCGAGTGTGTCAGCGAGCTGAAGATGATGTTGTTGTCCTTGCTGCCTCGCCCATCGGCGATCAGCCCCAGGCGCGGGAACGTCCAGTCGAGTCCGTTGGCTGATTCGGCCAGGCACATCACGTTGACAACCGGATCCTTGTCGTTGGCACGAAAGTAGGACTGGTACCACATTCTCAGTTTCCTGGTCTCCGGGTGACGTTCCACGGCACCGTAGAGGTAGGCCATCCCGTCCAGCCAGGGATGATCACCGTTCACGACCGGGTTGGCAGGGTGCTTGTCGGTCGCGTGCACCTGTCGACGGATCGCGTGCATTTCATCGACGAGGTAGTCGTCCAGGAACAACTGCCGAAAGCGACTCAGCCGAACGGGCCTGACACTCCGCTTGGCTGCCCGACGCTTCTTTGTCGCCATTTCCTGGCGTGCTACGATCGTCCGGCGAGCTTGTTGGGCGACCAGCTTGGCATCCCAGGCAAATGCTCCCGCATGCGTCCAGCGGACCGCCTCGATTTCCCACTCGAGGTGATTCGGAGGATCGCCGTTTCCACCTCCGGACAGGAAGAACGAGTTGTTCGCCTTCACCTCATAGCGATGCAGGCTGGCCTCTCCGGTGCGTCCTCGTGCATCGACGAACTGGACGATCGCAGGCCCGTTCCCTCGCGGCACCACGTAACGCAGCGTGACAAAGTCGCTGCGGAAATCCAGACCCAGCGCATCGTGGTTGCGGCTGAGAGACTCGATTCCATCGGTCCGGATCCGGGTAAAGTAACTGGATCGTCCCGTGGCGATCTGGAGTCCACCAGCAGTGCCCGGCCCGGCGCCCACCAGCACCTTGAGACGAATTTCGACAGTCGTGCCTGGCCCGGCCGCCGCATTCCAGGCCGCTGTGCCCTTGTCGCTGTCCGGCGTGCCGACGAAATAGCGGCGACGATTCGTGTCCTCATCCCGATACAACAGCGTCTTGGCAACACTGATCCGGGCCGGTGGCGTTTGACCGTTGGTGACGAGCTGGAACGAACCGCGAAACTTATTGGTTCCCTGGATCGCGCCCCTGGCCTCGGGCAGAACATCGCCGCGATAAATGCGTTGCCAGGTGACCGAAGGAGCAGACGCCCGTGCGGCGGCCTGACCGATATCGACCGATGAGAATCCGCACACGGAACTGATGATCCCAATCACCAGTCGACTCACGAATCGCCACTTCATCGCGTCTCTCCGGCAGCAGAATAATTCGGCTGCAGTCTAGCCTGCCGGTCAGACCGAGACAAAGTACGCGGCCGGCAGCGGTTACTCGGTCATCGTACCTCCGAGACAAAGGAGATCCTGTGCCTCCCGGTCAATGCGAGTAAGGCCGCACCAGGTTCAGTGCGTCCCGATTCAGTTCGAGACCAAATCCCGGTGTTTCCGGAAGCGTGATATAACCCGCTTCGGGCAACGGCTCGTTCTTGAACATCGAACCGAAGTTGGGTTCGATCTTGTCCGCCTGCTCGCTCATCATCATGAACTCTGCCAGGTGGATGTGATCGAAAGCCATCGCCATGTAATAGCCGTAGACGCCACAGCCATGCGGAACCACCGCAACGGCCTGCGCCCTGGCCTGTGCGACGACCCTGGCAAACTCGGTCGGACCACCCATCCACATCACGTCCGGCTGCAGTAAACCAACACCGGCTTCAATCAACTGCTGGAATCCGTAGCTGGTGTATTCGTGCTCGCCGGTGGCAAAGTAGGCGGTTGTGCCCTGGCTCTCGAGCTTGCTGGCGAGCTTGGCGTGCGCGACGTATTCGTCGGGCATCAACGGTTCTTCAATCCACTTCAGGTCGAACGGTGCCAGCGCGAGAGCCAACTCTGCGGTGTACTGAAGGTTCAGCGCCATGTAGCAGTCGAGCATCAGGGGAAAATCACGCCCGACTTTCTCCCGCCAATCTCCGATGAACTCGACGTTCTTGCGCAGACCCTGCGAACCGGCGCTGGGACCATACGGCAACGGTACTTTGGCACCGTGGAATCCCATGTCTTTGGCAAGGTCGGGACGGGACGTCGTCGCGTAGACCGGCACCCGCTGCTTGGTCCGACCACCCATCAGATTGTGTGCCGGTTCGTCGAGCGTCTTGCCGGCGAGATCCCACAGGGCGATGTCGATGGCGGAGATCGCGTGAACACCGAGTCCCTTGCGACTGTAATGGATCGAGGCCCGCCACATCTGCTCCCAGATGACCGAGCGGTCGCGGACATTCTGTCCCTCGACAAACATCGAGAGATGCTGTTCGATCAGGAACGCAGCCGCTTCTCCGCCGGTGCTGGCACCGACACCGATCCGACCCTCCTCGTCTTCGATCTCGACGATGACCGTCGGCACCCGCGCCACGCCCCATGAACTACGGGACCCGGAATACTTCGGGAACCCTGACATCGGGTTGGTGATCGGCGGGTGTGTGGTCTCGTGGTCCCAGGACCCGTCGGCATCCGGAAGACCCATGATCCAGTGAGAATCCGGGGTGTCGTGAACATCGCTCGCGCCGTATTCATCGCTACGCGACACATACGCACGGACTTCCCTGATCCGGGACTGCCCTGGTGTGGGAACAACATCTTCGTTGGGAGCTATGTAGAGTGACATTCCCAAACCGTATCGCTCAACGAAGCGGCCTTCAAGTTGGCCAAAGCGGGATCGATTCCGGCCAATCGCGTCACAATGCACCGGAGTTGGTAACGACCTGCATCTCCGTCGATGTTTCCCATGTTTCAGGCCAGCCTTTCGCCTTGTAGCCATGCGGCACATCAGTCTGAAGGGACGAATAGGGCCCGTTTCCTACACGCGCCAGCACACCTCCAGGCCCCATCCCCGGATCAATGGCGACGGTCAACTCGAACGGATGACCGACGTCCACTTCGGGACCATGCCAGGAGTTCGGGTAGAGGTCCGTCGGATCGTAAAGCGCGACATTCAGCCGCGGTTGATATCCGTCAAGCGACACGTGGATCCGTGGAAACGCTTCTTGCTCGCAATGACCGGCGAGCAGAACCCGGGATGGCCTGGGCGACAGCGCCTCGCTCTTGAACGACCATTCCATCACGCCATCACGGGGCAGAGGCCACTGGAACTGCTCGCGAACCGTGCCCTGGGTGTCGATGACCTGGCCGCGCAAGCCCAGGTCATCGGCGGCAAGCTGAACGCAGTGATGGTACTCGGCCGGTGCCGGCATGCAGCCTCCTGGCCCGGAACTGGTTCCGGCCCCACCGGTGGTGATCTGGGGCACGCCGTCATGAACCTGAACATCGAAGGCGATCACGTGGCTGCACAGGTAGGCGGTCACGTCATGCCTGACCAGCACCTCCCAGAACGGCTCGCCGAACTCGGGCAGCATGCCCCACTTGGGGGCGTTGTAGCCGTTGATCGGATGAACCGGTGAATGTCCCAGGACGAACTTCAACCTTGCATCGGAGTGTTCGGTGAGCACCCGGTCGACCCAGTCATGGTCGACTCGGCCGCCCATCATGGTGAAAGGGCTGCCCATGTTCATCGCGTAGACACTGATCCCGATGACCAGCAGGTCGTCCCGCCGATCGAACCATGTCAGTCCCTCCTGGCCCTCCGGGCCGTTCTGAGGTATCTCCTGGAACACCTCTCTCCAGACGGCCTCGCTGACCGGCGTCATCGTGTCGTGGTTGCCGGGGATCCGGAACACGGGAACATCCAGGTCGGCCAGCGGCTTCATCTCTCGCGGAAGCTTGTCGGCCCACTCCTGGCGGAGGGACTGGCCGTCGTAATTGGGTCCATGGTCCGGTGTCAGGCCCCAGATCAAGTCACCCAGGAAGCAGGCAAACTGGGGACGGGGATCGAGCCGATGCATCACCCGGTGCACTGCCGCAAGGTGTTCTTCGTGTCCACGTCCAGGCTCGGGCGGACCGATGCAGCAGTCTCCATACGCCACGAAGTGACAACCCTGCTCGTCACGTGGCAACAGTGACCGTAATGCCGTGGGTTCGCTCATCCAAGAATCTCTCGTATCACCCCGGATTTCGAGGACTTCGACGACAGCCCGAAACGCTCCGCGGGTGACCGGCGCAGCGAACTCGTGCGAGGCACCACCGGCGGTTGCTGACGCTTTTCTTGACCCCCATATGGCGATCCCTGCCCCACCAGCCTAGCGAACTGGTCTTCGATCATGCGAGAGTGACGACCATCCGGCGACTGGGCTGCGAGGTTCAGGCCGGTCCTCAGCCGTCTCGCGGAGTCGCTCGTGATGTCCCATCGACAGATCGCTCGTCGTACGTTTCTCTCGGGCCTGCTGGCCACCTCGGCACCGGGGCTGCTGACCTCCGCCGCGCTGTCGGCAACGCTTGCCGCACGGTTCCCCACCCGGGCCATCACGCGAGGCCCCCGGCACCACTGGTTCGGCTACTACGACAAGCTGCAGTTCGATCCCACCAATCGTCTTGTACTGGGAATGGAAGTCGACTTCGAACATCGCTCGCCGACCGGCAAGGACACGATTCGCATCGGCATGGTGGATCTCGAACAGGATGACCGCTGGATCGACCTGGGACGCAGCAATGCCTGGTGCTGGCAACAGGGCTGCATGCTGCAGTGGCTGCCCGGCTCGGACCGCGAGATCGTCTGGAACGATCGACAGGGCGATCAATTCGTCTGCCACGTGATGGATGTCCGGTCCCGGAAACGACGGACCGTTTCTCACCCGATCTACTCGATCAGCCCTGACGGCCGCACGGCCGTCGCTCCCGATTTCCGTCGGATCAATGACGTGCGTCCCGGTTACGGGTACGCCGGGCTGAAGGACCCTCATGCCGACGACCTGGCCCCCTCCAACTCGGGGGTCGTTCGCATCGACCTCAAGACCGGCAGGATCCAAGAGATCATTTCACTGGCCGACATCGCCCGTCGTGGCGACATCCCCAACAGGCAACCCGGGATCAAACACTACTTCAATCACCTGCTGTTCAACCCGGACGGCAGCCGGTTCATCGCCCTGCATCGCTGGCGTTACCCCAACGGGAAACGGCTGACCCGGATGATCACCGCCCGTCCCGACGGCAGTGACCTGCGGATTGTCGTCCCCAACGGCTACGCCTCACACTTCATCTGGCGCGACCCGAATCACATCCTGGTCCAGTCCAGGAACCTGCTGGGCACGACCGACTGGCACAATTTCCTGGTCGAGGACAAGGAGAACGGACGTGTCGAGGCGGTCGGCCACGGCATTCTCAACTCCAGTGGCCACATCAGCTACCTGCCGGGCAACCGCTGGATCCTCAACGACACCTACCCCCAGGGTGCCGATCGCCTGCAGACCCCGCATCTCTACAACATCAAGACGCGGAAGCGATTCGACCTCGGGCAGTTCCGGTTGCCGAAGGTCTACACCGGCGAGTGGCGAGTCGACACCCACCCCCGGTTCAGTCCCGACAGCCGCTACGTCTGCATCGATGCCCCAATCCCCGGTCAGGGCCGGCAACTGCACCTGATCGACATCAGCGACCTGGTCAAGACGGTTCCTCGCAAGCGTCGGCCCACCCGGTGATCGACTACGCCAGGATGTCGGTAATCACTTTCCCGCGGTCGATATCCAGCCGCCGCCGCCCCGGTACCTCCAGCCGTGCATTGTCCAGGCCCAGCAGGTGCAGCACCGTGGCGTGCAGGTCGGTCACATAGTGTCCCTTGCCCAACGCGTGGTAGCCGAGTTCATCGGTCGCGCCGTGGACATAACCACGTTTCAACCCGGCCCCGGCCAGCCAGACGGTGAAGCCGTGCGGATGATGATCGCGGCCCGTCGTGGCACCGCTGCGTTCCTCTCGCCCCGGCGTTCGTCCGAACTCGGTACAGAACACCACAGCCACATCGTCCATCAGCCCACGCTGTTTCAAGTCGGCCAGGAAACCGCCGATCGGCTTGTCGACCGACTTGCACATCCGGGCATGATTTTGCTTCAGCTTCTGGTGTGAATCCCATGTGCCGTAGGGCGAGGGAAAGACCTGGACGAACCGAACACCCCGCTCGACCATTCGCCTGGCGGCCAGCAGTCTCTGGCCGGCCATCTTCGTCGGCGCCTGATCGATGCCATAGAGCTTCTGCGTATCGACGGTCTCCTGGCTCAGTGCCACCGCCTCGGGTACCGCTGACTGCATCCGGAACGCCAACTCGTAGGACTTGATACGAGCCGCCAGCCGGGGGTCCTCGGGACGCTGCTCGGCAGTGAGCCGGTTCAAACGTGCGACGAGATCGAATTCATTGGCCTGCTGTCGAGCCGTCTGTCCCGCGCGACGGACTCCAAACGGCAACGGGTTCCCGGGGTCCAGTTTCAGCGGCACGCCCGCATGGGCGGGACCGAGGTAGTACGAATCAATCGACTGGCGGGTGTCGGTACGGGTCGGCCCACCCAGCACAACAAACCGGGGCAGGTTCTCGTTGAGCGAACCCAACCCGTAATGTGCCCAGGCCCCGATACTCGGCTGCGTCTCGTCCAGCTTGTGACGGCCCGTGTGAATCTGGTTCTCGGCCGCATGATCGTTGTCGGTCGTCCACATGTTCCGCACGAAGCAGATGTCGTCGACCTGTTTGGCCAGGTGAGGCCACCAGTCGGTCAGGGCAATACCGCTCTCGCCATGCCGGGCAAACCCCACCTGCATCGGGAAGATCTTCGTATAGACATCCCGTATGTTGATCTCCTCGGCCGGCGCGCTCCGGAAGCGTTCACGGTGCAACGGAGACTCGATCGGGTTGGGGAACGGCGTCTCCGCATACGTCTTGCCGGCGTACCGGGTCAGCATCGGCTTCGGATCGAAGGTCTCCATCTGGCTGTAGCCACCAGAAAGAAACACCCAGACAATCGACTTGGCCCGCGGAGGGAAATGGGTCTCTCCGGTCGGCACCTCGCCCCGGACAATCCCATCGGCGGCCAACATCGACCCCATCGCCAGGCCGGTAAAGCCCATCCCACAATCGGCCAGAAAGTCTCGTCGTTGCATCGGTTTGTTCCGCACTTGGGTCACGCCGGCGAGGGTCACCGGATCGTGACAAAATCGTTGTGGTTGAACAATACCCGTACCAGGCTTTCCCGGACCCGGCTCTCGTTCTTCAACTCCTGCATCTGCCTGTCCCAGAATTCCCGGCAAGCAGCCACCTCCTCGGCTCGCGCCGGTCGCGACAGCACGTGAACGAACGCATTCCGGATGAACGCGTCGGCACTCTCACCGGGGACCCGGCGAGATGCCTCGCCGCTGCTCGCATGGATCAGGTCGCTGTTGCTCAGGGCCAGTGCCTGCTGCGGCACGACCGTCGAAGATCTCCGAAAACAGTCGCCCGGATCCGGCGGATCAAACAACTCGGCAAACGCCGTGTTGCCCCCCGCCTCCGGGTACACCTCGTAGTACATGCTCCGCCGCCCTGTCGTCTTCGCCAGGGTGTTCAACAGCACCTGCCCTCCGATGGTCGTGTCCAGTCGCCCGGCCAACAACAACACGCTGTCACGGATCACCTCGGCCTCCATCCGCCCGTGGGATCGGCGCCACATCCACAGGTTGTCCTTGTCACGGACGGCGTTGCCGTGGATCGCCCGGTCGGTCCCCAGTCGTGTGCCACTTAGCTGGTACACGTGGCTGGTGACCATCAATCGGTGCAATCGCTTCATGCTCCACTCGTGTTCGACCAGTTCGACGGCCAGCCAGTCGATCAAGCGAGGATGAGTCGGCCGTTTGCCGTTGCGACCAAAGTCAAAAACGCTCTCGACCAGCGGCGAATTGAAGTGACGCAACCAGATGTGATTGACCGCCACCCGGGGGGTCAACGGGTTTCGGGGGTCGCTGACCCAGCGTGCCAGCGACGCGCGTCGCCCCGTCGATCGCTTGCTGGTGACCCGGCTCAGCAACGCATAGCCGGCCGACTCGGGTGTCTTGGCTCGCTTGCTCTCGACTTCTTTTTTTCGCTTGCCGGCCGCCGCCAGCTGCTGCTTGTACTTCTTGACTCCTGCGTCCTTGTTCTTGTCCGACTTTGGCAAGACCTGCAGCCGGCCCAGCTCGTAGTCAGCCTCCATGATCTGCCACTCGGCGATCGCCAGTTGCGAGACCAGCTGCTGCCTGTAGGCTTCACGCGACAACTTCTCGATTTCCACAGCAGGCGCCTTCGCTCGCCGGGCCTCGTCGGCGGCAATCGTCGCCCGGAGACTGGCCAGTTTCAGCCGGTTGGCTGTCACTCCACGGCTGGCCACCCCGGTTCCCAACGACGCGGCGGCCAGCGCCGCCTCGACCCGCTTCAACCGGGTGTAGCTCGCGCGGGCCGGCTCGCTGGCGGCAATCATCGAGACGACCGAACTCGCCGGGCCAACCGATTGCGGGTGGATCATCCAGCCATCAATCCCCCCGACGTCCTCACCATCGTGAAACCGCGGGGCTTCGAATCCCCAGCGGAACCGTTGCTTGCCGGCCACCAGTTCGACCTCGTCGATCAACGCCTTGGTGCCCGTCCGGCAGTCAAATGTGCACGGTTGGTTGGAGTTCTTGGTGGGATTCCAGCCGTTGAGCGAGATCGGCTCGGACTCGACCAGCAACTTGTCGGAACCGACCAGTTGGACCGTCAGCGCGGCTTGATCGCGTGGCGGGTCGATGACCAGTGTCACCTTGAAGTGATCCTGGCCTCCGCCGAAGTCGTAGCTGCCGGCAACAAAATCCTTGAACCCTCCCCCCGGCCGGTACGAGTGAATCTTGCCGCCGACAAAACTCACGAAAAGTGCGGTCAGGTTCTTCTTGTTGTCGCGAACCAGCTGAAAATTGACATGCTGGTCCTTGAGGATCCGGAGCTGGAAAGCAATCCGTGTCCCCACCGGCAGGGAAGCCAGGTTCTGGAGTCGGTTCTGGACGATGCGACGGCCCTGCAGCGCGTCCAGGTAGAGTGACTGCTTGCCAACCAGGGCCCCGGGCTGCCCTGACTTGAGGGCTGCCTGCAGTGCCCGATCGAACTCGACCCGGGCGTCAGTCAGCTGTTTCTCCAGGCCGCTGGTATCGACCTTCTGGCCGGCGACTTTCGCGGCCCGGCTTTCGGCAACCGCCACGGCCTGCTGCTGCTCGTCGAGCACGGCCCGCTGGATGTTGGGCCGGGCTCCCGGATACCAGCCCGAGAGTGGCAGGTCGATCGGCTGCACTGCGGGAAACAGGTCGGCCAGAAACGCGGGCACTCCCGGCGAGATTGCTCCACGCTTCTTGTCCTTGTTGCGTTCGTCGCCACCGGTGTAGAGCCACGTCTTGGCATCGGGTTGTTCGTCAAAGATCCGCACCATGCCGATTCGCACCGCCGTGCGTGATCCCGAATACACGTAGGGAGGATAAGGCGGTGGATCGGGTTGGCCGGGCACGCGATCCTGCCGCACGCCCATCGGCTCGAAGAACGCCCTCATCCGGAAATAGTCTTCATTGGTGATCGGGTCGTACTTGTGGTCGTGACAATGGGCACAGTTGAAGGTCAGTCCCAGGAAGGCCTTGCCAGTGTATTCGACCGAATGCCTCATCCAGTCGTTGGGATTCAGAGAGAAATAGTTTCGGATCAGGTATCCGGTGGCCGGCCATGCCGAATCGTCGGTAGCCGCCAGTTCGTCAGCCGCCAGCATCTCCTGCACCATCTTCGCGTAGCTCTTGTCGCTGTTGAGCGAATCGATGATCCAGTCGCGCCAACGCCAGATCTGCGGCGCGCTGTTGCGGACATCGTTGACCTTGCGACGGCCATACCAGTCCGAATACCTCCAGACATCCATCCAGTGACGTCCCCACCGTTCACCGTAACGGGGAGACGCGAGCAACCGATCGACCAGGCGGCAATACCGGGCCTGCGACGGATCGGCCAGGAACGCCTGCAGTTGTTCGGCTGAGGGCGGCAAACCGACCAGGTCCAGGTAAACACGCCGCAGTCGGACGGCCGGACTGGCGTCGGCAACCGGGCTCAGTTTCTGCTGGTCGTAGCGGGCATAGACAAACCGGTCCACGGCGTTGTAGGCCCATTCCGGTCGGCTGATCACCGGCAATGCTGCTCGTACCGGCTGTCGGAACGACCAGTGATCCCGCGGATCGGCCTCCTGTTTCTCGTTGGCCGGCGAGGGACTGCCGGCGGCAATCCAGCGGCGGATCGCCTCAATCTCGGCAGGCTCCAACGGCATGCCAATCGGCGGCATTCTCTCGGCGGGATCCTTGGCCCTCACCCGCTTCAACAACAGCGATGTCTCGACGGCCCCCTTTTCGACGACGGCACCGCTCTCGCCGCCCTTGCGGACCAGGCGACCCGTATCAAGACGCAGCCCCGCCTCCTGCTTCAGCGACCCGTGACACGCCCAGCAGCGTTCCTTGAAGACGGACTTGATCTGCGACGTGTAATCCACATCGGCCGCCGGTGCCGCGGTCGCCACCGCACACAGAAAAACACAGGTCAGTCGTTTCGCGATTCTCAAGGCGTCCGGCTCCGGTCTCGATCAGGCGGTCACTTGCCTCGTTGACCCTGGTGCTTCGAAACAAGTCTAATTGGCCCGGGCCATTCCCCGTCAAACCAGAACCATTATAACCTGACTGGCCCCTGAGACCAAAAACTTGCGGGTTGCTGACCGGCCGCCCGAAAAAACAACCCTCACCATGTTCCGCCTGTTGTCCGCCAATTACCTCACGGAATCGACTGCATGAGCACATCACATCCTGTCTGTCCGAGCTGCGGATCGTCGATGAATGCCGGTGTCACAATTGACGCGACGCATCGAGATGCACTCGGCACCGAGGCCGCATTCCAGTCGCAATGGGTCATGATCCCGGCAGACGAGATCGAGAAAGGCCGATGGATCGGGGCCCTGCAAAACCTGCAGGGACGCGAACGCCGGGACATCCTGACGTATTGCTGCCAGGACTGTGGATGTCTCCAGTCCTTTGCGCATCCTCGGTCGTGACCAACCGGCAACGGCCCGGCAAAGCCAACCGCGAGGTCACTTTGCCGCTGCTGAGACCTTCGCGTTGAGGTCACGGTGGTTCCAGGAGCCGTCGAAGCGAAGCTCGTGCAGATGTCCTTCGCGGCCCCGGTACACGTAGTACCGTGTTCCGCTTTGTGTGGAGACCAGGCCCGCGGGTTCCCCTGACGCGGGAGGCGCCCCGGCCAGTGCCGTCGGGTCGGTCAGTTGCCAGGTCTCCTTGTTGAGGGTGGCCTCTCGCACGTGCCCGGCAGTGTCGCGGAACGCCAGGTAAACGCGGTCGTTCCTGGCGTCGCGAATCGCGCAGGGATCTCCGGCAACCTGCCCTTCCAGCTTGCCGATCTGCTCGAGCCGCCAGAACCGCTTCCCTTCGGGCGCAGCCTGGACGAGCGTATTGCGCGGGCCGCGATAGACCTGATAGTCTTTCTGCCTTCTTTCGATCCAGTCAAAGACAAAGGGCTCTCGAGAAGGCCATTTTTCCGGCGCCTGGAAGACGATGCGACGCTTGCCGTCCTGGCTGAAACCAATCGGTTTGCCGGCCGATGGCAGCCGGTAGATAAGTCGAGGTGACCAGAGCCATTGATTGTCTTTGAGAGCGTTGCGAGAGCGAGTCTGTTCGCACGCGGCGCCGAAGGTGGTCCGATAAGTCACATGCAATGCCTCGTTGCTGCGTGAAATGCGAACTGCACCGGCCGGACGCGGGAGGGCGGGCAACGGCAGGTGCCGCCAGTGCCCGTCGAACCAGATCTCGCGCGCCCGGCCGCTGCGGTCCACATAGGCGATGTGCGGCACACCATCAAAGACAACCACCGACGGGTCACAACCTGCCGCCGGTACGTCGAGCTGCGAGGTGAGATCGGTGTGACGCCAGGCCCCGGCATCCGGACCGTCGGCCGTTCTCGCCAACTCGTGGAGGTGACCCGAGGTTCCCCGATAGACGACCCGCCGTTTCCCGGGCCCGAGAATGTAAGCGGCAGGAGGACCGGCCGCTGGTGGTCCCTTGGCCAACCCGCTGATCATCACGTCCTCCACGGCGCTCCCGTCGGAAGCAACAGAGAGTTCGTGAAGTTGACCGTCCCTGGCCGGGTAGACGACGTGGCGGCTCCCCTCCGCGTCTTCGATCATGGCAACACGATTTTCACCGACGGGGGAATTTTTGTTCGAGAAGTAGTCGTCGGTGTATTTCTGGAAGAACTTCCCCGAACCCTGGACGAACTTCTCGACTTCTGCAATCTGCTCGTGCCAACGTTTCTTGCCGTATTTCCGGATCTCGAACTCGTACTCGATATCTGCCGCGATGGCGTCGCGATGACGACGCAGATGTCGCAGGGCGTTTTCGGTTCGCAGAGAGCCGCTCAAGTGCCTGCGAACTTCCTTCTGGTAGTACTCGCAGTAGCCCGGGTTTCCCAACAGGGCGAAAAAGAGCTTCCTGCTTAAACCGTGCCCGTAGCCACCCCCGCTGTCGATGAACGCGTAGGGATCGAGTTCGTGACTGTAAGGGCCGCCCCCCAGGCCCCACTCGGCATCCCAGCACAGGAAGATCCACTTGCCATCGGGTACACGTCGCGCCGCATACCAGTTGTTGTGAGGCCAGTCGAGATTCAACACCCAGAGATTGAGGATGACATAGGCGGTGAAATTCTCGATGTCCACTCGCCTCGACAACTCCTCGAAATTGGCCTGGTTGGAAAAGTCCGTCGAA
>Ga0163108_10002649_pt1 | contig 12893 bp, 7 predicted proteins | sample Fk1155metaG_FD_109644 | JGI IMG/M metagenome (GOLD analysis project Ga0163108, IMG submission 109644) | Marine microbial communities from the Central Pacific Ocean - Fk160115 155m metaG | ecosystem: Environmental > Aquatic > Marine > Oceanic > Photic zone | place: The Central Pacific Ocean...
CTGGTCAAGACCGGGTACCGCCCCGACCAGACGCTTCAGCATCCCTCCCTGGGCGCCATCCTGGCCAGGGAGCGTTGGGACACCTCGATCGAGATCCCTCAGCATGTCACGCTCGGCGGTGGCCCGGCGCCGTCGCGGGGCGGCTTCCTGGGCGCACAGTACGATGCATTCAAGATTTTCGATCCCGGCCGTCGCCTGAGTAACCTCGAGCCACGCGTCGCTCCACCTCGCCAGAGTCGACGTCTCGAAGGACTCGAGTTCGTCACCGGGATCTTCCGTCGCGGTCGCAAGGTGGCAACCGACAGGACCCAGCACCAGCTGACCGTCACACGGGCCCTGGCGATGATGAACTCGACACAACTGAAAGCCTTCCGGATCGACCTGGACAACGAGTCGGCGTCGACGATCGCAGCGTATGGTGATTCCCCGTTCGGCCGCGGCTGCCTGGTTGCCAGACGGCTTGTCCAGGCCGGAATCCGCGCCATCGAGGTCACGCTTCCGGGATGGGACACGCACACGAACAACTTCGGAGGTCACCAGCAGCAGGCCCGGATACTCGACCCGGCCCTGGCCGCACTCGTCAAGGACCTGAAGCAACACGACCTGTTGGATTCCACGATTGTGCTGGTCCTGGGAGAATTCGGCCGCACACCGACGGTCAATCCGCTCGATGGACGTGATCACTGGCCGACGGGTTTCAGTTGCCTGGTCGGGGGCGGAGGCCTGCCGGCGGGGCGAATCCTGGGCGGCACCGATCCGACGGGCCGGAAACAGCAACCAACCCAACCCGTCTCGATCGCCGACCTCTTCGCCACAATTCTGCGACGAATGGGCGTCGAACACGACAAGGAGGTCATGACTCCTGTCGGGCGGCCGATGGCCTATTGCGAGGGCAAGCCGGTTCCCGGTCTGCTCTGATGGCAATCGACGGTGCTGTCACCGGTGGACCGAGTTGGTTAGGATCCCGGATGTCCTGGAGACTCTCCCCCTGGTCCTGCACCGATGAACGAAGCCGCCACGCCACCGGATCCGGCGATCCAGACTCTCGCGATCGTTGGCGTGGGCCTGATCGGCGGGTCGATTGCCGCGGCCGCACGTCAGCGACAGGTGGTTTCGCGGGTGATCGGCATCGGCCGTTCCCAGTCGAGACTTGAGGACGCCGCCAGGGCCGGGCTGATCGATGAGGGCTCGACCGACTTCGCGGCGGCGGCCTCGGCCGAATTGTCGATCGTCTGCACTCCCGTCGACCGCATTGCCAATGATGTCCGCTCGCTGGCGGCGGTCGTTCCCCGGGAATCGCTGCTGACCGACGCCGGCAGCACAAAACGACTGCTGTGTGAAGAACTCGCGGATCTCGATGGGCAACAGGGCCCCGTCTTTCTCGGTTCGCATCCACTCGCCGGATCCGAACGACAGGGCTTTGAAAACGCCAACGCCGACCTTTTCGTCGATCGTGTCTGCGTGCTGACCCCGCTGGAAACCACACCGGCCGCATCGCTCGCAAAACTCGAGACATTCTGGCAGTCGCTGGGAGCACGAGTCGTTCAACGTTCACCGATCGATCACGATCGAGGTCTGGCTCACACCAGCCATCTTCCTCATCTGCTCGCCGCCGCCCTGGCCGGGATGCTGGCAGAGAACGAGAAAGAACTGGCGGCAACGGGATTTCGTGATACGACCCGAATCGCCGCGGGTGACCCGGGCCTGTGGGTTCCGATTCTCCGCCACAACGCCACAGCCGTCATCGAAGCGTTGGCCACACTCGATGGCCGACTCGAAAAATTCTCCCGCAGTCTCGAACAAGATGATACCGAGACCTTGCAAAAGCTGCTCGAAGAAGCCAAAAGGAAACGCGAGGGACTGGGTTGAATCGGGAGGCGCTCCCGCCCCGTAGTCCCTCATGGTTGTGACCGGTCCATGGATGGCATGCTCTGGGAAATTGAAGTCCAACCCGCCCCCCGGGAAATCGATCGCGAAGCGGCCCGCGTCCTGGCCGCCAGCCGTGACCTGGGGATCACGACGGTCCGCGATATCCGTGCTGCCCGCAGTTTCCTGATCGAAACCGATGCCGCCGCGGAACAGGTCGCCGAGGCCGCCAGGGCCTTGCTGGTCGATCCGATCGTCGAGGAACACGCGATCCGCTCGCTGGGGAACCCACCCGCTACGACAGGGTCGACCGACCAGGACCGACTGCTCAACGTCCTGTTCAAACCGGGAGTCACTGACAACGTCGCTAACAGCACACAAAAGGCGTTGGGCGAACTGGGATTGGACGTCGCCGCGGTCGCCACCTGTCGCAAGTACCGGGTGAACGTCGATGTCGATGTGGCCGACCTGGCCCGACTGGCCGAACGGGTGCTCTCCAACGAGGCTATCGAACACGTCGTCGAGGGTCCCCTGGCGATGGCCTCGATCGGCCTGGGCAGTGAATACCGGTTCAACCTGGAAACGGTGCCGCTGAGACAGATGGACGACGAGGCTTTGTTGCGGCAAAGCCGTGAAGGACAGTTGTACCTCTCGCTGGAGGAAATGCAGACGATCCGCGATCACTTCGCATCCCTTGATCGTGACCCGACCGATATCGAATTGGAAACCGTGGCACAGACCTGGAGTGAACACTGTTCCCATAAAACGCTGGCCGGTCGGATTCACTATCGCGATGAATCGATCGATCGCCACTTCGAGAACATGTTGCGGGAGACGATCTTTGACGCGACGGCCTCGATTCGTGAAAAGCTGGGCGAGGCCGACTGGTGCGTCAGTGTCTTCCGGGACAACGCCGGGGTGGTCACCTTCCACGACACGCTGGACGTCTGTTTCAAGGTCGAGACCCACAATCATCCCTCGGCACTTGAACCTTACGGGGGCGCGAACACCGGAATCGGTGGCGTGATCCGTGATCCGCTGGGAACAGGACTGGGTGCGCGGCCGATCTGCAACACCGACGTTTTCTGCTTCGCTCCCCCCACGACCCCCGTCGAAGAACTGCCGCCCGGCGTCCTGCACCCCCGGGTGGTCACCCGGGGCGTCGTCTCCGGAGTCCGGGACTACGGCAACCGCATGGGGATTCCCACCGTCAACGGGGCCATCTGTTTCGACCAACGCTACCTGGGCAATCCGCTGGTTTTCTGCGGCAACGTGGCGATGATCCCCATCGGACTCTCCGAGAAAGCGGCGCGACCAGGCGATCTGGTGGTTGCCGTCGGCGGCCGCACCGGTCGAGACGGCATCCACGGGGCCACCTTCTCGTCAGCGGAACTGACCGACGAAAGCGAGGAACTCTCGGGAGGCGCGGTGCAGATCGGCAACGCGATCACCGAGAAAATGGTCGTCGATGTCATTCTCGAGGCCCGCGACCGGAAACTCTATACCGCCATCACCGACTGTGGAGCCGGCGGCTTCAGCAGTGCCGTGGGTGAAATGGGCGAGGAATTGGGCGTCGAGGTCTGGTTGGATCGGGCACCGTTGAAATACGAGGGACTCTCCTACACCGAGATCTGGATTTCCGAGGCCCAGGAACGGATGGTCCTCGCCGTGCCACCCCAGCACTGGGAAGAATTCGAGGCGTTGTCCGCGTCCGAGGGTGTCGAGGCCGCGGTGATCGGCGAGTTCCAGGACACCGGCCGGCTCGTTCTGAAATACAACGATGTCCAGGTCGCCGACCTCGCGATGCAGTTCCTGCACGACGGCCGCCCCCCGGTCATCCGAGAAGCCGTCTACACACCACCGCGGTCACGGCCAATGCAATTGCCGGCCAAGGATCGCTGGGACGACGACCTGCGGGCCATCCTGGGTTCACTGAACGTCTGCAGCAAGGAATGGGTCATTCGGCAGTACGACCACGAGGTCCAGGCCGGAAGTGTCTTGAAGCCGCTCGTCGGCGCCGCCGACGATGGACCATCCGACGCCGCCGTCGTTCGGCCGGACCTGTCGTCCTCGCGGGGCCTGGTCGTCTCCTGTGGAATCAATCCTCATTACGGCGATCATGACCCCTACTGGATGGCGATCGCGGCCATCGACGAGGCCCTGCGAAACTGTGTCGCGACCGGTGCTGATCCGTCGAAAATCGCGATCCTCGACAATTTCTGCTGGGGAAACACCGATCGTCCCGAGACGCTGGGCAGCCTGGTTCGTGCAGCCCTGGGATGCCATGACGCCGCCTTGGCCTTCGCGACGCCGTTTATCAGCGGCAAGGACAGTCTCAACAACGAATTCGCCTGGGACGACGACGAGCACAACCGCCAGAGTGTCGCCATCCCCTCGACATTGCTGATCAGTGCACTCGGCCAGATCGATGACATCACCCAGGTCGTCTCGATGGACCTCAAGCAACCCGGCAGCTGCCTGTTGCTGGTCGGCGAGACACGCGACGAGATGGGTGGCAGCCACCTCGGGCTGGTCAACGACCTCGACGGCGGAGACGTGCCCCGGGTCGATCTCGAGACCGCACCAGCCATTCTTGCCCGGCTGCACGCGTCAATTGTCGCGGGGACCGTCCTGAGTTGTCATGATCTGAGCGAGGGAGGCCTGGCGGTCGCGGCGGCCGAGATGGCCTTCGCCGGCCACTACGGAGCCTCGCTGGATCTCACCGAACTGGCCGCGAGCAGCCAGCTTGCCGATCCGGCCGTACTGCTGTTCTCGGAAAGTCCCACGCGATTTCTGGTCGAGGTGGATCCCGCGGCCACGGCCGCGTTCCTGGACACGATGGCCGGTCAACCGGTTGTCGTGGTCGGATCGACCGACAGCGGTGATCGACTCCAGGTCACCGCCGGCGACGGCCGGACACTCGTCGATGCCGACCTCGGAGACCTCAAGGCATGCTGGCAGGCCCCGCTGCAGTGGGACTGACCGCAAGCCCTCGGTCAGGAATCCTCGTCGGAAGTTTCCTTGCCGGGTCGCTCCCCGCGGGACGAAACAATGCCGACCAGGACCAGCAGCAGGGCCGCATCAACCAGCACGGCCAGCAGCGCGACCAGCGAGATCACCCGCATGACGGTCGCAGCCGACTTGTCGTCAACGGCCGAGAGCACGCTTGCCAGCCCGGCAGCCATCAGCATCGTCGCCAGGAAGATCCCACCCAGCCCCAGGCAACGCCGGATGGCTCGTTGCAGCCCACACATGTTCTCGACTCCCTTCCCCTGTCATCGGTCCCGGTAGCCGGACCTGGACTCATCGCCGATCTCTCGGCGATGTAATGTCACAACACACCTGCGGGGTGTCAATAGCCGCCTGGACGATCGCCACTGGCGACGGCCAATACGGCGTTGCTACACTGGAGAGATGTCCAGCACGATCTCACCCACTCCCGGTGATCTGAGTCGCCGCGACTTTCTCGGTCGCAGTGCCAAGAACGCCGCCGGCGTCGCGGCGGGCATGGTGGTGCTGGCGCCTTCCCGGGTCTCAAGTTCACCCAACGAGCGAGTGGCCGTCGGTGTTATCGGCGTCCACCGTCGCGGCCGCGAACTGGCCGGCGCGCTGGCCTCCCGCAGCGATGTCGATGTCCCGCTGCTGTGTGATGTTGATCCGGTTGTCCTGGGCCGGGCCGGCGACACAATCAGCGAGGTCCAGGGCTTTGCACCCGAACACGTCGTGGACTTTCGTCGAATGCTGGATCGGGTCGACCTGGATGCGGTCGTCGTGGCAACACCTGATCACTGGCACGCGACGATGGTCGAACTGGCCTGCCAGGCCGGCAAGGACGTCTACGTGGAATCCCCGGTCTCGCGGACGATCGGCGAGGCCCACCGGATGGTCGAGACGGCTGCGACAACCGGACGGGTGATCCAGTGCGGTCTGCAGCAGCGAAGCGGTCGCCATTTCCAGGAAGCCATCGCGCTGTTGCATGCCGGGGGCATCGGCCGTGTGCGACTCGCCCGAGCCTGGACGGTCCATCGCGGCAAGTCGATCGGCGTCCGGCCAGAAGAGAAGACGGCACCGGCCGGGGTCGACTACGCATCGTGGCTGGGTCCGGCGGGGGCTCGCCCGTTCCACCCAGCAAGATTTCACGACCACTGGCGCTGGTTCTGGGACTTCGGAGGCGGCGCCCTGGGACGTTTCGGCGTCCACACGCTGGATGTGGCACGTTGGGGCCTGGGACTGGGGCTGCCCACGCGGGTCTCGGCCAGTGGCGGAATCTACCATTTCGGTGACGAGCGACAGACTCCGGACACGCTTTGCGTGCAATACGACTATCCCGAAGCGACGCTCATGTGGGAACACCGGCTCTGGAGCACCCGGGGCCCGGAAGGCCGCAGTGCGGGCACGGCTTTCTACGGCGAACTGGGAACACTGGTCATCGATCGTGGAGGCTTCAAGGTCTATGATCGTCTCGAGTCACCCGGACGAGACGGTAGCCGGCTTGATGCTGAACACATCGCCGAGTTCATTGACTGCCTGCGGTCGCGAAGAACCCCCAATGCCGACATCACCACCGGTGCCACCAGCAGCACCCTGTGTCACCTCGGCAATGTCGCCTACCGCCTGAAACGTGAGGTCGACTGGGATCCACGGACCGGGGATTTTGGAGCCGACACCGAGGCGACTGCGCTGGCGGAGACCGGGCATGACGCCAGCGTATGACTGTGTGATCATCGGCGGTGGTCACAATGGCCTGGTCTGTGCCAGTGACCTTGCCGCGGCCGGCTGGCGAATCCTGGTACTCGAGAGCCGTCACCTGGTCGGCGGCGCATGCGTGACCGAGGAACTCTGGCCCGGGTACCGGGTCTCGACGGCAAGCTACGTCGTCAGCCTGTTGTTGCCGGAGATCGAAGAGGATCTGCAACTGGCCCGGCATGGCTATCGCGTGCTGCCGCGAACCCCGTCGTCGTTCACGCCAACCGAGGACGGCCGCTTCCTGTTATTGGGCCCCGACGCCGAAGCAACGCGACGGGAAATCTCGAAGTTCTCCGAGGCCGATGCCCAGGCCTACCCACGATACGAGGCACTGCTCGAACGGGTTGCCGAGCGGCTGGAGCCGGTTCTCTCGCGGACCGCCCCCGACATCCTGCCGCTGCCCAGGGCGTGGAGGTCCCGGGGACTGGGAAAACGGCTGCGTGACACGAAAACCACCTGGTCGCTGTACAAGGCCCTGAGCCGGCTGGAGGAAGATCTGCCCGAAGCGATCGAACTGCTGACCGGGGCAGCCCGCCCGATCCTGGACCGCTGGTTCGATTCGGATGTTCTCAAGAGCACGCTGGCCACCGATGCGATCATCGGCACCTTCCAGCCAATCTCGGCCCCGGGGACCGCCTACGTACTCCTACACCACGTGATGGGATCCTCCGGAGGAGCCCGCGGCGTGTGGGGCTACGTCGAGGGAGGCATGGGCGGACTCGCCGATGCACTGGCCGCCGCCGCCATCGAACGCGGCGTTGAGATCCGCACCGAGAGCCCGGTCGAGCGGATCGAGGTCGAGGGTGGCCGCGTGACGGGTGTCGTCGTCGGAGGCCAGCGGATCGCCGCCCGTCGGGTTGCCAGCAGTCTCGATGCACACCAGACCTTCCGTCGGCTCCTGCCCGATGACACACTCCCGGAAGGATTTCAACGGGCTGTCGACCGGATCGATTACTCCAGCGCCAGCGCCAAGATCAACCTCGCCGTCAGCGAACTTCCGGACTTCCTCTGCTGCCCGGGCCACGACAGCGTCGGGCCCCAGCACCGGGGCACGATCCACATCGGCACCGGCTGCGAGTACCTCGAATCGGCCTTCGACGACGCCAGGCAGGGGCGACTGTCATCTCGTCCCATCGTCGAAATGACGATCCCGACCTCCGTCGACAGCACGCTCGCACCCCCCGGCCACCACATCCTCTCGCTGTTCGTGCAGTACGCCCCGTATCACCTCGCCGGGGGAGCGTGGGACGAGTCCACAAAACGGACGCTTTACGAACGTTGTCTGGCCGAAATCGCTCGCCATGCTCCCAACGTCCCGGACTCGATCCTGCACCACCAGATCCTCTCGCCGGTCGACCTCGAACACACATTCGGCCTGACCGGCGGCAACATCTTCCAGGGCGCGATGCCTTTGCATCAACTGTTCAACCTCCGGCCGGTTGCCGGCTGGAGCGACTACCGCACCCCGGTTAACGGCCTGTACCTGTGCGGCAGTGCAGCCCACCCCGGTGGGGGCGTGATGGGGGCTTGCGGTCGTAACGCGGCCAGAGAAATGCAACGGGATGGCCGCTAGCCGGGTCGGAATTGCCACAGACCAACCCGAGCAGATAGACTGAAGTGGCCCCCGCGGCATGCAGGCCGCCCCACCGGGCCGGAACGTCTCCCCTCTTTTCCCGGGACGGACCGCAGGAGACGAATGGAGTCAAGGCCCGTTCCGATCGTCCCACCTTCCTCGTGAGATTTCCTGCAATGAGTTCCGAGAACAAATCCAAGATCTTCGTCGCCCGCAACATCCCCGACGCCGGCCTCGATCTCATCCGTGGTGCCTGCGATGCCGACATCTGGCTCGAGCCACTGCCGCCGTCACGAGATGTCCTCCTCGAGGCCATCGCCGGTTGTGAGGGTGTGATCAGCCTGCTGACCGAACGCGTCGATTCCGAGTTTTTCGAGGCGGCCGGCCAACAGTTGAAGGTCGTCAGCAACTACGCCGTCGGGTTCAACAACATCGACGTTGCCGAGGCAACCCGACGGGGGATCCGCGTCGGCAACACGCCGGGCGTCTTGACCGACGCCACCGCCGACATGGCCTTCACGCTGCTGATCGCCACGGCGCGGCGGATTGTCGAGGCGGCCGATTATGTCCGCAACGGGGAATGGAAGACCTGGGAACCCCGTGGACACATCGGCATGGACCTCTGCAACAAGACGATCGGAATTGTCGGCATGGGCCGAATCGGCTTCGCGATGGCCAAGCGGTGCCGGGGAGGATGGGGCATGGATGTTCTCTACCATGACCAGTTCCAGAACGAGGACGCCGAAACCCAGCTCGCCGCCCGCCGCGTCGACCTGGACACGTTGCTGTCGGAATCGGATTTCGTGTCGGTCCACGTCGATCTCAATGAAACCACGACCGGGATGTTCGACGCCGGCGCATTCGAGCGGATGAAATCGACCGCGATCTTCATCAATTCCGCCCGCGGCCCGTTGCACGTCGGCCAGGACCTTTTCGACGCTCTGGCTTCCGGAAAGATCTTCGCCGCCGGACTGGACGTGACCGATCCGGAACCGATCCTCGACAACGACCCGCTGCTGTCGCTCCCCAACTGCCTGGTCGTCCCCCATATCGCCAGCGGAACGGTCTCCAGCCGCAACGGTATGGCCGAGATCGCCGCGAACAACCTGCTGGCCGGCCTTGCCGATCAGCCGCTCCCCTGCTGGGTCAACCCCGAGGTTGACGGCAGCCCGTAGTCCACGCCCGGTTGCCGGAAAGAGAACATCACAATGGAAACGGACTTCCTGGCCTCGGCTATCGAGGCAGCGCGGGTGGCAGGCGAGATCCTCTTGTCGTGGCGAGACCGATTCACCGTCAGCGAGAAGAGTCGTTCGGACCTCGTCACCGAGGCCGACATCGCCAGTCAACAGGCGATTGCCGAGTTGTTGCAGCAACGACACCCGGGCCACGCGTTGCTGGGCGAGGAAGGACTGGAGGATCCGGGAGCGGGAACCGGCTACCGCTGGATCATCGATCCACTCGACGGGACGGGCAATTACGTCCACGGCGTCCCCTACTTCGCCGTCTCGATCGCATTGGAGCACCAGGGAAAACTCGTCGTCGGTGTCGTACTTGATCCGACTCACGACGAGTTGTTCACCGCCGTTCGCGGCGAGGGGGCACGGTTGAACGACCGGCCCCTTGCCGTCTCATCGGATCGCGTTTCCGATCTCCGCGAGGCGCTGGTCGTGGCCAGCCTGCCGGTCGGGGTCGAATCGGCCGATCATCCCGCGATCGCTCGCTTTCTCCGAGTACTGACCTCATCGCAACACACACAACGAACCGGATCGGCGGCCATGAACCTTGCCTACGTCGCAGCCGGTCGACTCGATGCATTTTTCTCCAGCAGCCTGAAACCCTGGGACATGGCCGCGGGGGCGTTACTGGTGACCGAGGCGGGTGGAAAAGTAACGGCCATGGGTGGGGAAGAATTCCATGTGGAAACTCCCGATCTGCTGGCCAGCAACGGCACTGCCGTGCACGCGCAACTGTCACTGTTGTTGTAATCCGACCCATCACTGGCTCAACGATCGAGCAATGGGCCAATCGACCGGTGCCGCCGGGTTTCCTGCTTTTCGACAGCACCGAGCACAGATACCATGGAGCCAGGTAGCTTTAATGCGTATCCCTTCACCACGACGTGTTCTACGTCATCCGGCCGGAGGCCTTTGGGTACTCCTGCCGACCTGTTTGATCATGCTCAGTGCCGCCTCGGCGCAGACAGTCGCCCCACCTCGGGAACGGGTGGCTCCGGGGAGGTCGCAGGCACCAGCTGCGCCCAACGTGACCCAGCCGCCATCCAAGCCTGCCACCGGCCCGGCAAAGGTTCCCCGCCCTTCTGATCCGTCCCCGACAAGAACCGGCGGTTCGTGGATTTTTCTGCCGGGACCAAATGGAAACATCATCCCGGTTCCGGCGAACCTCTGGAAACAGTTCCTGAAGTGGCAGGCCACGCAGCAGACGCCGCCCTACCACGTCACAAGTGTCACCCTCGACGGAACCGTCGTCGACGATCGCGCGGTACTGGATGCGCGGGTCGAGATCCGGGTGAATCGAGACGACCAGTGGGTGCCGATTGCGTTGAGAATGCGGACCGGCAACACGGTCCTGCTGACACCACCGGTCCACAAGGGCAACGGTCAGTCTCGTCCCGACACACAGCCGAACGAACCCTCGCAGGGACTGCGATGGTGGTTGAAGGGCCGAGGGCTTCACGAGCTCTCATTCCGGCTCAGCGTTCCCGTTCTCCGCGAACACCCCCGACATCGGTTGACGCTGGCCCTGCCCACGCCGGCAGCCGCCGGCACACGACTGCAGCTGTCGATTCCCGGAGGTCCGGTGAGAGTGACGGCGGCCGACGGCCGAGGTCACATCAGCCGTCGAACCAGCGAGAACGGAACGACTCGAATCGAGGTTCACGGGTTCGATGACCGGATCGACCTGTCCTGGCGTTCCACCGCAGCAGCCAAGTCCGGAGACGCCGTGCTGGCCTCGGCGCTGGCCGTCGTGGTCGAACCCGCCACCGAATCGATCGTGCTCAAGGCCCATCAGCGAGTCCGCATTCTCAAGGGACGGTTGGGCACGATCACCGTTGATCTGCCCGAGGGCTTCCGGTTGGTGGATGTCCAGGGCGATGCCCTGCAGGACCCCCAGGTCGATCCGGAAGAACCCGGACGAGTCCATCTGCCGTTGACCGACCAGGAGACCGACGTCGGTAGCGACCCCATCGAAATCCGCTGGACCCTGCAGGGAGACTTTCCGACGGCTGGTCGATCACTGGTACTCGACGGTTTCAACGTCGAACGAGCTCGCTACCAGACAGGACACGTCGCCATCAACCTGCTCGACAACTACCGTAGCACAAAAAAACTTGAACGCTTCCTCCACCGGATCAACGTCGGGAGCCTGCCAAGGACACCGACACTGGCGACACTGTTTGGCAACAACGTCGCCAGCGCCTGGGAAATTCTCCGGCAACCGTTTCGACTGGAGTTGGACCTGTTGGAGATCGAACCACGGTTCGTTGCCGAGCCGCACCTGTTCCTGATGCTCTCGGAGTCCAGGGCGGAGTTGATCGTCGACGTTCCACGGGCGCAGGTGTTTCGCGGTGCCGTTGATACGCTCGAGTTTCAGTGGCCGGATTGGACCGAACAGGGCTGGCAGATCGCCGCTGACGAATCTCCCGAGCTGCTGATCCGCTTCGACGAGAAGCGGGAGATTCTCCAGGTACGGCTCGCCACCCGTCAAACCGCCACCGACGGTCGATTCTCGGTACGGTTCAAGGCCAGACGAGCCATCACGAGCGCAGCCACGGTTCCGGTCACGTTGCCGACAATCCAGACCCCGACACCTCCACACCCGGTCCTGGTTGTCGGCAACGCGATCAATGTCGACACCGAATTCTTGTCAAGCGACGAGGCCGACACGCGTCCGCTCTCGGCACGACTGAAGAGCATGATCACGCTGCCCGACGAATTTTCTGACAGGATCGTCCCGGTTGACAACTACTTCCGACTCTCGGCCAACACCGGACAATTCCAGGTCCGCGTCATGCCACAACCGCGTCGAGTCCTCACATCGTCCTCGGTTGTCGCCAGTTACTCCGACCGGCAGTTGCAGGTCACGCAACAGATCGACTACCAGGTGTCGTATGCCCGGGTCGGCTCGGTCAAGCTGATGGTCCCCCGACCATTGCAGCACGAGCGGGTCCGATTTCGGCTGCAGGCCGATTCCAACTCCGAGCCGATCCCGCTGGGGGCACGACCGGGAGTCGAGGTCGGCACCCAGCGGCAGGCCGAGATCCAACTCGACGAGGATCGCCTGGGCACCTTTCGCATTCTGATCGATTTCGATCTGCCGGTCCCCGAGGCCCTGGCGATCACGTCGGTTCCGGTCCAGGTTCCCCTGGTCCAGAGCACCGACACTGAATTCAGCTCGACACGCTTCGAACTGGTCGAGAGTGGTGGCATCCAGGCGGTCCTGCCGGAGGGGCAATGGAAGTCGGAACTGGACATCGAAAATCGGCCTGTCTGGCGAGCGGCCGGCTCGAAATCTCAGATCGACCTCACCCTGCGCCGTTCCGACCTGGCGGCCTCACACCACTTCACCGTTCCCCGGGTGGCGATCGTCCAGGTAATCGAGGACCGGGATCAAGGCATCGCACAGGCCTGGGCCTGTTTCCAGATCCGCGGTGATGTCACGACATTGGCCGTTCGATTTCCAGCAACCC
>Ga0163108_10002651_pt1 | contig 12885 bp, 8 predicted proteins | sample Fk1155metaG_FD_109644 | JGI IMG/M metagenome (GOLD analysis project Ga0163108, IMG submission 109644) | Marine microbial communities from the Central Pacific Ocean - Fk160115 155m metaG | ecosystem: Environmental > Aquatic > Marine > Oceanic > Photic zone | place: The Central Pacific Ocean...
AAAAAAAAAAAAAAAAAAAAAAAAAATAAAAAAAGCAGCTGGGTTAAAAAAAATTACTAAAAAAATATATAAATATACTGGCAAAAAAACAAATTTATTTGAATTAGCAGAAGGAAGTTTAAATATTGCTATAGAAAACATGTCTAACGCTATTAAAAAAATCTCTATTGAAAAAGGTCATGATATTAAAAATCATGTTTTAGTTGGATATGGTGCTGCTGCTGGACAACATGTATGCCAAATTGCAGAAACTTTAAATATAAAAAATATACTTTTACATAAATTTGCAGGAGTATTAAGTGCTTATGGGATGGGCTTAGCAGAATTAAAATCAATAAAAACAAAAACTATTGAATTAGAATTCAATAAAAATTTTAAAAAAATTTCTTCAATCTTTAAACTTTTACAAAAAACAGCAATAAATGAAATTACAAAAAACAACCAAATAATTAATAATAAAAACATCAAGATTTATAATAAAATCCATATAAAATATGATGGAACCGAAAGTGCTATACCAATAAAATATACAAATATAAAATCTTGTGAGAAACAATTTAAAATAAAATATAATAAAAGATTTGGGTTTTTACATAAAAATAGAAAAATGATAATAAGTCTTGCAGAAGTTGAAGCTTCTTTATCAAATAATATTATTTTAAAAGAAAAAAAATATAAAAATTATAATAATATTAAACCTGATGGAAATTGTATTATTTATATAAATAATAAAAAATCTAAAATAAATTATTATCATAGAGATCAAATTAAAAATGCAACAACTATTTATGGACCAACTATTATATTTGAAGAAACTTCAACTATATATGTAAAAGAAAATTGGAAAGCAATAATTAACTCTAATAATCAACTAACCCTTGAAAAATATAAAAACATAAAAGAAAAATATCAAGTAGATAAAAAAGTTGATCCTTTAAGATTAGAAATATTCAATAATATGTTTATGTCTACTGCTGAAGAAATGGGCACCGTTCTAAAAAATACAGCATATTCAATAAACATAAAAGAAAGATTAGATTTCTCATGTGCTCTATTTAATAAAAAAGGAGAATTAATTGCTAATGCTCCTCATATTCCAATTCATCTAGGTGCAATGAGTGAAAGTATAAAATATGTTATAAAAAAAAATAAAAATAATATGCAAGATGGTGATAGTTTCATTCATAATAATCCATATTATGGAGGAACTCATTTACCAGATATAACTGTCATAACTCCAATATTTATAAAAAAATCAAAGAACCCTAACTTCTATGTAGCAAGTAGAGCTCATCATTCAGATATTGGAGGCATTACTCCGGGATCAATGCCAGCTATGTCAACAAAAATTAATGAAGAAGGAGCGGTATTTAATGGCGAAAAAATAGTTTCTAAAAACGTATTAAATGAAAAAATAATAATTAATATATTTAATTCTAATAAATATCCCGCTAGAGACGTAAACACGAATATGACAGATCTTGCAGCTCAGTTAGCCGCTGCTAATTCAGGAAAAAATAATATTATTAGAATGGTAGATAAATACAGTATTAAAACTATCTATAATTATATGAATCATATCCAAAATAATGCTAAAGAATCTATAAAAAACATTATTAGCAAATTGAATAGCGGAAGCTACCAATCAAGAATGGATAACGGTTCTATTATTAAACTAAGTATTAAAATAAATAAGAAAAATAGAACCGCTGTTTTTAATTTTCAAGGGACCAGCTCTCAAACTAAAGATAACTTTAATACACCTAAAGCAGTTTCACGATCAGCAGTATTATATGTATTAAGAACTTTAATAAACACTAAAATCCCTTTAAATGATGGTTGTTTAGAACCTATAAAAATTATAATTCCGAAAAATTCAATACTTGACCCTAAATATCCTGCTGCTGTTGTAGCTGGAAATGTTGAAACTAGCCAATCAATTGTTGATATTATAAATGGAGCCTTAAAAGTACAAGCTGCTTGTTATGGAACAATGAGTAACTTTACTTTTGGAAATAATAATTTTGGTTATTATGAAACTATCTGTGGAGGAGAAGGTGCAAGCAATAAACATCATGGGGTTGATGCCACACAATGTCATATGACTAATACAAGATTAACTGATCCAGAAATTCTAGAATTAAGATATCCAGTTAGAATTAAAAATTTTAGTATTAGATTAAAAAGTGGTGGTATTGGTAAATATAAAGGAGGAAATGGTGTAATTAGAGAAATTGAATTTTTAAAAAAAATGACAGTAGTTATTCTATCAAATAGGAGAAAAGTAGCGCCTTTTGGTATTAAAGGAGGTAATTCAGGTATGATTGGGAAAAATTTATTTTTAAAAAACAATTCTAATAAACTTGTTAAATTAAATTATAGCGAATCAATAAAAGTGTTGAAAGGAGATAAAATTATAATAAAAACTCCAGGGGGTGGAGGGTATGGTAAAAAAACAACACTCTTCTAAATTTATTAATTTAATTATATCGTTTTCAATAAGATTATATTATATTCCTAATATTAATTTATTGGAATAATATGCTTTTTAAAAAATTAAAATATATTATTACATTGTTTTTATTTTCCACGATAATTACGGGCTGTGCATCTAGTCCAGATACTACTGGCAAACAAGAAAATGATCCTTTTGAATCTGTAAATAGAGAAATTTTTGCTTTTAATGATGCTGCGGATAGATATATTATTGGCCCTATAGCCCACACTTATAGAGATGTAGTTCCAAACCCTGTAAGAGATAGCATAAGAAATTTTCTTCTTAACCTAAAACAACCATTAAGCGCTATAAATGCAACTCTACAAGGAGATTTTATTAGAGGAGCAAGTGCTGTAGGTAGATTTGCCATTAATAGTACATTTGGAATTCTAGGTTTTTTTGATGCTGCGGATTATATAGGTTTACAACCTGTCGATGAAGATGTTGGACAGACTTTCGGTGCATGGGGAATAGAGTCTGGCCCATATTTAGTCTTACCACTTCTAGGACCTTCCTCTACAAGAGATTTAGTAGGTAAAGTAGGTGATTGGTTAATTGACCCTGTAGGACTTTATTTAATAAGAGAAGATTCTGAAAACTTTTTAATTGCTACTAAGGCCACTAAAGCTATAGATACTAGAGTTGAACTGGATGGAGTTATTGAAGGCTCCAGAAAGAATTCATTAGATCCATATGCAATCATAAGAACCATGTATTTACAAAGAAGAGAAAAACAAATTTCTAACACTGAAGGTTTTTTTAAGAATGATGCAGGAGAAACATCTATATATGATATTGAAATTGATGTTGAATTAGATGATAGTGACTTATAGTAAATTTATAAGAAAGAAACAGAATGATAAAATTTATTAAAAATGTGTTTTTTACTCTTAGTATTTTCATTTTAAGTTTTACATCTGTTTATGCAATAGATAAAAATGAAGCAAAATCTTTTATTGCTAAGGTAGGTCAAGAAGCTATTAATATTTTAAAAATTCCTATAGAAGACATAGAACAAAGAGAAATTTTATTCAAAAAAATGTTCAATAATAGTTTTGATAAAAAACTTATACACAGCGCTATTTTAGGAAAAGCAAGAAAAGGAGCTTCTAAAGAGGAACTTACTAGGTTTGGAAATGCATTTGATAAACATATTGTAAAAGTATACGCATCACAATTAGGAGTTTATTCAAACCAATTATTTATTATTGACGATGCCAAGAATATAAATAAGAAAGATATAATTGTTTCTTCTCATATTGAGCATGAAAGCGCTCCTCCTTTAAGAATAGATTGGAGACTTAGAAATAGAGGTTTAGGAATCAAAATTATTGATATTGCTATTGAAGGAGTTAGTCTTCTCACTACAAAAAGAGCTGATTTCGGAGCTTCTATAAAAAATGGAGGTCTGCATGAACTCATTATCGATCTTGAAAGTAAAAATGCACAAAACTAAAGTATTTATCTTGATATAGGCTTATATTTAATTCTCTTAGGAACATTAGCATTTTCTCCCATTCTATTTTTTCTATCTACTTCATACCTTTCATAGTTTCCTTGAAACCATTCTACATGACTAGACCCTTCAAATGCTAAAATATGGGTTGCAACTCTATCTAAAAAATATCTATCATGACTAGTAATAAGAGCACAACCTATAAAGGAATTCAAAGCTTCTTCAAGGGCTCTTAATGTATCAACATCTAAATCATTAGTTGGTTCGTCTAATAACAAAACATTTGCTCCAGTTTTTAACATTTTAGCTAAATGAACTCTGTTCCTTTCTCCTCCAGATAATTGTCCAATTATTTTCTGCTGATCTCCCCCTTTAAAATTAAACCATGAAACATATGCCCTACTAGGAACAATTTGTCTTCCAAGACTAGTTTCTTCTATACCACCACTAATTTCTTCCCAAACTGTATTTTCATTTACTAATGAATCTCTATTTTGATCAATATATCCTAAATTAACACTCCCACCTATCTCAATTGTTCCATTATCAGGGCTTTCTTTACCAGACATCATATTAAATAAAGTTGTTTTTCCTGCACCATTAGGCCCAATAATACCTACTATTGCACCTCGCGGTATTCTTAAAGATAAATTTTCAATTAATAATTTATTACCAAAAGCTTTCTTTATATTTTTTAATTCTATTACATTATTTCCTAACCTTTCTCCTACCGGAATTACTATTTGTTGAGGAGAAGGACCTCTTTCTAAATCATTTGCTTCAGAAACTAAAGCTTCATAAGCATTAATCCTAGCTTGAGATTTTGCTTGTCTCGCTTTAGGGTTTTGTCTAACCCAATCAAGTTCATTTTCTATAGTCTTTTGTAAAGATGCTTCTTCTCTATCCTCTTGACTAATACGTTTCTTCTTATGTTCTAACCAATTAGAATAATTCCCTTCAAAAGGAATTAAATTACCTCTATCAATTTCTAAAATCCAACCCGCAACATTATCCAAAAAGTATCTATCATGAGTAATTGCAACTACGGTTCCAGAAAAATCTGCTAATGTTCTTTCTAACCATGCAACTGATTCTGCATCTAAGTGATTTGTTGGCTCATCAAGCAACAATAAATCTGGTTTTGATAATAACAAACTACATAATGCTACTCTTCTTTTTTCTCCTCCTGACAAATCTTCTATTTTACTTTCTCCTAAAGGACAACGCAAAGCATCCATAGCTATTTCAATATGCCTATCAATTTCCCATCCATTTACTGCATCAATTTTTTCTTGTAGTGATGCCTGTTCGGTTAAAAGATTATTCATTTCTTCATCTGAAGACACTTCAGCAAATTTTGCACTTACTTCTTCAAAATTTTTAAGATCCTCCTTAACTTGAGAGACTCCTAACATAACATTTTCAAAAACATTTAAAGATTCATCTAATATAGGTTCTTGAGATAAATACCCTATTTTTAATCCGTCAGCAGCCCATGCTTCTCCAGTAAATTCTTTATCTACTCCAGCCATAATCTTTAATAATGTTGATTTACCTGCTCCGTTTGTTCCTAAAACTCCTATTTTTGCTCCAGGTAAAAAAGATAACCAACCATCTTTTATAATCTGCTTTCCTCCTGGCCAGATCTTATTTAATTCTTTTATCACATATACATATTGAGGACTCATATAAATAAACTCCAAAATTTAAAAACAAAAACTTTATATATTATTTCGTTAGATATATAAAAAGTCTTATAAAAAACTATTATAACAAGCAAGTATTCTTTTAATATAAAGTATTTAAGATGAACACATATAAAATTAATTCTACTAAAATAACTGGCCTATTTTTAGGTATAATGCTTTTTTTAATTACATATATATTTCCAAGCCCTGAAGGTTTAAATATAAATGCTTGGCACACATTAGGTGTATCACTTTTAATGGCTTCATGGTGGTTAACAGAGGCAATACCTCTTCCTGCCACAGGACTTATACCTATAATATTTTTCCCTATTCTTGGTATAAATACTATTAAAGATACAGTTCAAGGATATAGTCATCCAATAATATTTTTATTCATGGGCGGTTTTATCATTGGTTTGTCTATGCAACACACGGGTTTACATAAAAGAATTGCATATTTTATAATTATGCATTTTAAAGTAAGTCTAAGAGCATTAATTTTAGGATTTATGCTAGCTACTGCATTTCTCTCTATGTGGATTAGTAATTCTGCTACGGCTATTATGATGTTACCTATTGCTATTTCCATTATAACTGTTCTTAATGAAAATCAAATAGACAAAAATTTTGCTAAAGCTTTAGTTTTAAGTATTGCTTTTTCTGCTACTATCGGAGGCGTGGCAACATTAATAGGCACGCCACCAAACACCGTAATGGCAGCAATGTTATCAGATCTTTATAATTATGAAATAGACTTTTTAAATTGGTTAATGATAGGACTGCCGACCGCATTAATATTGCTTCCAATTACATGGGTTATTCTTACTTTTATATGTTTTCCAATTAAAAATAATAAAAGTAAAAATTCAACTATAATTGAAAAACAAATTTCTACATTAGATAAAATTTCTAAAGATGAAATTTTAGTAGGGATAGTATTTTTAATTACAGCAAGCCTGTGGATTTCCAGACGTTGGTTATCTAAATTAATTGAAAATATTTTTCCTTCTGGCTCTTTAAATGATTCTAGTATTGCTATAGGTGCTGCGCTTCTATTATTCATCTTGCCCTCTTTTAAACACAATCAAAATAGGTTAATCAATTGGCAGGTAGCTCAAAATATTCCTTGGGGGGCTCTTATCCTTATTGGAGGGGGTTTATCATTAGCATCTGTAATAAATTCTTCTGGATTAGCTGCTTGGATTGGCATGCTAAGCGGCAATTTATCAAATATTTCAATATTTTTAATTATAGTAATATGTGTTGTTAGTATTATGTTATTAACTGAATTAACTTCAAATACAGCAACAGCAGCAACATTTATCCCAATTTTTGGAGCCACTGCTATAGGACTTGGCCAAAACCCTCTTTTATTAATTATTCCAGCTACTTTAGGTGCCAGTTGTGCATTCATGATGCCCGTTGCCACCCCTCCAAATACAATTGCCTATGCTTCTGGTTATATAAAGATTTCTGATATGATTAAAGCTGGATTCATTTTAAATATAATTTCTCTCATTGTTATAATTATAATAATTAATTTAATACTCGGACCCATTTTTGGTGTTGAAATAAACAAAATACCAATCTGGTTAAAATAATTATATTTTGGTATTATTTTATATTAATTTTTGTTACTTAGTATAAATTATTATGAAACTTAAATTATGATACAACTTTAAAAAAATAAATATAAGACAGATAAAAAAGAAAGAAAAATATGAAGATTGCAGTTGTAAAAGAAATGGCTTCTTTAGAAAAACGTGTGGCAGCGACACCAGAAACTGTAAAAAAATATATAGAGTTAGGTTTTGAGGTTGGTGTAGAAGAAAATGCAGGTTTACATTCAAACTATACTAATGATAATTATGAAATAGCTGGAGCAAAAATATATAGTAACATAGAAAAATTAATTTCTTCCGCAAATATAATAATAAAAGTAAACAATATTCATACCGATGGAGAAGGAGCAGATAATATAAAATATTATAATAAAAATAATATAATTATTGGCTTTCTAAAACCTCTACAAAATTCACAGCAAATAAAAAAATTAGCAGAAAATAATATTGACGCTTTTTCCGTTGAACTTATTCCGAGAATAAGTAGAGCACAATCAATGGACGCCCTATCTTCTCAATCAAATTTAGCTGGTTATAAAGCTGTTATAAACTCCGTAAACGAATTTTCTAAAGCTATACCTATGATGATGACTGCTGCAGGAACTATAGCTCCTGCAAAAATTTTAATTTTAGGAGCCGGCGTAGCGGGCTTACAAGCCATAGCCACTGCAAAAAGATTAGGCGCTATAGTCTCTGCATTTGATGTAAGAACGGCTGTAAAAGAACAAGTAGAAAGTCTTGGGGCTAAGTTTGTTGAAGTAACTATAGATAAACAAAATGAATCAGAAAACGAAACAGAAGGTGGTTATGCAAAAGAAATGTCAGAAGATTATAAATTAAAACAAAAAGCACTTCTTGAAGATTATGTTAAGAAGCAAGATATAATTATTACTACAGCTTTAATACCTGGAAAAAAAGCACCAGAACTTATTTCTTCCTCAATGGTAAAGGAAATGAAAATAGGATCTATAATTATGGATTTAGCAGCAGAAGCAGGCGGTAATTGCAATTTTACTAAAGCTAATGAAACAATAATTGAAAATGGGATTAAAATTTTAGGGCCAACAGACCTACCTAGTCAAATCCCACAAGATGCAAGCAACCTTTATGCTAAAAATTTACTTAACTTTATTAAGTTAATGGTAAAAGATAAAAAATTAAAAATTAATTGGGAAGATGAAATATTAAAAAAATCCTGTGTAAGTTTTGAAGGAAAAATAATTAATATATAGGAAAAAAAATGATTGATCCATTCGTTATAGATTTAACAATATTTATTTTAGCTATATTTGTAGGCTACTTCGTAGTATGGGCAGTAACAGCAGCACTTCATACACCTTTAATGTCAGTAACAAATGCTATTTCAGGTATAATTATCGTTGGCGCCCTTATTGCCCTCGGTTCAGCCTTAGGAGAACAAAATAATCTTTCAAAATGGTTAGGATTTATAGCAATAGTTATTGCATCAATTAATATATTTGGAGGTTTTGTGGTTACATGGAGAATGCTTGCTATGTTTAAAAAAAATAAGGGAAAAGATAAATGATTTCTATTAACTTTTCTGCTCTCTTATACTTAACCTCTGCAATACTTTTTATTCTGTCTCTTAAAGGTTTATCTAATCCTATTACTGCAAGAAGAGGAAATTATTTTGGCATCATAGGAATGATAATTGCCGTCATAACTACTATATTACAACCTAATACCTCTAACTATTTTCTAATCCTATCTGCTATTATTTTAGGAGGTATAATTGGTACTAGCATAGCAATCAAAATTGAAATGACCGCTATGCCTCAACTAGTTGCTGCCTTTCATAGTCTAGTAGGTATAGCAGCTGTTTTAGTAGCATATACTGCCCTATTATCTCCAGAGTCATATGGAATTGGAACTATAGGAGACATAAAATCAGCCAGTAAAATAGAAATGTCTTTAGGAGTTGCAATAGGTGCTATTACATTTACTGGTTCAATTATTGCATTTGGAAAATTACAAGGAATTATTACAGGAAACCCTTTAGTCTTTAAAGGACAACATATAATTAATTTAATTTTAGGAATTATTATTCTTACATTAATATTTTGTTTTACTAAATATGAAAATTCAAATTTATTTCACTTAATCACAATATTATCTTTACTAATTGGTATTCTATTAATTATTCCAATAGGTGGAGCAGATATGCCTGTCGTAGTATCTATGTTAAATTCTTATTCAGGATGGGCAGCAGCAGGAATAGGATTTACACTTCAAAACACTGCTTTAATCATAGTTGGAGCTCTTGTAGGAAGTTCTGGTGCTATCCTTTCTTATATTATGTGTAAAGCTATGAATAGATCTTTCCTCAATGTAATTTTAGGAGGATTTGGAAGTACTACTGAAGATAGTAAATCAAGCAATGAAAATAAAAATGCTAAAGCAGGAAGCGCAGAAGATGCTGCATTTATAATGCAAAATGCTGGAAGTGTTATAATAGTTCCTGGTTATGGAATGGCTGTAGCTCAAGCACAACACATTGTTAAAGAAATGACTGATAAATTAAAAGTTTCGGGAGTAGAAGTAAAATATGCTATTCATCCTGTCGCAGGTAGAATGCCAGGACACATGAATGTGTTGTTAGCGGAAGCTAATGTATCTTATGAGGAAGTTTTTGAGTTAGAAGATATAAATAGTGACTTTTCTTCTACAGACGTAGCTTTTGTAATTGGAGCAAATGATGTAACAAACCCTGCGGCAAAGAAAGACCCTAACAGTCCAATCGCCGGTATGCCTATTCTAGAAGTTGAAAAAGCTAAAACTGTATTATTTGTAAAAAGATCGTTATCTCCAGGATATGCAGGAATAGACAATGAAGTATTTTATAATGAAAATACTATGATGTTATTTGATGATGCTAAAAAAATGTTAGAAAAAATAGTTAATGCTTTAGATTAAAAATATTTTAACTAGACGTGCTTACCAATAGTTTTTCTAATTCTTTTATATCTAAATCATTCAGAGATATTGAGATAGCCTTTTTTAAAACCTTGGCATCATTATCTTGAAGTTCTTCATAAGGTTTATCTTTAATTAAAGCCTTGCTTATTTTATCGTATTTTAATTTGCCTCTTTCCCAAGTCTCCCCATATCCTTTTAATATTTGAGGCATATCTGATAAACCTTCTGCAAATTCAATAGAAACATTTATAGATTTTCTCATTGCCTGTAACCATTCTTCAATATTTTTTTGCTCTTCTTGATATCGGTAGGAAATTTTTCTCATAAACCTCAATGAAGATAAAGATTTTAGAAGCAAAAACCCTGAAATCGATAAAGAATTAATCTTCATTCCTCTTTTCGAAAAAGGAATTAAATATAAGAATTTATTGCTTTTGCATAACCATTTCCCAATTCTGTTAGGCAGCATTGCAGCAATCTCATTTTTTCCTGGCTTAAAAATATCTTGAACGATAATTAATTGATCTTTTTTTAATTTTACTTCTTCATTAATTTTTTTAAACCTTTCGGGTTTTATTTTTAACTGCGCAACTCTTGGAATATCTTCATAAGTCATCCATAAGGCTAAACGCTTCGCAACATTTTCAATGACATGATAAACTCTATCATCTTTAATATTAGTAAAAGATAATATTTTTTTTAATCTCTCTAAATATAAATCTGCATAACTATTATTTTGATAATCTAAACATCTATTTTGTCCTAATATTATAATTTCTTTCAAATTATTTGGCACACCTTCTAAAAAATTTTTAGATATTTTATTTTTTATTTCTTGCTGTTGTTCATTTAATTGATTCTTACTATTTATAGTACTAATGTTATAAGTTTTTGCTATTTGAAACGCATCATCAAATGCTAACAAACTATTTTTACCAAAAGCATCATTTTTAAACATATTTTGAGAAACTTCTTTATCCCACGGAAATATACTTGCACCAGATAATGCCCCAAACATACTCGCAGAAACTATTGAAGAATTGTCTATCGCTATTTGATTTAAATCTAAATGAATAAGCTTTTTAGACATTTTAAAGCAAGTATTCATAATTTTTTCAAAATCAAACCTACCATCAGTCATATGTGTTTTTTCAGTATTAGTATATGTTCTACTTGAAGAAGTAATTAGAGTAGTTCGGTCTGGATTAACATACCCTCTTTCAATTATACGAGCAGCTTCTAAGAATTCGCTTGCTATAACTACATCTACTCTTCCAGGTTTAGGATATAACGATAAAATTGGTTCTGAACCTTTATCATAGTTACGATCACAAATCTCTATATAATAGCTTGTACTCCCAGTTCTTTGAGCTACTCCAGGAACTGAAGTTCCTTGAACATACAAATTACAATTTCGTGCGCAATTTAATATCCAATTCATCAAAGTTCCTCCCCCTTCTCCTCCTAAGGCTGTAATTAAAATTGAAGTAACTTTATAATTGCTCAAGATAAAACTCCTATGACTTTTTTTCTCATCCAATTAAAAAAGCGTTCCGTAAAATTTGGGTTTGTAATTATTTTAGCTTTCCAAAAAGATGGACATAGAGTTGCCTCTATTGCATTTTCTCCACATAAACCACAACCTACACAACCATCAGTTACATAGGCTATTGGATCAGATTTTAAAGGATCATTCGAAGGTTTAACTGTTAATGTAGGACAACCTGATAACCTGATACAAGAATGATCACCAGTACACGTATCTTCATCTACTCCGTATCTAACCTTAATAAAACGTTTCTTATCTTTTAATGTTTTATATTTTATAGGTTTTAATCTTCGTTGTCTCTCAAGTTGACATTCTCCTTCTGCAATTATTACTTTAAGGCCTTTAAAATTACTATTTAAAGCCTCAAATAAAACCTTTTTAACAAAACCTACTTCATAAGTATGTACTGTCTTTAACCATTCCACTCCTAATCCTTTTAATGTTTTTTCTATTGTTTTATCGGTATTTGTTGAACTACTAGAAGCTGCTAATTGCCTCTGTTCAGATTCCGGAGTTGAAATTAAGTCTTGAGTACCAGTTGCAGAAGTATAACCATTTTGTAAAATTACAAGAATACCATCTGAATTATTTAATAATCTTGAAGCAACACCACTAAGCAAACCATTATGCCAAAAACCTCCATCTCCCATAATAGCTATTGGCCTTTTATCTGAAAAACTTTGCACTCCTGCACTTGCAGCAAGACTCATTCCATATCCTAGAATTGATTGACCAAAAGAAAATGGAGCAAAAGTTGCAAATGAATGACATCCTATATCTGTAGACACATGTATTTTTCCAACATCTTTTTCAATCATTTTGAGAGCTGAAAAAAATGGTCTTTCTGGACATCCTGTACAAAAACCTGGAGGACGTGGGGGTACTGCAGAGCCTAACAAATTTAATGCATCTTCTTTTAAAGCTTCTACTTCAGAATTATAATTTTTGTTAGAAAAATTTTTAAAACTCTTATCATATTCACTTATAAAACTAAATACGCCCTTATATATGACTTCAGAAGTATACTCACCAGCCATAGGAAGAATATCTTTTCCTCTTATATCCACTGGTATTTTTAATTTTTGTATTAACAATCCTATTTCTTGTTCAATATATGGAGGTTGCCCTTCTTCTAT
>Ga0163108_10002653_pt1 | contig 12875 bp, 10 predicted proteins | sample Fk1155metaG_FD_109644 | JGI IMG/M metagenome (GOLD analysis project Ga0163108, IMG submission 109644) | Marine microbial communities from the Central Pacific Ocean - Fk160115 155m metaG | ecosystem: Environmental > Aquatic > Marine > Oceanic > Photic zone | place: The Central Pacific Ocean...
CTCTTTAACTTCTGGATTCTCTTTTAAGTAAATTTTGTATTCTGCTTTTGCTTCTTCTCCAAAACCTCCTTCTATTACTAGGTTCTTCAATTTTTCTTTTGCATTTTCTATTCTTGATTTGTTTGCTAAACCTTTTTCATTTTTTTCTGCATGCGTTGTGATTTTGTCCTGCCCTTCTAATCGCAACATTGCATTTATTATTTCTCTTACTCGAGTGCTTCCGATTTTTCCATTTATTATTACTGTAAGTGGTAATTCTAGAAAATCTTGGATTGTTTCGATTGGTTTGTTATTATGTCCTTTATTAATTATATTAGCTGGTAAGTCTATTCTTTCCCAGATTTCCTTTGCGCTTCCGCTTAAATCGATTTCTTTCTCTTTAACTTCTGGATTCTCTTTTAAGTAAATTTTGTATTCTGCTTTTGCTTCTTCTCCAAAACCTCCTTCTATTACTAGGTTCTTCAATTTTTCTTTTGCATTTTCTATTCTTGGTTTGTTTGCTAAACTTTTTTCATTTTTTCCTGTATGCGCTGTGATTTTGTCCTGCCCTTCTAATCGCAACATTTCATTTATTATGTCTCGTACTGGAGTGCTTCCGATTTTTCCGAGTACTGTTAAAGTAAATGATAGTCCTAAAAAATCTTGGATTGTTTCGATTGGTTTGTAATTATGTCCTTTAGCAAATATATTAGCTGGTAATTGTATGTTGCTCCAGATATCTTCTGCGCTTTCAATATTTAGATAAGTTTTGTAGTCTTCTTTTGCAGTTTCTCCCAAATTTCCTTCTAATACTTTTTGTTTTAGTTTTTCTTGAGCAGATTCTATTTTTGATTTATTACGATCTCCTTTTAGTCCCTTTCTGTAAGAAGTAATTTTTTCCTCCCCTTCTAATCCTAACATTGCATTTATTATGTCTCGTACTGGAGTGCTTCCGATGGTTCCTTTGATGTTTACTGTAAATGGTAATTCTAGGAAATTTTGGATTGTGTTTATTTTTTTATCTTTGATGCCATTCGTTTTTATTGTTTTTCCTTGAATACTTTCCCAGATTTCTTTAGCAGTTCCCCTTAAGTCAATTTTTGAAATTGATGTTTTTAGGTGTTCATTTATTTTCTTTATGTAAAGCTGCTCTAGATCTTCTTTGGATGTATATATATTTGCAAATGCTTCAAATCCTTGGACTTCGTCCATTGTTTTCTTGTTTGAGTTTTCTAGCATTGCTATTAGGATTGCTAACTGACCTTCTGCTTGTTCTTGTGATTTTACTTTTTTTATTCTTGCTGCTTGTCCATATTGATCATTTAAAACTATCAATATTCCTGTTTCTTTTATTACAGAATAATAAGCAAAATATTTATGATTTAAATGTTTCTGCTCGATTCTTTCTATTAGCACTATTAATTGACTCTGTTCTACTTTGAAATGATTTAGAAGTACGTTTTGAATTGCTTCTTGCTTTTCAGTTGATTCCTTATTGTTTTGTATTATGCTTAGATCTCCTTCTATACTGGATTCTATACTTTGGATTCTTTGATAATTGTATCCTGGTAAGGCAGTGGTCTCTATTTCTGTTGCTACTATTTCACTTATCCTAAGTACTTTTTTTTCCGTGCTTTCAGGTTTTATTATTAAACCTTTAATTTCTTGTTCTGTTTTTATCTTTTCTTCTTTTGTTTGTTGACTTTTAAGTTTTTCAGTTAACTGTACTATTTGTTCAAGACTGCTCTTTTGCTCTTCTTTTAATATATCCTTAAATGATAGTTGAAATTTCTTTGTTTGAACCATAATATTTTTTACATAAGATGTTATTATGCATTAATTTGTAATATTGTCAATTAGTATTTACTTTACCTTAAAAAACTCCCCTGTGATTGGGGAGTTAATATTTATATATTTTAGTTATGTTATTGGCTTCCTTCTTTATTAAATATTTTATATAAGCCAAAGGTTGATAGCAAATTAATTCCATTTACAGTCCAAAAATTAGCATTCATTTTGAATGTTCCATTGATTAATGCATTAGCACCAAAGTAGTTTAGGATTATTACTTCTAACTTAGTAAGGTTTTCTTCATTTATAAATTTTCCAGTTAAGATTTCATCTTTTTTATTTAATAAATTTGGGTTTTGATTTACTTTTTCTCTAAAATTATCTGATAATTTTAAGCACATTAAGGCAATTGACATTACTGTCATTCCACCAATACATACGCTTGAAAGAGTTTTGTTTGCTGACCAGTTTTCTGTTTGAGTTTGTTTGTATTTTGCTGGTCCTGTTGCAAATGCATCTGCAGAAACAGCCCAAATTTTTAACATTAAATCGGCTATATTTTTGTAGTTGAAATCAAATTCTTCTTCTGATTCTCCATCTTTAATTACATTTATTGTATGATTGTATACTGCTGCTGCAGCTAAGCTTGAGATTCCTCTTGTTATGTTTTCGGGATTTTGACTGAATGATTCTCCAGTTTTATCTGCTCCGTAGGTTAAGCTTCCTGATAAAATTGGTAAAAATATATGACTTAATCCAACTCCCCCAGTCCAAATTAATTTTTTTTCGCTTGTATCTAAATCTCTCCACATAGCAAGAGTTGCAATTGCAACATCAATTGCAATACCAATTCCTGAGCTAACTGATAGCCATACGAATTTACCCGTTTGGGCTATTTGTTCTACTTCGTATATTTTTTCTTCGTCTGTTGTATTTAATTTATGTGTTATACCTAGGCCTGCTAATGCTATAGTTCCTATTAATAATCCTCTTCTGTTTAACATTTATTATAAAATTATTTTTATGTTTGCAATTGTTTTTGCTTTTAAAACTTTATTTTAGGTTTTAAGATATTATCTTATAATAAATTATTATGGATTTAAAGTATAAATGTTTTGATCCTTTACTTGCTATTTCTCCTATCGATGGTAGGCATAGAGTTGATTTAGAGCCTTTATCTGAGTATTATTCTGAATTTGCTTTAATTAGAAACCGGATAAAAATGGAAGTAGAATATTTAATTGCTTTAACTAATTTAGAATCTTTTAGTTTACTTCGTTATTTAGATTCTGAAGAAGAAATTTTTTTACGATCTATTTATCAAGATTTTAACTTAGAAGATGCGCAAATTGTTAATCAGATAGATAGATTTGGTTATAATCGTATTCCTGCTTTAAATCATGATGTAAAAGCTTGTGAGTATTTTTTGAAAACTAAACTTTCTGGTACTTCTTTACATGATATCCAGGAGTATGTGCATTTTGCTATCACCTCAGAGGATTGTAATAACATAGCTTATAATTTTATGTTAGTTGATAGTTTGCAAAAATTTTATTTTCCAAAATTAAAAGAGTTTTGTGATGTTTTAGCTAATTTAGCTCTTGATTATAAAGATTTAGCAATGCTTTCGAAAACTCATGGAATGGATGCTAGTCCTACAACTTTTGGTAAAGAGTTTGCTAATTTTTTATTCCGTATCCAAAAAGAGTTTGAGTTCTTATATTCTTTTAAACTCCCTGCTAAGTTAAATGGTGCAGTTGGTAATTTTAATGCTCATTATTTTATTGATCCAAATATTAATTGGATTCAATTTAGTTCTCAGTTTATATCAGATCTTGGTTTTGAGCCTAATTTAATGACCACTCAAATTGAATCTCATGATGGATTTACAAAGCTTTTTTCTTCTTTGGCATCAATTAACAATATTCTTTATGATTTTTCTGTTAATATGTGGCTTTATTTATCAAAAGGTTATTTTGTTCAACAAAAAATTGAAGGAGAGGTTGGATCCTCCGTTATGCCTCATAAAATTAACCCATGGAGGTTAGAAGTCGCTGAGGCTTCAACTCGAGAAGCTAATGCTAAAATTTTTGGTTTTATTAATAAACTTCAGCATTCCAGATTTCAAAGAGATTTATCTGATCATGAAGCGCAAAGAGCTTTTGGTGTTGCAATTGGTCATAGTTTTTTGGCTGTTTCTCATCTTTTAGATGAGTTCTCTAGATTAGAAGTTAACTCAAGTGTTGTTACATCTGATTTAGATGGAGTTTACAACGTTGTTTTAGAAGCTGTTCAAACTTATCTTAGAACTCTGGATTTTGATGATCCTTATGAAATTGTTAAGCATTTTTCAAGAGGTAAAAATATCGATGAACAAGTTTTTCATGATTTTATTATGTCCTTAAAAATTTCTGATGAAGATAAAAATTATTTATTGGGATTAAATCCTTTGAGCTATACAGGTCTAGCTTCTACTTTAGTAGATAGGACAGTTTTCAATTTTCAGATATCTAAATTACAAAACTTATAATTCTTTATTTTTTAAATATAAGATTACCGTTAAAAAACATGCAAAGCTAGATATTATTAAATGGTCTAATAGTAATATTGGTATTAAGAAGTATGTTTTGCTTGTATTGCTTATTATTAACATGATTAGGCCATATAGTAGTCCCCAGTTTTTACTGTTTATAGGTTCTAATATTAGATTATGTATTGGTTGAAAATTGTGGTGGCTATTATTTGTAATTATTTGATTAAATCTTTCGCTTAATGAATTTTGTCCTTTTATTAATAGTATTAATATTAAAATTATTAAACTTATATTAAGATATTTTTTATTTTTTAATTTTTTTAAGTATAAAGCTAGTGTATTTGATCCTGATAGTGTAATTAAATTTATAAAATCTTTGAGTTTATTATTAATTTTTGGATTTATAAGGCTTATAAATGCTAAAATATTTGGATGTGCTAGTAATCCGTATGGTCTTATAAATTTATGATTCCTTATTTCTATTTTAGCTATTTGTGATAAATCTGTAGATAATAAAGATTCCCCTATTTTAGATAGACCTATGCTTTTTTGAAAGATTAACTGATAGATTGCGGGGATAATATTAAGTATAATTCCATGTTTGATCCCTCTGAATATAAGATCCGTATTTGTTTGATTTAAAAACATGATTACTCCTGCTGTTATTGTTTTTTGTAGTAATGTTAAATATGGATTAAAAATTATAATAATATAGAGATAATGATCTTTAATTTTAAATTCATTTTTATATTTGCAAGCTATATTTAGACATAATCCAAAAAGAAGACTTAATTCAAATAAGTAAATTTTTTGACTCTCGTATGAGTTAAATTTGGCAATAAAAAAATCTGGAGTTTTACTGATTGCAAATATATTCATGCATATTAAAACTCCAGTTATGTAAAAGCTTAGGTTTTTAGTCCTTTGGCATAATGTTTGGAACTTTTGGTGTAATTCCACCTTGAGGGATTAATTGATTAATTTGACTAGCAGCTTTTGTTATATTAGGTCTGTTATTAGTTTTTTCAATTGAATTAATGATCATATCATTTATTATCTGATCAACCTTTGTTTTATCTGGGAATTTAAAAGTTTCTGCGTATCCCAATTGAGAAATATAGTCTTTAAACACTCTGTTAGTTAATTGTTCTGCTAAAAGATCCCTTCTTGAACTTGGTTTAAAGCTTTTTTCATAGTAATTCCTAAGATTTGGTGCTTGAATCATTTCTGCTAATAGTCTCCATGAGTAATTTTCTTGTTTTGTGTTATGATTTACTACTTCTGTGAAGTAATTTGCAAATGCTTTTTTGTTTTCTGAAATTGTTTCTTGTGGAATTGCTTGTATTCTTATGTTTGATGAATCAATTGTATCAATTCCATTTCTTTTCAATAGTTGAATTTGTTTAAAAAGATTTTGATAAGTGTAGTTGTATCCAAGTATCATAGAGGTTTTTCCTCTTAAAAAACTTTCTATCTCCTTTAATTCTGGTGTATCAGCTTGTTTATACACTGGCGTTGAATAGTTTATACTTTTGCTATCAGCAAAACTTGTGATGTATGTAAGTATATTTGAGCTCTTTACGTTTCCTTGAAAATTTACTTGTAAGTTATTTTTATAAAAATTAACGTCGTTTTGTAGTAATTTTAAGTAAAATAGATCAGAATCTAAGCTTGTATAATTTGGATTTCCTAATTGGATACCTGTTCTTAGAAAATCACCGTTGTTATCCTTGAATGTCAGTATTCTGTTGTCTGTTTGTAATTGTTGCCAGTTATTTGCTGGTTTACCTCTTTGTGGAATCGATGTTTCAAAATGCTCTTTGTTGTATATTAAGCCTAGTACATCTGTACTTAGTGGTACTCCGTATATATATTCATTTTCTTCTTTATCTTTTAATACGTTGTCATTAAAGGTGAATCCTACAAAGATATTTTCAAAGTCTTCTGCTTTAAAATCTGCAACTGGTGCAGGTTTTAGTTTTTTATAATTTTGTGCAACCCAACTGTTTGGTACCGAAAAAATATCTGGACCGCCACCTTCAGACATTTCATTTAAAATGGTTTCCATGTATTGATCAAAATCATTAAAAGTTTTATAGTTTATGGTTACATTAGGGAATCTTTTTTGAAAAGCCATTAAGCTTGGTCTAATGTTTTCCTCAGGCTCGTATAATTTATAATAATTAAGCGTCACTGGTGTGTTATCTACTGGTTGTAGAGGTTTTTTTCTGCATCCAGTTAAGGTTAAAGTTAAAATTGATATTAAAAAAATTGCTTTAAATCGATTCATAGGATAAGTTACAAATATAAATTATAAAAATTATTTATGTTCTCTGGTATTATACGAAATTTAGTAGAAATTAGAAACCTAAAATCTAATGGTGATTATTTTGAACTCGAAATAGCTAACCCTAGTTTACATAATATAAATAATGGAGATTCAATTTTGATAAATGGAGTTTGTTTAACTGTTGTTTCTTTTACAAGTGATTTTATCAAATTTGATTTATTAAAAGAGACAATTGATATTACTAATTTATCCGACTGTTTCCAAAAAAAAATTCCTTTGAATTTAGAAACAAGTTTAAAATTTGGAGATGAAAATCATGGATCTGAAGTTACAGGTCACGTTGATACTGTTGTGAAGTTCCTTGGAAATCAAGGAGAAAAATACTTTTTTGAAAATAATTCCTCTGTGGAACCATATTTGCAAGAAAAAAACTATGTAGTTCTAAATGGTGTTTGCTTAACTATTGTTGATGTTTTAAAAGATAAGTTTTCAGTTTGTCTAATACCTGAGACTCTTAATTTAACTAATCTTTCCCATTTAAATGCTGGTGATGGCGTAAACCTTGAATTTGATAAAACAGCTAGAATTATAGTTGGTTTTTTAAGGAAATATTTAAATAAAAATTAATATGAAAATTGCTGTTATATATTCTCAGTACTATCAAGAAGTCTGGAATGGACAAAAAAAACAAATTGAAGAATTTGCTGCTGAAAAAAGCATCGATTTAGACTATTTTGAGATTCCTGGATCCATGGAAGCTCCTTATATGTCTGCTAAAGTTATAAAAGAAGCTAGTTTTGATGGGATTGTTGTTCTTGGCTGTGTTGTTGAGGGTGAAACTTATCATAATCATATAATTCAGAATTGTGCTCATGATCATTTAATTCGCTTGTCTGTTGATAATTTAATGCCTATGGGTATTGGAATTTTAACTGTAAAAAATTATGAGCAGGCCTTATATCGTTCTTCCGACAAAAAGCCTTATGCTCGTCATGCAATAAAAGCTGTTTATGACCTCTTGACTACTTAGCTTTAGTGTTGATATTTATTACCAACACTTTCTTATGCGGGTTTAATGACTTTAGTTAGCCGTTTCTCTTTTTTCTATGCTTTCATTTTTTGACATTGGGGATTTATCATGTTTAAATTTTCTTTGTATAAAAAATTTTTATGATTAATATCTTAGTTTTATATTTTGATTTTGTCTCATCTAATCTTATTAATTTTTTGGTTTCATCTAAGTATTCATTTTTTGTAAATCAATTATTATCTCTTGATGTTTTAAATTTTTCTAATATTAAGTTCGATTTAGCTTTATTGTTTTTACCAAAACATTCAAATATTGATTTTGTTCCAGTCTTAATTGCTCTTTTGATTTGTTCAAAGCCTGTTTTGGTTCTAGATCCTTTGAAAAATTCGAATTCTAAGAAGGTTTCTGAGAATTCTGGTGCTGTTGCTTATTTTTCTTATCCTGTTTCTATTGATTTAATTGATAAAACTATATTAAAAATTTTAGCTTCTTTGGAGTCCTTGATTTATATGGATTTAAGAGTTAATACCAAGAATCGCCTGGTAACTCGTGCTAATAAAATTTTAAAGCTTCGTAAAAAAGAATTTGATATTTTAACTTTATTATTAAGATTTCCAAATAAGGTTTTGACTAAGGAATTTATTTACAAAGCACTTTGGGATATTAATTACTCAGCTAAAACTAATACCTTGGAAGTCCATATATCTTCTATGAGAAAAAAGATAAATCAAGGATTTGACCATTCCTATATTAAAACAGTAAACTGTATTGGATATAAATTAATTTAATGAAGAATACTTTTTGTTACGGTTTTATAGTCTTTAGAGTTAATCAAGATAAAAAATTCGAGTTCTTAATTTTAAAAAGTTCTCAAGGTCATCATGACTTCCCAAAAGGACACAAAGACAATGAAGATATAACGAAGTTGGATACTGCTAAGCGTGAAACTTTTGAAGAGTCCGGTTTATCGGATTTGAAAATTTCTGATAATTTTTCGGTTACAATTGATTATGTTATTCCTAAATTCAGCACTCATAAATTTGTTGAACTTTTTTTGGCTGAATATTTATCTGGAGAAATTATTTTATCTCAAGAACATGTAGATTTTAAATGGTGTGATTTTGAAACAGCTTTAAATCTTTTAGAATTTGATAATTCTAAAACTGCGTTAACTTCTGCTTATAATTTTTTAGACTTTACCTCTTAAACTTTGCTTGAGCAGCTTCTAATTTATTGCAGATATTATGTTTGCTTAGTTTACATACCTCTATAGCTGTTTTTATGTTGTTAGAATTGCTCGTGTAGTGAATGTTGTTCTCTGCGAGGTACAAATATTGATCTAGTTCTTTAGGTATATCTCTAAATGTTTCTATCTTGTTTTCAACCGTGAATTTATAAAAGTCCCAATTGTTTCTTGGATTTAATCTAATAGCTTCTAATATAAATCTTTTACTTTTGTTTGTATCTTTATCTTTATAATACTTAGCTAATTCAAAGTTATTTAAACTTAAATTGTAACTATTTTCTATGAAATAATTTAAATTTTCCTCTGCTATAGTTTGTTTATAGTTATTTGCCTTCTGTATTTGTAAAAGTATTGAATTTTCAAAGTTAAAATTTTGATATTCAAAGTTAGTATTTATATTATCTCTTAAGTTTCTATATTTTTGATATTTATATAAAAAACTTGTTGATACTATAATTATTATAATTACATTTATACTTAGTATTTGTGTCTTGTATTTTTTTAAAAATTTAAGATTGATAGTTTTGTAATTGAAACTTAAAAGAATAAAAAACAAGGCGATATTAATCGGAAAATTTAAATTATAATCTATACTGTTATGGAAAATAATACTTATGATACCTACTGACTCTAAAAACTTAGGATTACCTGGTTTTAAATTAAGGTTTTTTATTACATTTATAGCAAAAATTGAGAATAAAATAATAAATCCAATCCCTAGTTCAGACCAGTATTTAATTAAAAAATTATGCGGATGTGGAGCATTTGATAGCCATTTTTCTTGATGTTTTTTTGAAAATTCTTGAAATGAGTTGCTCCCATTTATTACAAATGGATTTTCTATTATCTGTTTTAATCCATATTGAAAGCTATCAATTCTTCCGTCTATACTTGTAAGTTTACTTGTTCCTTGAAAATTTATATTTATTTTATCTTTATTCAAGTACTTGTTGATTCCAAATACGGATATACATACAAGTATTATTAATGTTATATTTTCTAGGATATTCCTTTTGTTTAATTTGTTTTTAAACTCATGTATTAAATAAGCAAATAGGATTATAAAATATGCTATTAATCCCCCTCTGGACTGTGATAGATAAATATTTATAAAGCTTAGTATTAATAAAAGTTTTTGAGTTTTATTATTTAAATTACTTATAAAACCTAAACTAATTATATTAAATAATGCAAAGGCATTTGGAAAATATATTTTCGCATTAAAGCTATCAATAAAGAATCCATAAGCTCTATGTATATCTAAATTAAAAACTTGATATAAACTCAGTATTAACTGAATTCCACATAGAAACACCAGTAGTTTAGATATAAATTTTTTATGTTTCAGAAAGAAATCTTTTAAGCTGATGATTGAAAATGCTGTGATCAATACTATTATTTCTCTATGCCCTAAGTTTGCATAGTTACTTAGATACAAACTCGCTAATAGATATATATTAATTATTACTATTTCGGGGTTTTTAATTTTTTTATCGAAAATCTTTTTAATAATTAAGATTCCAATCAATGAACTTAATATTAATATTCCCTTTGGATTATATATGCCGTTTAGTATGCTTAAGCCTAATAAGCTCCCAGTTAAGATTAATTTACTTAATTTATTTATCATTCTTTACATTAAAACTACTTGAATTATAGTAAAAAAAAATGTAAATTTGAAGAGTACTTATGCCGGAGTGGCGGAATGGTAGACGCGCGGGTTTCAAAAACCCGTCTAGTTGCTAGGTGAGGGTTCGAGTCCCTCCTTCGGTACCACTTGCTTGACACTACTTGAAAAGTATGTTATTTTGCAGTCCAATAATAAAAAATTATGAAAAAATTACTAATAAGTTTAGCTTTGTTGCTGGTAGTTCCAGTAAGTTATGCTTTGCCTGTTGTGCAAAATACTAATCTTAATACAGCTGGTACTTATTTATCACCTGTATATAATCATGGTTATAGCAATGTTTATAATCAGAATTATTACAATAGAGCTATGCAAACTAGACAATACGAAAGATATGTACCTGTTTATGAACAAGTACCTTATACTAGATATTTTTGTATGAGTAATGGATTTTACTATGAATATACTGAAGAACAATCTGATGATAATTGTTTTTATCAAGTTGTAAATCAAACTCGAATTAAAGAGTATAAAAAAGTAAAATACCACGCACCTTACTATGGTAATACTTATGGTAGTTATGGATATTACTCTATGTAATTATAAAAAGAGCTTTTGGCTCTTTTTTTTTTATTAATTATTTTATTTCTTTTAGTCTGGCTTTTCTGTTTTGAGTGATTGCAAATCTATGTGCTTCGTCTCTTAATTGTTGAACAAGCTTTAAAATTTGATCATTACTTTGTAAATTAAATTTTTCTTTATTTGTTAGATGAATAGTTTCGAATTTTTTAGCTATACTAATCATGTCTATGTTTAAATTACATTCTTTTAATGCTTTTTGACTACTGGATAACTGACCTTTCCCACCATCTATTATTATAAGATCTGGCTTTTTGTAAAATGATTCATCATTTTTATATTTTATATTTAATGCATATTTATAATCTGAGTTTTTAATTTCTTTAAATCCAGTCTCATCAAGAATTTGTTTGCTGATATTTATATCTTGATTAAGATAAATTTTTTGAAATTTTTTATATTTTTCGCAGGCTTTTTTTAATGTAATGCTATCTAGAATGTATTTTTCGGAATTTTTAATATTTTTTAACTCTATATATTTTTCTAATTCTACAAATTCGAATTCTGCTAAGAACTCTTTGTTCTTCTTTAGTTTTACTATGTTTTTGTTTTTAATTAGCTTGTGATCTTTTTTTAACTGACTTATGTATTTCAGTCTTCTTTTTAAAGCTTCGTAGAGTGATTTAAAGTCATCTATTTGACCTTTTTCCAAGCTCTTTATGTTAAAGTATCGGTAATCATTTTTGATTGGCATAGCGTTCTCAAACACAACCATTGATGCTTTTGTGTGTGTACCTGATAAATGAGATATATCAAAACATTCTATTCTTCTTGGAATCTTATTTATATTTAAAAGTTTTTTCATTTCTTCTAATACATTCCCTTTTTCTTTTTGCATCCATTTAATTGAATTTTTTTGTGCATATACTTTAGCATTTTTTAAAGCTAAATCAGTTAATTTAGCCTTATCGCCTATTTTCGCAGTTTCAAATTTTATATTTGATTTACATATTTCATTAAAGTTTAAAATGAAATTTTTTTCTACTTCAATTGGTGTGATTATGTATTTTGGATAATCTGAGGTTTGTGTATAGTATTGAATTAAAAATTGTTCCAGAATTTTTGAATCCTCTTCTTCAAGATTGTTGGTTACTAATATATTTTTTATTTCAATTATTTTTCCTTCTCTTATTTGCAGGATTGAAAAATAAAATTCTTCACTTATTGAATAAAAATTTAAAATGTCCAAATTTTCATTAGTTTTTGTCGATATAATTTTTTGTCTTTCAATTATTTTCTCTAAAGTAAGCATTTTATCTCTATAATTTGCTGCAAGTTCAAATTTTTTGTTTTTAGCATATTCAAACATTTGTTCCTCTAGTATTTTCTTTATTTGTAAGTTTTTACCATTAAAAAAATCAATTATAATTTGAATCATTTTTCGATAATCTTCCTTGTTTAAATCGCAAATACATGGGGTATGGCTTTTATCAAGTTGCTTTATTAAACATATTGGTTTAATTTTTTGATTATTACTTATTTTCCCCTGTTTGATTGTCTCATATCCTATTTGGCAATCGTACTTAAAAAATATTTTGTTTAAAATTTCAAAAGCCTTTTTAAAACTCTGAGTTGTTGTTTTAGGACCAATATATTTAGAATTTTTATCCGTAATTTTTCTTTCTAAAAATAATTTCGGATAATCTTGATTACTTGTTATTCGTAAGTACGCAAAGTTTTTATCATCTTTCATTAAGATGTTATAACGTGGTTTGTGTTCTTTTATTAAGTTTGTTTCTA
>Ga0163108_10002656_pt1 | contig 12872 bp, 15 predicted proteins | sample Fk1155metaG_FD_109644 | JGI IMG/M metagenome (GOLD analysis project Ga0163108, IMG submission 109644) | Marine microbial communities from the Central Pacific Ocean - Fk160115 155m metaG | ecosystem: Environmental > Aquatic > Marine > Oceanic > Photic zone | place: The Central Pacific Ocean...
GGGTTTACTGCTGCAACTTTTGCTTCGCCAGAAGCACCTCCAGGATGAATTTTCTTTAATGTTAATTCATGCACACGTTTTTTTATTTTTTTAAGTATTGTTTCATCATCAGGAATAGGCGACTCGAATGCCGGTCTCTATTGGATAGAGACGTCATCCATACGATATACTGTTCCGCCAGTATTAATGCCATAGGTTGCGGTTTTAAATGCGACATGAGCTAGATTCGTAGTCTCGGTACTTTTGGCGTCGAGAGTAATTACAGGAATATTCTTTAGGTGTTCGATTGCCTTTTTCGGAAAGTTTGAAGCTGGATCACTTGCAATAATTAGCGCTGTATCCGCGTCACCATTAGATAATGTATCGACTGTTGTAAATTCTCCGGGATTAAAACGTGGATAACCACGACTAAAATTTACACCAAATGGGTAGCCAGTTTGCCATGAGACAACATTATCAGCACCTGTAACATTACCGTGACCACGAACAGGTTTAGCTACGAAATGGGTGTACTTATTAAGATCGGTAGCAAGTGCGAGGAGGGCACCTGAATTGAAATGACGACCTCTTGTCATGGTCAGTCCCATACCAAAAAAGAGCACTCCAAAGCGACATTTTTTCATACGTTCCGCTAAGTCAGTTAATGTTTCTAATGGAACGCCCGTTTCTTCTTCTATATTGACACCCCAAAACCATTCCCCTTCATTAGCTGACAATTTATTTCCTTTAACCAAGGCGCGAAGTGCCCAGAGTATTTCAAAATCTTTTCCAGGCTTTGGACGTATTAAAATATCCGCAACACCTGCACTTTTTGTTTTTCTAACATCAACCAATACAACAGTCCGATCTTTTTTTCCATTTGGTGTGAACATACCTTTTGGCGTGACTGCGTAACGCCCAAAATGTCGTGGATGGGATTCAGCAGGATTCCCGCCCCAGTATATGACTAAATCAGCTCGGTTTTTAACTTCACCTAATGTGCTTGTACTTTCACCGACACTTTGAAAAGCCAGACCACTTGGCCCATGACATACCGAAGTTGTGGTGTCTATATTACCCTTAATGTAATCTGTAATTGCGACTGCATGACGTTGAGCCTCGGATGTGGTGTCACTTAAGCCATAGGTGATTGGAAATTTTGCTTTTACTAATGTTTGAGCAGCTTCTTCAACTGCTTCTTCTATTGTAACTTCTTTACCATCGATCATTGCAGCTGGCGCATCTTCAATTGTATGTTCAGCAAACCAGGCTCGTCCAAGTACACAAGCATTTTTAGCTTTCGTTATTCTTTTTTCATCAAGATCTACATGAAGTTCCATATCATCACAAACACAACCACAGAACGTACAGGTTGCGTTCTCAACAATCTTCATATTTTTGTTTTCTTCTACTTTTTTATTTGCTTCTTCTGTCATCTCATTTGCTCTAAGCTATGCTCGTTAATTTTTAACCTTTTCAACCTCAACTATTATATGTTTTGATAATGGCATACCACTTCCTGCAGTATCGCTTGCCATCAACTGACTTGATGGCGGGCCGTATGGTATAAATAGCATTCCTTCAGATAAATCTTCTGGTTTTTTTCCAATACAACTTACTACCGTTTCTCCAATCTCATTCGATAGTCTCACCTTATCGCCATCGATAAGACCCATTTTATCCATGTCATCTTTGTTCATTTCTAATGTCGATGTTACTTTCTGATATTCTTCCTTAAGTTTACCTTGATTCAAGGACGTACCTTGCTTGCTTGAACGGCCCGGAATAAGCATCATTGTATTGCTCACAAATATTGCTCCATGTTTAATTCATTCGATAGAAAAGTGACTTCTTTATCGGTCGAACTTAAACCTGTTATTCTAATTTTTTGTTTTGGGATAGCGGTCATTTATAGATTCTCTAAGGAAAATATCTACTAATTTCACATCTACTAGGTTTGGCGCCGCGTCTGTCCTAAACCATATATCGATGTATTATATTTACAATTGATTGCTATTTTCTTTAGCCCAGCTCCTTTCAATACTAATTTGACGACAGATTGTATCGCTTTTGATGTTTTAGTGCGACTTTAAAGACCGGATAACTTTTGTATCTCAATGCCGCAACAATCTGTATAATAAGGAATTTTCTGACCAAACCTTGGAAACGTCGTTATATCTTATGATTAAGGATAATAGAAAAATAGATGTGAAATCTAAATATGTAAGCGTTAGAGCCCCGGCCCGTCTACATTTGGGTTTTTTGGATATGTGTGGAGATTTGGGCAGGAAATTCGGTAGCATAGGTCTATCGATCACAGGTATCGAAACATCAATTACTGCTAGTTATGCTGATGATATTGATATTTCAGGGATTTTTCTAGAAAGAGCTGAGAGTTACGCAGAGCAAATCTTATCTCATTTTGGCATCGATGGCGGGGTTGGGTTATCAATTCACTCTGCTATTCCAGAACATGTCGGACTTGGCTCAGGAACACAACTGTCACTGGCAATAGCAAGCGCAATATGCCATTTGTATGGATTACCGGAACATCGTACCTCATATTTAGCAGCAATATTGCATCGTGGCGCTAGATCAGGGATTGGTGTTGGCGCATTTATGAAAGGCGGTTTTGTGGTTGACGGTGGGCGAGGTAAAAAAACTGAGGTTCCACCAATCATTACGCGTTTACCTTTTCCAGAACATTGGCGAATTATTTTGATATTTGATGATGATGTAAAAGGTATTAATGGAGCAAAAGAACGACGTGTATTTAATCAACTACCAAAAATGAAAAGGGAAATTTCAGATTCCTTGTGTCGTCTAACTATGATGCAAGTACTTCCTGCGATTATTGAACAAGATTGTTCCGAATTCGGGGCAGCAATAACGGAAATTCAGAATATCATTGGTGATTATTTCTCGGACGCCCAGGGAGGGCGTTATACATCACCATTTTTAAAATCAATTCTTAAAACCATAAGTAAAGAAGGCGCTACAGGTCTAGGGCAAAGCTCATGGGGACCAACTGGTTTTGTAATATTTCCAAATGAAACCATTGCCTTTCAAGCTTTAAAGAAAGTTCGTGACGAGTGGAAAGGTGAATCACGTTTACGATTTGTCTTATGTGAAGGATACAATCAAAAAGCTAAAATTTCTGTTAGCGAAAAGAAACCTTCTATTAAAAATGAAAATATAAAGGTAGAAAATTTATAGTTGTTAAAGCCGAACATAATGCTAAACCTAGCAAAGATATCAAATATCTTATTATTGCTAATTCAGGCCGTGCATTAGCGCGTTCCGCAAGAAAAGCTGGATATGAAGTAGGTGTAATTGATAAATTTCTTGATACTGACACGAAAAAATTTGCTTCATTAGCATGTAAAGTTAAACATGCAGAGCCATATACTTTTGACATACTTGAACTTGAAAAAATAATAAAAAAATATTTTTTAAATTCAATAGTTATAATAGGTTCTGGTTTCGAGATAAATCCTGAGCACATTAATCTTATTCGCAAGCATATTCCCGTGATAAGCAATAGTGCAGAGACAATACGTACTGTTAAAAACCCAAAATTTTTAAAGAAAATTTTAAATGAAGAGTCTATACAGTTTCCATTTACAATATTTAATCGAGAAGAATTAGTTCATTCGAAAAATTTCCTAGTAAAAAAGATTGGCGGTATTGGTGGCGGGCATGTTTTATACGAGTCTTCATTGTCAAATATAGACGCATTGACGGATAAAGATTTTTATTATCAGGAATTTATTGAAGGTACAGTTTATAGCGCAGTTTTTTTGGCAAATGGGAATGCAGCAAACTTAATCGGATTAAATAGAATATTAGGGTCAAAACAATTTCCAGAACATCCATTTTTATATGAAGGCGCAATTAGTATTGCTTTTAAAAATGAAAATACCTTAGTTAAGATTGTTAGTATAATTAATAAAATTACTAAACGAACAGGACTATTTGGTTTATGTGGTATTGATTTTATTATTGATGAGAATGAATTTATTTTTATTATTGATATAAATCCACGACCTCCGTCAACATTTGAATTACATGAATCTCAAGAATCTTTGTTTGCTGCGCATATAAGTTCTTTCAGTGGAGGTTCGATTAATTACAGCTCCGTTAACCATAATTTCTCAAAAGGTCATATAATTTATTATACAAAGAAAAATTTACTAATTCCTGAAAATCTTAAATGGCCTGCTTGGGTTCAAGATATACCGCTTGGCAAACAGAGGATATTAATAAAAAACCCAGTATGTACTATCTATGCTGAAGGTGATTCGGAAAAACAGGTTGAAAATAGATTGATAAATCGTTTTAGGGAAATCGAACTCTTTATTAAATCAATATAGAATAGGCAGTAAAATACATTAAATTTACGTTTGAGGAAATCAAGTGAATCAAAGCCCAAATCTAAGTCTCAATAAATTAACAGCGCCATTAGTTGAAAATTTGGTAGCAAATGCCGAGTCATTACGGCTTACAACATCAATTCTTGATGATGGTACGCGTATTATTGATGCGGGTATTAATACAAAAGGCGGTATTGAGGCAGGGCGACTAATCGCTGAGATATGTATGGGTGGTTTAGGAGTTGTTAGATTACGTGCTTCGACTAATTTTAACAATTGGTCATGGCATTTAGATGTACACAGCTCTAATCCAGTACTTGCATGTCTGGCAAGTCAATATGCAGGATGGAGCTTAAATCATGGTAAGGGAAAAGAAGCATTTAACGCATTAGGTTCTGGCCCGGCTCGAACATTAGGAAGTAGCGAACCATTATTTGATGAACTTGGATATCGTGATGAGGCTGATTATGCATGCATTGTTATTGAGGTTGATAAAATCCCTCCAGTTGAAGTCACCACAAAGATAGCCGAAATGTGCCGTATATCAAATGAGAAACTTACAGTTGTTTTGACACCAACATCAAGTTTAGCTGGTGCGGTTCAAATAGTTAGTCGTGTTTTAGAAACATCATTACACAAAGCACATGAGCTACATTTTCCTTTAGAAAAAATTATTGATGGCGCTGGTAGTGCACCATTATGCCCCCCTTCAAATGATTTTCTAACGGCAATGAGTCGTACAAATGATGCAATATTATTTGCCGGACAAATTCAATTATTTGTTGAAGCAAATGATGAAGATACAAAAGAACTTGCAAATTCATTGCCTAGTAGCGCTTCGAAAGATTATGGAAAACCTTTTGGAGAGATATTTAAAGATGTTGAATACGATTTTTATAAGATTGATCCAATGTTATTTAGTCCAGCCCGTGTTGCAGTGTCTTCATTATTAACAGGACACACATTCCATGCAGGAAAGATAGACCTTAATCTGTTAGAAAAATCTTTTAGCCAGTAGTTGTGGATAAAATTTGTAGAAAGGTTGCAATAGTCACTGATAATCCGGGATGGCATGGCAAGCAGTTAAAAAAATCTTTAAAAGATCATGGGATAAATAGCGATTATTTATCGTTAACTAACTGTTTAATTAAAATAACAGGAGATATTTGTGATATTAAATTACCTGGTTTTGAAGAACTACCGCTAGGTGTATTTGTGCGCGGAGTACCAGGCGGCACTCTAGAGCAAGTTATTTTCCGACTTGATCTTTTGCACGGGCTACATGATTTAGGCGTAACAATTTTTAACTCCCCAAAATCAATTGAAAGAACTGTCGATAAGCCATTAACAAGTATCCTATTAAGTCGAGCTGGCTTACCTACACCAAGAACATGGATTTGTGAAACTACATGCCAAGCAAATGAAATTTTAGAAAGAGAATCTAAAAATAATAAAAAAATTGTACTTAAACCTTTATTTGGTTCTCAGGGCATAGGCATGCATCTAATTGATCAGAAAACTGGCCTTGTTCACGACGAGAAATTTGCTGGAATTTATTATTTACAGGAATTTATTGAGCGTAAAAACAATGGTTTTAGGGATATACGTGTTCTAGTTATTGATGGAGTTGCAAAAGCAGCTATGACAAGATGTGCTCAGAATTGGCTAACAAATCGTGCTCAAGGCGCAAATTGTGAGCCATTAGAGTTAAACCAAGATTTGTCACAGTTAAGCGAGACGGCATGTAGAGTTCTTGAAATTGATTATGCAGGAGTTGACCTTGTAGAAGATAAATATGGCGCGTTTCATATTATCGAGGTTAATAGCATCCCTGCTTGGTATGGATTACAGAAAGTAGTGGATTTTAATATAGCTGACTGTTTGATTGAATCCTTTATTAAAAGCATAGCGAAGAATAATTCGTTATTACTCTGTTCAAACTAAATAATTAATGAAACCAACAATCGAAGAAGCAGTAAAGGTGAGTTTCGAAGGGGAAATTGAAGCATTTAAGCCGGGTAATGTTAGCTCTTATGCCGATGGCCAGAATATGACCATCCAAGATTTCTTTTTAAGCGCAGAAGTTTCAACGCCAATACTGTGTAGACAGGAGAGCAGTTTAGGGGAAAGAGTACTAAACAGCGTCAACGCAACTCGAGATGCTGTCTCATGCAATACCAATCTGGGAATGTTACTTCTTTTTACCCCTATTATTATGGCAGCTGAGTCAGGTTTTGGAACTATTGAGGAATTAAGGAGTAATCTAGAAGTTACTTTAACTTCTATAACGAAAAGTGATACTAATCATGTATTTGAGGCGATTCGTACTGCTAACCCCGGTGGTTTGGGTAGTGTGGATGAAGAAGACGTGGCAAATAACCCTAGTTCTTCATTAATATGTGCCATGAAGCTAGCAAGTAAAAGGGATTCTGTTGCATTACAGTATTCAAATAATTTCAATGAGGTATTTAAGCTAGGATTTACGTCCATTAAAAACTTTGACAAACGCTGGAATAGTGTAAAATGGTCAACTGTTTCGTGTTATCTGGCTTTTATGGCCTCAATTAGGGACTCCCATATTGAGCGAAAGTATGGAAGAGAGGTAGCCGAGCAAATAAGAATAAAAAGCGGGATTATTGTTGAAAAATTTAATAATTCTTTGGATCCTGAAGCTTCAATAGAGCTTTTGCAGGGTTTCGATAGGGAACTTAAGACAGAAAACTATAATCCGGGAACAAGCGCTGATTTAACAGCAGCGAGCCTCTTGGTATATAACTTAATAAACTGAGAGTCTTTAAATTGTATACAGTTGTTGAAATTTAAATTTCTCAACAGTATTTGGCAGAGAGTGAGGAAACTCTCTCTAGAAATTAACCTTAGCAAACAGGGTGGCAGAAATGTCGATATTAGGAAAACTCTTTGGCTTTTTAGGAGGAGACAAAATGGCGGTCATTGACAGAGTATTAGTAGGTGAATCATTAGTGGGTGATGGTAATGAGGTAGCTCACGTTGATTTAATTATGGGTCCACGTGGCAGCGCAGCTGAAGCAGCATTTTGTAATGCACTAACAAATAACAAAGATGGGTTCACATCTTTATTGGCAGTTGTAGCACCAAATCTAGCATGCAAACCAAGCACCATACTTTTTAATAAAGTAACGATGAAAGGATCTAAACAAGCTGTTCAAATGTTTGGTCCAGCGCAACGCGCTGTTTCTATGGCGGTTATGGATTGTGTTGAAGATGGCACAATTCCAGCGAATGAAGCAGATGACATCTTTATTTCAGTTGGTGTTTTCATTCATTGGCTTGCTGAAGATGACGCAAAGATCCAAGATTACAACTATCAAGCAACGAAGGAATCAATTCAGCGAGCAATTGCTCGTGAACCAAAAGCTGCTGAAGTTGTTAGTCAGAAAGGTTCACAATCACATCCATTTGCAGCGCACGATTAAATATAAAAATATGTGCCTGCTGAACATGGATTCAGCGATTGAATTAATGCCTCGAATATCGAGGCATTTTTTTTACTATTTAGAAAAGTAAATCTAGATCTTCTTTGGTGATTTTTTGCTGGTGTAGTGCAGTAGCAATTAAGCATCCATGTACATTTGTTAAATTTAGTCTTTTTATATCATTAGAATCTTTTATACCACCTGCTAGATAAATTTCAGAATTTTTATTAATTGCCATAATATTTTTAATATGATCTAAATCAATACCATTACCTGATCCTACAAGATGCAGCATCATTACTATAACTCTTTTTGGCCAAATAGATGGGTTATTTAGTAGATAGGAATTATCAATCAATCCATTTTCGTCAAAATCAAGTGATAACAATATATCAGGGTTGGTTTGTATTAAGTTTTTATAGTCGCTAAGTAGAATATTTTTTTCGGAACCTAAAACAAGTTTTATGTTATTTCCAATATAATCTGATTCTTTTGCTAATACTTGTTGTATTCCTACATCTACCCAGAACTCACATTCTTTATACGTTTCAGCAAATTTGTTAATTAATTTTGAATGATTCTTTTTACCTTCAATACCATCAAGATCGGCAATATAAATAATTTGAAAAGGATATAATTGAAAAAAGGCAGATAAGATTGATTCTGGTTTACAATCATCTGATATTGTAGATGTAATAGGCTGATATAATTTTCGTTTACCACAAACGGCATGAACTACTACACCATTACTAAGATCAATTACAGGAATTATTAACATTATTATCTATGAAACATTTTTTATTTGAGTTTATCACAGGTGGGGGATTAACTGGGCAAACGTTACCTGATTCTTTGGTTCGTGAGGGAAGGATTATGGTTAAAACGATATTAAAAGAACTTATTGCTTGCGACCATGCAAAAATCACCATCACAAAAGATTGCAGAGTTGAGTCATTTTCTCAAAATGTTATCGAACATACCGTCAACACATCCTTTGAAGAAATAATTCCTGAACTCATCAAAAAGTCTGATATTTGTTGGTTAATTGCACCGGAAACAGGAAATTGTCTTTATAATCTAACGGATTTATTTTTAAAAAATGCTAGCATATTTATTGGTTCTGATTTAGACGCTGTAAAAACCGCCTCAAGTAAATTAATAACCTGTAATGTTTTAAATAATGCAAATATCACAACACCAGAAACAGTATTACTAAATGAAGTAATACCTGATAGCCAGTACGGATGGATAATAAAACCAGATGATGGTGTGGGGGCAGAAAACTGTATTTATATTCGTAATAGGCAACAATTAAAAGAAAATATAACAATAAAAGAAAATAATAATTATGTAATTCAACCTTTTATAGATGGAGAACATATGAGTATGTCTTTATTTGTATATAATAAAAATATACAACTTCTTTCATGCAATAAGCAGGAAATAATATTAAAAAATAATCTGATTAATTTAATAGGAATTGGAGTCAATGAATGTTTATTATATGCGAATGAAATGAGAGAATTAGCAATAAGTATAGTATCAGTAATGCCTGGTTTATCTGGATATGTTGGTATTGATCTAATTAGAAATAACAATACATTTTTTGTGATAGATATAAATCCTAGATTCACCACGTCTTATGCAGGTATTTCCGCATCATTAGGAATTAATGTAACTGAAAAGTTAATGAATATATTTCTACAGCAGAAAATGCAATCTATTAACTTAAAAAATGCAATACCAATAAAATTAAAATTATAATAGAAGAATGAATATATCTAATTTTATAGGGTGGGATATCGGCGGAGCACATCTGAAAATTGCAAATGTAAGTAATAACGGGATGGTTGTATCCGTTAAGCAATGCCCAACCCCTATCTGGGAAGGACTCTTAGTGCTTGAACATGCGCTTATAAACGCTGTTGAAAAAATACCAGATGAAGGGCAGTCTCATGCGTTAACAATGACTGCTGAATTATCTGATATTTTTAGAAATAGACAAGAAGGAGTTAATTTTATAATTAAGTTATGTCATGAGATTCTTGGTAGAAATATTTCATTTTATACAATGAAGCACGGACTTAAGAAAATAAACATTAAGGAGTTAGATTTTAATCAAATCGCATCTGCAAATTGGCATGCAAGTAGTACTTATACTGCATCATTGGTTGAATCTGGTTTGTTTATCGATGTAGGTAGCACGACAACAGATATTATTCCATTTTATGGGAATAAGATTCGTACACGCGGCATTAACGACCAATCACGATTACGTTCTGATGAATTAATATACACGGGTGTTATTAGAACGCCTATTATGGCGCTCACACCAAAGGCTATTTTTAATGGCGAGCTACAAAATATAGTTAATGAAAACTTTGCGACTACTGCTGATATTTATCGAATTTTGGGATATTTAAACGAGTTCGATGATTTAATGGGAACTACTGATGGCGAAGATAAAAGTATAACAAGCAGTATTCGGCGACTTGCTAGAATATTAGGTACCGACTCAATAAATTATCATGATAAAAACCATTGGCATGAACTTGCAAAATATTTTCATGAGGCACAGTTAGAAATCTTAATGAATGCTATATGTAATGTTTTATCAACATTGCCCAAAAAAAGACATGTATTAGTAAGTGCTGGAGCTGGCCACTTTTTAATTAAAATAATAGCCCAAAGGTTAAATATTCCCTGTATTAATTTTTCTGAATTATTTGATTGCGATATAAAATCTCAACATAATAGTAATATTTGCGCTCCGGCAGTCGCAATTGCGCAATTGAATCGTCTTTCACAAATAAAATGAAAATATCAGAACTACCTTATAATAGTAATTCAGAAAAACTATTTTCATTTATTGCTCAAGAGCCATGGAGTATATTTCTTGATAGCGGTTTTCCAAATATAGATACGGGAAGATATGACATTATTACTGCTAGGCCATCAGTAACGCTAGAAACATATGGAAAAAAAACTCATATTAAATCTCTTAATAGAGAAACTACATCAGAAGACGACCCATTCGATTTAGTAAGAGAAAATCTTGGTAATAAGGAAGATAATTTAAGCGGATTACCTTTTTGTGGTGGGGCGGTAGGTTATTTTTCATACGACTTATGCAGAAGGCTAGAAAAATTATCCGATAAGACAGTACAAAAAATTGATATGCCTGATATGGCAATCGGAATTTATGATTGGTCAGTAATAATTGATCATCACGTGAAGAGAACATGGCTGGTTAGCTATAATCGTTTTGATTCGACAAAATTAATATGGCAAGAATTATATGAGTTATTTACAGGCGCGCCTATTGAGGATGACCAGAGTTTTACAATTAATTCAAAAATTGAATCAAACGTATCCATACATGATTATGAGAAAGCATTTGATCGTATAAAAAAGTATATTCGTGATGGTGATTGCTATCAGGTTAATTTTGCTCAGCATTTCTCAGCAGAATTTGAAGGGAATACATGGACCGCATATCGGGAGTTAAGAAAATCTAACCCAGCACCTTTTTCTGCTTATATTAACCTTCCAATTGGTTCTATTTTGAGTTCATCGCCAGAGCGTTTTCTTTCTCTTATAAATGATCATGTCGAAACAAAACCAATTAAAGGAACCAAGCATCGTTCTGTATTTGCTTATGAAGATAAGGAATTAGCTTCATTATTATTAAAAAGCGAAAAGGACCGTGCTGAGAATCTAATGATTGTTGATTTATTAAGGAATGATATTAGTAAATCTTGCGAATTAGGATCTGTTAATGTACCAAAATTATTTGCCTTAGAGACTTTTTCGTCAGTCCATCATTTAGTTAGTACTATTTGTGGTTCCTTAGCAAAAAATAAAGATGCAATTGATCTTATTCGTGGTTGTTTTCCTGGTGGCTCGATAACTGGTGCACCAAAGCTAAGATCCATGGAGATTATAGAGGAATTAGAGCCTGATAAACGTTCAATATATTGTGGTTCGATAGCTTACATCGGATTCGACGGCAATATGGATAGTAATATATGTATTAGAACATTGATTTATTGTAAGAATAAAATTCATTTTTTTGTAGGCGGAGGAATTGTATGGGATTCTACCGTTGATGCTGAATATAAAGAATGCTTTGATAAAGCTTCAGCAATGCTAAAAATTTTTGAACGAAAGAGTGCTTGATAATTGTCACTCGTAGTTTTAAAACTTGGCGGGAGTCTTATGGAGAGCAAGGAATTGTTCTTTTGGCTCGATAATATTTTTTCTCGCCCAAACGAAAGTATTTGTATTGTTGTTCCGGGTGGAGGTAAATTTGCAGATCATATACGAATAAGCCAAAAACATTTTAATTTTAGTGATGAGATTGCTCATAAAATGGCATTATTAGCAATGTCCCAATATGGCTATTTTTTAACAGGAATTAATAAGAATATAAATATTATTAAGGACATAAAAAATATATATAAAATTAAAAATAAAAGTTCATTTTTATGGTTACCAGATAATTTGTTAGATCATAATATTGGACTACCACAAACATGGGATTTTACGTCAGATAGTATCGCTTTATGGTTAGCTACCTATTTGAAAGCGGAAAAATTGATTATGGTTAAGTCAAATAAGATAGTTTTTGATCAATCTAATATAGATGTTCATGTAGGCAAAAATGATATAGATAAGGGATTTAAAGAATTGATTCAAAAATATGAGGGTGAATTAATTTTTCTAGAGAAAAAACAGTACGATGAACTAAAAGAAATAATGTAAGTTTTAACTAAAGGACGTTGTAGCGTTGTACAAGGCGCTAGACAGTTTTAATTTTATTGGGAATTAAAGATAGGCTATATCCCTTTTGATTAAAAAAACTAATCCAGACTCTTTTTTTTAGAGTCTGGACTTTCAGAATAAGAAGGCCTGGTATCCGGAAGAGGCTGGAGATACCAGGCAATAGTCGAGCGTCCAGCTCGACTCCCGCTTACGCGGTCACTAAAACTTTAATCCCAACTAAGCGCACCTCCTGTTTGGTATTCTGTTACGCGCGTTTCAAAGAAGTTTTTCTCTTTTCTTA